>OGPL01000021.1_pt1 | contig 146667 bp, 143 predicted proteins | sample 1552901 | NCBI WGS metagenome assembly OGPL01 (sample SAMEA2580244, study PRJEB22360) | human gut metagenome | biome: human gut; feature: human-associated habitat; material: faeces | place: Denmark | collected 2008/2010 | reverse complement strand
GGGCTCTGCCCAAACCCGCAACCCTTTAAAAAGGGTTGACCTAAATTTTGAATTTATTACACTAAACTTTGTGTGCTAAACCATTATTTACCCCAACTCATTATAAAGGCCCTAATTAAAAGGGACAGCCGTAAAAAGCTGTCCTTTTTTATATTGTATTCGATTTATCTTAACTCAGGAACTACTGCAAAAAACACAAGATCCTCTTCACCGTCATTAATCAAACTGTGGCTGTGTCCCTTTGGGCAATAATGGCAAGAGCCTGCGGAAAGTTTTTCTTCCGTATCATCATACTTTACCTTGCCGTTGCCGCTAAGAATATAAATAATCTCGCAGTTACCCTCATGAGTATGAAGTCCGATTGACGCACCGCTTTCAAGTCTGCCACGCATAATTTTGGTATCGCCGTCATCAAACATATCGGCTCTGAAAGTTTTTTCCCCTCCCTTAAAATTAGGAAGTTCCTTTGTTTGCATACCATCAAAATCTATATACATTACATATCACCTTTCTTTATTATTATACGAAACAATCACAAATATGGTTTCGCCTTGATTCAGCCCGAGAATTTTTCTCTCAATTTTCGGATTTTTATATCTGCGCACCATATCTCGCAGTGCAGTTCCGCCGTGAAATCCGTGCAAAACGGTAACTTCACGCACATCATTCGGCAATTGCTTTAATCTTTGCGTTAAAACTTTTCCCGCACTTTCCACGGTGTGACCGTGCAAATCTATCTCTACAGAATACGGCATCACTACACCCCTTTTCTAAAATTTTACCTCCGCACAAATGTACGGAGGATTTTTTATAAATTATTCGGTAACTTCCGGTTCTGTCGGAGTAGGTTCCGGATCGGGTTCCGGTTCTGTCGGAGCAGGAGTCGGTTCCGGATCGGGTTCGGGAGTTACAGTAGGTTCCGGATCAGGCTGCGGAGCAGGCTCCGGAGCCGGGGTAGGTACATCAGGTGTAACCTGTGATGACGAGTTATTGTTTGAAGATGAGTTATTGTCAGAAGAGTTCGAGTTATTATTGCTCGGTCTTGAAACTACACCGTCGTCGCCGTCGGCAGAGCCGCCGCCAATACCGCCGCTGCTCTCATAAGTGGATGACGGGAGTTCCTCACGGTCAACTTCTTTGCCGTCCTTATAATATACTCTCCACGCTCTTGCAGAAAATTCTTTTCCGCTTGTAGAGCCGATTTCATTTTCTGTTCTTATTTCATCATAATCAGGGCTTTGCCATCCCCAAAATGTAGCAGAAAGCGTTGTACCGTCCATTTTACATTCGATAAACATCTGGTAATCTGTCTGATTAGAGAACTTAAGGTCAAGGTTAGGATAATCAATTGTTGCGTCAAGACCTGTAGGAACATAATCGGATGCCCAAAGGTGGCAGTATCTTTCCTCAATCTCAACATTTGCTCTTATTGCGGCATTATAAATAGTTGAACTTGCCTGACAAATTCCGCCGCCGTTGCCCTGCACAAGTTTACCGTCTGCAATCACACCTGCAGGCTTGTAACCGTTTTCAGAAAGGTTTGAATCGCCTGTGCATTCGTTAAACGACCATACTTCCCCCGGTTCAAGTACAGAACCGTTGCAAGCCTCAAGCGCAGTTTTCATATTTGAATTACCGTTTGCGCTGTTGTAAGAAACGGTTTCGTATGTAGAAAGCTTCACAATATTTTTCTTAACCATATCAAGAGAAATATCTGCGTCAACATCTTTAACTACAGCATTGAGTGCCATTGTGCCAGTACCGCTTTTTATAGCTGACGAAAGCTGTGTAACAAGGTCTTTTTCGTCAAGCTCCGCACCTTTTTCGGCATCGGCATATTTAAATCTGTTGTCACCGTCATACGGATTAAATTCAGAAACACGGGCATTTGTCGCCTTTACATCAACTTCTTTTTTAATCTTTTCGGCATTGCTCTTGATAGAATCATCTGTGCAAGTGGCAACGACAGTATATGTCTTTGCGGTTTTGCCCGAACTTTCTTTGTTAAGTTCATCATTCTTAAGCTGTGTAAGAACACTCTCTGTATTGTATGTATATTTTAAGTCTTTCTGTGTAATTGTGTATGTCTTTTCTTTCGCCTTTACAGAAATTGAAACAGGAGTTATAAACGACTCCTGCTTTGAAGTCAAAAGCTTGAGCGCCTCATCATAAGTTTTGCCTGCAAGTGAAATTCCCGACACCTGTGCATCATCGGAAAAATGGAATCCCAAGCCAAGATTATCGACAGTAGTCTGTCCGTTTTTGCTTGGCATAAGCATAACCACACCCGCAACGGCAATACCGATAACTACCGCACCGGCTGCGCAGCTTGCAATAATAATTTTTTTCTTATTACTTTTTTTGCCGTCTTTTTTATTGTCTTTATTATCGTTTTTTTCCTTTGGTTCAGACTTTTTATTTTCTTTTTTCTTTTTGTGTTTGTTTTCATCTTCGTAAGAAAACACACCTGCATAATGGTGAGCGCCCGAAGGTGAATGTTTTGCGCCTTTTTTAGAATTTGCAGATTCTTCGGCAGTCTTAATACCGTTTGAAACATCTACAAGTTCATCGTCCGAATCATTGTAAAAAATAAAATCCTTGTCATAATCGGCCATTAAAAAATTCCTCCGTTTGGGAAATGAACATTTACAATTTCTTTATTATGTATGTTACCAATATAATTTTACTACACTTTTTGGTAAAAATAAAGACATAAATTCAAAAATCATCCTAAAATAATTCCCAAATTTTAATTATACTTTCAGCCTTAATTTTTATGCAATGCTACATTTTTGTGACAAATATTTATTGCAAAAAATTATTTATTAATCTTTTTTTACTTTTCGGTTGAAAATTGTTTATATTAACGATATAATATAGTTTACAGACATTAATATTTAATGGAGCTTTTTATTATGAAAATATTGATTTTTACCGCCTCAACCGGCGGCGGGCACAAAAGAGCCGCTGCCGCACTTGACGCCAAAATAAAAGCGCTTGATGCAAACAATGAGGTAAAGGTCGTTGACGCATTAAAAGCAATCGGCAAAGTTTATAACAAAACAGTCTGCGGCGGTTATCACTTTATGGCTACAAAAATTCCGAAGGTTTACGGTGTGTGCTACAAAGTAACAGACCGCAAAACCATCGTCTATGACGCAGTTATGAAATCAAATACCGCAATGTCAAACAAGCTTTTGAGCATTATAGATGAGTTTAATCCCGATGTTATCATTATGTGCCACCCGTTTATTACAACGATGGTATCAAGATTGAGAAGAAAGGGCAAAATCAGTGCAAAAGCAATCAGCCTTATAACAGACTATGACGCACACCGCACATATTTTGTACCGAACATTGACGCTTATGTACTTGCCGAACCTCAAATGGCGGAAAAATTAGTCAACGAATATGATGTAGATAAAAATATAATTTATCCGCTCGGCATCCCGATTTTTGACAGATTTTCCGAGCCGTTTGATAAAGCTGAAATCTGTAAAAGAGAGGGACTTGACCCCAACATTCCGACTGTTTTGCTTATGGCAGGCTCTTTCGGCGTTACAAGCGTATTAAAATTTTATAAAAGCCTTGTTTTGCAGAAAAAGCAAATTCAATTTATCGTAATTACAGGAAGAAACAAGCACCTTTATACACATCTTAAAGAAGTAATGGAAGAACTTAATGCCCAGGACTGCACAAAACTTCTGTACTTTGTTGACAATGTTGAGGATTATATGCATATATCCGACCTCATCGTAACAAAACCCGGCGGACTTACAGTTACCGAAAGTCTTGCTTGCCGACTTCCGCTTGCAATTTACAACGCTTTTCCCGGACAAGAGCGTGATAATGCAGAATTTCTTGTAAAAACGGGTGCCGCAATTATGCTTGATAAATTAAACGGTGCCGAACAGGTTTGCAGACTTCTCGGCAATCCGGACAAACTTGCCGAAATGAAAAGGTTTTGCGGCAATCTTGCACAAGAAAATTCGGCAGAAAAAATTTATGACCTCGCTAAAAAGCTCGTCAATGAAGATTAACGAAAGGACCGTTCAAATAAATGAAAAGAACTATATCAGCCCTGCTTTGCGCAGGCTTAATCGCAGTAACATTTACAGCCTGCTCAAGTGCAGACAGCTTTTCAGACAAGGAAAATCTTTCAAAAAATGTTGAAAGAAACAGCGATACTGAAACCACATTTAATTATTCCGACGGAGCAGTTAGCGCTCCTACGGAATATAATTCTTACTCAAGCGAAGTAAGTGATTTTGAATTAAAACTTTTCCGTAACTATTACAAAAACAATTCCGATAAAAAGAGTTTTGTGTTTGCGCCTGCAAATACTGCTCTCACACTCGGATTACTTGCAAACGGTGCCGCAAAACAAAGCCAGACAAATATTGTCAATGCGCTGAGTGATGAGCTTGTACTTGATTCCGAAAATCAATGTTCGTCATATTTTCAGAGCAGACTTAAAGCCTTTTCTTCTGACGGCACAAATACAGATGAAAACGGTAAAAATTCAGAAAAAGCTTATGTAAAACTTAATCAATCAATGTTTTTTAACGACACGGTTGATATAAGAAAGAATTTTCTGACGGCAAACGCTGACTTTTACGGAGCAAATATTTTCAGATTTGTATTTTCAGATGAAAACGCAGTTAAAAAGGTTAATTCCGTACTCGGCGAAAATGCCGTGACTTCTCTTGACAACTCAAATAACCTTTTCTGTACAAGCACATCGGATATATATGACGAATGGCTTAACGCTTACGAAAAAGACGCTGTTGCGGACGGTACTTTTTACTCCGAAAGCGGCGAAAAAACAGTAAAATATATGACCTCTGCAGAAAATTATATTCATACAGACAAAGCGCAGGGCATTATAAAATATATGCGCAACACACCTGTAAAATTTGTTGCAATTATGCCAAATGAGGATACTTCGCTTGAAAGCTACATATCCTCAATGACATATCTTGAGTATTCCGATATGCTCGACAGCTTTAAAATAACATCTCTTACAAATGCCTCTGTTCCCGAATTCAGTATAAAGTCAGACGGCAAACCTACAAGCCTTAAATCCGAACTTGAGGATTGCGGACTTGCGGATATATTTACCGACAGCATTAACCTTTCAAATATCACTCTTTCAGATGACCTTTTCGTAAATGATATTTCCGAAATTCAGCCGTCTGTTACCGTAAATTCAGCAGGTATCGGCGGCAGTGAAAGCGTTAAAGCAACAGTTACCGCAAACACACTTAAATCCGACTTCAAAACAGCCGACAGCACTCTCAAGTTTGACCGTCCGTTCATATTTATGCTTATAGATAACGAAAGCAACATTCCGCTTTACATCGGAACAGTTGATTTCTGATTATTCGTTATCAGTCAATTTTACAGCAAGCACCGTAATGTCGTCATCGTGACCGTCATTGCGGTGCTTTATTGCTTCCGCAACAACCGCCTGCGCAAGTTCCTGTGTGCTGCCCTTGTTCCATGTTCTTATAAGATTTTCAAGCCATTTTTCGTTACCTGATAATACACCGTCAGACACCATAACCACCATATCTCCTGTTGTCAAGTTGACCGTATCGGTCGAAAATTTAATATTGTTGAGTATTCCGGCAGGAAGTGACGGCATTTCTTTTGCAATCACTCTGCCGTTTTTCTTTATATAGGTAAGCGGTGCACCTGCTTTGTTAAGAGTTACTCTTCCGCTGTACAAATCTATTTTTGCCACATCAACGGTTGAAAGCGATTCGTCCTCGCTCTTTACCATAAGTGCGGAATTTACAATCTGCAGTGAGCTTTCCGGGGTAAGTCCGGACTTGAGAAGTCTTGTCATAATAGAAGTTGCCATATTGCCGTCAACCGCCGCTCTGCCGCCTGTGCCCATGCCGTCACACACAATGGCATAAGTATTGCCTGTGCCGTCGTTAAAATAATTAAGGCAGTCACCGCAAAGTTTGCCACGATTTGCAATATGCTGTTCCGTACCTATTTCCACATCGTAAACAGGCATTTCGCAGAATTTTGCCATTATACTGCCGCCCTCTTTGGTAATAAGAGGCAAATCAAATCTTCTGCCGCAGCATTTTGAAATTTCACGCATTAACTGTCCTTTTGAAAAGCGCTTCGATTTGGGAGAAATTGAAAGTTCAACATTCATTCTTCCGCCCGAAGTTATAAGGCAAATACATTCCATGGGAATAATTCCGACAGCCGACAAAGCGGAAATTACCCTTTCTGCCGCCTCGGTGTCACATTTCATTGCGCTTTTAAATTCATCAGATAAATCGGATAAAATATCCCCGATTCCCGAGAATTGTCCCGCAACGACACTGCGTACATCATCTACCCTGCGTTGAGCCTCCAGACAAGAAATATATTCCCTGTAATTGCTGTTCATACTGTCGGCTATCTCACGCTTTTTGCAGCACTTTTTGACAAAGACCTCCTCAATATCGTTTTCACTCACTCTTCCCTGTTGTTCAAGCCTTTCCTCAAGGCGGCGAAAATCATCATAGGTCACTCCCTCCTGTTTATCGTGACAGTAAACTTTTAATCCACAGCCTGAACAGACATTTTTCCTGACATTGTCGCATACCATATCAAGTGTGGGCGAATACAGCCTTTTAAGTCTGTCGGATACTCCGTTGACATCGTTTTTAACATTATTAATGGCTTTTGAGGCAAAATCAAGCCGCATAACCACATTTTTCCTCAAAGTTTCACCGAGAGAAGCATTTTTTTCATGAGAAAAAACAGGTGCAATAAAATTACCTACTTCTTTGGGCAGAATCATAAAAATGACAGACGCCGTAAAACTTTCTATAAGTACCTCGGCAAGAGCCACTCTGTCGCTGAAAGCAAGGCACATAACCGCATCGGAAATCATAAACGCTATTACGCAGGCAAATTTGCCGACAGTCGAAAACAATCCTGCCATAAGTCCGCCAAATGCGTATCCTCCACAGATAAAGCCTTGATTTCTGCTTGCAATACTGAATATTGCTCCCGTTGCAATTCCGCAGACAGAACCGCCTGCAACACCCCCGTATCTTGCACAAAGCAAGGTAACAAGAACGGCAAGTATTCTGCCGACAGAAATGCCCTCAATGGCAACACTGCCGAACGATAGCATTAAAACACAGCCTGTAAGCACAAGACTTGCGGTTTCCTGTTGGGAAAATGCGGCAATACTGCGTCTTTCGGTTGAAAGCCTTACCGTACTGCTGAAAAAATAAGCCGCCGTACCTGCAAGCACCGCCTCGATAATGCAGTCGGTAAGCGAGGAAAGCGTGCTTGTGCTGACAAATGTGAGTACAATACCCGTTGCAAGAATAGGCAAAAACGCAACAAGCGGAGCAAAAAGTGCGCTGTTCTTCACCCTTTTTATATCGCTTGTAAGCCACCTTATACCGCCTATCGCAACCACAACAGCTATGTACCTGAAGCTGTCCGAGGGCGTAAGCAAAATATAGCCAAGCCCTGTGCCTGCAAGTGCCGACAGCAAATATTTTTTTGGTACAGCCGCCGCAAAAGACGCTCCGAAAGGAGATAGATTTCCAAGCATTGCCCCCTTTGACACAAGAACACCGCTGACAAAATATACTATGTTTGTAATCACCGTTCTTGCAAATTCAGCCGAGCCATCAAAATTTTTGCGAACCAGAGCTTTTTTTGCCTCCATTTTTAACATCCTTTTCTTTTTTATATTATAATAGATAGCATTGTCTGCAACCTTTACCTATATTATAAAATTTTGCACTCAATCGTTTTGTCAGTATGTGGAAGGCAGTTTATATATTCTTTTGTAGAAATAATATTGCTTGCTAAATTAATTAATTTATATTCGGTAAATATAACTCTTATGCTTATTTTTATCAGTATTTAAGCCGTTATTAAGTAATTTTTAAACATTAACGCAATCAAAGAGTTAAATAATTTTATCTTACTGCATTATGTCGCAATAAATACAGAAAGCGCAAAAAAGCACAACTGTCATAATGACAGCCGTGCTTTTTGATATTATATGTTAAATTTTTTGCAAAAAATCAGAATAAAAATTTTAAAATCTGACACCAAGCCAACAATTTGCCAAATAATTTATATTCCCTTAACATATTGTCTTAGTGTCGGTAAAAAGCCGATTTTATCGGGTGCTTGCAACGGCATTTGCGGTAAAGCGTCGTGTCCGGGCATATTATTCGCCTCAATAAACAACGGTCCGTTCTCTGTAATTGCAACATCCCAACCGATATATCCGAGTTGCGGGAGTTTTTCCGCCGCCTCACAACACATAGCTATTGATTCCTCCCAGAACGGAATTTGATAACCTTTAAGTTCACATCCCGAGCGTGGGTGTTTTTCGTAAACTTTTCTCTGTTTATCACAAGCAGGAAATGCAATTTTGCCCGTTTTCATATCAATAGGCGAATACATACCGCCTGCGTTAATATTATCTACAGGGCGATCGCTGTTGCCCATACGGATACACGCATATATAGCATTAGCCTTGCCATCTGTCAAAACAGTATAAACACGGATTGTGTTTACGGAATCGGGGTTGATTCTGCTCATATCGTGATGCTGTTTTACCACTTCTTCAACAATACTGATATGCCGTCTTTTCAGTTCGTCATACATATCGTCAAGACTGCCAAAATCCGCTTTTTTCAGCTTGTCTACACCTTTGCCGCAGCACAAATCATCAGGCTTACATATAATTTCGTCAAATTCCTGCATAAAATCAACAAATTCACTTTTACTGCATTTTGCAAAATTAAGCCACTTGCGGTGAAGATAATCGTTAAACATAGTGTAAAATTCAGTTTTATTATCAAGAATATGATAGTAATCAGGGTCATTCAAGAGCTTTACAACGGTATTGTTTATACCTCTTGTCACAAATGTTGCCCTCTGTTCGCTGTTGAGATTATAAAATTCACAAAGCAAATAATCCTTATATCCTGCGCCGTACTTAAATCCGCAGGAAACTATATCGGCAAGTATAACCGCTCTCGGTTTGCCTGAAAGTTTATGCACCTGCTTTACAGTATCAAAAAGTGCGCTGTAATCCATATGTGCAATACATCTTACAATATAGCCAAGCTTTCCCATTAAGAAAACTCCTTTATCACTTCAAAAATGTTAAAAAATTGTATCTAAATTATTACCGATTAGTAACTATTTTAAAGCCTGTATTACAAAATGTCAATAGAGATTTTGTGTTTTATATATGAAAGTTTTGAAAAGGAAAACTCACAAAAACATCATTAAAAAGAGAAAAACGGCGGATTCACAATGAAATCCGCCGTTCGTTACAGCTTAAAAAAATATACAAACTATATTGGTTTTAAAACAATGTCTTTTAAAATCGCTATAATAAATATAAGTCTGTCTGTTGTTACTTTCTCTTTGCAAAGCAATCGCTGCAGTAGTAAGACTTGCCTTCCATTGGCTTGAAAGGAATCTTTGCAACACCGCCGCACTCTGCGCAGGTTGTTTCAAAAAGTTCACGAGCCGGTTTAGCAGCATTCTTACGAGCCTGTCTGCAAGCTTTGCAACGCTGTGGCTCGTTTACGAAACCTTTTTCAGCATAAAATTCCTGCTCGCCTGCTGTGAAAACAAATTCATTTCCACATTCTTTACATACTAATGTCTTATCTTCGTACATTGTTTTTTACCTCACTTTTGTACTGTATAATTGTTTTGCCCTTTTGCGGAATTGCACCGCTTAATCTTTTAAGGACATATAATGTAAGGAAATTTTCTTTTTGGCTCTCTGCAACGCATTGTCGGCTGACTTTGCGGATATGCCAAGTTTTTTTGCAGCCTCAACATAACTCATTCCGCCGCAGTACAGCATCAGTACCGTATACTCTCTTTCCGAAAGCAAGGTTTTAAGTTCGTCTAAAAGCAAAGAATAATGTTCTTTTGCAAGCATCAACTGCTCCGGGTCTGTACTTTCGCCCTCAAGCTCGTCGTTGTCTGCATCAAGCGACACAAGACTTGAACTCGGCACGGCTTTTTGCCTTTGAGCTTTACGCACAATAGAAATAAATCTGCGTTTCGCAACAATATCAACATAACTTTTAAAAGAGGCTTTGTTGTTGCTGTCAAATGTTCGACAAGCGTACAAAAGTCCCAAAAGTCCTTCCTGAACAAAGTCGTTGAGCTCGTAACCGTCCGCAGAATATTTTTTTGCCAAAAAGCCAATATTTCGCAAGTATCTTAGCGTAAGCACATCAAAAGCACTGTCATTTCCGCTTTTTACAAGCTCTGCAAGCTTTGCATCCGAAAGCTCTGAAAGATTTTTTAACGATTCAGACACAAGCTCACCTCAAAAGACTTTTCCTTACTGTAAATAATAACCTATTTCCTTTTATTTGTCAATAAGAAAGTAAATATTATTTGTAAATTTTTTTAATCCGTTCGTCAATAATTGTGCAGAATTTACATATTTATATATTTTTTGACTTGTAAGCAAAAAGATAAAATGGTATAATATTATGTAGTTTTTAATAAGAGGTGCTTAAAATGGTTGTGAAAATTAACAGTTTCGGTCTTATGGGAATGGACAGCTATCCCGTAGAGGTTGAGGGCGCAATTAACAAAGGATTTCCCGCATTCGATATGGTAGGACTGCCGGATGCCGCCGTAAAGGAAAGCCGTGACCGTGTTAAAAGTGCAATGAAAAATTGCGGATTTAATTTTCCGACCGCACATATCACAATTAACCTCGCCCCTGCCGATATAAAAAAGGAAGGTCCTATATACGATTTGCCAATTCTTATTGCAGTGCTTAAGATGACAGGCGCTGTAGTTGCGGAAATTTCCGACTCGGCTTTTTTGGGAGAACTGTCACTCGGCGGAGATGTACGACCCATAAACGGCGTACTCCCTATGGTAATAAAAGCCCGTGAACTCGGTTATCAAAAGATATATGTACCTTTTGCAAACGGCGCAGAGGGCGCAGTGGTTGACGGCATTGAAGTTTATCCCGTTAAAAATATTTTACAACTGATTGCACACTTGAGCGGCGATAAACCTATTGAACCTGCCGTTGCGGAAATTGATGAAGATAATACAGACAAACAGTTTGTGCCCGATTTTTCACAGGTTAAGGGGCAGGCAGAAGTAAAAAGAGCGCTGGAGATTGCGGCTGCAGGAGGTCACAACATACTGTTAATCGGTCCTCCCGGATCGGGTAAAAGTATGCTTGCAAAGCGTATTCCGTCAATTCTGCCCGATATGACATTTGAAGAAATGATTGAAACCACAAAAATTCATTCAATAGCAGGTTTGCTCGACAAAAACGGACTTGTACGCACACGACCGTTCCGTTCGCCGCATCATACGGTAACTGCCGTGGGTCTTGGCGGAGGAGGTACAGGAACAGTTCGACCGGGTGAAGTATCGCTTGCTCATAACGGCGTACTTTTTCTTGACGAATTACCCGAATTTTCCCGAATGTCGCTTGAAGTGCTCCGTCAGCCTATTGAGGACGGAAAAATTACGATTTCCCGTTCGCACGGAAGCTACACTTATCCTTGCACCGTTATGTTGGTTGCGGCAATGAATCCGTGCCCGTGCGGATATTTTAATGACCCGTCAGGAAAATGCACCTGTACTCCGCAAAAGATACATAATTACCTTAATAAAATCAGCGGTCCGCTGCTTGACCGTTTTGATATACATATAGAGGTATCGGCAGTTAAATTTGACGAGCTTAGAGATAAAGAACAGACGGAGCCGTCTGCCGAAATTAAAAAGCGTGTTGACAAAGCAAGAAAAATTCAATCCGAACGCTACAAAGGCACAAGTACAAGCTGTAACGCAAATATAAATGCCGAACAGTTTGAAAAAGTATGTATTATTGATGACGAGGCGGAACAAATGCTGAAAAGTGCGTTTGAAAGTATGGGAATGACCGCAAGAGCCTACGACAGAGTGCTTAAAGTCGCAAGGTCGATTGCCGACCTTGATAACAGCGAAATCATTAAATCCGACCATATTCTTGAGGCAGTGCAGTATCGCAGTTTGGACAGAAAGTATTGGGGAAAATGATTTTCGGTTATAAAATTCAGATTGGATAATAAAAATTGTCTGACTGAATCGCAGATCAGATGCAGACAGCCATAGCGGAGAACAGCCGGATGGCACTTGAACAGAATGAATATGAGAGAAGATATGCTGACCTTACCGAAAGGTACAATACCATCAAAGCAGATTATGACAAGATTTCAGAACAGATTGAAAGCAAAAAGACTCAGAGGGAATTATTCAAGGGCTTCATCCGGGCATTGGAAAAGCAGGGTGCTTTGGTAGAGGAATTCGATGAGGGACTTTGGAGCAGCCTTGTTCATGAAGTGGTGGTAAAGTCAAAGGATGATATACTATTCATCTTTAAGAACGGATTTAAGATAAAAACGAGATAAATTAAATCCTGATTTGACATATATTATAATAGAAGAAAAAAACGAAAATTTGATTATAAAAGGTCAAATTCGTCAGTAGCCATCGGGCTTGTCGGGTTTGACCTTTTATATTGCAAAAATATGACATAAATATGACATAAAATTGATATGCGAATCAGCCGATATAAGGTATAATAAGTGTGTTGAGTTTTACAAATCGGAATTGACAGAGCTCTTTGAGCGAGGGATGATTCTTGTCCGATGGGCAAGAAGATGGGAGCAAGATACAGAAAAATTGGGATTTGTTTATGAGGTGACTTATGGATATAAAGATTGAAAACGGCAAAATCATTTTTAGCGAGAATAATATTAAATATTCTTTTGATGCTCACGGAGAGTATCCTCGTCCGTCAATAATGCCTGCAATCAGCGTTGGTGGAAAGCATTTGTCAAACAGAAGCGAGGATATAAAAATCGAAAAGCATACAGCCGTTCAGGACATTGCTATCGGAAATAATATGGCTGCATGGTATACTCAGGAATTTCTGCCCGACGGAGCCGATTACAAGTTAAGCAAAAAAGCAAGCATATATATTGGAGACTTCTCTACGGGAAAAGAAAAGCTGATATATAAAGGTGAATGTTACGGTGATCTTTGCTTTTACGAAAACGATTTGTTTTTCAATATAGGCAACAAAGTTGCTGTATATCACTTAAACAGCGGAGAATCCGAAGTATTGTTCAAGCATTCAGGCATCAAGAAAAGCGGCATAGACTTGCATATTACGCCAAAGCGTATCTTTTTTCAGCACTGGACACATAGTAATAACAATACAATGTGGTATGACCGTGAAACACAAAAACTTATCAATCCGCATTTTGATGGATCTGTTATGTTTTTCCTTGATGATGAAACAATTATCTACAAAGGTCTTAATCATACCTGGATTTATGATACTAATTCTATGAAAAAGAAATGTTTTTTCAGTAATAAAGACCGTAATAAGATAATTGAAATGGTAGGAATGTTTTTTGATATCCCTAAAGAACATATTAATAAATATACTTCTTCTTGGACAAAAATAGAGCTCAACGGTTTTGAGAATGGCAGATTATATTTTAAATGTTTCCTTGACTATTTTGAAGAAAGCTCTTCTTTTGAAGATGACCAAAGAAATTGTCATTCATTGGGGCTTCCATCAATAGCTCAAACGCAGATATCCTGCGATCTTTCCGGAAAAAACATTATAATAGAAGCAGACAAATCTGACATCGTAATTGAAGAAAAGCCATATAACACACTCCACATGGAGAAATTCGATTTCACAATGGTTACAAAAAAGGCTTTTCGCGACAAACAAGAAATTAACGAATAATCTATTGGTTGTTTATCATAGTGATAAATTCAAGTTTGTCGGGCTGACGAGATACAGAAAACTAGATAACAATAATCAACAGGCAGGTGGTCTTGTAACGAGACCGTCTGCCTTCTTTTATGCCTGCAAGTGCCATTTCTCAAGGGGTGTTCAAATGAACCCCCTTTGAACACCCCTAGGGGAAATAAGGTTAAATTGTATCAAGTTCAGTGTTCCAACGAATCCGTGTCCGTGCGGATATTTTAATGACCCGTCAGGAAAATGCACCTGTACTCCGCAAAAGATACATAATTACCTTAATAAAATCAGCGGTCCGCTGCTTGACCGTTTTGATATACATATAGAGGTATCGGCAGTTAAATTTGACGAGCTTAGAGATAAAGAACAGACGGAGCCGTCTGCCGAAATTAAAAAGCGTGTTGACAAAGCAAGAAAAATTCAATCCGAACGCTACAAAGGCACAAGTACAAGCTGTAACGCAAATATAAATGCCGAACAGTTTGAAAAAGTATGTATTATTGATGACGAGGCGGAACAAATGCTGAAAAGTGCGTTTGAAAGTATGGGAATGACCGCAAGAGCCTACGACAGAGTGCTTAAAGTCGCAAGGTCGATTGCCGACCTTGATAACAGCGAAATCATTAAATCCGACCATATTCTTGAGGCAGTGCAGTATCGCAGTTTGGACAGAAAGTATTGGGGAAAATGATTTTCGGTTATAAAATTCAGATTGTATAATAAAAATTGTCTGACTGACTATAAAATTATCATACTGTTATTAATATAAACAGCCACACCTTGCGGTTCTTTTTTGCAAGGTGCGGCTGTTTTAATCTGTATTTGAATTAACCATTTCCGCAAAGGACGAATACTCCGGCTTTTTTGTAAAACTTTTCAAAGTATCAAAAAAGCCTTCTTCCTCACTCTCCCTTTTTATTTCAAACGGTATCTTCTGTTCTCGCAAGGACTGCTTTAAAAACAAATTAACCGCTGTTGACAAATCAAGCCCTAAATCCGAGTACAATTCCTGTGCCGATTTCTTTAACTCGCTGTCTATGTTTATATTTGTACTGACAATCATTTTATCACTTCCGTTTTTATTTACTATACTTATTATATGAAGTATTTTTCATTTGTATGTTTTTAAAAGTCAAGAAAATATCGGCATTTTTAAAAAGGTCAGAAAAAGTCAAAAAATTTTAAAATTTAGTATTTGCGAGTATTCAGGAGTATTTGCGAGTATTTTTTAAATTAGCATTTGATTTTTGACTTTATTTGACTTTGACTTTCTCTGACTTTAGTTCTATAATAAAGTCACAATCTGAAAGAGAGGCGAGAAAAGATGAGAATGAGCGATTTGGTCGCTAAATATATTACAGAAATGCTCGACGAGCAGAACGGCAGTGCGGAAATTCAGCGAAATGAACTTGCGGGAAATCTTGGTTGTGTGCCAAGTCAAATAAATTATGTTATCACCTCACGCTTTACTCCGGAACAAGGTTACATTGTTGAAAGCAGACGAGGCGGCGGCGGTTACATAAGAATAAGCCGTGTAAGTATGGATAGAGGTACTGCTATAATGCATATAATTAACTCTGTAGGCAATTCGCTTGACAAAGCTTCTGCCGAGGCAATGCTTAACAATATGGTCAACAGGTCGATTATTCAACTTAGCGTTGCAAAGGTTATGGCGTCTGCGTTGTCGGACAGAGCGCTTCATACAGTCGAGCAGGAAAAAAGAGATTCGCTCAGAGCTGATCTTTTTAAGAATATGCTTTTAGCAATATCATAAAAGCAGGAGGTATTTATTATGAAATGTCAAAAATGCGGTGTTAATAATGCTAACACACATGTTAAATCTATAATCAACGGAGAAATCAAAGAATATGACCTTTGCAGTGAATGTGCAAAGAAAATGGGATACACAAATGTGTTCTCTGACATTGAGGATGAATTTTCAAACTTCCTCGGCAGTTTCTTTGGCAACGCACTTCCGGCAAGAACACAGGCAAGAAGATGCGAAACCTGTGGCAGCACTTATTCGGAAATTGCAAAAACAGGTCATGTAGGCTGTGCCGATTGCTATGATGTATTTGGCGACGAACTCTTCCCACTTATCAGAAGAATTCACGGCAACACAACACATTGCGGCAAGAACAGCGACAGAACGGTTCAGAAAGCCGAAAAGCACGAACCTACAAAAGAAGAAAAAATTGCTCAATTAAAAAATGAACTTGACGCAGCAGTCAAAGAACAGAATTTTGAAAGAGCCGCAGAATTAAGAGATACAATCAAAGGAATGGAGGCATAATAATGAGTGACAATTCAGTAATTTCCACAAGAGTAAGACTTGCAAGAAACCTAAAGGATTTTCCTTTTCCCTGCAAACTTTCACCCGAAGGAATGGAAAAGGTTATTGAAAAGGTAAGATCTGCCGTTAAAAACAGCAACAGCTCTATTGCCTCCGACTTTAAATTCATTAAAATGAGCGACCTCACCGAGGCACAGTGCGTATCGCTTGTTGAACGCAGAATTGTAAGTCCTGAGTTCATAAGCAATACAGAGGGCAGAGCATTGCTTGTAAATTCCGATGAAAGCCTTTCTATTATGATTAACGAAGAGGATCACATCAGAATACAGGCAATTACAAAAGGTCTTGCACTTGAGCAGACATATGACCTTGTCGATAAACTCGACACCTTGCTTGACGAAAGCCTTGACTTTGCTTTCAGCGAGAAACTCGGTTATCTTACCCAATGCCCGACAAACCTCGGCACAGGTATGAGAGCGTCGGTAATGCTGCATTTGCCGGCACTTGAAAAGAGCAGAGCAATCGGCAGAATTGCAGGCAATCTCTCAAAACTCGGTCTTACCATAAGAGGCACTCACGGCGAGGGCACAGAGCCAAAGGGAAGTTTATATCAGCTTTCTAACCAGGTTACACTCGGCATCTCCGAAAAAGCTGCCATTGAAAACCTTAAAAATATAACATCACAGCTTATCTCGCAAGAGGAACTTGCAAGAGAGCGTATTTGTTCAAATATTGACATTCAGGACAGCATCAGCCGTAGCCTCGGCATATTGAAATATGCCCGTACAATCGCACACGATGAGGCTTTACAGCTACTTTCAAATGTTCGTTTGGGCATAGTTTCGGGACAGCTTAAAGATGTTCCTTTGCTTACAATCGACAAGCTGATGACAGATGTTGAACCTGCTACGCTTATGGTAAACAGCGGTAAAAATCTTTCCGCTGCACAGCGTGATGTAGCAAGAGCGGATTTGCTCAGAAAAGCACTTGAAGAAGTGTAAAAAATAATCAGTAAAAAATTATCGAAAGGACTGACGATTATGTATGAATTCAGAGGATTTACTCAAAAGGCAAACAAGGCATTAAACCTTTCTATTGAGTCAGCTCAAAATTTCGGTCACGACTATATTGGCACCGAGCATATTCTGCTTGGTCTTATAAAAGAGGGCAGCGGTGTTGCCGCCGCAGCTCTTGAAGAATGCGGCGTAACGGCGGAGGCACTCGAAAAAGAGATTGCTAATGTTGACGGCAGAGGTATTCAGACTTCCCTCTCACCCGACAGCTTTACTCCCCGTACAAAGCGTGTTCTCAGAACCGCAATGATGATTTCTGCAAGGACAGGCAGCAGCTATGTAGGCACAGAGCATATTTTGCTTGCAATAGTTTCCGAAAGTGACAGCTACGCTACAAGTATTTTAAGAAAGCTCGGCGTAAGTTCTAATGCTGTTGCAAATGCGGTTGCAGGCGGCTTACAGAAAGGCTCATCCGAAAATCAGTTTTCGGGTATGGAAAACGGCTACCCACAAGGCAAAGAAGAGGGCGGCTCCGCACTCGAGAAATTCGGCAGAGATTTGACAAAGGCTGCCAAGAACGGTGAAATTGACCCTGTTATCGGCAGAGAAAAAGAAATAAAGAGAGTTATTCAGATTCTCTCAAGGCGTACCAAAAACAACCCTGTGCTTATTGGTGAGCCGGGCGTAGGTAAAACAGCAGTAGCCGAGGGACTTGCCCTTGAAATTGCAAACGGCAATGTACCTGAAATTCTGCGTGACAAAAAGGTTGTAAGTCTTGACCTTACAGGTATGATTGCAGGTGCTAAGTACCGTGGCGACTTTGAGGAAAGAATCAAGTCCGCAATTGATGAAGTTAAAAAGTCAAAGGACACTATCCTCTTTATTGATGAACTCCACACCATTGTAGGTGCAGGTTCTGCCGAGGGCAGTGCCGATGCGGCAAACATCTTAAAGCCGTCGCTTGCAAGAGGTGACTTCCAGGTTATCGGTGCAACAACCATTAACGAATACAGAAAATACATTGAAAAAGATGCGGCTCTTGAGCGTAGATTCCAGCCTGTAAAGGTTGGCGAGCCTACAAAAGAGCAGGCTGTTGAAATTCTTAAAGGTTTGCGTGACAGCTACGAGGCGCACCATAAGGTAAGAATTACAAACGAGGCAATTGAGGCGGCAGTAAATCTTTCTTCCCGTTACATTGCCGACAGATACCTCCCGGATAAGGCTATTGACCTTATTGATGAGGGTGCGTCTAAGGTAAAACTTAAGGGTCTTACCTCTCCTCCGGACATCAAGTCGCTTGAAGAGTTAATTGACAAACTTGAGCAGGAAAAAGCAAGTGCCATTAACGAGCAAGACTTTGAGCGTGCCGCAAAATTAAGAGATGAACAGAAAAATGTTCAGTCACAGCTTGACACAGCCAAAAAGGAATGGTACGAAAACAGAGAGAACCGCAATGGCGAAGTTACTCCGGAAGTTATCGCTGAAATTGTATCGGAATGGACAGGAATCCCTGTTGTTCAGCTTACAAAAGAGGAAAGCGAGCGACTTCTCAACCTTGAAAAAGAACTTCACGAAAGAGTTGTCGGTCAAAACGAGGCAGTAAGCTCCGTTGCCAAGGCAATCCGCCGTGGCAGAGTAGGTCTTAAAGACCCTAAGCGTCCTATCGGTTCATTTATCTTCCTCGGTCCGACAGGCGTAGGTAAAACAGAACTTTGCAAGGCACTTGCCGCCGCTATGTTCGGTGATGAAAACGCTATGCTCCGTATTGATATGAGTGAATATATGGAGAAGCATACGGTATCCCGTCTTGTAGGTTCACCTCCGGGATATGTCGGTTTTGACGAGGGCGGTCAGCTTACGGAAAAGGTAAGAAGAAAACCATACTCGGTAATCCTCTTTGATGAAATCGAAAAGGCACACCCGGATGTATTTAACATTCTTCTCCAAATCCTTGATGACGGCAGACTTACCGACTCACAGGGCAGAACGGTTGACTTCAAAAACACTGTTATCATTATGACATCTAACATAGGTGCAAAACTTCTTACGGAAAAGCACAGTTCACTCGGATTTACCGATGAAAACAGTGAAAACAAGGAAACCGAAAACACCAAGGAGCTTGTGCTCGGCGAACTTAAAAAGGCTTTCCGTCCTGAATTTATTAACCGTATTGATGACATCATCGTATTTGACAGACTCAGCAAGGACGAGATTAAAGAAATTGCAGTCAAGATGCTTGCAGGTCTTAAAAAGCGTTTGTCCGATATGGAAATTGAAATTGAATTTACAGACGAGGCTATTTCCGCAATTGCCGACAAGGGCTTTGACGAAGTCTACGGTGCAAGACCTCTTCGCCGTGCCATAACATCAGACATTGAAGATCCGCTTTCGGAGAAAATGCTTGACGGCACAATTAAAGCAAACAGCAAGGTTAAATGCGACTTTGCAGACGGAAAGTTTACCTTTGCCGAAGCAAAGTAAAAAATCCTAAAATTTAATATATATTTTTTGACTTTCGGTTAAAAAATATGTTATAATGATTTATCCGCTAAAATACCGTTTTTGGCGGATAAATCTGCTTTTAGATTTAATTTTGGCTTTGCCGACAAGGAGGTTTTTAATTATGGAAATCACAAAGAATTCTATCATCGGTGATGTTCTCGACAAATATCCCGAAACTGCCGAGGCTTTCTTCAGCATTGGTATGCACTGCCTTGGTTGCCCTGCATCAAGAGGCGAAACAATTGAAGAGGCATGTATGGTTCACGGTGCAAATGCCGACGAGCTTATTGCTGTTCTCAACCGGATTGTAAACAAATAATTTGTCCGTTTATCACATTCGGGCTGAAAGGATTGATTAATTTGCAAAATAAAATATCTCTTGACCAAAGGCTTAGAATGTGTGCGGGCTTTGTAAGGCAAAACGCAAGGCTTGCCGATATTGGCACAGACCACGCCTATCTTCCGCTGTGGCTGTGCCTTAACGGCACCTGCCCGTCTGCTATTGCCGCAGACATTAACCCCGACCCGCTTTCAAGAGGTCAGGCGGCAATAATGAATTTCAATGCTGAACACCTCATTTCCGCAAGACTTTCAAACGGACTTGAAAACATAGCCGAAAACGAGGCTGACGATTTTGTAATTGCAGGTATGGGCGGGGAACTTATCGCAGCCATTCTTGACAGCTGTACATATGCAAAAAGCAGTGAAAAGCACTTTATTCTACAGCCTATGACCAAAAGTGAAGTTTTGATTAAATACCTTTTTGACAACGGTTTTGAAATTTTAAAACAGGACTGCTGTACCGCCGCAGGCAAATGCTACACAGTACTTCTTGTATGCTACAGCGGCAAAAAGCACGAATACACGCAAACCGAGCTGTATTGTGCAAAGTTGCAGCCGTCCGTAAAATCCACACACAGGCTTTTTACAGAAAAGCAAATAACAAAACTTGAAAAACAGGCAAAGGGCGATGCCCGTTACGCTGAAATCGCAAAAAAGCTAAGGGAGATGCTCTGATGACTACAATAAAAGATATACTTGAATTTTTTGAGGAATTTGCACCCGTTGATACCGCTATGGATTTTGACAACTGCGGTCTGCTTATAGGCAGTAAAAACAAACCTGTAAGCCGTGTGCTTGTTGCTCTTGACATAACAAACGAGGTCGTTGACGAAGCAGATAGGCTCGGCGCAGAGCTTATCATAAGTCATCACCCCGTTATTTTTAATGCAATAAAAAAACTTGATTCCTCCTCTGTTCCCTACCGTCTTGCGGAAAAAAACATTTCTGCCGTTTGTATGCACACAAACCTTGATTTATCCGAAAGTTTCGGTGTAAACCTTTGCCTTGCAAACGCAGTGGGACTTAAAAACACAAGACTTTGCAAAAGTGGCGAATGTCTTTTTATGGGCGAACTCGACACGGATATTGAAAGTTTTGCAAAAACCGTAAAAACAAATCTCAATTGCAGCGGACTGAGATACACTAATGTAAAAAACGAGATTCACAAAGTCGCAGTATCATCGGGAGCAGGCGGTTCCAATGTGGAAAGTGCATTTTATGAGGGAGGCGATGTTCTGCTTACAGGTGAAATAAAACACCACGAAATTCTGCTTGCAAACGAACTCGGAATTTCAATTGTTGACGCAGGACATTTTAAAACCGAAGATATTGTAATATCTCCGCTTTGCCGTAAACTTTCTGAAAGATTCGGTAACACCGGCTTTACAAAATCGGAAATATGTAACGATAAGATTAAATACATTTAAGCAATGTATTATTTATTAAATATTCGTTGCAATATCTGTAATAATTTGATATAATAGTATGATGAATATTTATGAGGAGATGCACATTAAGTGCATAATTTTACATTATGAGAATCAGAAAGAAAAAATGGGCAGAGCCTGAACTTGCGGTTTGCGATTTTTTTGTAAAAAATCCTGAAGAACACGCAGGCAAATGGAACGAAACTTTTAACAACGGACTTCCTATTTACCTTGAAATAGGCTGCGGCAAAGGCGGGTTTGCAGGACAGTTTGCCGTTAAAAATCAGGATAAAAATATTATTGCGGTTGACATTAAAATTGATATGCTCGGCGTCGGCAGACGAAACATTGTTGAAATTTTCAAGAACGAGGGCAAAACAGACGCCGATATTACAAATCTTTTGCTTGTAAACTACAATGTAGAGCAAATTGATAAAATAATTACAAAGGACGATAAAATCAAGGGTATGTTTATTAATTTCTGCAACCCGTGGCCTCGTCCAAAGCATAACAAGAGAAGACTTACATTTCCCAAGAAACTTGAAATGTACAAAAATTTTCTTGACGAAAATGCCGAAATTCGATTTAAGACCGACGACGACGCACTTTTTGCGGACAGTCTTGAATATTTTGAGCAGAGCGGTTACGAAATCATTTACAAAACATACGACCTGCACAACAGCGATGTTACAGACAATATTGAAACCGAGCACGAAAAAATGTTTTCTGCCGAGGGTATAAAAATAAAGTATTTAAGAGCTGTTGTAAAGCACGATTAATTTTAACTTTTTATAAAGGAGGGACGGATATGAAAGTCAAAGCGGTTATTTCCGCCGCACTGTTGTGTGCGTTTGCAATTTCCGCAAGCGGCTGTGACGGCGCAGACATAGGAACAGACAACCTTATCCGCCCTCCGAAAACTGTCGGTGACGAGGCGGAAATCGAACAGCTTATTGCCGACACCGCAGGCAGCGGATACACCTTAAAATATCCTAAGTCGGGCAACTACCGCAGTGCCATAGTTATGAAAGACCTTGACAATGACGGTACCGACGAAGCAATTGCTTTTTACCGCACGCCTAACGAAACCAAAGCGGAAGTGCATATGCTTGTAATGTACTGCGCAAATGACGAATGGAAGCTCTCAGAAAACTGCGCCTTAGACGCAACCGATGTTGACTGCGTTGACTTTGCCGATGTAACGGGCAGCGGTACGCTTGAGATTCTTTCGGGCTACACTACATATAACTCAAGCATTAATAATCTTGCCTGCCACTCATACTCAAACGGCAAGACAAACAGGCTTACGGTTGAAAGCAGTTATTCAAGTTTTTACTGCTCCGATTTTGACAGTGACGGTGTAAACGAAGTAATGCTGCTGTCACTATATACCACAGAAAATGACGCAACGGCAAATATGCTTGTTTACAGCGAGGAACGCAACTGTCTTTACTCAAAGGCAAGCGTAAAAATGGACCCGAATATTACAAGATTTAAAAATATTACGGTAACAGCTGCCGAAAATGGACAAAATGTGCTTATAGTTGACGGTTGTTTAGCCAATGATGATACCGTCACACAGATTATTTATTTTAATACCGAACTTTCGGTTTTGAGAAATCCGCTTTTTAAAGAAAAAGATAAAAATATTACTCAACGCTCTGCCGATATAATCTGTACGGATATAAACAACGATTCCGTTACGGAAATTCCTGTCGTTGACAAATTGCCTTCAACAAGTGATGAAGATAAATCGGCTGTTGCGGATAAAATAAGCTGGAACAGTTTTTATCCGCAGAGTGAAATTTTAAATCACTTATCCGACCAAATTCCCGATTACCAAAACGGCTACAGCTTTACCGTTCCCGAAAGCTGGGCAGACGGTACATATACCGTCAGACTTGACAGTGAAAAACGGGCTATGAGCTTTTTTGAATGGGATTCCGACAACTTAGGACAAAAAGTATTTGAAATCAGAGCTTTTAAACTTGAGCAATGGGATGTCGGCGAGGACAGTGACGCTTATACATTAATATATAAGAACGAAAGCACGGCATACGCTTTTGCGGATGTAAACGAAGAAACATCACTTTCAATCAACGAAGACGATATAAAAACAGCTTTTTCACTGATGACAGTTAATAATATATAATTTTTTTAGATAAAACACATTACGGAGGTTTATTATGAAAAAAATTCTTGTTTGTGAGGACGAGGCCGCAATTCGTGACTTTGTCGTTATCAACCTTACAAGAGCAGGCTATGATGTAGTCGAGGCTGACTGCGGCGAGGCTGCACTTCAAAAATACGAAGAACACAACGGCGACTTTGATGTTGCCATTCTTGATGTTATGATGCCGGGTATTGACGGTTTTCAGGTTTGTAAGGAGCTTAGAAGCCGCAACGGCGGTATCGGCATTATTATGCTTTCCGCAAAAACACAGGAAATGGATAAGGTAACAGGTCTTATGCTCGGTGCTGACGATTATGTTTCAAAGCCTTTTTCACCAAGCGAATTGCTCGCAAGAGTTGACTCCCTTTACAGAAGAGTAGCGCTTGCACAGTCACACGCCGAAAACAACTTCAAAGAAGAGCTTAAAAGCGGCGAATTTACACTTAACTTAAGAAACCGTGCACTTATGAAAAACGGTAAGATGATTGAACTTACACAGGTTGAATTTCAGATTATGGAATACTTTTTCTCTAATCCGGGTACTGCCCTCGACAGAATGGACATTTTAAACCATGTTTGGGGTGACGCTTATGTCGGCGAGGACAAAATCGTTGATGTAAACATCAGAAGACTTAGAATGAAAGTTGAAGACGAGCCGTCTAATCCTAAGTACATTATCACCGTATGGGGACTTGGCTACAAGTGGAACGCCTGAACTTAAGGAAACACCTTTAAGGAGGGCGACAGCGTAATGTTTAAGGGTATTACAAAACGCTGGATGTTAAACACATTGAGCGTTATATTTACAATAATAGTTCTGATCGTTGTCAGCCTTATCTTTGTTATTACATATGTTTACCAAAGCAGTGTTGAACAAACACTTTCTTCGGCAGGCAATGAATTGTCGCTTGTATTTTCAGACTACGAGAGCGACAACACAACAAGTTTTAATTCATCTGCCCGTGAATATGTTGAAAACTTTGACCGTAAAGAGCAAATGGAAGTTATTGTAATAAATTCATCGGGCAGAGTAATAATGACTTCCACGGGTTTTACCCCGTCGGATAAAACTCAAATGCCTGATTTTCAGGACGCTCAAAACAACTCAGACGGTTACGCCGTATGGAACGGCAAACTTCTCTCCGGAGAAAGAGCAATGAGCGAAACCCGCATTATCAGCAATTCAAACGGCGTTATGCTCGGTGCCGTAAGATACATCGTGTCTATGGAACCCGTGCACTCAAGAATCTTATTTATTTCTGTTCTTTGCGTTGCGGGCGGTCTTGCAATAATGGCGCTTGTATTTTTGTCGGGACTTATGTTTATCCGCTCCATTGTTAAACCGATAGGCGAACTTTCACTTATAGCCGGTCAGATTGCGCAGGGCGACTTTTCCGCCTCAGAAAAAATCGAGCATAAGTACGATGACGAAATCGGCGACCTTTGTGACGCTATATCGGATATGGCAAAGGATTTGCAAACTACTGAACAGACTAAAAACGATTTTATTTCAAGAGTATCTCACGAATTAAGAACCCCGCTCACGGCAATAAAAGGCTGGGCAGAAACCATGCAGCTCAACGAAAAAGGCAAACTCGACAGGCGCACCTTTGACAAAGGTATGGGCGTTATTATAAAAGAAAGTGCCAGACTTACAAGCATAGTTGAAGAACTCCTTGATTTCAGCCGTATTCAGAGCGGCAGAATGGTGCTTAACAAAGAGAAACTCGATATTCTTGCCGAATTTGACGAAACCGTATATATGCTAAAGGACAGAGCCGTAAACGAGGGCAAGCATTTACTCTATGACGAACCTATGGACGCAATGTATCCGCCTGTTTACGGTGACAGCAACAGACTTAAGCAGGTTTTCCTCAATGTAATTGACAACGCACTTAAATACACACCAAAGGGCGGTGTGGTTGCGGCACAGGTTATTTACAGTAAGGATGACCCCGACATTATAAAAATTATAGTTACCGACACCGGCTGCGGAATACCTGCCGAAGACTTGCCAAAGGTTAAAGAAAAGTTCTATAAGGCAAATCAGACGGTACGAGGCTCGGGAATCGGTCTTGCAGTTGCAGACGAAATTATGAATCTGCACCACGGCTCTCTTGACATCGAAAGCGGAGAGGGCGTTGGCACAACAGTTACTCTCACCTTCCCTATCTACAAAGAGGGTGACGAGGATCAGCCGCAAACAGAAAATGTAAAACTATAAACGAAAGGATTGTGCGATGAGAAAAGTCAGTACAAAAAAAATCACTTCAATAGGCGGCAGTGCTCTTATTGAAGGTATTATGATGCGTGGTCCTAAGCGTACTACCGTATGCGTAAGAACAGGCGAAAACGAAATTTACAGCGAAGACATAAAAATGACCACTATTCCCGAAAAATGCAAACTTTTTAAATTGCCGCTTTTACGAGGAATAGCAGGACTTATTGATTCAATGCGACTTTCTTATAAATCGCTTATGCTTTCGGCTGACAAAGCAGTTGAAGCGGGCGAAGTGGAAGAAGAAGAACCGAGCAAGTTTGAAAAATGGCTTGACGAAAAATTCGGCGACAAACTTGTTAAAGTAATAATGGTGTTTGCTTCAATCTTGGGTGTGGCACTTGCGGTCGCTCTGTTCTTCTTTCTACCGTCTTTCCTGTTTGACCTTACGGCAAATGTCGTACCCGTCTTTCAGGGTGACGGCGAGGGCGCTGTTTTCTGGAAATCAGTTTTTGAGGGTGTATTAAAGATAGCCCTCTTTCTCGGATACATTGTATTATGTTCACAAATGACAGAAATGAAGCGTGTATTTATGTACCACGGTGCAGAGCACAAAACTATTTTCTGCTACGAAAACGAAGAAGAGCTTACCGTTGAGAATGTAAGAAAACAGATTCGTTTCCACCCCAGATGCGGAACAAGTTTTATGGTGCTTATGCTTATTGTAGGCATTGTAATCGGTCTTTTTATTCCTGTTGCTCCGTTTGGAATCGGATTTTTAAGACCTGTATTTAAAATTCTCCTCCTCCCTGTTTCTTGCGGCGTAGGCTATGAGCTTATTAAAATATGCGGAAAGCACGATAACGCTTTTACAAGAATTATTGCCGCTCCGGGACTTTGGGCGCAGAGAATTACAACAAAAGAGCCTGATGACAAGATGATTGAAGTTGCCATTGAGGCTATGAAAGCTGTTATCCCCGATGACGGCACAGATATTATTAACAACAAATAATTGCGAGGCTTTATTATGACTGTCGGCGAGGCTTACAGAAAAACTAAAGACATTTTAACAGAGGCAGGGTTTGAAGCTCCTGCCTTTGAGGCTTTGTGCCTTACGGAAAAAGTTTTCGGGTTTAACCGTCTTGCGCTCATTACAAAGGGCGAAGAAACTGTTGCAAGCGAAGAAAAGCTTGCGGTTCTTGCCGAGCTGACAGAAAAACGCCTTAATCACGAACCGCTGCAGTATCTCCTCGGAAAGTGGAGTTTTATGGGAATTGACTTGCTTGTGGGCGAGGGTGTTCTTGTTCCGAGAGATGACACAGAGGTAGTTACTTCGCTTTGCATAGATTACTTATCATGCAAAGAAAGTCCGAATGTAATTGACCTTTGTGCAGGCAGCGGCGCTATTTCCCTTGCGCTTGAAAAATATGCAAACTGCAAAGTAACAGCGGTAGAACTAAGTGACAAGGCTTTTTCGTATCTTACACAAAACATTAAATTAAACAATTCTGCGGTAAACGCCCTGAACGGCGACATTTTTGAATGTCACAAAGACATTGCCGATAACAGTCTTGATCTCATAGTATCAAATCCTCCGTATATCAAAACTGCCGATATTGCATCATTACAGAAAGAAGTTCAACACGAACCTGCAATGGCACTTGACGGCGGCGAAAGCGGTCTGGACTTTTACCGAAGAATTGTTCCGTTATGGAAATCAAAACTTAAAGCAGGCGGTGCGCTTGCTTTTGAGCTTGGAGAAGGTCAATATGACGAGGTAAGCCGTATTTTGGCAGACAACGGCTTTGGCGGAATCACCGAAAGTATAGACTTCGGCGGTATTCAAAGGGCTATAATTGGGACTTTGCTCCAAAAATAGAAAATTAGTTCGATTTTTTAGCCTTATACTTATTGCATTTTTTATGACGATATCTTATAATATACAAGTAATCAAACGGATTAACTAAAATTTAACCTGCATATACGGGAGGTACTTAATAATGGCTTTAGATAAGGAAAAAGCACTTCAAACTGCGCTTACTCAAATAGAAAAGCAGTTCGGTAAAGGTGCGGTTATGCGCCTTGGCGAAAATAAACATATGAATGTTGACCACATTTCAACAGGTTCTCTCACACTTGACATCGCACTCGGTATCGGCGGTCTTCCACGAGGCAGAATCGTTGAAATTTACGGTCCGGAATCTTCGGGTAAAACCACGCTTTCACTCCACTGCATTGCAGAGGGACAGAAAAACAACGGTAATGTTGCCTTTATAGATGTTGAGCACGCACTTGACCCTACCTATGCGGCTGCACTCGGAGTAGATGTTGACTCCCTCCTCGTTTCACAGCCTGATACAGGTGAGGACGCACTTGAAATTGCCGAAGCACTTATCCGAAGCGGTGCTATTGATGTAATCGTTATCGACTCGGTTGCCGCTCTTGTGCCAAAGGCTGAAATCGAAGGTGAAATGGGCGACAGCCATGTAGGCTTACACGCAAGACTTATGTCACAGGCATTAAGAAAACTTGCGGGCGCAATCAACAAGAGCAACTGCGTTGCTATCTTTATCAACCAGCTGCGTGAAAAAGTCGGCGTTGTTTACGGCAACCCGGAAGTTACCACGGGCGGCAGAGCGCTTAAGTTCTACAGCTCGGTAAGAATAGATATTCGTAAGCAGGAAGTTCTTAAGCAAAACGGCGAAATGATAGGTGCACACACAAAAGCAAAAGTCGTTAAGAACAAACTTGCACCGCCGTTCAGAGAGGCAGAGTTTGACATTATGTACGGCAAGGGTATTTCAAGAACAGGCGAATTGCTTGACCTTGCGGTAAAGGCAGATGTTGTTCAGAAAGCAGGCGCATGGTTCAGCTATGACGGCAAGCGCCTCGGACAAGGCAGAGATAATGTAAAGGAACTTCTTGAAAACGACAAAGAACTTTCAAAAGAAATTGAAGATAAGCTTATGGCAAATATAGACAAGGTTGTTGCGGCAAGCTCTCCTGCCAAAAAGGGCGCAAAGGCAAAGATAACCGAAGTTGCCAATGCTAAAAAGCCCGCCGACGCTCCTGCAGAAAATGTAAACAGCGCAAACATTGATGTGCTTGTTGACGAATAATGAAAATTACAGAAATCAAACCACGCAGAAAAAGGCTTAGCGCTGTTTATATTGACGGCGAATTTGCCGTTTCTCTCGACACACAAACGCTGATTGAAAACCGCTTTGATGTCGGCAGAGAGATAGACGACGAAGATTTGCACGAAATTATAAAACTAAGCAATGAAAGGCGTGCAAAAGAAAAAGCTCTTTGGCTGTTGTCGTACAGAGAACATTCAAAAAAAGAGCTTGAGGATAAAATCCGCCGTACGGCAGACGAAGCTTCTGCACAGAAAGCTGTTGACAGAATGGAAGAACTCGGCCTTGTGGATGACGAGCGTTTTGCAAGACACTATGCCGAAAAGCTGCTCAACTCCAAGCATATGTCAAAGCGTGGCATTGCCTTTGAACTTACAAGAAAGGGCATTGATAAAGAAACCGCCGAACAGTTATGCGATGAACTTGATATTGATGTTCACGAACAAATAAGAGCGGTTATTGAGAAAAAATATAGGAATCTATCCGATGAAAAGGTAAAAAGAAGAGCTGTTGCCGCACTGCAAAGGCTCGGTTACCGCTGGGACGACATAAAAAGCGTTCTTACGGAATATAATGAGGATGAAACAGATGAGTTCTAAAGTTGGTATTGTATCACTCGGTTGCCCTAAAAATCAGGTTGACGCTGAAATGCTGCTTTTTACATTAAAAAGCAAGGGCTTTGAATTAGTAAACGACCCCGCAGACGCAGATGCGGTTATTGTAAACACCTGCGGATTTATTGAATCGGCAAAACAGGAAAGCATTAACGAAATTATAGAGCTTGGCAAGCTAAAGCAAGAGGGCAAAATCAAAGCTATTATTGTAACCGGTTGTCTTGCAGAGCGCTATAAAAACGAAATCACCCGTCAGCTTTACGAAGTTGACGCAGCACTCGGAATCGGCGCTAACTCTCAAATTGCGGATGTTGTAGCCGAGTTGCTTTCGGATAATACAGAACATAAAGAAAAAATCGAGAAATTTCCCGACAAACAGCTTTTATGTCTTGAGGGCAGAAGAATACAGTCAACTCCTCCCTACACCGCTTATCTCAAAATTGCGGAGGGTTGCGACAACCGTTGTACATACTGCGCAATTCCTATGATTAGAGGTAAATTCAGAAGCCGCCAACCCGATGCGGTTGTTGAAGAAGCAGAACAGCTTGCCAAAGACGGCGTAAAAGAGATTATTGTTATTGCTCAAGATACAACACGCTACGGTGAAGACCTTTTCGGTGAACCTTACCTTGCAAAACTTTTAAAAAGGCTCTGTAAAATTGACGGATTAAAATGGATAAGAGTGCTTTATTGCTATCCGGACAGACTTACAGATGAACTTATCGACACCTTTGCAGAGGAAGAAAAACTTGTTAATTACATAGATTTACCGCTCCAGCATTGCGACGGCAACATTTTAAAGCGAATGAACAGACACGGCAATCGTGAAAGTCTTACCGCATTACTTAACAAGTTAAGAGCAAAAGTACCCGATATTATTCTTCGTTCAACATTTATTACAGGTTTCCCGGGCGAAACCGACGAACAGTTTGAGGAACTTGCGGAGTTTGCCGCTGAAATTAAATTCCAGCGCCTGGGTTGCTTTGCCTACTCGGCAGAAGAAGGCACACCTGCGGCAAGTTTTCCCGACCAGATTGACGATGAAATCAAACAGCACAGAGCCGATATTATTATGGAACATCAGCAGAGCGTTATGGCAGAATACTGTGAAAGCCTCATCGGCAAAGAAATTGAGGTGCTTGTAGAAGGTTATGACAGAATTGCGGAATGTTTCTACGGCAGAACCTATGCCGACGCACCTGAAATTGACGGATGTGTATTCTTTACCGCAAACGGCACCAAACCACAGCCCGGCAGTTTTGTAAAGGTTAAGATTACAGATTATACGGATTGTGACCCAATCGGCGAATTGGCAGAATAATTTTATTTACATATAACCGACATCGGCATATAATATAATGGTGTCAAAAGGAGATCAGAGGGCAATTATGAATTTACCGAACAAACTTACTTTAAGCAGAATAATACTTGTGCCGTTCTTCGTGGCATCCTTGTTAATAAATTTTCCTTTTCACACAGCAGTTGCCCTTGTAATTTTTGTTGCGGCAACTTTTACAGATATGTTTGACGGTAAAATCGCAAGAAGCAGAGGACTTGTAACTGATTTCGGCAAGTTTGCAGACCCGCTTGCAGACAAAATTCTTGTATTAAGCGCATTGCTTTGCTTTGTGCAAACAGGTTGGTGCGACTGCATCGCAGTTATTATCGTACTTTTCAGAGAATTTTCAGTAACCTCTATCCGCCTTGTTGCCGCTTCAAAAGGCAAAGTCGTTGCCGCAAATATTTTCGGCAAAATCAAAACCGTAACCCAGCTTGTAGCTATTATTGCCATACTGTTAATGCAGTTTTTAATTGAATTATTTACCGTAACATCTGCATTTTCCGTTGATACAATTTTGTATCTCCAAGGCATATTTACAGTAGTTTCACTTTGCCTTATTTGGATTTCAACAATTATGGTTCTTGTTTCGGGCGTAATTTATATTGTTCAGAACAAGCAGTTTATAGCAGATATGTAAAAAATCAACACCACATCGGATGTGATACTTTGTTTAAAACACTAAAGGCCGACCTTGACGCCGTTATGGAGCGTGACCCTGCCGCAAGAAACCGAGCCGAAGTATTCTTTTTATACTCGGGTTTTAAGGCTGTGCGCTCTCACCGTAAGGCTAATTGGTTTTTAAGGCACAATATGAAGTTTATTGCCCGCTGGATTTCACAGCGCAGCAGGCATAAAACAGGAATAGAAATACACCCGGGAGCTACCATAGGCAAGGGATTATTTATTGACCATGGTATGGGCGTAGTTATCGGTGAAACAACTATCATCGGCGACAACTGCACAATTTATCAGAATGTAACCCTCGGCGGTACAGGTAAAGATACGGGAAAACGACACCCTACACTCGGCAACAATGTGCTTGTAGGTTCGGGTGCAAAGGTGCTCGGCCCGTTTAAAGTCGGAGATAACGCACGAATTGCCGCAGGTGCGGTAGTATTGAGCGAAATTCCGCCGAATGCCACAGCGGTAGGTGTACCCGCCCGTGTGGTGAAAATCAACGGAATACGCAGCGAAACTCTCGACCAGATTCATGTTTCAGACCCTGTCGCACTTGCACTTTGCAGTCTGGAACAAAAAATTACAGATCTACAAAAAGAAATTGACGCTCTAAAGGCAGAAAAGGAAAGCAAAAAGTAAAGGAGCAGTAAAATGATTTTATACAATTCATTGGGACAGACAAAACAGGAATTTATACCTCATACAGCAGGCAAGGTTAATATGTACACCTGCGGCCCTACTGTTTACCACTTTGCCCACATCGGCAACCTTAGAACTTATATTATGGAAGATGTACTTGAAAAGTACCTTCGTTTTGCGGGATATGATGTTAAGCGTGTTATGAATATCACCGATGTCGGCCACCTTTCAAGCGATGCGGATACAGGCGAGGACAAAATGCTCAAAGGTGCAAAGCGTGAGCACAAGACTGTTATGGAAATCGCAAAGTTTTACACTGACGCATTTTTTGAGGACTGCAAAAAGCTCAACATCAAAAGACCTGATGTTGTAGAGCCTGCAACAAACTGCATTGACGAGTTTATTCATATGATTTCTGTTCTGCTTGAAAAAGGCTATGCCTATATTGCAGGCGGCAATGTATATTTTGATACTTCAAAACTTGATAATTACTATGTTTTCGGAAATATGAACGAAGATGACCTTGCTGTCGGCGTTCGTGACAGCGTTGAAGAAGACAACAATAAGCGTAATAAAGCGGACTTTGTTCTCTGGTTTACCAAGTCAAAATTTGACTCACAGGAGCTTAAGTGGGAAAGCCCATGGGGCGTCGGTTATCCGGGCTGGCATATTGAATGTTCAGCTATCAGCTGTAAGCACAACGGCGAGTATCTCGACATTCACTGCGGCGGTATTGACAACGCATTTCCTCATCATACCAATGAAATTGCACAGAGCGAGGCTTACCTCGGTCATAAGTGGTGCAAGTATTGGTTCCATGTACTCCACCTCAATGATGCAAGAGGTAAAATGAGTAAATCAAAGGGTGATTTTCTTACCGTATCTTTACTTGAAAGCAAAGGTTATAACCCTCTTGTTTACCGTTTATTCTGCCTACAGAGCCATTATCGCAAGCCGCTTACTTTCTCTTATGACAGTCTTGACAATGCGGCTATCGCTTATGACAAACTCATTAAGAAGATTTCTACACTTTCTCCTGACGGAGAGCCTGATATGGAAGCTGCCAAGCCTTATCTTAATGAATTTAATGACGCTCTCGGCAACGACCTTAACACTTCACTCGGTCTTACAGCCGTTTACAGCGTATTAAAAGGCAATATCAGCGACGCAACTAAACTTTATCTCATAGGTGAATTTGACAAGGTTCTCTCTCTTGACCTTACAAAAGCACAGGAGAATAAGTCTGAAAACCCTGTAAACAAAGAAGTTGAGTCACTTATTGCACAGCGTACAGAGGCTCGTAAAAACAAAGACTGGGCGACTGCCGACGCTATCCGTGATAAGCTTAAAGAAATGAAAGTTGTTGTGGAAGATACAAAAGACGGCATTAAGTGGCATTTTGAAAACTGATTTTAAAACCAAATAGAATAAAATAAAAATCCCTTTCATATACTTTGACATAAGCAAAGTCAATACGGAGGGGATTTTATGCGTCTTTATATAATAACAAAACGAACCTTATTTTCAATTGGATTTTGTCTGCTGATTGGTGTAATTGCGGGCGGAATTGCTTTGACTTCTACCGTACAGGCAATTCAGACCGCAAGCGCACAGCGAGAAATCCCCATTTACTGCGTTGATACAGACAAAAAGCAGGTAGCTCTGTCTTTTGACGCCGCATGGGGCAACGAACAAACCGAACATTTACTTGATATTCTTGATAAATACAATGTAAAAACAACATTTTTCCTTGTCGGCGATTGGGTAGAAAAATATCCCGAGTCTGTAAAAGAGATTTCAAAGCGTGGTCACGATGTAGGCAATCACAGCAATACGCATCCGCATATGACGCAGATGTCGGTTGACGATATGAATACGCAGATTCAGACTTGCAACGAAAAAATCAAAGCATTGACAGGCAAATGCCCTACCCTGTTCCGTGCGCCTTACGGTGACTACAACAACGATGTGGTAAAAACGGTAAAAGCTAATAATATGTACTGCGTGCAGTGGGATGTTGACAGTCTTGATTGGAAAGACCCTACTCCAAATCAGATTACCCTGAACATAACAAATAAACTTAAAGACGGCAGTATTATACTTATGCATAACGGCGCAACAAATACACCTGAAGCTCTGCCAATGGTAATTGAGGCTATAAAAGCACAGGGATACGAAATAGTGCCGATAAGCCAAATTTTGTTAAAAGGCAATTACACAACCGATGTACAAGGTAAAATGCTCCCTGCTCAAAATGCCACATCATAATGTTTTAGCGAAGCAACAATCAGGCAATCACTAAACTATATGTCAAAATTATAAAAGTTTGGTCTAATTTTTTTAATTATTTCTCTTAAACTCTTCTCTGATTAACAGCAAAAAGCCTCCGCAATCAAGCGGAGGCTGATTTTATGGGATTTATTCTGCAACCTGATTAATAATAGCAAACTGATAAGCTGTAATCAGGTTAGCTCTCTGTCGCCAAAGAGTCAAAAGCTATTTGTATCATAGAGCAATGTAAGCTGATCAAGATATCCGTTAATCCGGTTGAGCTTATTCTTTGTTGCGGTTGAAAGCTCTGCGTTTGCAAACTCACCGTTAAGTATAGCGTCTTTCAAAGCCTTTCTCTGCTCGCTTGTAACAGTCACCTTTGGAATATCCTGCGGCTTTGCAAGTGAATATGTGCTTGTGCTGTCTGAAGTTATTGATACAGCCACAATGGCATTGTCAATAAGTTTATTATTATATATTAAATGTTAAAACAAAAATTCCCTTACAAACCGATATAAATTTAACCTAACCGGTCTGTAAGGAAGTTTTTATTAAATTACATTAAATTTTACTTTAAAGTATTAATACACTGTTTAAAAGTTTCAATAACATACCATGCGTCATCGTCCGACATGGTTGTATTGAGCGGAAGTGTAAGCTGATTTTTATGCATATTATAGGTATTCGGATAATCCGAAATCTTAAAGCCTCTCTTTTTGTATGCGGAAAGCATTGGGAGCGGCTTAAAGTGAACATTGCACATAACACCGTTTTCCGCCATCATATTGTAGAACTTGTTACGATACTCGTCATCTTTTCCGATAAAGCGTACAAAATACAAATGACCGCTGCTCCTGTGATTTTCGTCGCAATGGTTAAGCACCTGAATAGGCAAATCCTTAAATTCCTCGTTATACACACGGATAAGCTCGTGACGGCGTTCAAGGATTTTTTCGTATCTTTGCAGCTGAACCACACCGAGTGCCGCAAGAACATCCGGCATATTACATTTATATTGAGTATCCACAACATCATATTCCCAAGACGCTACCTTGTTCTTCTGATAAGCGTCCTTTGTCTGACCGTGAAGTGACAAAAGCATATACTGCTTGTATATGTCGTCCTCGTCAAGCCATTCGTGCGGACGGTGAACGGCTGCGCCGCCCTCAGCAGTAGTCATATTTTTAACTGCGTGAAAACTGAAGTTTGTAAAATCGGCAATTTCTCCGCACATTTTGCCTTTTCTTCTTGCGCCAAAGGCATGTGCGCCGTCTGCCATAACAATTACTCTTCCGAATTTCTCCTGAATTTCATTCTTTGGCTTAAACAAGCTTTTCTGTCGTTCAACAGCCTCAAAAATTCTGTCATAATCGCAGATAACACCCGCAAGGTCAACAGGAATGATTGCCTTTGTGTTGTGATTTATGGCAGCCTCCATTTTGTCATAATCCATCTCAAAGCTGCCGCTTTTGCAGTCAATCATAACGGGCTTTGCGCCGACATGATAAACTATAGACGCTGTAGCTGTGTAAGTATATGCAGGTAAAATTACCTCGTCGCCCGGTCCGATACCGAGAATACGAAGTGTAAGTTCTGCGCAAGAGGTTTGTGAAGAAAGGCAAGCCGCACGCTCAACATTGCAATATTCTGCAATACGGCTTTCAAAAAGTTTTGTTTCGGGACCTGTAGTAATCCAGCCCGACTTTAAAACCTTTACAACCTCGTCAATTTCAGCCTGTGTAATATCAGGCGGCGAAAACGGAATTTTTCTCATTTCAACTTCTCCTTGTAACGGGATATTCAGTGAAAACAATAAGTATATAAAAATACTATAAAATCTCTATTTGTAATTAAATGCTAAACTTCATTATACATCATATGTTTATAAAAGTAAAGCAAACAAATTGACTTTTCACTGATTTTGTTCACTATTTTTTAATTTTTCCCTCTCCTGTGCCTGTTTTTTAAGTAAATATTTATTCTTTGTTGCCATTCCGCCTCTTATATGTCTTTCGCTTTTGTTGGTTTCGAGTATTTGCCGCACCTCTCTGTACAATGCAGGATTTACCTTTCTTAATCTTTGGCTTACATCTTTATGTACTGTTGACTTTGAAATTCCGAATTTTTTAGCGGCTTTTCTTACGGTTGCCTTGCTTTCTATTATATATTCGCCGAGCATTGCCGCCCGTTCCTCAACTATACCTTTCATAAATTCCCCTCCGAATGGTTTATGGTAAATTATATGAAAGTGGCAACTTGTGTATGCAAGATAATATCATTTGTGGAAATCAGACATTTTATTACAAGATATTTATGTAAAAGTAACACAGAAATTGCGGCTTTTGTAGATAATAATAAAAAGGAGCGGCAAAGTTTGTGAGTTTATTTGCCTTGTTATATATTTATATTTATGCTAAAATGCAAATAGTAAATAAAACATTTTTAGTTACTATGTTCAAAATAAAGGAGGCTGTAATTATGAAAAAACACAGTCGCTTATACAAAATGTTATCTGTTTTTTCAGCACTTGCAATTACTGCGCCTATGTTTGTAATCTCCGCATCAGCCTCTGTGAACGATTCCTCTGTGGGCAACCCAAACTATATTTCATATAATCAGGATTTTTACAATTCAAACTCCGAGCTTTGCAATACCCTTATAGACAGTATGGAAAATTTGAACAGCGAAATTGATGTTGAAAAATATCAATTATCTATAAATGATATAAAAAAAGCTATGCGCACGGTATTGGAAATAAGCCCCGACCTTTTCTATGTAAGCAAAACAACCTACGGTCTTGCAATCGGTTCTTGCGTAGCAAGAGTTATTCCTACATATATATATTCAAACGAACAGATTGTACAAATGAGAAGCGAGCTTGAAAGCAAGACAAATGAAATTCTTGCAAAAATTCAGCCGAATATGACTGATTTTCAAAAAGCCGCAATAATTCACGATGAAATTGTACTTAACTGTGAATACTCAAATTCACCTGACGCACAATATACCCGTACGTCCGTTTATGATTGTATTGTAAACGGATATGCAAATTGCCAGGGCTATGCAAGCTCAATATCTTATTTGCTTGAAAAAGTAGGTATTAATTCCGAAATTGTTGAATCCTCTCAAATGAATCATATTTGGAATCTCGCTGAAATTGGCGGAAATTATTATCATATTGACGCTACATTTGATGATCCTACGCCCGACAGATACGGTTTTGTATCACACAAATATTTTCTGTTGAGCGACAGCGCAATTAAAACATCGTCGGATATTTCGGTGCATTACGGATTTAAAACAAACAATTCTTGTACCGGCACCGCTTATGATAACTCATATTACAAAAATCTTAACACAAAATTCTGTTACTCAAATAATCTTTTTTATGCCGCAGACAATAGCAACAGCGGTAAAAACTCAAAAAAACTTGTTGCTTTCAATCCCGAAACCGGTTATGCAGAACCTGTAGCGGATATTTCCGATAAATGGTACACTAACGGTGGTTTAAGCTATTGGCACGACAGTTTTGTAAGTACAGACGAATACAACGGCAATATCTATTTTAACCTTAACAATTTCGTATGCAAATACAATACTGCAAACGGAACGGTAACCCAAGTTACAAATAAAATCAATACTTCAAACTATGCATACATCTATGGTATGAAAGTTGATAACGACGGAAATTTCCTTGCAGATGTAAAAAAATCCCCGTTAGACGATGCAAATATTATTAAACTTAATGTTTTGCCTGAAAACGAACAGGAAAAACTTGATATTGGTTTTGGCAAAGTAAACACTGATTTGTTAATTCCTCCTAAATTTTTATTAGGAGATATTAATGAGGACGGCAATCTTTCAATTCTTGATGTTACTCTTTTACAAATGATTTGCACAAATTCACTTGATGCAAAAGAATCGCAAAAACTTGCGGCGGACTATAACGCTGACGGACAAATTGATGTTAATGATGCAACCGCATTGCAAATTTATATTTCTAAAAACAGTTAGTAGTTTTTTCATTTTATACCATTTTTCCGAAAAGACATCTTCAAGTAATGAGGGTGTCTTTTTATTCCGTTTTTATATCGGAGTAAAGAAGTTAAAATAAGGTTTAGCAAAATACTTTGTTATAGTCTTATATTTTTTGTAATACTATGTTAAACCATAATATTCCCACTTAAAAAAGTACAAAAGCAAAACTCCGCACAGGTCAGCCGACAACCTATGCGGAGCGTAATTTTATATTATTTTTCTGTTTTACTGTCTGTAGTATTTGATTCTCTCTTAATCATTTTTCCGTTTACAAAGACATAATCATTACTGCTGTCTGCTCTTTCGACTGCCTGCTGTTCAACTATTTTTTCTACTTTTTCTTCAAATTCTTTATCAACCAATAAATCTTTACCTGTAAAAGAACCAACATTTTCCTGTAATCCCTTTGCTATTATGACATTCACACCATAAGTTGCTATCAAGGGATAGAATAAAACCGCAACTGTTATTGCAATCACCAGCATTGCTCCCTCTGCTGCGGCAATCCATAATATAAAACCAAGCGATACGGCAACAAAGAAAAGCATTGCAAGAATATTTTTAAGGATATTACCGAAAACAAGTATAAAAGAATTTTTATAAATATCTGATATTTTCAGTTCATACGTAACCGACATTATCGGCACATAAAACATCATAGATGTAAGAATAAGCGAAAACAGAACATATACGGTAAGCATTGAACCGTATACAAGACTTGAACCGAGCAATGAAAAATAATACATAAACGCAAATATCGAACAAGCAATAATTGCGTAAGTAACAACTCCGTGCAATAAAAACGCCTTAAAATTCTCTTTAACTGTACCGAAAAATGTTTTTGCAACCGGTACATCCTTTTTTTCAATTCCAATTTTTCGCACCGTCATAACAAGTCCCGCAAAAAACGGCATTGACGGAATAATTCCCAGACACCATACTATAATATTGTTAAAACCCGTAAGGTAACCTATTAAAACAAACAACGCCGTAAATACCGCAAACGCAACTGCATTGATAAGTTGGGCAAGCAGTAATTTGGGAAATTCAGTAAAAAACCGTGCAAAAGCACTATTTGAAAAACTGTTCATAAAAACCTTCTCTTTTAAAAGATATTAATACAATTCTACCACATTATAAGCTTTTATAGCAATAGTAATTTAACATTAATAAATTACAAAACTGTAAATTCAACCGATTATTTATGATGTTTTGATGTGATTACGGCGAAACAAGTCAGATTTCCACTGAAAAATTTGCCGTAATTTTTTGTAATTATTCATTTTACGCAACACCGTGTTTTAAAAACAGATATAAATTTTTTAAACTTTTTTCAAAAAACTCTTGCAACTGTGACAAAAATATGTTATCCTTGTGATAACGAAGAAAAGCAAGGATTGCTTTTCACAATGCTCGCAAAGAGTAAATAATTGAAATTAAGGTGAAAATTATGAAAAAGTCAACAATCATAAGAGCATCTGCTCTTTCCGTTGCTGCTCTCATGGCTGCAACATCACTCGTAGGCTGCGGCGGCAACTCAAGTTCAAGCGACAGCGGTAGCAAATCAGACGGCGCTAAAAAAGGTTCGGTTTATTATTTAAACTTTAAACCTGAGCAGGACAAGGATTGGCAGGCTTTAGCAGCTAAGTACACAGAGGAAACAGGCGTTAAGGTTACTGTTGAAACTGCTGCCGAGGGTACATACGAATCAACCCTTACAGCTGCAATGGATAAGGACAACGCTCCTACACTCTTCCAGGTAAACGGCCCTGTAGGTCTTGCAAACTGGAAAGATTATTGCTATGACCTTAAAGATTCACAGCTTTATTCACAGCTAACAAATCAGGATTTTGCTCTTAAAGAAGGCGACAGCGTTTACGGCATTGCTTATGTTGTAGAAACATACGGTATTATTTACAACAAGACACTTCTTAAGAAATATTTTGATTCTGATTTTGCAACAATTAAATCAATTGACAAGCTCAACAATTTTGCAGCTTTAAAGACTGTTGCAGACGAAATTCAGGCTCACGCTTCTGACCTTGGCGTTAAGGGCGCATTCACATCGGCAGGTATGGATTCATCTTCAGACTGGAGATTCAAGACTCACCTTGCTAACCTCCCAATCTACTATGAGTACAAGGCAGACGGTATTACATCTACAGACGCTATCAAGGGTACATACCTTGACAACTACAAGAACATCTTTGATCTTTACATCACAGATTCAACTTGTGCTCCGACTGATCTTGCAAACAAGACAGCTACAGACGCTGTAACAGAGTTTACATCAGGCGAGGCTGTATTCTATCAGAACGGTACTTGGGAATACACAGGTATTAAGGACGCAGGTCTTACAGACGACGATCTCGGTATGCTCCCGATTTACATCGGTGTTGACGGCGAAGAGAACCAGGGACTTTGCACAGGTTCAGAGAACTACTGGTGTGTAAACAAAAACGCAAGTGAAGATGACATCAACGCAACACTTGATTTCTTAGACTGGTGTGTAACAAGCGAAGCAGGTACATCTGCAATGGCTGACAATATGGGCTTTGTAATTCCTTTCAAGGCTGCTAAGGAAGCTACAAATGTATTTGTAAAGGCTGATGCTGAATACACAGCAGCAGGCAAAACTCCGGTAAGTTGGAACTTTACAACAATGCCAAGTGAAGACTGGAAAAACGGCGTAGGTACAGCTCTTACACAGTATGCAGCAGGCACAGGCTCATGGGACGATGTTAAGACAGCATTCGTACAGGGCTGGGCTACAGAATACGCTAAGGCTAACGGCTAATCCGTAAATCCATTAATCATTAAAGGTTAAAATGTATGGCAGGGGAGGCGGCATCGTCTTCCCTGTTTTTTTGACAGAAAGTTTGACAGAAAGGTAAAAATATGTTTAAAAAACGCAGCAGAAAAATATATTTTCTTGTTTTTGTTGTGCCTACTCTTATTGCTTTTATGATCGGCTTTATATACCCATTCTTTCAGGGCATATACCTTTCGTTCTGTAAATTTCGTACAACAAGTAATGCAACCTGGGTAGGTTTTGACAACTACATAAAAGCTTTTCAGAACGAATCGTTTATCCGCTCATTCTGGTTTACCGCACTTTTTGTGGTAGTATCGGTAATTCTCATTAACGCAATCGCTTTCTTTGTCGCCTATGCTCTTACGCTTGGCATAAGAGGCTCAAATGTTTTCAGAACCGTGTTCTTTATGCCAAACCTTATCGGCGGTATTATTCTCGGTTACATTTGGAAACTTATATTTGACGGTATTTTACAGAATTTCGGCACAAACATTGTGCTTGATGCTAACTTCGGCTTTTGGGGACTTATAATTCTTATGTGCTGGCAGCAAGCCGGATATATGATGATTATTTACATAGCCGGTTTCCAAAGCGTTCCGTCCGACCTCTATGAAGCAGCAAAAATAGACGGTGCAAACAAAAAGCAGTTACTTACAAATGTAACTCTTCCAATGATGGCTCCATCAATTACAATTTGTACATTCCTTACACTTACAAACTCATTTAAATTGTTTGACCAGAACCTTGCCCTCACAGGCGGTGCTCCGGGCGTTCTATCTGAAACAAGCGGTACAATGATTTATCAGACACAGATGATGGCTCTCAATATTTACAACACATTCTACGCTAACCAGAACTCAAGAGGTGTTGGACAGGCTGAGGCTGTAATCTTCTTTGTAATTGTTGTAATTATAGCACTTGCACAGCTTTACTTTACAAGAAAGAGGGAGGTGCAGCAGTAATGGCTAACGAAACAACTAAAGTTGCTCCTGCAACAAAAGTTAAGGCTAAAAAAGAAAAGCCGCCTAAGAAAAAGCAAACAAAGGGTATGAAAATACTCACAGTTATTTTTTCAATAATTTCTGTATTTTATGTTGCACCTGTTTTTATTGTTCTTATGAACTCGTTTAAAACAAATGCAGGTATCAGTAAGTATCCGTTTGCATTGCCGAATGCAGAAACTTTTTACGGACTTAAGAGCTATATTACAGGTATGTTCTTCGGTAACTTCCCATTTTGGAAAACCATTTTATGCTCACTTTTTATTACCGTTGGCGGTGTATTTCTGATTTTGCTCTGCACATCAATGTGTGCATGGTATTTACAGAGATCAAACTCAATTATCTGCAAAATCATCTACTACTTCTGCATTTTCTCAATGGTAGTACCTTTCCAGATGGTTATGTTTACTCTTGCAAAAACAGCCGACAACCTTCACCTCACAAACCCCGTTGGTATTTTGGTTATATATCTTGGTTTTGGCGCAGGTCTTGCGGTGTTTATGTTCTCGGGGTTTGTAAAATCTATTCCGATTGAAATTGAGGAGGCGGCCGATGTTGACGGCGCAGGTCCGCTAAAAACTTTCTTCGGCATAGTTCTTCCGATTATGAAACCTACATTTATTTCGGTTGGTATTCTCGAAACAATGTGGATCTGGAACGACTATCTTCTCCCTTATCTTATCCTTGATAAGTCGCTTTACAAAACCATTCCTATTCATATTCAGTATCTTAACGGCAGCTACGGTCACACAGACACAAGTGCCATTATGGCGCTTATCGTGCTAAGTATTATTCCGATAATTATTTTCTACTTTGCTTGTCAGAAATATATCATCGAAGGCGTTGTAGCCGGTGCCGTAAAGGGTTAAAAATTTTTCAGGACATTTTCAATGTGAAAATGTCCTGATTTTTGTATAAGCAAAGCCGAACTCAATCAAGAGCTCGGCTTTATTTTAATTCTTCTGATTTTGTCTTAGTGTACCGTTGCGATAGGCTTTTATGAGGTCTTTTAAATCTTTTATGTTCTCTCGTATTTTTTTGCCGTTGTCGGTATCCCCCACAAGTATTCTCTTTTGGCTGACCTCGGTCGCTACCTGATTTGTCTGCATATCTCTGCCGCTGCGGATTGTATAATCAACCGATTTAAACGGCTCGTGAGCGGTCAGCATTAAACCGTATGAATTATAAATCAGCGTATAACCCGCAATACCCGTAACTTTATGATACGGTTGAGAAAATCCGCCGTCAATTATAATAACCTTGCCGTTGCATTTAACGGGACTTTCGCCCTCTGTATGGTGAATAGGCACATGACCGTTTATAATATGAGCATTGTCGCCCTTTATACCGAACATTTTAAAAATTTTGTCTACAACCTCTTCATCATTAAAGAGTCTGTAATAAACATCTTTTATTTCTTTATGGGTGCTCTCGTCTGCGATAAAATACCGTTCAAATGTAGTCATTTTATCCCTGCCGTACAGCGGAGAATCCGCACCGTTCCACAAGAACCACAAAATGTCCCTGCCCACTCGCTTTTCTTCTTCATTCACGGAGAAAAACGCTTTTCTTGCCCAGCGCTCAAGTTCATCGTAAAGTTCTTTTCCGCATAAATCTTCACCAAAAAGATTTATATTTCTGAAACTGCCGTCCTCATTCATCGGAATACAACCGTGGAAAAGCAGATTATTATTGCAAACCTTATAAAGACTTCCTTTTTGCAAAAGTAAATTAATATGTGATTTCAGCTTTGAACAGTTCACAAATGAATTACATAGCTTTGCAATTACCGACTGTTCTTCACTTGTAAGCTCATAAGGATTATTAAAATCAATTGTCGGGAAATATCGGTCAAGCATAGGATATTCCTTACCGTCAATTGTAACCGTTCCTTTGTCTGCGTCAATTTTGTCAAGCAAGCGTCTGTTATCCATATTATACTCGGGATGTTTTGCTATTAACTGTCCCTCAAGTTTAAACTGAATAATCGTAATCGCCTTGTGCATTTTCATTGCGAGCACAGTTTGAGTATTCATTTCACTGCCGTGGCGACTGCGAATTGTAAACTGAGCGCACGGATCGTCTGCATAGGTTTCCATTGCAAACAGTACAAGCGGCATCATACTGATTCCGTAACCGTTTTCAAGCACGGAAAGATTATCGTACAAAAGGCTTGTACGCACAATATTGGCAATGCAGGCAGGCTGACCCGCAAAAGCACCCATCCACAATACATCGTGATTTCCCCACTGAATGTCAAGCGAATGATAATTCATCAGGCTGTCCATTACAAAATGCGAGCCGTAGCCTCTGTCATAAATATCGCCGATAATATGCAGATGGTCGATAACAAGCCTTTGAATAAGGTTTGACATCTCAACTATAAACTCGTCCGCACAACCTATCTCTATAATTGTATTTATAATTTCATCATAATAAGCCTTTTTATTGAGAACTTCTTTTTTCTCGGTAATAAGCTCCTCAATAACATATCTGAAATTTTCAGGCATAGCTTTTCTGACCTTTGAGCGTGTGTATTTTGAAGATACAATCTGACACACAGACACAAGTCTGTACAGCGTTGTGCGATACCAACTGCTGTCGGCTCTGCCCTGATTTTTTACATACTGTAATTTTTCTGACGGATAATAAATAAGTGAAGCCAAATCTTCTTTTTGGTCTTCAAAAAGAGTATCGCCGAAGACATCGTCAATCTTTTTCATCACAGCGCCCGACCCGTTGCGCAGTACATGGGCAAAGGCTTTGTATTCGCCGTGAATATCAGACAAAAAATGCTCTGTTCCCTTTGGCAAATTTAAAATTGACTGCAAATTAATAATTTCCGTTGCAGCACTGTCTATGGTCGGATATTGCTTTGAAAGACATTCCAAAAATCTTATTTTTTCCATAAATTCACCGCCAATTTCATTATACCCTTATTATATATTCAATTCTTGCATAATTCAATATTTTTATAAAAATCAATAAATCTGTTATGCCGAAAGTCAATAGCAAACGCTTTAGATTTTACAATTTGCATTATTCAGGATATTGAACAAAATCAATATAAAATGTATAATAAAATAAAATTCAACAATACTTGGAGGCATACAATGTCTGAAAAACGAAAATACACACTCGGAGAAGAAATTTTTAACTCTGTATCGCACGGTGTGGGCGCTTGCCTGTCTGTTGCCGGAACAGCAGTAATGATAGTCGCCTCGGTAATCCACACCGATGTATGGGGAATTGTCAGCTCGTGTATATACGGTGCTTCGCTGATTATTCTTTACACAATGTCAACTCTTTATCATTCGTTTACAAACAAAAAAGCCAAGGCTTTTTTCAGAATAATGGACCACAATACAATTTTTCTGCTGATTGCGGGAACATACACACCCATTACTCTTTACTATCTGCAAGGCGCAGTAGGTTGGATATTATTCGGCATAGTGTGGGGTGCGGCAATATTCGGAATTGTAATGAATTCAATTAACCTTGAAAAAGCACGAATACCGTCAATTTTCTGCTATGTGGCAATGGGTTGGGTAATAATCTTTGCAATTAAACCTCTCATTGCATCAATGCCGAGTATTTCACTTGTATTTTTAATAATCGGCGGAGCTTTCTATACACTCGGAATTATATTTTACGCAATAAAAAAGGTAAAATACTTTCACTCAATATGGCATCTCTTCACCATTGCAGGCAGTGTTTTTCACTACTTTGCAATCTTACTCGGATTCTGGAATATATAACAAAAAGCGACTGTCTACGGGCAGTCGTTTTTCATTGAAGCAGCGTTTGCAAACCAATAATTAATCCTATTTTTCGGCTCTATGTCAATAGTTGGGGTAAATCCGAAAAATAAGAAAGATTCTTTATCAAAAGTTGGGGGAAATTATGATTTTCGCACAAATTAAGCGAAATAATTTTTAAATTCAGGTCAAGCCTTTTACCTTTTATAATTGCTTGATAAAACAATTTGCTAAATCATAATAACTCAACCGTTAATGAATAACCGTTACTCTTCTTCCGGGTAGGTCATTCCCCATTCTTTGCGAATATCGGTCATAATTTTCATTACATCTCTTGTAAAATCAAGGTGCATTAAGTCAGCGTTACCTGCAACCGTTTGCTCCATATCTTCAACTTCATAAAGCAGGGCATTCTTGGTTTCGCCCTCACTTACAGTTTCTGTATGTCCGTCATCTGTGTATGTTATAACCGCTTTCTGTCCTCTCGGATATTCAAAAATTTCAACATATCCTTTGTCAAAAGCAATTGTGCCGCGCTTTGGCTGTTTTGCGTGTAGTGAAAGTATCACAGACGCCATCTCTTCCTCTTTGTTTTTAAGAAGAATGCTTGCCTGTTCGTCAACTCCCGTTTGCGCATATTTGACTTGTGAGAGCACTTCATTAGGGCAAGAGGTCATAAACCATCTTACAAAAGAAAGCGCATATACACCAATATCAAGCATTGCACCGCCCGCAAGATTTCTGTTAAAAAATCTGTTTTTCATATTATATTCTTTGTAACTGCCAAAATTCATCTGCAAAAGTCTTAACTCTCCCAAATCGCCCGACTGTATTTTTTCGTTGAGCGCTTTATAAATCGGCATATGGTAAATTGTCATAGCCTCGGCAAGCACAACATTATTTTCATTTGCAAGCTTTATTGCCTCTTCAAGTTCTTCCGAATTAAGCGTTATTGATTTTTCGCAAAGCACATGCTTTTTCGCTTTCAGCGCCTTTCTTAAATAAGAAATATGTGTATTATGCGGTGTAGAAATGTAAATAATATCAACATTTTCATCTTCAAACAGCTCGTCAATGCTGTTATAAACCTTTTCAATACCGTACTTTTCGGCAAAAGCAACCGCTTTTTCGTGAGTTCTGTTTGCCACAGAGTACAGCTTTTGTCCACGGCTCTGCATTGCTTGCGCAAGCTCGTTTGCAATTACACCGCAACCAAGTGTTGCCCAATTAAATGTCTTCATCATCACCATCTCCGTTTCATAATATAATACTTTCGTATTACAAAATCAGTATAGCATTACAAACGGCAATTGTAAATGTAACTGATGTTAATAATAAGTCAAATTTTGCTTTTTCATTTATAATAATTGCAGATTTTGATAATATCATTTATAATTATACCAGGAAATAAATAACGAAGATGTAATTACAACTTCCACACCTTCTCCGATAGAGCAAACCGAAGCAAAAGAAAATGCTTATTATGACTTTTGGAACCTTGAATAAAATCAATCCGCTAAAATAATTTAACCTAAAGCCTAAAACCGCCGCTCAGATTTTTACTGAGCGGCGGTTTAATGTCTTAATTATTTATATTATTTTGAATATTTGGATAATATTTTTAGAATCACATATTATTCCATTCACGCATAGCCTTTCTTAATTTTAAATCAATATCAATTCTTGTCTGCCGACATTCATCGGCATGCTCTTTAGCTGATTTAAAAATAAATTTCATAACAAATTTTGAAAAGCCCGGCACAAGTAATTTAATTAATGTTTCGGGGAACACAAAATGAGTTCCGTATTTGTACACAAGCACCTCGTAATCACACTTATGAGGTGTTTTCTTTAATCGCCCGTACATTCGTCTTATATACTTTCCCGTATTCCATAAAGTATCGTCATCTGCGCCGATTAAACATAACTTTCCGCAAATATTTTCAACCTTAATCATTTCTTTTTCGGTGAGATTATACGCTTTTTCGGAATCATCAAAAAGTTTTCTTGAACACAGCATATTACCTGTTCCTTTTGTTTCCTGTTCTATCACTTTCCAATAATCAGGGTGTTTATACACAAAAGGCATATAATCAAGAGGTTTTCCATGCCACGATAATGTAGATTCACCCTCAATAGGCCATTCTTTACAGCCATCTTTATTACCTTGCATAAACCCCTGCCATACAAAGTCGCTTGGCGTCATTGCAACGGTTAAAGTAATATCAGAAAAATAAGATGCCGCCACCAAAGCAAGCATAAGCAACATACAGGCAAAAATAAAAATCCGTCCTCAATGAGAACGGATTTTGGTGGGAGAAGGTGGATTCGAACCACCGAAGTCAGTGACAACAGATTTACAGTCTATTATTTAAGCGTTTGAAAGCCCCCTCTGGGAGCTGATGAACAAGTTTTTATACTTTTAGACTGATTTTAAGCAATATTAGAAAAGTATTTCCCAGAGCTGGAAAACGAAAAATCAATTTTTAATTATTTTGTTAGACAAACTGTTAGACAGCAATTACCTTTTTAAAATTTTATTACACCTTAACACAAAGATTTTTTACTATTAAAATGGCAAGATGTTAAGCAATCAGAACGCTTAACTTCCTTATTTTACACAAAGTTTTTTGTTTTATTTATTGCGATTTCTACTAATGTGTGATATAATACAAATAATCAAGATAATAGAGGTGATATTTTATGGATATAGTTAGTTTTAGTGATATATATGACACTTTCACAAAAAATTTAAAGCGTAACATGGTTATTCCTATAATAGGTTCAGGTTTCACTCTTAATTGCGAAGCAAAAAATGGAAAAGTTCCATCTGGAAAAAACTATCAAGAGTATATGATTGATTCTTTGTGCAATAAATTTGAAGAACTTAATGAAACCAAGGGTGAAATGTACAAAGAATCTTTTTCTAAAATAGCTGAATTATATATCAAGCAGATTGATGATATTGACAAAAGGAATTACTTTGTTTCCAATTTTACCGATGTGAAAATCCAAGAGAAAAATAAGATTGACTTTTTAAAAATTGAATGGCCCTACATTTACACACTAAATATTGATGATGCAATCGAAAAAAACAGTAAATTTAATCATACTATCTGTTGTAATAATGAGAATGTAATTGAATCTGTCTTTGACGAGTTTAATTGTGTTATTAAATTACATGGTGATGTGAATAATTTAATTAATTATGGAAATTATAATTCAATTATTTTTTCAAGTAAACAGTACGCAACAAGTTTAGAAAGTAACAAAGTCCTTTTAAACAAATTAAATCATGATGCTTTATACCAAAACTTATTGTTTATAGGATGTAGCTTAAATGACGAAATTGATATATTAACTGTTCTTCCAGATGAGCGTTGCGAATGCGTTACGAGCAGATACTTATGTTTTGTAGGAGAACCTACTAAACTTGAAAGCATGAAGTATGAAAGTTTTGGAATTACTCATATAGTTAAGTTTAATTCTTATGATGATATTTATCAGAGAATCTATAAATCCTGGGTTGAAACTCAAAAAATAGCTACTGACGATTTAGATAATTATAAAAGTTTTATTGTTGAACAATCAGATGACTCGTTTGAAACAAATAAATCTTTTTTCTTGTATGGTAAAAGTTTAGTTGATAAAAACAAAATTACACTTCCTCATTTTTTCATTAGTCGAGAAATAACAAAAAATATAATAGCAGATATGAGAAAATTTAATTTGCAATTTGTTATTGGAAGTAGTTATTCAGGCAAAACATATATTTTCTACGATATAGCTACAAAAATTAAAGATCAAGATATCTTTATTTTTGAAACCAAAGACAGAATTTCTGAAAAAGCATTTACAAGTTTGTTGAATAAGAAAAATTCTATATTTTTATTCGACAGCAATTCATTAACCATTAGTCAAATTGAACTGATTATGAATGGACTATATTCATTAAGAAATAATAATAACAAGATTATAATTTTTTCATTAAAGAATAACAGTGAATTATTTGGCTTAATTAGGTTATTGGAAGACAACGAAACAATAAGCAAACATAATTTTTCTATAAAATGTATAGATAATAAATTTTCAACTACCGAAGCAAAAGAAATAAATTCAAAATTGACTGGTACTGGTATTGGTATAATCAATAAAAGTAAGACAATCTTAGATAACATACTCGATTTAAGTAGTAACAATAAGATATCTACAAGTAATAAATTTAACAAAATCCAGCTGTTATTTGACACTGAAAAGCAAATTGCTACATTAATAATATTAGCAATTGAGAAAAAAGTCTATTCATCTCAGATTTTAAAATTTAATATTTTGAGTGAAATTTATAGCCAAAAATCAAAAGCATATCCATTAATAGACCTTGAGGAAACTTGGAATTTTGAAATAAGTGCTAGCGATAATTCCCCTCAAAAATATGTAATTAATGCAGAATATTGGCTATATAAACAACTAGAATTATTTTCAGAAAATACTGAACATCATAAAATAATTGTCAATGCTTTTAAATATATAGTTTCAAAAATAATAGAAACTGAGGGAAAACCAGATATATTAAAGTACAATAAGCAATCTTATAAGAAATTCATTTTATTTGACAATATTAATATGATTTTTAGAATTTATGGAAGGGATAGTTTGGTGCTTATTTCAAAGATATATGAAGGATTGAATTGCTATTTATCTAATGATCCAAATTATCTTCACCAAAGGGCGAAATGTTATATAAAATTGGCTTCTAGTGAAAGTGATTATGGTAAAAAAATCGAATTATTTGAAAAAAGCAGCAGAGATACTAATCTAGCTTACCAAATATTTGAACAGAGGTATTCTGAGTGTGGAAATAATAAAATTTTAATATCTTTAGCTCATGTAGAATATACGCAAGCTGTGGTTTTATGTCATAAATGTAATATCAACAATTACAAAAATATAGATGAAAACACTAGAGCTATACTAACATTAAGTAGTGCACTTGCTTCTCCACATAATTCGTATGATTATGCAAAAAAAGATTATATTAATTATGATAATGTGGTTTTGAAACTTTTTAATAAAACTATGGAAGACAATTCAACAATAAATGACGAAGCAAAAAACAGCGTAGAAAACTTATTTAAATTATTAAAGGAAAATTAATACCTACTTTTCATTATGTACTTAATCGTTTAAGTTGTCTCTAACAATTATCTTTATAATTTAAAAACTCGAAATTCAGTTAATTTGAATTTCGAGTTTTTTATAGTAAAAAAGTTCTTCAACCACTCATCACCTACAAAACTGTATATTGACATCCTAATACTTCCTTTCTATTTTAAATATGATTGCTTTCTAAAATACAATTTAAAAATGTACCACATATAAAGCACAACCGCTAAACATAGTTATTCAACCTTTCCTATTATTTTATTATATTTTACCATATATTATAATTAAATTGAATACTTTCTTTAGTATAATATTTATTTTTAGCATAGAAAAAAGAGGGTTCATAAAGAACCCTCTCTTCCCTAATAATTTTTTAAAGGATTTTTACTTGTTATCTAATTAAATACCCCAACACACTTAGTTGATAAGAACCTTCTTATCCCAGTTATCATTTTCAGATACTTCTTCGTCGTAAGCTGGAGTGATTGTTTCGGTCCAAGCTGGAGTAATAACTTCGTCATAGGCTGCTTTCCACTCACCGTCTTCTACTGTTTTAGTTCCTGTTTTTACATACTCTTTTTCATAATGATATGCACCTGCACCGTTAGTTTCCAATTCCCAAAGTAAGTGCTCATCCATCTGGTTGTCATCTGTCATTTTCATACCACAATTATTACATACATTATAGCCTACCCATTCATATACGTCTTCCTCATGAGTACCTGTTACAACCCACTCTGCATCGTGATGCTTTGTTACAGCCTCGTGATATACTGTCTTAGCTTCGTGATGCTTATAATACTTGTATTTTGGAGCCTCAGTCGCTTTAGTATTTGTCGCTGGCTTATTGTTGTTACTTGAAGAAGTACTCGGCTTAGCTGGTGTCTGGTTGTTACTTGAAGAGTTGCTCGGCTTAGACGCTGGCTTCTGGTTGTTACCTGATGTATTGGTATTTGAAGAAGTGTTGTCTTTCTTTGATGATGTATTTGAATTAGTATCTTCCTTCTTTTCGGTGTTACCCTTGTTGCTGTTATTGTTGTTAGATACTGTAGTTTTTACATCGTCAGCCTTAACTGTAACTGTCTTACCGTCGTCAGTCTTAACTTGTACCTTACCATCTTTTACTTCGACTTTCTTACCATTCTTGTCTGTAATGTTGCCGTCTTTATCAATTTTTAGACCGTTATCCTCAATAGCCTTGCTAACCTCAGATGATACAGTTGAAGTCTGTACAGTTGAAGATATTATTGACGGTTCTGTCGGTTCTTTCTCAGCGTTACAGCCTGCAAGAATGCTTATGCCGACTGTTGTGCCTGCAAAAAGTAAGGTCATACCGCAAGCCATAGCTATGACTTTTGTCTTAACCGCTGTAACTGCACCTGTCTTAACCGCAGTTGCGGTACTCGATTTTACCGCTGTTGAAACACCCTTTGAAGCCGCAGTTACAAGGCTTTCACCGTTTGGAAGTGTGATTTTTATACTCGGAATGCTAAGGCTCTTTGCCTGTTCTCTGAAAATTGTTGTAAAGAACGGCACAAATACAACACCGTGAAGCTTGTCACCGCTTTTATTTTCGTAATCTTCAATTGCAGTTTTCATCTTTGCCCTTGATGAATTTAGGCGAGATTTTACTGTTCCCTCTGAAATTTCAAGTGCCTGAGCAATTTCGGCAATTGACAGCTCGTTGAAATAGAACATCAAAACAACCTGATACTGATTGAATGAAAGTGTGTCTTCTATAATCTGTAAAAGCACCTTTCTTTTTTCGGCTTTGTTTATGTACTCTTCGGGGAGCATTAACTCATCTGTTTCAGTTTCCGCAATCAGAACTTCATCGTCAATCTGATATTCCACCTTTCCTTTCAATTTATTTTTGCTTTTGTTTGTTGCTATTGCCGTGAGCCAACCGCAAAATTTTTCTTCATCTTTGAGTGTATCAAGTTTTAAGAATGCGGTGATGTAGGTTTCCTGCATTATGTCTTTTGCGTTTTCTTCGTCTTTGAGCAAAGAAACGCAAGTGAACCATACATCATGGCTTGTAAGTTCATACAGCTTATCAAATGCTTTTTTATTGCCGTTTTTAGCACTCAATACAAGCTCTTTGATTGTTTTCATAATATTTCCTCCTTTATAATTTTTTTGCGTTTCTATATATTAGACAATTGAAATGTCAAAAAGGTTCATTTTTTGCGAGAAAAAATTAAATTTTATTAAAACTTTTTATTTTTCATTAAAAAAGGGTACATAGACAAGCTACGCACCCGAAAAACACATAGCCCTTTTGTCGCCAAACAAAAATTTCAATAGTCACCTTAAGTGTATCAAAATAAGAGCCTGTATTTTTACCGAAATAAAAATACACACTTAGGTGAAATTGAAATTAAATTTTTGTTTGGCATTTTTATTTTAGCATACAATATGTGAAAATTCAATATTTTTGTAAAATAACTTTCAAAAATTATATGAATGAAACTGTAAAATTTGAAGTAATTTCAATTTTAGGGGGAACAACTTTTCAGCTGTTCCCCTTTTTTGTCAACTGTGTAATGTTGGAGTTTTGTTTTCGCTTTGATTATACTTTTCAGAACCGAACATATCACGGATTTCATCAAGTGTTAATTCTCGTTTGCTTTTCTTGCGGTACGGCTCTGTGTGGTAATACCAAGCCTGTTTTTTGTGAGCGTATCGGAATTTTAATTCTTTCAACACTTCTTTGTGTGCTTTGGTGTTTCCCGATACCCACAACCAAGTACCGCAAATTTCAACCTCAATGTCCGAAAGGCTTGTAAGCACATTGATTATATTTATAAATTCCTGCGGTGTTTCCGTTGTTTCTTTGGTGTAGGTTTCGCCCTCTGAATTTGTATGTATATTTTTCAGGCGTTCCCACATAATCTCATATTCGTTTTGCATTACCTTAAATTCTTCTGTATCACCGCCTAAATCGGGGTGAAGCTGTTTAGCTAATCTTCTGTATTCCTTTTTGAGGTCTTCTGCTGTGTTACAGTTTGTAAAGTATTTCATAATGGTTTCTCCTTTGAAAGTTAATTTCAATTAAAATTTATATTCGGTAATTCTGAATTGGTGGGCTTTTAATAAGTCCGATTTAGATATTCACGCTGTATTTTCACTCCTTTCTGATTTTTTATATTCGTTTAAATCGTCATCGTATGGGCTTTATGAGCATAAAAAGCGTAGCGAAATTTCATAAGTCAAGAAGCAAGTTTACGATACGCCGTAGGGCAATTCTTTACTTATAAAATAAGCGGAGCAAAATGTGAAATTAAAGCCTACGGTGACGATTTGAATATAGAAAACAGTTAAGGCTTGTGAGCGTGAATATCGGCAAAAATCGGACAAAAAAATAACGCTATGGCTTTAACCATAGCGAACTTTATAAAAATAAACCGCAGAAAATATAAAATTTCCTGCGGTTTCGTTATAATCAGCTGTTTTTCTCTGCTTGCAATTCTTCAAGGACGGAAATCAATATATCTATTTCTTCGGGGTGAAGAGCTGTGTAGTACATTGCTTCATAATCTAAGTATATTACTTTTGTATTTTCATCTTCCTTAGGATATATACAAATCTCCTTTTGGTTGTATATGTCTTTTTCTTTGAGTCTATCTATAAAATCAGAGTCACTTAAACTAATAATTTCAGAAATCTCATCAAGTGTATCTGTGGATTTCCATAAGCCATAAGATATTCCAGCACCACTTTTTAACACATCTTCTGAAACAAGTAATATTCTTGACAACTTCTTTAATTGTTCGTTTGTTAATTTAGGTTCGGCACTTTTAACTAAAGAAGCAATAATACTTTTTCCTTTTTTTGGATTTTCCCATAGTAAATTCGTTATATCGGTATCAGTGAAATTCTGTATTTTTTTAATTCTTTTGAATAACTCTCCAAATCGTTTTGGTGTTTTGCTTATAAACTCATAGACAACATTTTGAAATTCTGCTTTTAGCTTATCAATTCTTTCATGGTTGAAATCTACAATAACAGGATTATCAATTTTTTTAACATATTCAAGAAAATTTTCACATTTACAGTTTCTATAATCACTGTCACTGGAATTAGAGTATTCATATGGTATTTCATTATAAAATTTCACGCAATAGTCATCTATAAGCTCTTTATATTCGGTGTATTTCTTATTAAACAGATTTTCAGCTTCATCTGGATGTAGTTTTTGACGTTCTTGTAGTTTTTTTATTTTTATCCATTCAGCCTCTATGTCAACAGCTTTATCATTTAGCATGGTTTGAATTATTGAAATAATCTCAATAGTTTGTTTTTGACATTCCTCAATAAAACATTCATATTCTTCTGGACAACTGAAAAACAACCTCTTAATAGATTTAATTATTTTGTGGATAGTTTCTACACACTCAAAATTATCTTCGTTTAACCCTTTTTTACTTAGTTTTGCCTTGCTTAAATTTAATACAAAGTCTAATTGCTCTTCAAATGAACCTTCAAAATTAAGCGTTTTAGCTATTCCCTGAACATTATCTTCTGTATTTTCTAAATATTCATCATAGGTAGCGTTGCCCCTTTGATATTCACGATAATCAGAATAAAATGTCATATAATCACTAATTACTTGATGAGCAATCGGGCAAGACATACACTGATTTAGTTTTGTTGATTCTTTTGTTTTCATTTTGAAAACTCCTTTACAAAATATTTTAGGATGATTTGCAATTGAATTATCATCCGTAAATCATTTTATCACATATCTACAAAATACCGTTTACAGTTGCAAATGTAAAAATACACAATAAAAACTTGTATTAAACTATAAAGGTAAAGTATAGACTGCATAATGAAATTTTTACATTATCAAATGCAAAGTCAAGAAAAGAAAAATTGTATTATTCTATACTTAAAGGCAATTTACTGACACGTCATATCATATATGTAAAGCAAAATATGTGAGGCAAATTTTACATAACGAAATGTAAAAGAGCTTTTGCTTAATATATGGTAAGCTTATATCAACAAACAGGTTGCATACCGCTGAACATATTGGAGGTGAAAATTATGGTACGCAATAAGTCACCGTGTTTTATTTTCTGAATTTTGAATTTTTAAATTAAAAGTTAGGAGGAACTCACATGAAAAATTATGTGAAACCACGAATTGTAGCTATATTGCTTTCGGATTACTACCGTGAAGCAGGCAGTGCTGATATACAAGGTAAACTTGTTGAATGGTCTGACGGTTACATCCTTACTGTAATGCAGTATGGCGGTAAAAGAGCCAGTGATATTCGCAAATATACTGTTGATGTTTCTGCAGAAAAGGAAATTTCCGAACAGCTTGCCAGTGTTAGTTGGGGAGCATTGCTTGATATTCGACTTGATAATAACAAAGTAGTTGCAGTCAGTGTTATTTCAGATTGGTCTGAGAATATTGTCGCAGACTGATAAATGAACATCGCTGTGGGCTTTTTGCCCACAGCAAGATGTTCATTTTGGTAGAATGCAGAATAGTCGCTGTTTTTCAGCTACTGATTGGACTTACCGCCCGATTGGGCTTGTCCATCGGGCGGTAGAATGGTAGAACAAGAATAAACTATGTATCCAAATAAGTTTTTTGATGTATCAAGCACTTATTGGAAAACATAAATATTTATTAGTATATTATTTGATTTGGGAGGTCATTTGATGAAAATGCCAAAAATTGACACACGTACGTTGCGTGCTTCTTTTATTATAGCAGGTATGCTTTCATTCGCAATAACAATATTGGTTATAACAAATCATACGTCAGATATATTCAGCTCGTACAAGTTAGACCTTATTTATTATCTTTCTATGTTTAGTATTTGTCTTATCGGTGTAATTCCATTAGGTACAATTGTGTACATACTCTTTTTGTTTTTCGATAATCCTTCGTATCAGACTGCAATTCATATATTTGCACGCAAGAAGTGTGAACAAAGGGCAAATAAGAACGCTCCATATATTGCGTCATATTTGAGCTGTTTTTTGTATGAAGTCATTAAGAAAAATGATATTGTCGATATACCTGTTTCTGATACTTCAATCAACTATAGCGGTTATGCTATACGAAAAAACAGTGTGATTTACAGATTCATTACTCCAGTAGCAGATATGCCTGATGTTGATGAATACAATTTGCAAAAAATACTGCAAAATACTGTGATAGGGCAGTTAAACCACTATGGTATTACAGGTCTTTCAAGTGTATATCAAGATACAACTACTATAGTTCCTTCTGTTTATATTGACCGAATTCTTTATTCTGAGGAAAAGCACTTAGTAGCAGTAGATGTTTTGTATATATGTACATCCAAAGATTTACTTTACTATCAAAACGCTGTTCGTGAAAGCAATAATAAAAATAAAGCTGAAAGGACAGTTTACGATGATGAAGTTTGATACAAGTGTTTATGTTGGAGTAAACCAAACGGCACTATCAAAAGGGGTTTTAGTACCCTTGATAATCGACTTTAAAAACACGCCTCACATGATTTTGGTTGCCCCTTCTGGAGGAGGAAAAACTTACACGCTTAAGTATATACTAAAGCAATTAGCTGAGGCTGATTCCTTGATATACCTCTGTGATTTTAAAGCTATTGATTTCTACGCTATGAGTGACTGTTCCAACTATTTCAGTCATATGGATGTAGGCAAGGGTCTGGATACTGTTTTTGATTTAATGCAAAATCGTATAAAGAACAACGCCAATTGTAAACAGCCTTGTTATCTTGTCTTTGATGAGTGGGCAGGATTTCTGTCATCCTTACCAAAGAAGCAACAGGATGAGTACAAACAGAAATTATCAGGTATCTTAATGCTCGGCAGAGGACTGAATATCTTTGTAATACTTTCATTACAGAGAGCTGATTCAAGTAATTTTATGTCAGGTGCAAGAGATAACTTTGGTGTCGCTCTCGGATTAGGTCGATTATCTTCTGAATCTTCGAGAATGTTATTTCCCGATTCAAAAGATTTACAGCCAAAAGGAAGAGGCAAGGGATACCTAAGGGTAGATGGTAAACCATTGGCTGAGGTATCAATACCCAAAATCAGAGATATGACTAAAACTGATTTGATAATAAGGAGGGCGTTACTGCCCTCCAAATGGGGAGGTGATTAAGTTGCCGTCAGTACGTGCGTGTGAGATAGTTTCAAGGCTTAATAATGATGACGGAGAGGTATTATTTGATATGGATAAACTCTCTGAAATATTAAAAACTAAATCCCATGTCATTAACAATTATGCTTATATAATACACGATAAAGACTTATACACTAAAGCAGATGAGAGCAGAAATCCTAAACATAAAGCAGGAGAATTTAAGCCTGCACATATTCATTTAGTGCTTAAGTTTGAACGGTCACAGCCACAGAAAACTAAGTATATTTGCAAGTGGTTCAATCTTGCAGAAAACTTCGTTTCAAAGATAAATGGTAGTTTTGAGGACGCTGTTTTATATCTGGCACATATCAATGCCCCTGATAAAGCACAATATGATGTTAAAAATATTACAGCTAATTTTGATGTTCAATCAGTTATAGCTAATGCTGACAGCAAGGATAAACTGAGTAGTATTGTTGACCGTATTTTGAGTGGTGAAATTAGGGAGTATAACAAAACTACAGAGATTGATACGAAGTTATTGGTTTACCCTGATTCATTAAGAGTGATTGAAAATGCGTTCAAAGTAAGAGCTGAGTATTTACAAAATACTCAATCCGAACGAAAAACAACCTGCATTTATATTTGCGGACAAGCTGGTGCAGGAAAAACAACACTAGCAAAAAAGATAGCTGATACACATAATATGGACTATTTTGTGTCTTCGGGTAGCAATGATGTATTGGACGGTTACTGTCAACAGCCTTGCTTAATATTGGATGACATAAGACCGTCAGCGTTGGGGCTTTCCGACTTATTAAAGCTGTTAGACCCGCATACAGCTTGTTCTATTAAAAGCCGTTATAAAAACAAATATGTTAATTGCAGTTTGATTATACTCACTTCTGTTTTAAAAATTGATGAGTTTTATCATAATGTTTTTGAACACGAGGACGAACCCATCAATCAGTTGAAACGTCGGTGTAAGTTTTATATTAAGATGGATTATGATTTTATTAAAATCAGAGAATGGAATGACTTTTCTATGGAGTACGGAAAAGAAAGAGTGTATATCAATGATATTTTACTTCCTTTTCTGCTTAATAATAATTCTATAGATAATAATAACACAATTGAAGACGTATTTCCATTTCTTTCTGGCAATGAACTTGAACCAAATTCAAAGTCGAAAGAATTTGTAAAGGAAGGTGATAGCACAAACGATAAATACAATCAGATAGTGTCTGATGAAGAGTTTGAACGCACTTTTTATTCAAAGGATATGGAGTGAGATATTGAACCCGAAATACATAAATACCGAGAAACTTAATTTCTTATAAACACACAAATAAAAACCGAAAAACCTAAAAACTGATTACCATAGAAATATGATTATCTTACTTCATATTTTTATATTATAATTTTCTATAAGGAGAATGATTATGAGTGATAATTATATGCTTAATGAAGTAGTAAAGTATTGGAAGAAAACAAATGACCTTTTAGTAGCTTTTGAGGACTTTAACGGTCAAATACAAAAGCATACGGTTTATTTGCCAAAAGAGGACATTGACACAATTCTTAATATCGGAATCACAACAGGTATTAAAAATTGGTGCGACAGAGTTGATATTTTAGAGGACAAACCGCTTGGGACTTATTATAGTGAACAAGTGTCAAGAGGCGGTTCTCTGATATTTCATGACAAAATTTTTGATAGAGTCGGAGTTATGACTCTTTCGAATTTTCTCCAGTCATATAGCTGTATATACAGTGCGGCAACCTCATACGGTCTTAGTGAGCATTGTATTGACGGTTACTTTTACAATTCACCTCGCATATGTGATTACATCATTCAGTTCGCTTTGTTTGAAGATATACCCTATTTTCACGCAGAAGAAACGGAAGGTGGTAGCATATGAATGATGAGAAAAAGAATATGTGTGATGAAGATGATTCAAAGGAAATTCTCGAATACACAGGCGGTAGCGAGCTCAGCGATTTAACCTTTATCACAACATATGATTATTATTCCAGTTGGCGTATTAAGGAAGTGTTTCGAGAAGCTGGGTATGAATTAAAGCCGGTGTTCTTGGGTTATAAGGCATTACGGTACAGAGCGTGTCAGAGATATTGGATAATCGACATGAGTAACGGTCAAAAAATGGGTACATCTTATAACGGCTACAGTTTTGAAGACTTGCGATACTTTTTAGGTAAATTAGGAATACCTCTTCACGGAGATAACTACCGCTCTAAAATACCTTCAAAAGATGAAAACGGCAGGCGTTATGCTTGTGAAGAGTTTCTAAAACTTGCAGAAAGTCTTCCCGATAAGAAAGGAGAAAACTAAAGATAATTATTGAATTAAACGCAATTATGTTATATAATAATATTAGGTAATTGCTGTCACAAAAGGAGGAATTTACTTGACAGCAAGACATAAAGACATTACAGCCGTAATTTCAAAGAAAAAAGGCAGAGATTATTATTACATAATCGTAAGCTATCATCTTTCAAACGGCAAGCGTGTTCAAAAGTGGATTAAAACCGAGTTTTCGGTAAACGGCAACAACAAGCGTAAACTTGAACAAAAAAGGATTGAAATTCTTCAAGAGTGGCAAAACAAACTTGTTCTTGATGAAACTGAAATGTTGTTTTCCGATTATCTAAAACAGTGGCTTGAAGATACCAAATATACCATTTCTAAGAATACCTACTACGGATATAAGCAAGTTATACATAATGTAATTTGCCCGTATTTTGCCGAACGAAGAATAAAGCTTTGTGACTTAAAGCCTTATCATATTCAGGATTTTTACACCTACAAGCTGAATAATGATAAAGTAACTGCAAATACCATACACCATTATCACGCTAACATAAGTAAGGCTTTAAGGTATGCTTATAAAATGGGGCGTATAGAAAGTAATCCTGCGGACAAGGTAGATTTGCCTAAGAAAAACCGTCATGTAGCAAATTTCTATACCGTAGAGGAGCTTAAAACATTCTTAAAGGCTGCAAAAGGATCACCTATTGAACCTGTTGTATTACTTGCTTCTTGGTTTGGTTTACGCAGAGGTGAAATCATAGGTTTAAGGTGGCAGGATATTGATTTTGCAAACAAAATACTTTACATTAACGGAACGGTTAAGGATAAAGGCGTATCAGGTTCAAAAATCAAAAATCTGTATTATGAGGCTACTGCTAAAACCTCTTCTTCTATTCGCTCATTTCCTATGTCTGATTCAGCAGTAAAATATTTATCTGAATTAAAGGCAAAACAGGAAAAGCAGAAACAAAAAAACAAGCTGTATAATCATACTTGGGACGGTTTCGTTTGTGTAAGACCTGACGGCAGTTTATTACCTCTCGAATATGTTACGAGGGCAATACCGAAGTTATGCGAGAACGCAGGCTTAAAAAGAATCAAGTTGCACGAATTAAGGCATACAAATATTAGTATTCTTCTTGAAAGCGGTGCAAGTATGAAAGAATTACAGGAATGGGCAGGTCACAGTTCATACAATACAACTGCAAATATCTATTCCCATATTCAGGCAAAATCAAAAGCAAAGCTCACAGAATCGCTTGAAAATATGCTTAGTTAGTTTATCTGTTAGACAACTGTTAGACAGACGAATTTTCAGAGGGTTTTTATCTCTGCTCAACGCAAAAGAAAAACGCCCTAAACTCAGTGTTTAAGGCGTTTTTTAAGTTTGGTGGGAGAAGGTGGATTCGAACCACCGAAGTCAGTGACAACAGATTTACAGTCTGCCCCCTTTGGCCACTCGGGAATTCTCCCATATGTAAAGCCTACTGCCTAAACAGTAGGCTTCTTTTGGAGCTGGTGGACGGACTTGAACCCCCGACCTGCTGATTACAAATCAGCTGCTCTACCAACTGAGCTACACCAGCGTTTTTCGCTGTTTCACAAGAGATTTTATTTTGTTTTTGTATCTCTCGTTGACTGCTCATATATAATACCATACGAGGTTCCAAATGTCAACACTTTTTTCAAACTTTTTTAAAAAATTTCAAAAAAGTTCTTCAGCCCCACAAAAGCGGCTTAAATCCCTTTTTTTCTTTGTATATAAAAAATAAAAAACACCGCAAAGGGTGTTTTTTATTTTTTGGCCCACCCGAAGTACTCTTTCTTATTCTTTTACTCTCTGCCTCGTATATAACGGCTTGTTCTCAATTATAATATCATCAACGCTCCTCCCTAAAAACAGTCCACCGGACTGTTTTCTTAACGGTCGGCTTCAAATCTCTTCGTTTTCTTTGTATATAAAAATAAAAAACACCGCAAAGGGTGTTTTTTATTTTTTGGCCCACCCGAAGGGATTTGAACCCCCATTCTCCAGAATCGGAATCTGTTGCGTTATCCAATTGCGCCACGGATGGATATTCAGCCGTATTTTCATACGGCTTTTTATATTTAATTAATCTGAAAGTTCTTCCCAAATTGCATACTGTTCTTCCTGTTCATTCTGCAATTCTTCGAGTTTATTTGTAAGTTCAATAATTTTTTCGTAATCAGCCGCTACTTCCTCGCCTGACAGCAATTCCTGTGTCTGCGCTATTTCTTCATCAAGTCTTTCAATTGCCTCTTCCGCTTTTTTAAGTCTTGTCTGTTTTTTGCGTTCTTCACTCTGTCTTTGCTTTTGCAGAAAGTAATCATTCTGCGGTTTTTCTTTTTTGACCGCCGCTGTCTTAACTTCGGTCTGCTCGGTTCTTATATGCTCAACATAATAATCGTAATTGCCGAGATATTCGGTTATACCGTTCTTATCAAGCACAAGCACTCTATCTGCCAACTTATTGATAAAATAACGGTCATGGCTGATTATGAGCAAAGTACCGCTATAGTCGGCAAGTGTTTTTTCGAGTTCTTCTCTTGACGCCGAATCAAGGTGGTTTGTAGGCTCGTCAAGCAAAAGGAAGTTACTGCCCTTAAGCATAAGTTTTGCAAGCGAAATTCTCGCTCTTTCGCCGCCGCTCATTTTTGAAAGAGGTTTAAATACCTCGTCACCTCTGAAAAGGAATGATGCAAGCGCACTTCGTACCTCTGTTTGAGTCATCTGAGGAAAAGTATCCCATATTTCATCTACGGCGGTATTTTCAAGGTTAAGGTTTTGCTGTAACTGGTCAAAGTAACCTACCGTTACATTTGTACCGTACTCGTACTCGCCGCTGTCCTGCGGGCATTTTCCCGTTAAAATTCTGAACAGAGTTGTTTTTCCGCAGCCGTTACCGCCGAGAATAAATACTTTCTCGCCCTTTCTGATATGTATGTTTACATCAGAAAACAGCTTTTTATCTCCGAAAGATTTTGAAAGATTACTGCACATAAGAACATCATTGCCGCTTTCAATCTTCGGAGTAAATCTCATTTTTACGGTATCAAGCTCGCTTTCAGGCTTAACAAGCTGCGCCTTTATACGGTCAGCCTCTTTTTGTTTGCTTGCGGCAGTAATAAAGTTTCTTTCTCTGCCCCAGCGTTTCTGTTGTTCTACTATGCCCTCTATACGCTTAATTTCGTTTAAGTCATTTTCATATTTATTCTTTAAAGACTCGTTATATGCCTCTTTTTTCTTGATAAATTCAGAGTACGAACCTTTATAGCACATTGTTTTGCAGTGCTCAAGTTCAATCGTCTTGTTTGTAACATTGTCAAGAAAATATCTGTCATGACTTATTATAATCATTGCGCCCTTAAAGTCACGCAAAAAGCTCTCAAGCCAATTTACTGCGCTTATATCAAGGTGGTTTGTAGGCTCGTCAAGCAAAAGGAAGTTGCTTTTTGAAAGCAAAAGTTTTGCAAGGCTTAATTTTGAACGCTGACCGCCGCTTAAATTTCCGACAGGCATATCAAGTTCTGCCTCTGTAAAGCCGAGCCCGAGCAAAGCCGAGCGTGTGCGGCTTTTGTATGTAAGTCCGCCAAGTCTTTCAAACTCGTCAATAAGCCTTGTCTGGCGCTCTACAAGCGCATTTAAGTCGCCGTCTTTATTTTCTTCTATCGCATTTGTTACTTCGGCTATCTCCTGCTCTGTATCGGTCAAATAATCGAACACGGACAGCAGTTCGTTATAAATGCTGATTCGTGGATTATTGCAGGCATGCTGCTCCATATAGCCGACAACAGTATCCTTGGCAAAAACCACATTGCCCGATGTAGGTGAAATTTCGCCGTCCAATATTTTAAAGAGAGTTGTTTTGCCCACACCGTTTGCACCGATAAAGCCAACTTTATCCCTTGACTCTACCTCAAACGATACATCGGTAAACAAATTTCTTTCTATAAATGTCATTGTAAGATTACTTACAGATAATGCGGGCAAAAACAACACCTCCGTCTTTACTCATTCTCTATTATTTTACATTAAAATATGAAAAAGAGCAATACAAAATTGAAAATATGCCAAAGATTTACGAGCATATATATAGAAATACCTACATACAGCATTATGTTTATTATAATACTGTCGCCTGCGTTCGCCCATTTGTTTACCAAACAGCTCAACAGAATTACCGCAAGGGGAATTACTCCCTTGATTATAATTGTCTGCCAAAAATTGTTTAAAACAGGCTGCATAACAGGATTAGCCTCTGCAAAGTATCCGCTTGCAAGCAAAGCCTCAGTGCATATCCAATCCGTTATATTGAGAAAATACAGAAAAAACATCTTTTGATAAAAGGTGAATTTTATCCTTTTGGGTTTCTCTGCTTTTTCAACCGCTATGTTTATTGCCTCTGACATTAAAAATCACCTCACAACTATTATTTGCTGTGAGGTGGTTAAATATTACGATTTTTTCCATGCAGACGGTGCAAAAAGGAGCAAGAGCGGGTAAATCTCAAGTCTGCCTGCCAGCATATCGAAAATAAATACTATCTTTGACAAAATGCTGAAATCGGCATAATTTCCTACAGGGCCAACCGCACCAAGGCCCGGGCCCGTATTGTTAAGATTTGCCGCTACCGCCGTAAAACTTGTTGTAAAGTCCATATTGTCTATGGAAACAAGCAAAAAGCTAATGGCAAACACACCTATATAAAGCACCAAATACATTGAAGTGGTACGCATAATATCGTGATTTACTGCCTTGCCGTCCATTTTTACGAGTTTAACATTTCGTGGGTGTACAAGGAGAGAAAATTCCTTTCTTACCTCCTTAAAAAGCAGGATAATACGGGAAATTTTAAATCCGCCGCCCGTACTGCCCGCCGAAGCACCGATAAATGTGAGAATTATAATAACCGTTTTTGAAAGTTCAGGCCATTTATTAACATCGGTAAGTCCGAAACCTGTTGTAGAAATAATTGATGATACATAGAAAAAGCTCTGATGGAAAGCGTCATACGGCTTGTAAATCGAGCTGATATTAAATGCAATAATTGCAGTTGAAACCGCTACTATTCCAAGGTATATCCACAATTCCTCAAATTTGAGCGATTGTTTGAATTTTCTTGCAATAAGACAGAGATATACCGAGAAATTTATGCCGAACAAAAGCATAAACACGGCAATTACAGTCTGCACATAATAGCTGTCAAAAGCCGCTGCGTTGCTGTTATATATTCCGAATCCGCCTGTACCGGCAGTTGAAAAACTTGTGTTTATTGCCTCAAATACATTAAGACCGCCAAACAATAGCAAAATAAATTCAAGTGCCGTCAGTATAATATATATGCCGTAAAGCATAGTTGCATAATTTCTCATTCGTGGCACTGCCTTGCCGATAATCGGGCCGGGGCTTTCTGCTTTCATAAGAAAAATATTCTGCTGACCGCCGAGCTTTGGAATTATGGCGAGCAAAAAGACGATAACGCCCATACCGCCTAACCAGTGAAGAAAACTTCTCCACATAAGCATACCTTTGCTAAGCGCCTCTACATCATTGAGAATTGTTGCGCCGGTTGTAGTGATACCCGATACGGTTTCGTAAAAAGCATCTATAAAAGACGGGATTTCTCCGCTAAGCCAAAACGGCATACAGCCTACAAGCGAAAGCAAAATCCAACTAAGCGCCGTTGATGCAAAACCTGCTTTTTGGTAAAGCACCATATTTTTAGGCTTTTTAACCTTTATAGCAAGTACACCGAGTATTGCGCTTACAACACCGGTAAGCACAAAATACCACGCCTCTTTTTCACCGTAAATTAAAGATGTAATTGTGCCTATCTGCATTGCAACGGCATCAACTATAAGCACCCAACCCAAAATATAAATAATACTTCGTTTATTCATAGTTATTTAACCTCAATGCTTTAAAATATCATCAAGGTCGCTAAGGCCTTTATGCTTAGTAATTACAACTACGGTATCGTCACACATAATTTTATCGCTGCCTTGCGGAAGTATAATTTTTCCGTGACGATTAATGCTGATAACCTGCAAGTTATCTTTTAAATTAAGTTCCTGCAAAGGAATACCCGTTACTCTTGATGTACTGCGCACTCTGAATTCAAGCGCCTCTACAGCGTCATCATTGAGTTTGTACAATGTTTCTACATTACTGCCGAGTGAATTCTGCATTGCACGGATATAACTTGCAATATACTCGCCCGTAAGATTTTTAGGGTGAATAATTGTTTTTATTTTCAAGCCGTGAAGAATAGAGTCAAAAGAAGCATTATTTACCTTAGTAATAACCTTTGCCTTTGACACGCTCTGAATATAAAGAGAAATAAGGATATTCTCTTCATCATAGTCCATAAGTGCAGCCACACCGTCGGCGTGTTCAACACCTTCGCTTAAGAGAAGATCCTGATCCATACAGTCACCTTGAATAACAACGGCCTCGGGAAGTATGTTTGTAAGTTCCCAACAGCGATCAGAATTTTTTTCAATAATTTTTACGCTTGCACCCGAAGCAATAAGGTTTTTTGCAAGATAGAACGAAATCTTACCTCCGCCAAGCAAAATCACATCTCGGCTTTTACCGATTGATACGCTGATACGCTTAAAGAATTTTGCCGCCACATCGGCCTTTGACGCAACAGAAATTCTGTCACCGCCAAGCAGCACAAAGTCACCGTTAGGAATAAATACCTCGTTACCTCTTTCGACAAGGCAAATTCTGACTTTACCTTTTAAAATATCAATCTGGCTTATCTTTTTATTCGCTATTGAAGAATTCTCGGGAAGAGCGACTTTTATAAGTTCAACCGAGCCTCTGGAAAAAGTGTCGATTTCAAGAGCACCCGAAAATCTGAGAAGTCTGCTCATTTCTTTTGCCGCCGTAAGCTCCGGATTGATAGACATTGAAAGACCGAGAGTATCTTTAACACGGTGAATATCCGCCGCATATTGCGGATTTCTTACTCTTGCAATAGTGTGTGTTGTACCCGCAGCTTTTGCCATAAGGCAGGTATAAAGATTTACTTCATCGAGAGCCGCCGCCGCAATAACAAGGTCAGCCTTTTCCGCCCCAGCCTCCGCAAGCACCTCATACGATGCACCGTTACCCTCTATTCCCATAACATCAAGGGAATTAGAAAGATTTTGCACAGCGTTGCGGTCAATATCAACTACAACAATGTCGTGCCCCTCCGCATTAAGCTGGGACGCTATAGATGTGCCGACTTTACCGCATCCGACAATTACTATCCTCATATTATTACCTCATAAAATTAATTGGACAAAATATGTCAATTATAATTCTAACTAATCATACACCAATTAAATATGAAAATCAATACATACTCGTTAAAATCTCTGTTTATTGAAGTTACAAATCCGTTACAAATCAAAAAGCCCTCAAAAGAGAGCTTTAATACTGTTACGGCATTCCTACTATATAATAAACAAGTACAGAAGAAACGCTGAATACCGTTACAAGAGTGTAAATTGCACCTCTTGCAACAGATTTATATTTTTTGTCTGAAGCTTTGCCTAAATACTGCACCGCAAGTCCCGTAAAGAATGCTCCGAGTATTATAAGCGGTACTGCATATCTTATGTTTTCTGTACATACAAATGGGAATTGGAAACAGAAAATATAATATGATACAAAGAATACTGCATATATCAAAGCAATAAATATTTTATGTGCATTGTTAAGGGCTGAATTTTTCCTTTTACAAAAAGCATAAATCATTGCCGCAAATCCGAATATTCCGATAATAACCGCAGACCAGAACAAAATAATGTTAAACCCTGCAATTTTCGGATAATTGTTTGTATTTATAAGTTCGTCAAACATTGATGTCTTAAACAATGCCACAAGCGGGTTGTACTCATTATATGACGCACCGTAGGTGACAAACTGATCGCCTACATTTGCATACTGATTTAAACCGAAGTCAAACAGTCTTTTTGCATACGGCAAGTTTCCGATATACTGGTCGCTTGTAATTGAAAGTGCCGGCACATAGGTAAGCGGTACTCCGAATTTCAAAAGATTTCTTACCTGCCACCACAGTGCAAGAGGCGCACACACAACGCCAAAGCACAGAAATTGAACGAGGTACTTTTTAAAGTCCTTTAAATTCTTAAAGAAAACATATAAAAATACAAACGCAATTGCAGGTGCTACCATCCATACGGAAAGCTTTGTCATCATTCCCAAGCCAACACAAAGAGAAATTGCCATAATTCTCGGGAAAGTCAGATTTTTATACCAATAAAGCGTATTTAAAACAGCCGCAAGCATAAAGGCAATCGAAAGAATATCGTTGTTTACGCTGCCTGCCATTATGTAGAAAGTGGGACAGAAAGCCACTATTGCGACTGCACATACAAGACCTCTGCCTTTCAAACCCAATTGTCTGAAAATCTTATATGAAATAACCATACAGATTGATGAATAGAAAAGTGTGAGAATCTGCACATTTTCGCCCGCAGCATAGTAATCTATACCTAAAAATGTCTGCAAACGCATCCATAATGCCGCTATTATATGGTGGAACGGAGGATGATAGAACTGCCAGTAATTTCTTACATCAAAATCAGGCAGATTAAAGTTTTCGTAAAAATATCTTATATAACCGCAATGACCTATTTCCATATCGAAATTTCCGACATCGTGTTGTCTTACCGAAATATCGGTATAAAGCACATAGGCAAGCCTTAACACAAAACCGAGTGCAAAAATCACAACCACAAAAGCCTTATCCGTCAGTCTGTCTGTACAGGCAAGGTAAATAAGCACAAGTGCCGACACAAGCAAACCGTAATTCAGAATATGAAAAGCCGTTGAACCTTTCATAAGTATTATTAAAAACAGCCCTATCGCACCTGCAAATGAGGCGACAGACATAAACAAAGCCATCTTTTTTCTGCTGTCGTCATCGGTTGTGTTTTTTGAACTGAAATAAATTCCGACAGGAACTCCCGCAAATAATACAATGAGCATAGGAACAATCGCAAATATCGGCAAAAGACTTCCGAATGATGTGCTCGTTGTAATAACCGTGCTTGCAAGGCACAATATTGCAACCGCAATGTACGGATGTGAAGTTACAAATTTTATAAAACCACTGCAAGGATGATTTTTCCTTTGTACAAGGCTGTGCTCATCCTGCACCAAATGGTTAGGTTTAAATTCCATCAGATTACCTCCAAAACCGATTACTTTGTTTCGTGGTATTCTTTTTCAGTATTTACATTCCAAATTGTGCCCTTGTCTGTCTTGCCTGCCTTTATAGCTTCTGCGGCACGGATAGCGGTAAGCATAGAGTGGTCCATATTATTGTAACGATGCTGACCGTTTCTGCCGACGCAGTAAAGGTTTGTGTATGTATCAAGATACTTGATAAGCTCGTCCATTTGAGCATAAGTATCAAAATAAGCGGGATAAGCCTTTTTGATTTTCTCACGGTGAGAGTCGAGAACTTCGCTTGAACTGATAACGCCCATTGATTCAAGTTCTTTTGTAGCAAGCTTAATGCACTCTTCATCGCTTAAATTCCAGAAATCGTCACCCTCGGCGCAGAAATATTCAAGTCCGATCCATACTGTATTTTCCGGGTCTTCCACCATATACGGCGACCAGTTGTTGAAAATCTGAATTCTGCCGAGTTTTACGCTGGTTTCCTGAACATAAATCCAACAATCGGGTACGATATTGTTAAGAGTTTTCATCTTGGTTTCATTCTTAAGGTTAAGTTTATTAACAAGAAGTCCGACCGTAACAAAATCTCTGTAAGGAAGATTCTCTGCAATATACTTAATCTCCTTAGAAGGCTCATCGCCTGTCATACCTGCAACAAGGTCTTTAACAGGCATTGACGATACAAAAATATCGCCCTCAATAGTCTTTTCGCCTTCGGGAGTATTGCAAACAACGGCTGTAATCTTGCCGTCTTTGCATACAATATTCTTTACACTGTGATTTTTAAGAAGTTTTGCGCCTCTTTCAATCGCTCTGTCAGTAGCAATCTCCCAAAGCTGTCCCGGACCGTACTTTGGGTACCAGAACTGCTCAATAAGCGAGGTTTCCACCTCTTTTGATGATTTTTTGCCACCGAATGCCTTTGAGAACATATCCTTTAATACGGCTCTGATTGAAAGTCCCTTTACACGCTGTGAACCCCAATCGGCTGAAATTTCACTCGGATGTCTGCCCCACAGCTTTTCTGTATAGCCCTCAAAAAACATTGAATAAAGCACCTTACCGAAACGGTTAATGTAGAAATTCTCAAGAGAATCTTCGGGCTTTTTGAACATTACGGATTTAAGATAGCTGAAACCTGCTTTCATTGTGGTGAGAAAGCCCATATTTTTAATTGTTGCCGCCGACATTGTAACGGGGTAATCAAAGAAGTGCTTGTTATAGTAAATTCTTGAAACTCTGTCACGCACAAGAATAACCTTGTCGTCCTTTTCGGGGTCAGGGCCGTTTTCAACCAGCGGCTTTTCTCTGCCGAGGAGCTTATCGTCAAATGACGGCTTGCCCTGTACAGGCATAAGCTCGCTCCACCAATTCATTACCTCGTCGCTCTTTGAGAAAAAGCGGTGACCGCCGATGTCCATACGGTTGCCGTTGTAGCGTACTGTCTGAGAAATACCGCCTATACGCTCTGTTTCCTCAAGAATTGTAACATCATATTCGCCTTTTGTATCCTTTAAAAGCTCGTTTGCCGCTGTGATACCGGCAGGACCCGCTCCGATAATAATTACTTTTTTCATTATATTTCCTCTCTATCTGTAACAAAATTATTTTTTGCTCTTATCAAATAAAATAAATTTTCTGCCGCAGAAGTTCCATAAAAATACAACTACAGTAGAAACTATCTTGCCGATGTGGTAATACTGAATACCCCAAAGCCAGAAATACTTTGTTTCGCCGTTTACCACAGCAGATTCGCCGCCAAACACAAGACCTGTCGCAAGCGGATTTTGGAAAAGCCAGATAATTGCGGCATTAATTCCGAGACCGATTACACCGATAAGTGCAAAGGCAAGAAATTCCGCAAATCTGTTTTTTATTTTTGAATTTTTAAATATCCAAAATGTGCTGAGCAGGTAATTTACCAACAAACCCGCAACAAAAGAAACGGTTGACGAAACCACGGGATAAACCGAGAAAACCTCTGTCAAAAGCGTCATTACGCCAAAATCAACAACAAAGGCAAAACCGCCTACAAAGCAATACCTGAAAAACTGAATAAAAGTATTGTCGGTATCGCCGACAAACAAGCTCTTGATTTTCATATAATTTTCCTTTCGCACCACAAAGCAGTGCTGTTTTTTCCACACTAAGCTATTATATAATTTTAATTCAAATAATACAAAAAGTCAATCTTTTACGCCATTTTTATACAAATTAACAGCAAAAAAAATAAATACCTCTGCAGCCAAAACGCAACGGTATTTTGTGTTTAACGGATTTTATTTAAAATTATGATTTGCACTGTTAAGATTTTATAATCGCAACGGATAGTTTAGTGGTTTTCAAGCGTTGTCACTCGATTATCACTTTACTAAACCTTAATAAAAAATCAGGTCAGAGGTTATCACATTTTTACGACATTCTCTGACCGAACTTTTATAATTTTGATTGCGAAAAGTTATACTGTTACGCGCTTTTTGCTTGTTTTTGCCTGTTTAATTTAAAATCTGTTTTGCTCCTTAATGGCACGCTCCATATCTCGTTTTGCAGAGCGTTTTGCCATATCCTCTCTCTTATCGTAAAGTTTTTTACCTTTGCACAGACCCACCTGCACTTTAACCTTGCTGTCTTTAAAATAAAGACTTATCGGTATAAGCGAATAGCCCGTCTGTTTTACAATACCAAAGAGGCGGTTGATTTCTTTTTTGTGCATAAGCAGTTTGCGCACACGCATTGGGTCACGATTAAAAATATTGCCGTGGTCATAGGGAGAAATATGCATTCCGTTTATGAAAATTTCGCCCTCAACTATAGAGCACCAACTGTCCTTAAGGTTTACTCTGCCTGCACGGATTGATTTTACCTCTGTTCCGCAAAGCTCAATGCCTGCCTCAAAAGATTCTTCAATAAAATAATCGTGATGTGCCTTTTTGTTCTGCGCTACTGTTTTTAATGAAGCCATTATATTTCACTCCTGCCTTCAAGAGCCTTTGCAAGTGTGTATTCATCGGCATACTCAAGATCTCCTCCGACAGGGATACCGTAAGCAAGTCTTGTAACCTTAACTCCGAGCGGTTTTAACAGCTTTGAAATATATAAAGCTGTTGCATCACCCTCTACGGTCGGGTTTGTTGCCATAATAACCTCTTTAACATCATCTCCGTTAAACCTTGCCAAAAGCTGTTTTATGGTAATGTTATCGGGGCCGATTCCGTTAAGCGGAGAAATTGAGCCGTGCAAAATATGATACACACCGTTGTACTCGTGTGTTTTTTCGATTGCTGAGGCGTCACGGGGAGTTTCAACCACACAAATAACCGACTTATCTCTTGCGGGATTTGCACATACGGGACAAAGTTCTTTATCCGTAAGATTACAGCACTCTGCGCAATAATGGATTTTTGTGTGAGCATCAGTCACAGCCTTTGCAAGTGCCTCTGCGTCTGTTTTTGACAGGTTAAGCACATAATATGCAAGTCTTTGCGCTGTTTTGTGACCGATACCGGGCATTCTTTCAAACTGCTCCACCAACACTTCGAGGGGAGCAACATTATAATTAGACATTATTAAAACATTCCCGGAATGTTAAGTCCGCCTGAAATAGTTTCCATTGTGTCTTCCTTTTCCTTACGGGCAGCTCTTAAAGCCTCGTTTGTAGCTGCAATAATAAGGTCGGAAAGCATCTCTACATCTTCGGCGTCAACAACATCAGGAGAAATATCAATCTTTGTGAGTTCCATCTTACCTGTTAATGTTACGCTTACTGCGCCGCCGCCCGATGTAGCTGTGTATTCTTTTGCCTCAAGCTCCTGTGAAGCCTGCTCCATATCGTCCTGTAACTTTTGAGCCTGACGAGCGAGCTGCTGAATGTTGTTTGCGCCACCGTTGCCGTAGCCCTTTGGTAATCTTGCTTTCATATTAAAAACATCCTTTCAATTACATATTTATTCTTGTGTTATTTCTACTCCGCTGCCCTCAAGGCTTTGCACAAGAGAGTTGAGCGGGTCTGTTTTTTCAACTTTTTTTGGTGTTGACCTTTTATAAGGTCCGAGACTGTAATTTTTGCCTGTCAATTCAAGCAAAGTCTGCTTTATTTCTGCTCTTCTGCCGTTTTGTCTTAACAAATCAAACGCAAGCTCATTGTTTGTGTCAATCAAAAGGTAATTTCCGCTTTCGTAAGCTGTCGAACCTGCAAAGGCAGCCGCTATTGACCTTGAAACCGATTTCAGGCTGTCAACTACTTCTACCCATCTTGCAAAAGGCACTGCATTATCGTAAAGTTCGTCAAGGTTTACGCTTGCTCTCTGTGCAACAGGCTTAACCTCCGGTGCAGGCTTTGCAACAGGTGCTTTCTTGTGCTCCGGTTCGGGTTTTGCAAACGGTTCTTCAACTTCGGTCTGTGTATTCGGTACACTTGCCGATTGCGCAGCTTCCGCCTGTACGCTCTGCTGTGCAGGCTGTGCGTAATTTACGGTAATTCCACGCTTTACCGCTTTTTCAAGTGCAGTAACTCTTGCGGTCAATGCCTCTACCGTGCCGTCAAGTTCGGTTGCCGACAGCTTTACAAGAGCCATCTCAAGCTCTGTTCTGTCGCCTGTTCCCCTGCCCATTCGCTGATATGCCCTTGAAAGCACATCCATATAGAAAACTATATCTGCAAGTGAAAGATAATCCGACTGCGTAACCGCCTGCTCAAACTCATCGTCCGACATTATCAGAATATCTCTCGGATTTTTGATTGTTTTAATAAGCATCAATGCTCTGAAATGTTCAACAAGTTCATCACAAAGCCTTGCCATATCCTTTGACTCGGAATACAGCCTGTCTATTATCTCAAGCGACCTTGTGGGATTCTTGTTAATTATAGCCGTTGCAAGTTCAAAAAGATATGTTTTGCTTACAAGTCCCGCTGCATTGCGGACTACTTCCTCATCAATATGAGAACTTACGGCAAGACAACTATCCAAAAGCGAAAGTGCGTCACGAAGTGCGCCGTCTGCAACAGATGCAAGCATAAGCGCCGCCGACTCGGTAATCTCTGCATTTTCCTGCGAAACCACATACTCTACTCTGTCTGCTATCGCCTTAGGCGGTATTCTGTGAAAATCAAATCGCTGACATCTTGAACGGATTGTCTGCGGCAGCTTGTGAACCTCGGTAGTGGCAAGTATAAAAATTACATGCTCGGGCGGTTCTTCAAGCGTTTTAAGAAGAGCGTTAAAAGCCTCTGTGGTGAGCATATGTACCTCATCGACAATATACACCCTGTATTTGCACTTTGCGGGCTTAAACTGTACCTCGTCAATTATCTGACGAATATCATCAATTTTACGGTTAGATGCGGCGTCCATCTCGACAATATCAAGAATACTTCCGTCATCAATGCCCTTGCAGATTTCACATTCGCCGCAAGGATTGCCGTTTTGCGGATTAAGACAGTTTACAGCCTTGGCAAGAATTTTTGCACAGGTGGTTTTGCCTGTTCCTCGTGAGCCTGTAAAGAGGTAAGCGTGGTTAAGTCTGCCGGACGAAACCTCGTTTTGCAAAGTCGAGGTAATATGCTCCTGTCCCGAAACATCGGTAAACACGGCAGGTCGCCACTTGCGGTAAAGCACACGGTACATACAAAACACCTCTCTTCAATAAAAAATGCAAGCCGTCAGCCGAATATTATACGGCATCATGCAAATAAGTGAACGACAGACTTACTGCATCGCATCGGCAATACTGCTTAATGCTGCTCGGTTCCCCGCCTGACATGATTCACAGACCCCAATCGTACAGGGCCTGCCGCTCACTTAATTGCACGCTTAACTGGCTTGCAATTACTTTGTAAGTATAGCATAAATTTTCAACAAAATCAATACCTTTTTAATAAAAATGCAAAAGGTCGGCAATTTCAACAATTACCGACCGAATATTTTTACATATAAATGTTATATTCAAATTTACTTTTTAACTTTTTCCTTATACATTACAGTAAATGCTCTGAAAATTATAGAGCCTACGCCGTTTGCGACAGATACTGTTAATATGTAAACAAACATTTTCGCAACCTGTTCAAGCGATGACGCTGCATAAGAAAAATAACAAATATCTGCAATACTGTGTTCAAAGCCTGCAAATATAAATGCGGGAATACCGAGGAAAATACCGAGATATTTGCCGAGCGGACTGCTGTTTGCGCTGTAATTTTCTACAACAATATACATAATCATACCGCAAAAAATACCGAGAATAAATGTCTGCAAAAAATTCTGCGAAAGTTTATTTTCAGCAAGAACAACAGCTGCCTCGTTATATTTAGGATTTGCAAACCTCAGCGGAACTGTTGTTATAAGACAACCGACAAGGTTACCGAGCCAAATCATAAGGCAATTCGGATTATTTTTTGTAGGAATAACATAGCCGATTTTGCCTGTAAAAAGATTAAACCCAAAAGCACATATACCAAAAAGTCCCAGGCAGAACAAAATTGAACCGAATACTTTATTTTCAGATGAAATAAATGCTGTAACGCCCAATCCAATCATCACGCCGGCAGGTACAGACTTTAAAAATGTGTTCCAATTACTCATATTATAACCCCTTGTTATATACTTTGTATAAATCCGAACTCAAAACGAGAGGTCACAGAAAAAACTCTGCGACCTCCCTAATTGCATTAACCGAAAGGTTTATTATTTATTTAATCCCTCGTAAACTGCAACTGCACATGCAACTGTAGCGCCTACCATTGGGTTATTACCCATGCCGATAAGACCCATCATCTCAACATGAGCAGGAACTGAAGATGAACCTGCAAACTGAGCGTCACCGTGCATTCTGCCCATTGAGTCTGTAAGACCGTATGAAGCAGGACCTGCGCCCATGTTATCAGGGTGAAGTGTACGGCCTGTACCGCCGCCTGAAGCAACTGAGAAATACTTAACGCCGTTCTCAATAGCCCACTTCTTGTATGTACCTGCAACAAGGTGCTGGAAACGAGTTGGGTTAGTTGAGTTACCTGTGATAGATACACCAACATTTTCGTGCTGCATAATAGCTACACCTTCACGAACATCGTCTGCGCCGTAGCAACGAACAGCAGCTCTTTCACCGTCTGAGAAAGCTCTCTCTTCAACGATCTTGAGCTCTGATGTGAAGTAATCAAACTGTGTCTTTACATATGTAAAGCCGTTGATTCTTGAAATGATGTAAGCAGCATCCTTACCAAGACCGTTAAGAATAACCTTAAGCGGCTCTTTTCTTGCCTTGTTAGCGTTACGAGCGATACCGATTGCGCCTTCAGCGGCAGCAAAACTCTCGTGACCTGCGAGGAATGCAAAACACTTTGTTTCATCTCTCAGGAGCATTGCGCCGAGGTTACCGTGACCACGACCAACATTTCTCTGCTCTGCAACCGAACCCGGGATACAGAAAGCCTCAAGACCGATACCGATGCACTCTGCAGCCTCTGCAGCTGTCTTTACGCCCTTCTTAATAGCTACCGCACAACCAAGTGTGTAAGCCCAACCTGCATTCTCAAATGCGATTGGCTGAACGCCCTTAACGATGTCATAAGCGTCAAAACCCTTGCTGTTGCAAAGCTCTCTTGCCTCTTCAAGACTTGCAATACCGTATTCGGCAAGGCACTTCTCAATTTTAGGCATTCTTCTTTCCATACTTTCAAATGTAACTGCCATTATAGTGTCCTCCTACCGAATTATTCTTCACGAGGGTCAATGTACTTAGCCGCATTATCAAAACGACCGTACTGACCGATGTTGTTTTTGTAAGCTTCGTTTGGCTCTACACCGTGACGAATGTCCTCAAGCATCTTGCCAAGCTTTACGAACTGATAGCCGCAAACCTCGTCGTTCTCGTCAAGAGCTGTCTTGAGTACATAGCCCTCGGCCATTTCCATATAACGAACGCCCTTAGCGTTTGTGCTGTACATTGTACCAACCTGTGAACGGAGTCCCTTACCGAGGTCCTCAAGACCTGCGCCGATCGGAAGACCACCCTCTGAGAAAGCTGTCTGGCTTCTGCCGTAAACGAGCTGCTCAAAAATGTTTTTCATAGCTGTGTTGATAGCATCACAAACAAGGTCAGTATTAAGGCACTCAAGTAATGTCTTGTTAGGGAGAATTTCAGCAGCCATAGCAGCTGAGTGAGTCATACCTGAACAACCGATTGTTTCTACAAGAGCCTCTTCTACGATACCGTCTTTTACATTAAGTGTGAGCTTGCAAGCACCCTGCTGAGGTGCGCACCAGCCAATACCGTGTGAAAGACCTGAAATATCCTTAATATCATAGGATTTTACCCACTTACCCTCTTCAGGAATAGGTGCAGGACCGTGTTTTGGACCTTTTGCGACAGTGCACATCTTTTCTACTTCATTTGAATAAATCATGTGTACTTCTCCTTTCGATTATTGTTGAGCCTCTACACTCATACACATTTATTATAATGCGAAATAACGCATTTTTCAAGCATTTTTTACAAATTTTATCCTGCTTTTAATTTGTATATTTTGGATATATGTGTGGCATACTCAACAAAAAAGCACCTGTGCAAAGCAAAGCAATAGTCAGAATTTACTCTGTCATATCAAAAATTTTCACTGATAATTTTAAAAGTATTGCAATTTTAACATAAGTATAAAATATAGTTGAAATAATCAATAAATTATGCTATAATTTTTAGTATGAGCGTGTAAATACTCATATTGTAAAAAATATAATAAAAAGGCTGATGAGGATGAAAAAATTTTTTGACAATAAGTTAAACACCGTACTCACTGTTATTCTGGGTGTGCTGATACTTGCACTTTTAGGTCACTCTGTAATTTCAGCTCTCACACCGCAGACAAAGAAACCCGCCGTATCTACTTCTGACACAGCATACAAAAGCCGTGTTAATCCTAATATAACAAAAATTGCCACAGCAGACACCGCAGCAAGCGAACCTACGGAGGCTGCTGCAACAAAGCCGACTAAACCGGCTTCAACACAGGCAACAACGGTAAAACCGTCAACCGCTCCTACAACTGTAAAGCCAACGACTGCCAAAGCGTCTACGGTTGCCACAACGCAAGCACCTACGGTACAATTTGCCACAGCAATTCCTGCCGCAGAACCTGCCGATTACAACGAGCAGTGGAACGCAGGCTATCTTGTAGCTATTGACAATCCGGACAAAACATACAAGAGCGGTCAGGTTACACTTTCGGATCACGACAGAGATTTGCTTGAAAGACTTTGTATGGGCGAGTTTGGCTCGGGCGGATTTGTCGGTGCGTCACTTATCGCGCAGTCTGTAAAAGACGCAATGTGCTTTGACGGATTTACAAGCGTTGATGCAATCATCAGAGATTATCACTACACAGGCAGTACGGACATTCCCGCAAACGACAATTGCAAACAGGCTGTAAGATATATTTTTGACGAAAACCACGATGCCGTTCAGCACAGAATACTTTATATGTATAACCCTCTCCTTGTTGCAAGTGAATTTCACGAAAGTCAGAATTACATTCTCACATACGAAGATGTAAGGTTCTTTGACCGTTGGGGTTATTGATTTTACTCACCACGCCGATTATTTATAATAATTAAACTCCCTTTTGCAGATAATAGTGCAGAAGGGAGTTTTTTTATGATACGAAGAATCGGAGGTCACACGCTCGGCTTTGAAGAAATGCCGTCAATAATCGGTTACGCCTCGGTTGCGGGAAAAAAAGAGAGCGAAGGTCCTCTCGGCAAAGGCTTTGACAAGATTATTTATGACAGCTATAACGGTAAGAACACCTATGAACAGGCGGAAAGCACACTGCAATTTACCGCTGTAGAAACCGCAATGCAGAAAGCCGGTGTTAAAGCAGAGGACATCGACTACATTTTTGCAGGAGATTTGCTCAACCAATGTATATCGTCAAGCTTCGGTCTGCGTGATTTCAACATTGCTTACCTCGGGCAGTACGGAGCCTGTTCCACAATGGCTCAAGGCTTGCTTATGACGGCTGTATTTGTTGAGAGCAATGCGGCAAACACCGCTGCGTGCGTTACCTCTTCTCACTTTGCCTCTGCGGAAAGGCAGTACCGTTTTCCTCTCGAATACGGCGGAGTTCGCACACCGACCGCACAGTGGACGGTTACAGGTTCGGGATGTTGCATTGTAAGCAACGCTAAAAAGGGCGCTTGCATAGCTCGGGCAACGGCCGGAAAAATAGTTGACCTCGGCGTAACCGACGCTAATAATATGGGAGCAGCTATGGCGCCTGCCGCAGCACAGACATTCATTGATTACTTTGCCGACACAAATACAAAGCCGTCCGATTATGACGCTGTTTTTACGGGTGACTTGGGCTTGGTCGGCAGCAGGTCGCTTTATGATTTGCTTAGCCTTGAAAACATCGATCTTGAACCAAAGCATTATGACTGCGGTATGATGATTTTTGATTTAGAGGGACAGGATGTTCACGCAGGAGGTTCCGGCTGCGGATGTGCAGGTTCGGTATTTTGCTCGGAAATTTTAAATTCCGTAAACAGTGGAAAATATAACAATATTCTTTTCATGGCAACAGGTGCGTTGATGAGTCCTACCTCATCGGGACAGGGTGAAAGTATCCCGTCGGTCGCTCATTTAATCAACATAAAATTAAGATAAATTTTATAAAAGCTCTGTTCAAAACAAAATTCTTGTGCTATAATAAAGATGTGTAAGGATATTGTTCAAAGTATAATAATTATTTGCTAAAATTATTAACATCTTTTGGAAATTTAACAGTATCAGCGTTGATTAGGAGTTTTGTTTTATGTTCGGGCGGATTCAAACAGTTGACAACAAAGTTCTATATAATATCAGCAGAATGCACAAGCCTGCTTTAACCAAAATTATGGTAGCATCTTCAAGACTGGGAAATGCCGGCTTTGTATGGTGGGCGATCTGCATACCGTTCTTTGTTGTACCGGAGTGGAGAAAAACAGGCTTTAACTTTGTTTTTGCCCTCTGCCTTGCTCACCTTATGGGCGAAATCATTATTAAACATCTTGTAAAGAGGACACGCCCCTGTCATCTGCTTGAGGACGAGGAGCAGATTATAAACAAACCGAGGTTTTACTCATTCCCGTCAGGTCATACAACGGCGTCATTTGCGTTTGCAACAACGGCACTGTTAAGATGTCAGCCTGCGGCTTGTCTGCCGATTCTTTTCTTGGCATTTATGATTGGCTTTTCAAGAATTTACTTGAGAGTTCACTATCTTACAGATGTAGTTTGCGGTATGCTGCTCGGCTCAACCTGCGGAATTATCTCTGTAATGCTTTTCAATAATGTTTTCAGCTAAAATCAAATAAAAAATATGCACTCTTTGAGTTAATTCTCAAAGAGTGCTTTTTGTTTTGCTATTTTAATTTTAAGTCGGCATTTTTAACGCTTATTAATATATGACAGGGTGCAAAAATCAGTGACATAATAATTAAAGGTACATTCAACAGCATTACTGCGCAAAACAGAAAAAGTACAGACGGAATTACCGAGAGTGCTACCGCCCTGAATAAGCAATTTTTTCTGAAAAATATTACCCATACAAGGCAGTAAGCTGTAACAAGCACTGTGCATACTATTATATATACAGCTAATGCGTTGTCGAACCAAAATCCAATGTAAGTATATGGTATGTTAAATATCATTAGGACAAAACAACCAAATCTGCCGATTTGCTCAAGTGTTTCCGTAATTTTGTTGTTCTGCAAATTCTCAAAACCATTTTTATTTTTTATAGCAAACACTATATTCGGTATCATTATTACGGCAATAATTATAAAACCGTAAATGTTAAAAAATCCCCGCATTTCCTCACTTATTTCTCCTGTAACCCTCATCGTCTATGTATTCTTCGTGTTGTTTGAGATATTCTTCGTCCTTATCTCCGTAAATTGTATAATCGCACACACAGCCGTTTGCACAGGTTGTTTTTCTTACAAGTCTTGCATGGATAAGCTCCATAGCGGTATAGTCGGGATTGCACATTGCAGGCATCACTTCCGACAAATTATGTTCCCTTGCAAAATCCGCAATCGGACATTTTGTAAATTCATAATAGATTGGCTCATCTTTTTTGTACGGAGCTACATTCATATCAAAATTGTCCCACTCGTCGCACTTCTTTTTAGATAAAGCAAAAGACCAATACATCAGCTTTTTATATATCGGTTTATTGCAATCGACAAACTTCAAATTTTTAAATGCAGGCAAAAACAAATTGCCCTCCATCTCCTCAATTTCCGCAAGAGATGTTTTTTCTTTGCACACCACATAATAACTGAACAGAGCAATACAATCGTAATTTCCGCCGCGCCGTTGTGGAAATTCTTTTTTCAGCCTAAATCCGTTCTGTAATCTTTTAAAAATTCAATATACTGAAGCTGAACCTTTGTGAATATTTTTTCAACATCTTCGGCAGAATAATGCAGAGAAATTTTATTTAAAATTTCCTCCCTGCACTGCTTCGTATACAATATATGGTGTTCACGGTCAAACACAAGTTCTTTATCTTCCATTCGCCGATTTTCTTTCCTTTTTGAATTTGCCTTTAACCCTTACATTTCAAAATTTTTCGCTTAAATTTTTTGTTGAAAATTATACCTTGACACAAGATTTATACTATTTGTAATCAAATTCTTTCCACATTCAAGTATTAACACCTATGTTGAAAACTCCTTCGTTAATTGTTGAAATATTACATTTCTGTAAAAGATTGGGTGTTACTTGTAAAAGGGCTGTAGTTTTGACAGTCGTTTAACATAGCTTTTCACACTTTCCACATAGTTTTCAACATTTATGTTAAAAGATGTACTAAATACAAATTGTATAAATTAATAATTCTTACTGTTCTTTCTTTTATCAAGATAATTTTGCAAAATTATCGTTGCGGCAACTTCGTCTACCACATTTTTTCTTTTTTTGCCTCTTGTATTTGTATCGTTTAAAAAGTTGTGGGCTGTAATGGTAGTACCTCTTTCGTCCTGCAAATCCACCTGCAACCCTGTTTCGTTGTGTAAACGCTCCGCAAAGGCTCTTGCGTTCTGCGCACTCTCGCCCTCACTGCCGTCCATATTTTTAGGAAGACCCACAACCACGATTTCAGCCTTTAAATTCACAACGGTTTCTTTCACTTTTTCAAAAAGTTTTTCGGGTGATTTTTCAAAAATTACCGTATGCGGCGACGCTAAAAACTCTGTCTTATCGCAAACCGCTATACCTGTTCTTGCTTTGCCCAAATCAACTGCCGCTATTATCATATTAACATCCTTTCAAAAACAGGGAACTCTGCCGAGTTCCCCTTTTCATATTATCGTGACGGTCTTTTTACATCTGATGCAACACTGAATACATCACTTGATTTGCCAAGCACTACAAGGTGGTCGTTTTCATCAAAGACATAATCGCCGCCAAGGTTCAGATTAAGTTCATTATCATTTTTTACCGCAATAATATTAATGTTGTGCTTACGGCGAACATCAACATCCATTACCTTTTTTCCAACCCACGATGATACCACTGGAATTTCAAAGATAGAATACTCCGAAGTGAGTTCAATATAATCAAAAATATTGTCTGCATTGTATCTTACCGCAAGGTTTTCGGCAATCTCTTTGTCGGGATATACAACCTCGTCAGCGCCTATTTTCTTTAAAAATTCAACCTGTCTTGCCCTTTTAGCCTTTGCAATTACATACTTTGCACCGAGTTCCTTTAAAATGGAAGTAATTTCGAGGGAGGCATAAAAATCCTCGCCGATTGTCACAAAGCAATAATCAAAAGTATTAACTCCTATAGATTTCAAAATTCCGTCTGCCGAGCAGTCACCGCAAAAAGCGTCGTTGAATTCAGGTGAAAGCTCCTGTATGAGTTCCTCGTCCTTGTCTGCAATCATTACTTCATTGCCGAGGTCCTGCATTTTTCGTGCAAGATAAATTCCAATTGTTCCCATTCCGATTACAAGTACCGACTTCATAAATGTTTCTCCTTAACCGATTAATATCTGTTCTGTAGGGCGCTTTACAGGTGCTTCGGGTTTTCTTTGTCCAAACACAAGCACAAGCGAAAGTCCGCCGATTCGTCCGCCATACATCATTATCATTAATATTATTTTTGAAATTGCCGAGATTTGGTTTGTTATGCCTTTTGACACTCCTACAGTGCCTGCCGCCGAGGCGGTTTCAAACAATACCTGCGACATACCCAATCCCTCTACGCTGCAAATTATCATTGACGAAAGCATAACCGCAAAGAGATAAATCAAAATAATTACCGCCGACTGCTTAACCACATCAGACACAATTCTGCGCTTAAAAGTGTTTATATCGTCACCGCCTTTCGCCATTGCAAATACCGCAATCACAACCACCGCTATTGTAGTTGTTTTCAGGCCGCCCGCCGTTGAACCCGGGCTACCGCCTATAAGCATAAGAATAAGCGAAAGCAATGTGCCGGAATCCGAGAGATTTGAAAGGTCAATTGTATTAAAACCTGCCGTTCTTGTGGTTACCGACATAAACATAGCGTTTACAATTTTTTGCGGAACAGTCTTGTCGGCAAGTTCGCCGTTGTATTCAAAAATAAAAAAGCCAAGTCCGCCTGCGACAAGCAAAATTGCCGTTGTAACAAGAACTATTTTAGTATGAAGCAAATATTTAGAAAAATGAAATTTATTTTTTAAAATGTCATTCCACACAATAAAGCCGATACCGCCGATTACAATAAGCGACATTATAATTATGTTTACATAGTAATCATTTGTATAGTAAGTCAGCGAAGAATACGGTTGGCGAAATCCCATAAGGTCAAAGCCTGCGTTACAAAAAGCAGAAATTGCGTGGAAACAACTGTAGTATATTCCTTTCAGCATACCCATTTGCGGACAAAAGCGAAAAGCAAGTAATACAGCACCTATTCCCTCAAAAATAAAAGTACCTCCGACTATTTTCTTAACGAGTTTTAAAGTACCGTCAATTTGAGTATTGCCCGATGACTGCATCATCATTTTGCGTTCACGCATATTAATCTTTTTGCGCAAAAATATTGAAATCATTGTTATTATCGTCATAAGACCAAGACCGCCTATCTGAATCATTATCAGAATAACAATCTGTCCGAAAACAGTCCAATGAGTAAATGTATCAAATACAATCAATCCCGTAACACAGGTTGCGCTTACCGATGTGAAAAGTGAATCAATAAAATTCGTCCATTCCCCCGTCTTTGAGGAAATCGGCAGGCACAAAAGGAAAGTTCCCAACAAAATTACAGGAATAAAGCTCAATGCTATAAATCTCGTGTAGCCGAGCTTTGATATTAACTTGCTTATCATTAAGCATTCACCGCCTTAAATTCTATTGTATCATATTATGTAACAATTCACAACAGAAAAATGCTCCTGCAAGCATTTTGCAGGAGCATAAATTCAAAATAAATAATTAAGACGCAATATGAAGTATAAGCGTTACGATTCTGATTGCAAAGAGAGCAGCTGCAACCCACATAACAGGGTGAATCTGCTTGATTTTGCCTGTAACGATCTTGAGGATAACCCAAGAAATAATACCGAACATAATACCTGTTGCGATTGAATATGCAAATGGCATCATAATGATTGCAAGGAAACCGCCAACTGTATCGGCAATGTCAGACTCAAAGTCCATCTGAGTGATGTTTTTGAGCATTAAAAGACCAACGAATACAAGAGCCGGAGCTGTTGCAAATGATGGAATTGCAAGGAAAATAGGATAAAGCGGAATTGCGATAATGAAGAGAACACCTGAGGTCAAAGCTGTAAGACCTGTTCTGCCGCCCTCTGCAACACCTGTGGTTGACTCAACATAAGAAGTTACGGTTGATGTACCAAGACAAGCACCTACGCAAGTACCTACGGCGTCAGCCATTAAAGCCTTACCTACTCTTGGAAGCTCGCCTTTTTCGTTGAGAAGATTACCCTGCTGTGCAACACCGATAAGTGTACCTACTGTATCGAAAAGGTCAACAAAGAGGAATGCAAATACGATAACAGCGAAGTTTACTACATTCTGTGCTACATAAGTAAAATCGAACTTAAATAAAGTTTCTGTTGCCATATTCTGAACAGGAGCGAACACCATATAATTTGAGAAATCAGGAAGAAGTGATGTGCCCTGATACCAACCGCAAAGCTGTGCAATAATGCCGAAAATGTAAGTAACAATGATGCCGATAAGGATTGAACCCTTAACCTTGAAGTGCCACAAAGCGGCTACAATAAGAAGACCTACAATTGCAAGAACTACATTTGCGGAACCTAAGTCACCGAGTGTTACAAGTGTTGATGACTGAACAGCTGTGCCATCATAGTAAGCATCGGAAACGATAACGCCTGCACCCTTTAAACCTACAATTGTAATGAAAAGACCGATACCTGCCGAAATACCGAGTTTTAAGTTCTTAGGTACTTTATTAACAAGTGTTTCACGGAATTTGAAAAGTGAAAGGATAATAAAGATAATACCTTCAACAAGGATTGCTGTAAGAGCAACCTGCCATGGATTTGTAATACCCTGTGATGCAAGCTGAGGAACTACTGTGTATGCAAAGTAAGCATTAAGTCCCATACCGGAAGCAAGAGCAACAGGATAGTTTGCAAAAAATGCCATAAAAAGTGTAGCAAATGCTGCCGATACTGCTGTTGCAGCAAAAACCGCACTTGAGTCCATTCCGGCAGCGCCAAGCATACTTGGGTTTACGGCAAGTATGTAAGCCATTGCAAGGAATGTGGTAACGCCGGCAACAACTTCTGTTTTTACCGCGGTACCGTTTTCTTTGAGTTTAAATAGTTTTTCCACTTAGAAAACCCCTTCATTAAATTTTTTATACAAAAGCCAAAAGGCTATTGTTTACCGCATTAATACTAAAAGTATGACACCTTTCGAGCAAAAAGTCAATGCTTTTTCGATTGGAAAAATTTTTTTGTAGGATACTATAAAATATTCCGTTAATTTTTTAACATTAATACAATAACATATTAATATGATAATTTAATATACTGTATTTCACAAAAATTTTTATTAGATTATGGGTAGAAAAATACTTAACCCAAGCTTTTATAATTACTCGGCGAAATATTTTGCTAAACCATAATTACCTAAGCTTTCAAAAACAACCGACAACAAAAAATTCCGACCCTTGCAGATCGGAATTTTTTATCTATTTAATTTTTAATGTTAATTATTCTTTATTGCCGGCAACAAGCTGTTGAAGCAAAGTAACATCCTGAACATCAAGCTTACCGTCTTTATTCAAATCAACGCTCTCAAAAACATCCTTATTACTCTCATCAATCAAAGGTAATTCATCTGTGTTTTTGTTTCCTGCAATATGTCTTTGTAAATATGTAACATCATTTACATCTACAATTTCGTTTTCGTCTGCATCGCCTGTGATAATTTTTTTAATAAGTTCAATAAAATTAATTTCATTTTCCTTGGCATAATTTTCAGCAACAGAATTTTTGTAACCCATAATTGTGAGATTTTTACAACCGTCAAAAGCACTTTCCAAAATACTTGTAACACTATTCGGAATTGTTATAGTTTCTAAAGCCGAGCAATTTTCAAAGGCTCTGTGACCGATTTTTTTTACGCTGTTCGGAATTACTAAACTTACCAAACTTTCACAATCGGTGAAAGCATAGTCACCGATATTGGTTACCTTTTCAGGAATCGTTATATTGATTAAACTTTTGCAACCGTAAAAAGTTGATTCTTTAATACTTTTTACACCGTTTGGAATATTAATATTTTTTAAGTTTTCACAACCGTAAAACGCATACTCACCAATATTTGTAACACCATCAGGGATTGCAATATTCTCCAAGTTTGTACAATCGCTAAAAGTACCGTAAGAAATATCTGTAATACTATCAGGAATTATTATATTTTTTAGACTTGAGCAATGACCAAATATATTTTCTCCAATAGTTGTAACACTATTCGGAATTACAACATTATCTATACTCGTGCAATACACAAAAGCAGAATCGCCTATAGCTGTAACACTGTCGGGAATTAAAATATTATCTATGTTTGTGCAATTTCGAAATGCTCTTTTGCCAATATATTTTACACTGTTAGGAATTGTGACATTTGTTAAATTACTGCAATCATAGAAAGCACTGTTACCAATTGAAATTGTACCAAAAGGAATTTCTATACTTGTATTTTCAGGCATAACACCTTTATAACCGTACAATACTTTGCCTGCAAATACCATACCATCTGACTGATTATTGTACCATGCTGTACCTAAAAAAGCCTCTTTACCTATGTTTGTTATGTTATTTGGAATTGTAATTTCAGATAAATTTTCACAATTGCAAAAAGCGGCATCACCAATAATTATCACATTATCGGGAATTACAATATTTTTTAATCTTGAACAGCCCTCAAATGCATTGTTGCCAATACTTGTCACACTTTCGGGAAGTGTTATATCGGTTAAACCGTAGCAATCGTAAAATGCCTTATCACCAATATCTGTTAAACCATTTGAAAATGTTATATCTCTTAAACTTGAACAGCTGCCAAAAGCATATTCCCCAATCTTTTTTAAGCTGCTTGGAATTGTTACTTTTGTTAGACCTAAATAGCCACAAAAAGCATTTTTGCTTATGGAAACTGTACCGTCAGGCTGATTTTCATACCAAGCAGTACCCGAGAAAGCAGCATTTCCGATATTTGTTACACTGTCGGGAATTGTTATTTTTTCTAAGTTATTATTTCCATAAAAAGCTTCATCGCCGATACTTGTTACTTTTTTTCCGTCAATCGTATTCGGAATAATTACTTCCGATGCATCACCCATATAAGTCTTGATTTCTACGGTACCGTCATCAAGTATTATATACATATAATCATCGTTTTTTAAATCCTCTGAAACAGCGGTTACTTCTCCGTCCAATGTTTTTGCACTAACCGTAACAGCAGAAAACACACTTGCCACCATAAGCGCAGACAATATTATTGCAGTGAATCTTTTGGCATTTTTCATTAAAATCATTCCTCTTTTCTTATGTAAAATTTTTAGGTTCTATTTTTATGTTAGGGAAATATTTTAAATTACTTAGCTAAGTATTATGCTAAACCGTAATTTACCATTATTAATAATAAACCTCTTTAAGTAAAACATTTATTAAAATATATTCTATCATTAGCAAAATATTTTGTCAATATGAAACAAAATTGTTTATTGTTATCTGGTATATTTGTTAATTTTCTTCACTTGTTTTACAATAAAAATTCCGACCCTTGCAGATCGGAATTTTTTATCTGTTTAATTTTCAGTAAAATTATTCGTCTTTGCCGCAGCACTTCTTATATTTTTTGCCGCTGCCGCATGGGCAAGGATCGTTTCTGCCGACTTTTTTGCCTTTACGGATAGTTTTGTTGGCTGTGTCTGTACCATCACCCGAAGTTTCTGTAGGCTGAGCAACCTGCTCACGCTTTAAAGCAATTTCAATCGGGCTTTCTTTAGGCTCTTCATCTTCGCCGTTATTTAAAACTACCTGATGTGCAGCCTGTGCCTGCTTTAATGCCATACGCTTTGCAGCCTCGATAGCGTCCTGACGCTTTTTAACCTCATATACCTTTTTAGGCATAATGAGCATCATCTTAACTGTATCTTCTCTGATGCTTTCAATCATCTCGTCGAACATATCAAAGCCTTCAATACGGTACTCTACTACAGGGTCATGCTGACCGTATGAACGGAGTCTGATACCTGACTTAAGCTGATCCATATTATCAATGTGATCCATCCAGTGTGTATCAACATTCTTGAGGAGATATACACGCTCCATTTCACGGATAGTTTCGGTCGGCAAAAGCTCCTCGTTTTCTTTATAGATAGCTTTTGCATCTTCGATAAGCATATTCTTAATGTCTTCGGCTTCCATATCCTCAAGGTCTTCGAGGTCAAAGTCGTAACGGCTCTCGTCCTGAATAAGCCAATCCTTATAATAATCCTTAAGGCTCTGGAGATTCCAATGCTCACGAGGGCCGTCCGGGAGATACTGCTTAACGCTTGTGTCAATTGTATCTTCAATCATCTTATAGATAGTATCGTGTAAATCCTCACCGTTAAGAACCTGATCACGCTGACCGTAGATAATTTCTCTCTGCTTGTTAAGAACATCGTCGTACTGGAGTACATCTTTACGAATACCGAAGTTACGGAGTTCGATTTTCTCCTGTGAGCTGTCAATGATATTTGAAATCAACTTAGCGTCAATCGGCATATCATCTTCAACATTAAGGCGCTCCATAACCATCTTCATTCTGTCACCGCCGAATAAACGCATAAGATCGTCTTCTGTAGAAAGGAAGAACTTACTTACACCCGGGTCGCCCTGACGACCTGCACGGCCCTTAAGCTGGTTATCAATTCGTCTTGATTCGTGGCGCTCTGTACCGATAATGTAAAGGCCGCCTGCTTCTCTTACCTTTTCAGCTTCTTCTTTGATTTCTTCTTTATATTTTGAGTTAAGCTCATCAAATGTCTTTCTTGCATTGAGGATTTCCTCGTTATCTGTTTCTGCGTGACCTGTTGACTCTTCAATAAGTTCATCTGTAAAACCCTGCTTACGCATAGATGCTTTAGCCATAAATTCAGCGTTACCGCCAAGGATAATATCGGTACCACGGCCTGCCATATTTGTTGCGATTGTAACCGCACCGAGCTTACCTGCCTGTGCTACGATTTCAGCCTCTTTTTCGTGCTGTTTGGCGTTGAGCACATTGTGCTTGATGCCACGCTTTTTAAGCATTTTTGAAAGTTCTTCCGACTTTTCGATAGAAATTGTACCGACAAGTACAGGCTGACCCTTTTCGTGAGCCTCTACAACCTGGTCGATTACATTCTTAAACTTGCCTTTTTCTGTCTTGAATACAGAGTCCGGAAGATCTATACGCTGAACAGGCTTGTTTGTAGGAATTTCAACAACATCAAGTTTGTAAATTTCCTGGAACTCCTCTGCCTCTGTCTGAGCAGTACCTGTCATACCTGAAAGCTTTTTGTAAAGACGGAAGTAGTTTTGGAATGTGATTGTAGCAAGAGTTTTGCTTTCGTTCTGAATCTTTACGCCCTCTTTTGCTTCAATTGCCTGGTGCAAGCCCTCGTTAAAGCGTCTGCCGTACATAAAACGACCTGTAAATTCATCAACAATGATAACTTCGCCGTCTTTAACTACATAGTCAACATCGAGTTTCATAATACCGTGAGCCTTGATAGCCTGGTTTACATGGTGCTGAATTGTAAGGTTTTCCGGGTCTGTAAGGTTTTCAATGCCGAAAAATTCTTCGGCTTTCTTAACACCGTTCTGTGTAAGTGTAGCTGTTTTCTGCTTTTCGTCTACAACATAGTCAATGTCGTTTTCTGCGTAGTAATCCTCCATATCTTCTTTGGAGTCAAGCTCTTCAAAGCGCTGAACCTTTAAAGTTCTGGCAAACTTATCTGCCTTTGCATACAAATCTGTTGACTTGTCGCCCTTACCCGAAATAATAAGAGGTGTTCTTGCCTCATCAATAAGGATTGAGTCAACCTCGTCGACAATTGCGTAAGCGTGGCCACGCTGTACTTTCTGCTCCTTGTAAACAACCATATTATCACGGAGGTAGTCAAATCCGAGTTCGTTGTTTGTACCGTATGTAATATCAGCTTCGTATGCCTTTTTTCTGCCCTCGTTGTCAAGTGAATGAACAATAAGACCTGTGGTAAGTCCGAGGTATCTGTAAAGTTTGCCCATCCATTCGGAGTCACGGCGTGCAAGATAATCGTTGACTGTTACGATATGTACACCCTCGCCTGTAAGACCGTTAAGGTATGCAGGAAGTGTAGCAACCAAAGTTTTACCTTCACCTGTTTTCATTTCGGCGATTCTGCCCTGATGAAGTACGATACCACCTATAATCTGTACCGGATAATGTTTCATACCAAGTACACGCCAAGCACCCTCTCGGCATACAGCAAAGGCATCCGGTAAGATGTCATCTGTAGTTTCGCCGTTTGCAAGACGCTCTTTGAGAACAGCTGTCTGATTTTTGAGTTCGCTTTCGCTCATAGCCGCATACTTGTCCTCAAGTGCAAGCACCTTATCGCAAATCGGCTGAATTCGCTTTAATTCTTTTTTACTGTAATTGCCAAACAAGGCTTTGAGAATATTCATATATAAATGTCCTTTCGGTATAAATTCTTTTTACTGTACGGCAGCTGCACCGAGTGATTTTGCTGCCTGTATCATAGCTGCCTCAACAACAGGGCCCGCATAGGTAAAGCCAAAACCCGAGTCTTCCACAACGCAGGCAAATGCAAGAGGGCAATCCTCGTCCTTTGCATAACCTACCATCCAACCGTTAGGGCCTTTGTCCTCGCCGACCTCGGCAGTACCTGTCTTTGCGCATATCGTAAGTCCGCCAAACAGATCGTCGCCGTAGTAATCGGTCATTGTAAAGCGCATCATATCGTCAAGCGCTTCTGCCGTGCTGCTGCTGAAAAGTTCGTTTGTACTGTCCGAGCCGCCCAATCCGAGCACACCCAGAATTGAACCGTCCTTTATCATATACGGTTCTTTTGTTTTGCCGCCGTTTGCGATTGCTCCGCAAATAACAGCCATTTGCATTGGGTTTACTTTGTCATTGTACTGACCGACGCCCGACCAGCCGAGCTGGTTTGTGTTTGCATCGCTTACATCGTAATTTCCCTTTGCGGTTTCGTTGTCATCCACCTTAAAGCTACTGTTTATGCCGGCTTTATTTGCGGTGGCAGTCATTTTTTCTTCGCCGAGTTCAACCGCAAGTTCCGCATAAACAATATTGCAGGAATGTGACATTGCCTCTTTAAAGTTTATGTAACCGTGCGGTTCAACACAGGTTACATCACTTCCGCCGATATCTTCCTTACCCGAACAGTACCATGTACGGTCGTAGATGTCGGGAAGATTTTCAATAGCGCAGGCAGAAGTAATTATCTTAAAAATCGAACCGGGCGCATAGGTTGAAGAAATAGTATTGTCAAGATACACACCCTCGTAGTCTTTTTCGTTTTCCTCGGTAATTTCGGGAGGCGCTTCCGGATCGTAAGCCTTTGTACTTACGGAACAGATGACCTCACCTGTTTTGTAGTTATATACAACGCAAGCACCGTCTTTGCCGTAGCCTGACAATACATCGTAAGCCGCTGCGCAGGTGTCTGCATCTACCGTAAGATTAATGTCATTGCCCTTTCTTAGAGAATCGGGCATATTCAGTCCCCAAATAAGATTATATCCGATAAGCTGGGAACGGTATCTGCTCTGTAAAGCAGTAGAAATATTAGAAGAATTGTCGCCTATTGTGTGCAAAAGCGAAGTTCTGACGCTTTGGTTTTCATTATAAACTCTTTTTCCGTCAACACTTTGAGCAAGGATATTGCCGTTGCGGTCATAAATTGTACCTGCCTTTGCAAGTCCGTCAGTTCCTGCGATGTGGTAGTTATAGTGCTGATCTACCCAATCGCCAGAATTTGCAACGAGCTTGTAGGCAAAAAAGCCCATACCGCCGATAAAGGCTACCGTAACCGCAAATATAAGCGTACTTCTCCGTAATACTCTTTTCATTCAAACACCGTCCTTTCTCTGATTTATTCAGAGGGTACTGCAAAGCAATACCTCATTCGGTTTTGTAAGATTATTTTTTCACCGCATATGTTCTTTCGTCTGCCGCCTTGATAAATGCAATAAGTCCCCAACAGGAAAGCACACTTGAACCGCCACAGCTGATGAACGGGAATGTTACACCTGTAAGCGGAAGAATATCAGTTGCGCCAAAAACATTGAGTGAAAGCTGTATTACAAGCAAACCCGCAGCACAGCAGGCAGAAATAGAATAGAATGTACTTCTGCTTCTTGTTGTGATTGCTCTTGCATAGATAACAAGGCAAGCTACCGCAACGGCGAGAGTAATTGCAACAATTACACCCATTTCTTCGGAAACCAAGCCAAAGACGAGGTCGCTCTCCGACGCTCCGACGCCCTTTAAAAAGCCGTTGCCTATGCCGACGCCGAAAAGTCCGCCGCTTGCTATATATGTAAGCACATGAGTTTGCTGATAACCTAAGTCATTTGCGTATTCCCACGCATGTCCCCAAGCCTTAAAACGGTCGAGAACATAAGATTTAAAGCGCAACACAATAGACACACCGAATACAGCCGCCACAATGGCAAGAATTACTGTTTTAAAGTCGCCCGAACGCATAAATGAGATTAAAAGGAAGGTCATAAAGAATATGAGCGCTGTACCGAAGTCACCCATTAATGCAAGCAATCCTACACAAACAGCCGAGAATATAATAAACTCAAACAAATTCTTTTTTGTCTGTAATCTGTCAAGTGTGTTTGCACCTATAAATATGTATATGATTTTTACTATTTCGGACGGCTGAAGCGAAATACCGCCAATGCTGATCCAGTTAGCCGCACCGTAAGTTATTTTGCCGAATACTATACTCACGCCGAGCAGTCCTACTGCGGCAATCATAAGTCCGTATCTTAATTTTGTTGACGAAGTTCTGTCCGGGTCCTCAATAAACTTGATTATAACACAGAACAGCGCCATTCCCACAACTGCGGCAATAAGCTGTACATAAGCCGACCGCTCTACCTGCCGCACAAGCAGCATTACACCCACGCCCGTCAAAAACAGCGCAAGGCTTTCAAGTTCAAAACTCACCCTTTTAAGTACCTTTGAAGAAACAAAGAAAAATGTCCATTCTGCCACTGCAAGGCATCCGAAAAGTACGAGCGGTGAATACTTGTTGGTACCGTCCTGCCAAAATACCGCCTCTACGCACATAAAGAAATGGAAAAGCGTGATTAAAAGCATAAGTTTCCACGACTTCATTGCAGGCTTGTTGTTGGCTTTCTTAAAAAACCAACTGTAACGGAGATTTTCGTCATAATCTTCGCCACGCAAAAACTGAAACTGCGAATTGCCCACACTGATAACATCGTCAATAAGCACTCTGGTTCTGCCCACAGCTTCTTCGCCGTTTACATATGTACCGCCTTTTGAACCCGTATCGCAGATATACCAGCCGCTGGCTCTTCTCAAAAGAACACAGTGATTTCTTGAAACGGCAGGGTCATCAACGACAATGTCGCTTGCCCTGCTTCTGCCGATTGAATTTTCCCAGAAAATAACAGGAAGTTTAAGTCCTGTAACTGTATTGTAAAGTGTAACAAGAGGCTTTTCGGGCCTTCTGCGACGACGCATTGCAGCATAGCACTGATATACAATTATAATAGCATATACGGGCATTAATATTCTTAACGCAACAATGGCTAAATCGTAAATTACCGTCATATCAAGCACAGGCATCCTCCTTGTAATCATAGCTAAAGTTATACATTTATCATAATACCGCATTTTGGTAAAAAAGTCAATAAAAAAAGGCGGTTGACCCCTCAACCGCACAATATTATTTATCAAAAGCTATTATTTGCTTATTAATACCCGTAAATAATTGTCATAATCAGCATTATTACAGGCTGATGCAAAAGATATATTATAAGACTGTATCTTCCTATTACATTTAATATGGGAATTTTAAAATAAAAATATTTCTCCCATTTTATTTTCTTTATTATACGCCATAAAAATATTCCGAACACAAACATAAACAGCCACGGAATTATCGAAAAATAGTCGCTTGAAACAAAATCATACGAACGAAAGCCCAAGAATGACAGATATTTATATTCGTACAAAAAAGACGGCAGTTCAATAATCGGTATTCCCAAAAAACCTATGTAGCCTGTCGGAACTCCGTATGTAACGGCATAAAGCATAAAGCTCAAAATTGCACCCACTACAGTAGGAATTGCATTAAATAAGTCTTTCAGTGCCGAACATATAAGCATTGAAATACCCAATAAATTCAGTATTCCGAACCAAACAACCTGACTCGGTATAGCTATTGCAGTAACTGCTGTAACAACAAAGCCGCATAAGCTCACTATTATTCCGTTCCTGACCGTATGATTTGAAAAATTAAAGGACACTCCCGAAATAATAATAAACGATACACAAATAAAGCGTTCCCATACGGCAAAAAATGAGTTTGTAAAAGCAGAGCCGTTGCCGTATATTATAAAAATATCATACAATGCGTGAAACGCAACCATATTAATAACGGCAAAGCCACGGATTGAATCAATTAAGTCATATCGTTTTTTACTTTTCAGAGTGTCCTTGTTCATTCGCAAATTCCTTACTTATCCTGTTTCATTCTGCGGTTAAACAGCAATACAGCACAAGCAAAAATTACTGCGGCATATCCGAATACCCAAAGTAATTCGGGTATTATCTGCGAATAATTGCCCTCAAGCGCTGCCCTTAAAGCATTTACGCAATGAATAAACGGCAAAAATTCTGCGATTTTTTGAAATGCACCGCCTACAAGCGAGATGTCAAACCATATATTTGAAAGCCATGCCGACAGGTTTGTGAGTACCGCACCGCATATTATACCTACCATTTTATCACTAAATGCCGTACCGCACAATAGCCCTATTGAAATATATAAAAAAGCAGGAACAATACTTACAACCGCCGCAAGCAAAATATTTGCCGAAAAAGATAAACCGAAAATCAGCGCAAACAAACAGGTAACAAGTGTTTGCAATAAAGCCATAGGAATGAGCGGTACTGTATAACCGAGTATGTAGCCGCTCGGCTTAAGGGGCGAAGCGTAAAGTCTGATAATAAAAGCCGTGCATCTGTCTTTTGAAACCAAAAGGGCAGAGAAAAGCGACAAAAACACAAGTCCGAATGCGCTTATTCCGCCCGTAAGATTTTTAATTCCAAACAAGGTCATATGTGCCTTTTTCGGAATACTTGAGTTAATTACCGACAACAAAACAAGCAATACAATAGGAAAAGCAATACCGAAAATTGATGTTAAAGCATCTCTCTGCAATTCCTTTGCATTTCTTGACGCAAAAGCTAAAGTTTTCATAATCATTTACCCTCTTCCGCAATTTTTACAAAAGCGTCTTCAAAAGATGTGGCATTAACGCTGTTTTTAAGTTCGTCAGCCGTACCCTCAGCCACAAGATTTCCCTTTACCATAATACCTATGCGGTCTGACAGCGACTCCGCCTCTTCGAGATAGTGAGTTGTAAGGATTACCGTAATCTTACCTTTTAAAGCGCTGATTTTATTCCACAATTCTCTTCTTGCCAAAACATCAAGTCCCAAAGTCGGCTCGTCAAGAAATAAAATTTCAGGGTCGCTTATAAGTGCCATTGCAATGCTCAATCTTCTTTGCCAGCCGCCCGATAAAGTCTTTGCCTTTGACTTTGCAACTTCCGCAAGCTCAAAATCATCTATCATATTCTGCGCTTTCTGCACCGCTGTTTCTTTTTCAAAGCCGTATATTTCAGCTATCAGCTCAAGATTTTCTCTTACGGTCAGATTTGGCGCAACTGCGGTTTCCTGCGGTGATTCATTAATAATTCTCTTAACATCTTCGCTGTCATTTACAATGCTGTATCCGTTAAGCACAGCGTCACCGCTTGTCGGCTTAATCAGACACGAAAGCATTTTTATTGTTGTCGACTTGCCCGCACCGTTTACGCCGAGCAACCCGTAAATTTCGCCTTTATTTATAGAAAGATTAATTGAATTTACCGCAACTTTATCTTTGTATTTTTTTGTAAGATTTTCAGTTTTTATCGCTAACATAAATAAAACCTCATTCCTCAAACACAAAATCACTTGCAATAGAACGGCTTACCTTGCCTATTCCCAAGCCACGCTTTATATCCCCGACAACGAGCAACTTATCTCCGGGTTTAATGTCAAAAACATCTCTTGCGTGTTTAGGAATAACTATCTGACCACGCTCGCCTACTTTTACAATGCCGAAAACATATTTTCCGTCCTCCGAATTTGTCGATTCCTCTTCAACGGATATTTTATCGTGTACAAGCTCATCGAGCGATATTTCATAAAGATTAGCAAGTTCGCTGCATTTTATAACATCGGGAATACTCTCTTCGTTCTCCCATTTAGCCACAGACTGACGGGAAACATTAATTTTTTCCGCTACTTCTTCCTGTGAATAACCCTTTGCTTTGCGCAGCGCCTTTAAATTCATACCAATCATATTTTTCACACCTTTCATAGCCTAAGTATAGCACAGCAAATTCACATAAACAACCAACTAAATTATACAAGAAATGTAAAGAATAGTTGCGTAATTAAACATACTCTATTAACTCAAAAAATTCAGTGATAAATATTCACAACAAATATATTTATAATGCATTTTTAACATATATTAATAAAAATGCACAAATATACAAAATTGTTTTCTGTTATTATTGCAGTTACATTTTCATCGTTTTTATAGTATAATCAAATATAAGATAAAATAAATATTAGAACTTTACCGACAAATATTTACTTTATCAGTGAAGATGTATAGTTTAGAAAGGAATAATAATTATGAAAAAAATTATAAAAGCGGCTTTGTCGGGCGCACTTGTAATGGGTATGCTTGCTGCACAGTGCTTTTCAACTTCTGCGATGGTAAGACCTATAATTACAGGTGATGTTGACGAGAATTTTAAAGTTGATATCAATGATGTTACACTTCTTCAGAATGCGCTGGCAGGAAGTGCAGAAATTGATAAAAGACAAAATTATGCAGGAGATGTCAATTTTAACGGTGTAAACGATGTCAGTGATGTTACACTTATTCAATTACATATTGCCGGAAAATATGAATTTGAGAGAAATAGTACTGCTTCGGAACACATTATCAGTAATTTTTGCGCCGATTATGATTCCGGAAAGGCAATGGCAGGCACTCCTGTAACATTTACCGCAACAATGGATTCGGGCGTTACACCGTTCAGCTATGAATTTTTGATTAACGGCGAGGTTGTTCAGCAAAAATCAGAGTTAAACACATTTACTTATACATTTAGTGAAAGTGGCAGCTATGATGTTTCGGTAAGGAGTTATAACGCTATTGATGATTGCGCAGAGGAAACCCTGTATAATTATACGGTAGTTGACGCATATGAAAGTGAAAACCCTGTTATTTGCGGTATTCATACAGATAAGGACTACATCGGTAAGAGCGATAAAAATCTAACAATTACCGCAAATGCATTTATGGGAACTGCTCCTTATCAGTATAAGTTTACACTTGACAACGGTTTATTGGTACAGGATTATTCGGATGACAATAATTTCTTTATTGATATGCATAAACTTAATTATGAGAACAATACTCCGTTAGAAATAGGCGACCATACCGTACTCGTTGAGGTCAAGGATGCAAACGGCAAAACCGCACAGGAAACATTTACATTTGAAGTTAAAGAACCAAGAATGTGATTCTCCGAAACAGCATAATATGATATAAAAATTCAGCCGACAAACTTAGTTTTGTACTATGTTTGTCGGCTTTTTATTATTTGTCAAAGTTGGTGGGATTAGGTTTTAGGAAATTATCGGTCGGGCAACAAAGTAAAGAAAAAGATAAACTTTCCGTCCCGAATATAAAAGTTTGGTCAACCTTTTCAAAGGTTGTGGGTGTGGGCAACGCCCACAAATGCTTTATGCTGTCGCAAATTTTGATAGCCAAATGGCTTGCCGTTTGGCGGCTTGAACATAACGGCGAGAGCATAAAAATTGCGATAGCAACAAAAGAAAAGGCACGCTACTAAAACTACTAATTTGCCTCTTTTCAAGGGCAAATTAGCCACACACAAAAACCTTTGCATCCTTTAGAGTATCTTTTTCTAAGACTGCTCAAGTGCAACTTTCTTACTTTCTGCCACTCATTAGTCTTTACTTTTGTTTTATATTAAAATCTTGATTAATCTAAAGTTTGGTTATTCTACAATATAATTACAACTGTTTGTTTTAATTACAAATCAGTTCGCTTTTATTATTTAATGGGCTCTGCCCAAACCCGCAACCCTTTAAAAAGGGTTGACCTAAATTTTGAATTTATTAAACTAAACTTTGTGTGTTAAACATCATTTACAAATACCACCGTTTCTCCTTAATCTGCCATTCTTGCCAGTAAATTGACTTTTATGCCAAATAGTTGCAATTGTTGTCATTAATGTGTATTATATTAGCTGTAAACAAAAATATGCAATCAAAAAATAAAAGAAATGAGGTAATTGTTTATGAGTAAAGCAGGTGCAATTTTAATCACATTTTTCCTTGGTGGTTTAGGTGTACACAGATTTTTGACAGGTAAAATCGGTACAGGCGTAATTTGGCTTCTTACAGGTGGTGCTTGCGGTATTGGCTGGCTTGTTGACCTTATTATGGTTATTGCCGGAAAATATACTGACAAAGACGGTAATGTATGGGGTACAAACTGATCTTATACATAATGAAAGGGGTTACTAATGGCTTTATGCGTTAAGATCAACAACATAAAAGCCAAAAATTCCTATTCTATTGAAAGTTTTTACAAAGCAATTAAAGACAAGCATTTTTCAGCCGGTGTTCCGTCACTGACTAAATACGGTGCCGCAAGTGTTATAACATTCCCTGCAATTGACAGTCAAAACCAAGTATGGATTATGAAAAACGGTTTATCTACCAAGTCGCATAAATTTTCCATACAGAAATCATATGAGGCAGGTCTTGATAATATCGAAAAAATCACTTATCCCGACTCTGAAAATCATAGTTCTTTCGGCTTTGATTCGATTATTAACGACAATGCAAAGGAATGCGAACATCTTGTTGACATCACTGCAAAAGAGCTTTTAAAACTTAATCTTTAAAATCGACAGGTACAATCAATTTCCGATTGTACCTGTTCTTTTTATGGTTTTATTCTAAATGTTGGGGTAGCAAATAGATCCTACAAAAATAATTTTAAAAAAGTAGAGCATATTTGTCTAAAATCCGTTAAAATGGAATTGACTAGAAACCAGAAACGGAGGAACAAATATGCTCTACAAATATTTTACCGAAAAGCTCTTAGGATTGCAAGATGTTGATATAGAAAAAGTTGAAGAAATTGATAATTCAATCCATATTAACTGCCGATTGAAAAGAAAACCTCATAAATGCCCCTGTTGCGGTAAATTAACTGATAGGGTTCACGATTATCGTGAACAGCCTATAAAGGATATTCCTGCCTTTGGCAAGCACATCTTTATTCATCTTTATAAGCGTCGATATCGTTGCTCCTGTGGCAAGCGTTTCCGTAACCGTATTTTACATATGTTTTCTCACCAAATGCAAAAACAAGCGATAGCTTGATTTATACTATCGCTTGTTCATTTCAATTCTTCTTTTTCGGGTTTACCCCAACTATTGACATAGAGCCATTTATATACACCTTGCGGCTCAAATGCATCTTGTGAAAGATAACTATAATAGTAATTTAGACAAACTTTTAGATAAAAAAAAACAGAGTAGCTATAAAAACTACTCTGTTATGGCTCCCCCAACTGGGCTCGAACCAGTGACATCATGATTAACAGTCATGCGCTCTGGCGAGTGTAGGGAAATAGTATATTCTGTCGTGTAATAACCATATCTTTGATTTTGAAATTTTGAATAAGAGTTTTAATTTATCTGTCAACAGTTTTATATATTTTTTGAAAATGTTTATATCTAAATCCACATTATTACTCAGTATTTTCTTGAATTCTATTTATGTGCTTATACTTTTGTATAAACAGATATACTTATTTAATTATTTACAGTAATGAATTTGAACACAAAAGTGTTTCTGTAAGATATTTTGCAATACCATCATTATCATTACTATCAATAATCACATCGGCAATACTCTTAACTTCATTGACTGAATTACCCATTGCAATACCTTTTCCACAAACTTTAAGCATTCCAATATCCACTAAATCATCGCCAAATGCAATTACATCCATTATGTTAATATCAATTACATTGCAAATGTTCAGTATGGCGTTTTCTTTTGTTACATTCTTTAGAGTAAATTTATACCAATCACTACCTGTAAATCTTAAAACATCATAATTTTTGAAAATCTCTGTTATTTTATTTACGTGCGATTGTTCAGATATTTTTACACTTATTTTTAATGCACTTTCAAAAAAGTCCGTGTAATCAGTATATATGCTTTCTCCCCAACTTTTATTAATTATTTTTGGGTTGATATTGTAATTCCAATAATGTCTATCTAAGGTATCAACTGTTATTTCACAATTATAACCACATATTTCTCTAACTGTGTTTATAATATTTTTAGTTTCCTCAACAGTAAATTCAGCCTTGTATATGTAATGGTTATTATATTTTATTAGTGCTCCACCACTACAGATTATAATCTCTGGTTTAATTTCTGATATTATTTTAATGCAATTATTTTCACTTCTTGAAGTCGATACTCCAATAAAATAATTTAATTGTTTACACTTTTGTATTACTTCTAAAGTATTATTTGAAATAGTTTTATCAGATTTCAAAAGCGTACCATCTAAGTCGAATAATAAAACTTTTCTTGTCATAATTTAAACCTACTATAACAACTCTATAATATATAAAAATGATTATTATCTATACATATATAGATATTCTATATCTCATCTCCATTATTTTGTAAATATTCTTCTCTTAGATTTTCCCAATATTCTTTATCTTTATCGTTGATATTTCGTATTACACAACAAGGATTTCCAAAAGCAATTACATTTTCTGGTATATCTTTTGTTACTACGGACCCCGAACCAATTACAGAGCCTTTTCCAATAGAAACACCTGGATTCAATACAACACATCCTCCAATCCATACATCATCACCAATATTAATAGGCTTACTGATATTATATCCTGATATTCTTACTGGGGCATATATTGGATGACTTGAAGTGAATATGCAAGTACGCGGACCTATCATCACATTTTTCCCAATTTTAACTTTACAAGCATCCAGTATAATGCAATCATAATTTATAAATGTTCCATCTCCAATTTCGATAAATTTTCCATAATCGCAATGAAAAGGAGGTTTTATTGTGCATTTTCCATCAATTTTTCCAAGTAATTCTTTTAATATTTCAGTACGAGTATCAATATCTCTAACCGATGTTATATTATACCTTTCAATTAATAACTGTGATTTCATAGATAAAGAAATTATTTCATTATCTTTAGAAGAACGAAGTTTACCTAAAACCATTAAATCTATATCTTTCATTTTTAATCTCCAATAATCACTAATTTATATTTTTACTTTATAAAATTCTATCATCCAAATAATGATATTCTATTCTCAAAGTACTTTATTTTTCTTTCAACCAACAATGTGTTTAATTATGTATAAAGGATAACTAAGAATTATCAACTAATTGTTTTGAGGTGCAAAATGGATTGTTCTACCTTTGATTGGACTGCTTTTGATGCAATGATTAATTTATTTGATACTTTTATTATAGTGATACCTGCAATTATTACCTTCATACATTATAAAGTTAATAAGTTGGAAATTAGTGTCATATCAAAAACCAATTCTGGAATTAAACTATGTTTGCATAATGTGAGCAGGAATACTATTTTTGTGTTAAAAGCATCATTAGATTCTAAGGAATTAGACAATAAAATAGATATTATAGAGTATTTTACTTCAGAAAGCAATGAAAAGCTACTATCTATTAAACCAGATGGTGTTATATCCCTTACATTAGATTATACAATAATGAATATTTCTCCTATAAAAAAGGGAAACATCACTATTTATAATGGAAATCATAAAATCAAAAAGAAATTAAAATGAGGTATTAAAGTGTTCTTTGATAGAGATAAAGCAACTCAAGATTTGAGAAATCAACTATCTACATGTGAAGGATGGATAGTTGTATCAGGAGATCTGAATATAGGTAAAACAGCTTTCGTAAAAAATGCAGTTACAGATTCTTTAGTTTTATATTGTGAGCCTTTATATGAATTAGATTATATGCGTGAATTTTGTAAACAGATAAGTAATTTTGCACGTAAAATTCTTATAAATTTCGCCAACAAAAAAATATACATATCCAATAAATATAATGAACTTGTAAAAACAGAAACAGGATTTATAAATGATTTAAGCGATGAAGAAGTAAGTGATTGCATTGAACGAATAATAAAAAAGGAACTATCTGAAAAAATATCTTATTTTGCAAGAACAGTTGGTTCTGTTTTAAAATCAAAGGTTAATTATATTGTGATTGATAATTTATTTAATTGTGATGTGTCTTTTTATGAGTGGTTTGTATCTTTATCAGAAAAATTCACGTCAAAAAATAATCATATAATTGCTGTATGTGATACTAATACGATATGGAAAAGTGATCATATAAAATGTACATTCAACAATATGTTTTCTCCAATAAGTATTAATAAATTTGACGATGAAGAAGCGTATTTTCAATTACTAAACCATAAGATTTATTTCAACAATGATTTTTATACAAGAAGATTATCTAAAATTCTTTACCATAAATTTGATGGTAATTCTTTGAAAATATTTCAACTTATAGATTTAGCACTTAATAAAATTGAATCATTATCTAGTGATGATGAAAGGGAAAAAGTAATTCTTAAAGAAAGCGATACAATCGAAAAAAGCATATTTAATTCAATAATTTACCTTCAAAGGTTTATATTGTCTGCTCTTGCGATATGTCCAATCTCTTTGACGGCTAAACAAATTGGAACAATATTAGAACACCCTGCAGATGAAATAAAAAAGGAAATGCTACACTTAATTAGCAAAAACTTGATACTTTGTGAATTTAATATCGAAAACAACGAAACATTTTATCGTATATCCACTACATTTTCACGCCAAGATTTTATAAACTTAGTAGATAGTAATATGATTTTTTATATACAGAAGAAATTATATTCAATGCATAAGAATGATATAATTACTTTATCTGCTCGTGATTATACTGAAATAGCTATAAAAATAAAAAGTTCAGATTTGTATTCAATTGTTAAAAAATATCGCTTAGAATTAATATCCATAGAAGATGATGAATTATTGGCAGATATTATAAACAAAACAATAAATTCAACAAAGCAAGTGTTTGATTACCTTAAAAATTCTACAACAGCTAAGTTGCTCTATAGGTTTGGTTGGTATCAAAACGCCCTTAAAGTAATTAACGAAGTTGAAAAAGAAAACCAATTTTCTAATTATGATTTATTGATGAAAAAAGGTGATATTCAACATCTATTATTACATCCTCAAACTGCAGATACGTATAAATTTGCTTCAGAAATTAATGGAATAACAACAAATCAAAAATTGAGTGCAATTAATCGGCAGATAATGGCGATGACGCAACAAAACCAAGATGGATTAATTGAAGCAAGGGAATTGTATAAAAGAACCATTAAACTACACATAGATAATAAATGTAATGGATTAATTGAATTATATAGGAACGCAAATAATATATTCAATTATGATGAAGCTATGCAATACACAATCAAAGGATATCGTATTGCATGTGAATTGGGTAATGATATTGAAAAGATAAAATGTATGCACAATATATGCATGCTAGATTTATATAATAATTCTTATTTAAAATCAAAGTATAAATTGGACTTTAATCCTTCATTTGAAACAGTTTTTAAAGAAATAACAAAATTAGGAGTGTATAGACATGAAACAGCCTATCCCTTACTTGATATGGGTACTGTCGAAATGTTTAAATTTAACAATGACCAAAACCCTAAGTATCTCCAAAAAGCAAGGACTTTTTATTCGCAAGCACAATTATATGCGAAATCGTTTTATGCAATTAATATAGCAAAAATGGGTCTGCTTGTTGTTAACAGTTATTTATATAAAGACATCGCACCTTTACAAAGTATTAGAACCAGATTTTATAATGAATATGAATCACAAAAATATGAGATAAAAGATTTTAGAGTGCATCGAAAAATATTGTTTTCATTAGCTACAAGTTCCCTTATTACGAAAGATTATGATGAGGGGATAAAATATTTACTTGAATCAAAGAAACATGTTTTTGAAGGTGAAATATTAAGATTCAATAACTTATGCGATGCATTTAAATTAGAAAAAGAAATAATATCAACTGAAAATGTAGATTATATTCATACCACAGAATATCATAGAACTATTAAATTTGTTCCTTGGTTAATTAGTTTCGGACATTAATCTATTTGTTATTGTGGCTATTAACTTTTTGCAAATTTCGTTATAACTAATATTGCACAATTTGGAAATTTGTCCAATTTCTGATGTTTGACTAAATATAGGTAATGCATTCGCTTCAATAAAATATATATTATTATTGTTTACTCTAAAATCTATTCTTCCATAATCACGCATGCCTAATATTTCAAATATTTCAGTTGACTTATTTTTTATTTCACTCACTATTTCAGTATGTAAAACAGTCTGAGGCAATGAATAATTCCTAATATGATTAGCTTTATCATTAATAGTAAATATTCTAGACTCAAAATAATAATTACCATTAGCACTAATAATGAGCGGTTGAACAAGTTCATAATTACCCTTATTACCAATAATCCATACAGTTATTTCGTATCCTTGAATATATTCTTCTACTAAAATAGGTTTGTATTGATTTAAAAGACTAATAGATTTTGCTTTTGCATCTTCATATGAAAAGCAAAGCGAATGTTCATCAATACCAAGTGACGACCCTTCAGAGTTAGGCTTTACAATAACAGGCAAATTAATATCAGCGTTCATTAATTCATCTGTATCATTAACATTATATATATCAATACTTTTAGGAATATTTAAATGTTTTTCTAAAATTTTTTTACAACAAGACTTATCATTAACTAATAATGATACAAAGGGATCTGAACCCGAATACTTTAAACCGAGCATTTCGAGAAATATCGGACTTTGACCTCTTTTGAATTGGGCTGGAAATCCATAGTTATAATTTATTATTATACAATCCTCTTTATCTATCTCATCGTTATTCCTACATAATGAAAGAAGTTTATCCATGCCACCAAAAAATTCACAATTGTAACCATTTTTATTGATAGCATCTACTAACTGCATCATACTTTTTTCACTCACATAATCATTATATATATTACTCTGCTTTAGTAAGTTTGTATGGTTTTCTCTTAACTCAGCTATTACGTAATATTTCATATTTATTCAATCCTTTAGTTGATAATTCTTAGTTATCCTCTTATTGTGAACATTATATCACATTTCGACACAAAATTTAACCCTTTTATCTAATTTTAACTATAGAAAACAGTAATGTATTTTTATGCAATATTACTAATAATATAGTGTGTACATTTTGTTTACAGTATGTTTTAACCAAACTATATTTGTTAAATGCTCATTTTATAGACTTTTTTATCACTTAATTGCATAATTATCTTATTAAATTAAAGGAGCGTTATGCAAATGGAAACACATTCAGGAAATTTTATTAAACTCACAGAAGAATACCTGCATTTTTGTATTGCCAGAAAAAATCTAGATTATAAGACAATCAAGTCTTATTCGATAGATTTGAAACAGTATTCGGATTTTATATCTGACTTTTCGTTAGATTGGAACGATAAGAAATCTATCGAAAAATTCATAGAATTTATGCATTCGAAGTTTAAGCCAAAAAGCGTAAAGCGAAAAATTGCTTCTTTGAAAGCCTTTTTTCACTATCTTGAAATTGAGGAAATCATTGAGGTAAATCCTTTTCACAAAATACAAATTAAATACAAAGAACCTTTTATTCTTCCAAAAACTATACCTCTACAAACAATAGAGAAGATTATGAGTTATGCTTACTCGGAATATAAGAGGCAAACCACATATTATGCTCATAAAACAGCATTGCGCAATGTCCTCATTTTAGAATTACTTTTTGCCACCGGTATGAGAATTTCTGAGCTTTGCACACTTACAACCGAGCAAATCAATTTCAATGATTACATAATCAAGATATACGGTAAAGGCTCAAAAGAACGGTTGATTCAAATTTGCAATAAGAATGTTCAAAGACTTATGGACGAATATCGCAATGAATTTTATTTTGAACTTAACAATTACAACTATTTCTTCATCAATAGGTTAAACAACAGACTTTCGGAACAATCTGTTCGCAATATGATTGCTGACTACACTGAAAAAGCAAAAATTCAACTTCATATTACTCCTCATATGTTTCGCCATTCTTTTGCAACTCTCCTACTCGAAGAAGATGTTGATATTCGCTATATACAGCAAATGCTCGGTCACAGTTCAATAACTACAACCCAGATTTATACTCATACAAGCATCAACAAACAAAAAGATATCCTTACAGTGAAACATCCAAGAAATAAAATTGATATTGGGATATAAAAAAGCCTTGCAAAAATCCACTTGCAAGGCAATTAGCTTTTTATTCGTTTTTATCATATTCTGTATCTATTACATCCGATATCAGATTTGAAAAATCAACAGCATTTTTCGAAGTGATTACAGGTTTGCCCGTTCTTTCCTCAATATCTTTTCGTGCATTTCCGGCAACTTCGCCGCCCTCTTTTGCTACTTTTCTATTATCAACAAAAGTTTGTGGATTTTTCTCTTTAGAAATTTCCGTTGTAGTTGCTTCAGCCAACATATTAAGAACCAGCTCAAGAGTACTCATATTATCTCTTAAATTTTCTTTCTTCAAGCCTTTAAGGTTTTTATACTGACGCGTTGTCATCCCAGACCATGCTTTCGTAATTTCATCAGTCAGAATTGCATATTCCACACCCTGTTTCACTCCACGAGAATCCCATTCATCAGTAAGTTCTTTTCGCACCTGAATAGCCTGAAGTCTTTGATTTATCCACTCTCGACTATACCCTTTTTTAAGATACGTTTCAAGGGCTCTTTCTATGGTAAGTTCGGGATCAATGGTTTCATCTATTCGTTCTTTACCAACTTCTGCAAGCCACATTTTAAATGGTTCGGCTTTTGGAGATGGAATAGATTGGACTATTCTTAAGATTTGCTCTGTATTGGCAACATCTGTTTTATAATTTTTACCATCCTTAGGAGATGGCATTTTCAGTTGGTGACAACTTGACACCAACTCACTACCTTCGTCTTTTAAACGCTGTTTTAGTTTATTCCAATATTTACGAGCAATATCGTAACTGGGTTGATTAGTTAACACCTGCACAATATCAACTATGGAAAAATACCAATCTTCTTCCGATTCATTCCATGCAGTACGAATTTTCTTATCTTCAAAAAATTGAATTTTATTTTCTTCACTCATATATCTTCACCCATTTCAATACTAAAATTATTATAACAGACAAGATTTGTAAATTCAATTGATTAAGGTTTATTTAGATAAAAACTGCTCATAATTAAGATCAAACACTATCTCAAGTTCATAACCTCTTGCTACTCTGACCTCTTTTATAAGCTGACAGGCTATCATTTTCTTTTGCTCCATTGTAGAGTTGTCAAATTCATCTGCCCAAGTTCTAAATTGAGAGTAATAAAAATCAAGCTTACCCATCGCATTTTGCTGATTGGTAAGCTTGTACTTTATGTCACTTAATTCAATTTCTTTTTTATAAAGAATATCATTGGTATTATCAATAGATGTTGACAGCATATCGGGAGTAAATCGGCTTTCTCCGAGAAGCGAGCGTCCTATTTCGGCAGATAGTTCAACTACCTGCCTTTTCAGTTTTTCAATATCTTTTTCAAGTTTTGTTCGCTTTCTCTTGTACTCAGATATTTCAGATTTGTAGCGTTTTTCAAGTGCAATATCCTTTGGTGTTGATTTGATTTTGGCGAGATAATCTTTCAGTGTTGCAAGCACTGCACCGTCAATTCTATGTGCCACATATGCAGATTGTCCGTCACATTCTCCTCTTTTCATAGCTTTGTTTGTACATATATATCTTTGTCTGCGTACTTTATATTGACTACCATCTCTCCTATTATATCTATCAACATAACTTGTTGATACCATCTTTTGACCACAGTGTGCACAGTAGATATTCCCTGATAACAGCGTACTACCCTTAGTGGTTCTTGCAATTTGCTGTTTTTCCTCATTCTTTGAAGAGCGCTGTTTCAGTATAAACTGTGCTTGCTCGAAAACATTTTCATCAATTATTTGAAGTTTTTCTATGTATGGCGACTCAACACCACCTGACACAAAGTATCCACAGTATAGTCTGTTTTTTAGAATACGATTTACCGTATTACACTGAAATTTGCTGTTGTTATGAGTTCTGATACCGTGACTGTTCAGATAATCAGCCATACGATATGAGCCGTATCCCTTTTTGACAGTCATCTCAAATATCTTCTTAACTATTGGAGCTTCATCATCGTCAACGACTATGTCCATAAGCTCTTTCCCTTTTTTATTGATTTCACCACTTTTTATGAGTCTATATCCGAATGGTGCAACACCTCCGGTAAATTTGCCATCCATCGTCATTTGGTTAAGGCGAGTTTTAACACGAGCTGATGTTTTCTGACTTTCACCATTGGCTTGCCAAAATCGTATGTAATTCATAAGCTTGTCCACATGACTGTCCATACGCTGTTCTCCTTCGTTGACACTCCACACCTCTATGCCGTGCTTAATAAACCACTCGACAACAAATGGTGTTTCATCATCAATTCTGCCTATTCTGTCAAACATAAAGACAAGGAGCACATCAAATTCTTTATTCTCTGCGGCAGTTTTTAAATCTTGAATTGCATCTCTCTCCCTTGCTGAAACTTTAAATCCTGATATACCCTTCTCTTGAAATTCTTTCAGAATAGTCCAGCCGTTGCGTTCAGCGAATTCTCTGCAAGAAGTTTTCTGCATGGGAATATCGTCTTTATCAACCTGACCTTTTGTTGACACTCTGTACAAACAATATACTCTTTTCATATAATCACTCTTTCATACGATTTTTGCAAACCAACAATACTACATATTTTTCATAATATCCAGCGAAATTAAAAATAAATCGAAGAAAATCAGCAATTTATTTGTGCTTTCATTCTGTTTTCAAATGTATCTAAAAGATTTTCCAAAACATTTCTTTCAACCTGATCATTTCTGTTGTTTATAAAATATATTGTAACCTTACAGTCATTTACAACAGATTCTATTTTATGTTCAAAATCTATTTCTTTTGATTCTAAATAGTTATTGTTCAAATTACAGCACTTACTTTTCATCTTTGCCCTCCTTCATATTCTTATCTGCTTTTGATGCGACACTGCAAAGACACATTACCGCTACTCCGATAAATGCGCCAAGAAACAAACCTATAATAAAACCTAACATATAAATCTCTCCATTCTATAATTTTATTTGTTACGCAGGCAACGGCTATGCACAGCACAACCGCCGCCTGCTGTTTATCAATCGTTTTGGATAGTTCTGAATTTCACACTATCCGATTGTCGCTATTTATCCTCGATTTCCTGCGACAAGGAACACATCAGACAGTTGTGCATACAACTTCATTGGAATCTCACCACCCTGAGGATCTCCCAGAGCCGCCCTCGTATGTTGCGACGTCGTCGGAGCTGATTATGCTATGCTCGCCTTGCTTTGATAAATCAAGGCTTGGTCGCTCCATAGCTCCTCCTCTCCCCAAAAAGCAATTCTGCTCTTTGGGGTCCCCCTTATACGCTCGACTTTCGACCGGACGGAAGTATCATTATCCCCTCTGCCTGTCATGGCCTTCTTTGTATTTGCCTTACAAAGTCAGAGTCCTGAAGTCCTTTACAGGAGTTCGCTCTTGTAGCTTGTCCATTCCGAACAGCAGAAGGAAAGTATCTGATGTGCTGATATTCAGTTGTCAAGGTTCACAAAGGTATAAAATAACCCCCTCACTTTATTTGCCGTTAAGTGAGAGGGTTGATAACCATAAAAATAAAAAATTTTTAATTTTCTATGATTTTCTTCAATTTTTCAAGAATGCGATGCTTCCTTTTGTTCACTGCCACCTGTGAGATACCAAGCAATTTAGCTATCTCTCGTTCAGTCATATTCTCAAAAAACACCTTTGTGATAATATCCAGTTCTTCCGCTGTCAGTTGTTGCAAAGCGATATGTAATTTTTCAAGATCAATATTTATCTCAACCTCACATTCTACACTTTTACTGTCATACGAAAATTGCATTGAATTATCATCAATCAGCCTATTAAGAGAATCTTCTCGACTTGGGACAATCTCTTTGATACTTCCATCCTTTTCTTTGATAACACGCTCTGTTTTCAGATCTTTTTCAAAATAGTTCATTTTTCTTTGACCTTTAACATAAGCGGTGTAGACTTCGTCTGTCACTTCAATAAAATGACCGTCTATCCATAATTCTTTCAATATTATTTCCTCCGATTGTTCTGAATTTCTGTAATTCCAGATCAATCGGAGGACTTTTATTCCTATAAAGCATTTTGCCCTTTCTGCTTTTAACGCAAAAAGGGCAAAAAAATAAGCCGACAGGTAATAGCATTAAAAGCTATAACTTGTCGGCATTTCGTAAGCTCGTTCCTACTAACAATAAGTCAGCGTTTCCGGCTGTAGGCTCGTACTAAGTTATTATTTTTATATATCTACTCCAACATATGATTTACATACATAGCAACGAGTTTCTGTATTATGTATTCCAGCAGAATCTTTGCTAAAAATACTTACTGTAGGTTTCTTATATTGAGATAAATTAATTGTCATTAGTTTTCTTTTACAACACGGACACCGAATATCAAATTGATATAAAGATTTTTCTTTTACATTAACCACAACATTTTCCCTTTCTTGCGTGTACACTATTGTACACATACGTTCTATAAAAAAATCCAAGTTATTCACTCGGATTTTTTTATTTACTCATATTTCTCTCTAAGCATATCCATTATTAACTGAAAATCATCATCACTAACATTGTACTTTTTCGAAAATCTTAAAAATTGATGAACTTTTTCATTATTCACAATATATTCGACTAAATCTCCTGCCACAGTAGGAGTTGGTTTTGACAATGCTGCTAAATCAAATAGTAGTTCTTGTTCATCGTCATTGAGTACAAGCGCTTCAGATATTCTTTTAACTACTGCACCCTTTGGTGCAGATCTTAAACCATTCTCTATTTTTGATAGATATTCCGGCGAAATACCTATCATACTTGAAAACGACCTTAATGATATTTGTTTTTCGTTTCTTCTTTTATTTATAAAAACGCCAAATTGATTTTCCATATGCTTAACCAAAATAATAAACTAACGATTGCTGTACTGTCCTTGTAGAATTGAATATTTTAGTAAAAAGAGAAATTCAACTCAGGAAAAGCTTGCAGAACAGCTAGATTTATATATGTGTCAATAGCCCTGTAGTTCCATTAAGCAGGCATATTTGTTTCTGTAGTCAACGCAGTCAATTCACAACTACAGCAAAAACACATCACCCTTAATTTAATGGACGAAAATGAATATTTCGTATATTACTATACATTTATCCTTATAATTTTCTTAACAGGTGCTCTGGATATAACCATATTATAACTATCCTCAATAGGATAATCATTATGCATTAACTCGTAATCATTATTTGTTTCAAAAGGAATACTTACCCTCATTTCGGAATTAGGCTTCAAAACAAAACTAAAACTTCCTGTCGATTGTTCAAACTCCATATTCCATAATTCCATACAAGGAATCCATTCATCATTTACACTTTGCAGCCCCCAGCCTCTCAAAAAGATATACCCATCAGTATTTTTCTCATTTTTAATACTTACGTCCAATTCAATGATTTTACTCTCAGACGTCAATTCATATGCACTAGGCTCAGTGCTTCCACCATATTTTTTAGCAAATTCTTCAAATGTTGTAACTCTGCCAGAATAAACAGTCACTGAATATCCATTAGTATTCTCATCTACAATATTCGTGAAACATCCATCAAGCTTCACTTCCTGTCCAATATCGTAATATTCCACCTGTTGCTGAATTGCCGTAGAATTTACCGAGAATATTCTAAAAATTATAAAAGCAATCAAGAAAAAAGAAAGAAAAGGGATGATTATTTTTAAATAGAGTTTACTCATTAGTATCACCTATGCTTTTAATATCTATTATTTTGCCTTCTGACAAATATACAATTTCATCAGATAATTCCGATATTATGCTTTCATCATGGCATGAAACTACTACTAAAGCACCTCTGTTTCGCTCACGCTCAATTAATGCTTTCACAAGTTCTATTCCTTCGCCATCCAAAGCATTTGTAGGTTCATCTAGCAAAATCACCTCTGGTCTTTCCATAATCGCCGCAGCAATACCGAGACGCTGCTTCATTCCTAATGAGTAAGCCTTATACTTTTTTGATAAATCTGGATCAAGTCCTACATCAGATAATGATTTCCTTATATCATTATCCGTAATAATATTCTTTATAGAAGCTAAGGTTTTTAAATTTTTAAATCCTGTCAGACCGTCTAAAAAAGTCGGCGATTCAATGAGTATTCCAACACTCTCAGGAAAACTAATATCCCGCCATAACACCTTGCCATCAATAATTATCCTACCCTTATCAGGCTTTATCAATCCTGCGATCAACCGCATAAGCATAGTCTTGCCAGAACCGTTAATTCCCTTAAAACCCCAAATCTTGCCTGATTCCAAATTGAGCGAAACATTATCAATTACACAACGCTTACCAATAGTTTTACTCACACCTTCTATTTCGATTAGCATTTCAATCCTCCTTAGTCAATATATCCATTCTCTTTAACTTATTTAAGCCTATTATAAATATTACTATACATAAACTAAAACATATAATAAATCCCAAACAAAGATTTATAGGCTCATCCATCGTTATATTTTCTGTACGCACCAACATTGCCAAGTTTCCTATAAGCAATGGTGATGAAAAAAACACAGAAAATATAAGTATTGCTGATATTATGAAGAAGCTCATCAATGGTCTAATATAAAATGATATAAGCATTTGTAATAGGCAAAGTACATACACAGTACAAATATGAAGTAATAAAGGAACAACTATACTCCAAGGTGTTGGTGTCAATTCACGCAAATTAAGCATAAACAGACTGGGCAAAAACTCACTTATATTAAGGCTGAAATCAGCTCCAACAATTAAAGCAAAGCTTGCCGCCGCTAACAGCATAATAAAATAATAGATGCATACGCTAAGCGCCTGCCATACACATTTGGATATCCACCACGCTCTGCGACTTCCCGATAAAATCAGTATATGCCTTCCGAAACCGCAAAGATTATCCGCAGGATAACGCAAATTAATAAAGGTAATGATTAAAATCACCAACATCCAAAGTATTGGATAGGAAAACACTGTGCCGTCCTCTAGAACAAAACGCTTAGCTCCACCTGTTGCATAAAGAAGCATATCGCCTATGGTAATTTTCTGTTCAAGTATATTGGGATTATCGACGCCCATATTCACTTGCTGCATAAAAAGAATAAAAAAAGCAAGCAAGAAGAATAAAAACATAATAACAAATAACCAAGCTCGTTTGATTATACCGTTTATTATGTCAAATTTTAACATTTTAATAAACATTATCTCTTTTTCCTCTTATGTAAGTTATTGCTACGGATACTAGCAAGATAATTGTTATGCTCACAAAGATAACTAATCCGCTTATCGTATTTGAAGTTTCGTATGCTTTTAAAAAATTAAATGGAGATAATTCAATATAAAAGCGATAAGCAGATATGAGAGTGCAAAGAAACTGATGTAGCAATAACAGTATATATGGCAATATAATAACTGCTGCTTTGTTTTTTATATAAAATCCAAGCGATAGGCAAAGCGTTGCCCAAAACCCTGCAAAAATCATATCAATAAATATTATAAGTAGATCGTATAATAGCGGAGCAGTATAAAAAAGCTGTGAACAGAAGCTTGTCATAAAAACTCCATACCAAATACATTCACCTGGATCAGGAGTTCTAGCAGGTACAAAACAAGCGACAAATATGAAATTGATTATAAGGGGAATCACCACAACCAAAGCACCCGATAAAAATGCGGCTATGTATTTTGAAAAATAATATCTCATTCTTCCGCATCTAACTACAACCAACTTACGATAACCACTTTTTATTTCATCTGCAAGTGACCAAGAAAACGGAAGAGCTGCCAGTAACGGAAGGAAATAGTAAAAAGCAATAGAGAACGGGGAATAATTTCCGCCTATCCAGCATCTATACAAAGTAGATATGGCTATCCCTGGATTTTTGTTCATAGTTCCATCGGGATTTATCCAATATTTATCCCAAATATCCCATCTGTAAAACTCAGTGGAAATCGCCGATACAGCGGCTACAATTGCAATTGCAATACCAATCGTTAGAGCAAGCTTAAAGCTTTTTCCTGTTAATGATCTTTTTATTTCATTCGTAATCATTGGTATTCTCCTTTAAGTCGAGCATAATTCCGTATTTATTGTGATTGCTTGTTCCTATCTTTAATATTATATTACTTTCAGCTGTCTTTTCATCTATAAAAAAGCCTAGCTTAAATTGATAACTTTCCCCTTGCTTTAAGTCAGTATTGGATGCGGAAAAATAGTTTTTGTAATTCATTTTCTCAAGTTCAACAAAAGGTTTGTGATTATCAAAATACAAGCTTTCGCTGATATAATTTTCAAAGCCATCGCTATCGCCGTAAAACACATCATCGGGATAAGGTCGAAAAAAATTCATAAGCATATCATCTTTGCCAATGTCGGCACTAATGTTCTCAATAGTAATATCAACAAGCATGAAATCAAGCTCTCCGAACATTTTTTTATCAGTTTCATTGAAAAAATGAGTATTTTCTATGTATTTTTTATCTTCATCTGAGATATCCGAAATATCATTAAGGTCGTCATATAACTCACACGAATTCACACGGATATTCATTTCCCCGCTATTCCAAGGCAGTGAAGCTGTAAATCCAAAAAATCCTGAAGTTCTTTCGTCATTTTCGACCGACAGTGCAATTTTTTCATCTTGATTTACTACATAAGGCTTTACGAAAAAATGATTACCGAGAATTATCACGGCAACTATCAATATTAAAGCAGCCACTGATGATACTATAATTGTAGCTCGTTTCATGTGTTTTCTCCTGTAATTAGATAAGTTTCTCAATCACCAATCGAGTTTTTGATTGGTGATTGAGTGATTGAGTGATTGATTTAAGGATTTAAGACTGGATAGCTTCCTACACTATCAGGGCTCCAACAACCTGTAGCATTTTTAGAAGCTCCCCAACAATAGCCACCAAGCCTTGCGTATCGTTCACCGTTTTCATATACAAGCTGATTAATAAAGAATTCTCCAGTACGCGTTACTTTTGGTTCGCCAATCGTTCTGTCAGTCCATGAGCCGTTACTTGAAGTAGAGCCGTCAACATAAACCCAAAATCCGCCACTAGGTATCTGGTTACACTTTATATATGTACTGCTTGCATCCCGTTTCGACCTACCTTCTGTGTTTGATTTTCCAAAGAAGTCAAACTTAAATGTATAGCTGGTATCGCTCGTATTAGCCGCACTAACAGGCAAAGAAAATGCAGACATCGCAATTATAGAGACTCCTAAAATCGCTAATAGCCTTTTTGCTTTTTTCATACATATCACCTCCTCCCATATTATTTGTCTAAAAAATAACACAATATAAAACTCCTAACAACAATTCGGTGACGGAAGACAAAAAGCAGGTGATAAAATGCATTTACATACAAAAAGACGAATCCGTCAAGAATCCGTCTTTGGTATTATACAGCTGACTATAAACATTCCGTCTCTTTCACTTATATCAATAACTCCATTATAGCAAAGTATTTTTTCTTTTACTCCTTCAATCCCAAATCCGTGACTTTGTCCGTCAGCTTTCGTTGTTTGCAATGTGGGATTTTTGTTTAATATTGAGTCATCAATTTTATTGTCTATTTCTATTACTACATTCCCCTGACTTTCAAATACTCTGATTATTGTAACCTTTTCCGGGGCATCATTACATTTATAATAATCATAAATATTGTCTAGCAAATTTCCAAATATAACGCAAATGTCTCGGCTATCAATAAAATTCAAATCAGCCATAATTTCAAGCTTTATATCTACACCTAAAGCACCAAGTTTTGATATCTTTGTATTTAAGATTAAATTGAGCACCTGATTTTTAGAGTAAAACACATTGGTATTGATAATACTCCTTTCGTTATCAAGCAACAACTCCTTTGCTTTATTGTAGTCGCCATTTTCAATGAGTGCAATAATAGCTGTGTTTGAATTTTTTAAGTCATGCCGCAAGCTTCGGTTCTTGTTGTAAATCGCCTCTACTTCATTAAGATTTTGCTCAATTAGCTTTTCCTTTTGACACAATAAAGCCTCTTTAATTTTGATTTTTTCTTCATGTTTAAGCTTATATATTAAAGCATAAGCAAGGGCAGTAAGCGTCAACAATGAAATTACAAGTACACAAACACATAATTGAGCCAACGGCTCAACAGGCGTGCATAAAAGAAGTAACATTAATGCTATTATCGAAAGAAAAGCAATTGTCGGCACAGTTAAATACAAACAAAAGTTTTGAATTTTCACTTTACCTGCAACTCGAAGAATTATCAGCACAAACACAAAATGGCACAGCACATGTGCGCAAAGATAAGAAAAATCAAATAAATAAACTGTAGAGCCAAAGGTTTCGTACGGAGAAAAATAATCATTGTAAAACACATCAACTACAGTATCAAAAAAAATATTAATGAGAAAATGCGAAACAAAATAGGCAACAAGAACTGTTGATAGGAAAATATTGCGAACCACTACACCCTTATATAGTATATTCGTATATAAAGCAAATATAAGAATAAGCAGTATGGGAAGCAGAAAATACTTAGAAAACATAGAAAACAAAATAATTAAGGCTTCTGCTATCACAGTTAAATATATAATACTTTTGGACACCTTGCTCTTCTCTTTCAGCTCACAGGATTTATATATAAAAAAATTCATCAAACAAGATTGAGTAAAGCATACAATCACCGTTGAAATTGATATTACCAGAGATGAAGTTATCATTAAAACCCTCCTCTCAAATAATTTAGATAAGCTTGTTTTACTTGATTAATTCTATCTCTGCTTACCGACAAATGTTCTCCGTTTTTCAAAATCAAACCCGACGTTGTAATTGCTCCATATACTTCCGCCAAGTTCACAATAAAACTTCTACTAATCCGGATAAACTGCAACGAGGGCAATTCTCGCTCGACATCTGAAATTCTTGCTTTTTTGCTGTAAATATCTTTTCCTACATGAAACAAAACATTATTTCCTTTAGACTCGATATATTGAATCGTATAAAGAGGTATTCTTATGAAGTCATTGTATTTTTTAATAGTGTAAAATTGCTGTTTATATAAACCTGCCGACAGTAAATCATCAATAATAGGTTCAAGCTCAAAATCAATTTTAGATTTCCTGATAAATCCAAATGGATGTTTTTTTATCGCCTCAAACACAAGAAAGTCATGGCTAGTAACAAATACGATAAAGCACTGAGGCAATATTTTACTGATTCTGTCAGCAATTAAAAATCCATTTTCAGTTGGCATATCTATATCAAGAAATAAGATTTGATAATTCTTCTTAGCCGTTTCGTCAACTAATTTTTGGCTGATGGTATATGTATCTATAATTACTATTTCAGCACAGCTGGTATGAAATTTTGCCAACAACTTATTTTTTAGCAACTCACAAAAACAGCTGTCATCATCACATATTGCAACATTCATATTTAATGTTCACCTACACTTTACTACTACATCATACAATAATAGAGTTATATTATAACATAATTATTTAATTTTAATCAATACATTTATCAAAACCAAAAAATGAAACTTTTATTTTAAAAAGCAATGTGCTTTTCCCACCCTTATCTCTATATCTTTGCTCAGTTACAATAAGTCCCGCTTTTCTTAAATCTTTAATAGCTCTTCTTACTGTGGCAGGCGACAGCTTTATGTCGCCTGCTATTTTGTTTACTGAAGGCCAACATTCGCCATCTTTGTTGGCTCGGTCAAGTAGATAGCGATATACGGTAAATGCTCTGTGTGATAAATCCATTTTGTAGAGATAATCAAGGTTGCTCATTGTATTTCGCCTCCGTTTTTAGAACTGTCTTTTTATCATTATTTTCTTTAGGTTTGCTCTCTTTTATATTCTCTTTATCAGGTTTTATACGGATATTTTCTGTAGGCGGATTATCAACTTCATCTGTTTCAGGTACAGGCTTTTCCGTCAGTTCAGGGTGATAACTCTCAATAATGCCGTTTATTATTTCAACTCGGTTAGCATACTCGACATTTCGGTTTCCGTTTTCTGTGACCTTATATTGTTCTTCAAATTCAATGCCCCACTTAAAGAACAGTTTTAGCTTGACTTTCATCGGGTAAAAGCCTGTTTTCATAACAACAAATGTACCTTTTGGTAGTGACTTTAATTCGTCAGGTGTCATCAATGGTCTTTCTATCATCTGTAAAGATTGTGACGTGTCGTTCTTGCTTTTACTCACAGAGCCACTCATCACAGTTCTACTGCCAAGTGACTTTGACAACACTTCAGCACTTGTGCTGTTGGGAGCAAAGCCACCGAAGATTGTTAGCTGTGTGTTGTCGATTATGACATCTGCCCCCTCTTTACCGTAGTTCTGCTCAAGCTGTGCAAAGGATTGAATGATTGGCACTATCTGCAACCGTCTTGAACGAGAAGCAGAGAACATCATTTCTGCCGATTCAATCTTAGGCAGAGTTCCGAATTCATCGCAAAAGAAAACACAACGGTTTTTAAGTTTACCGCCGTTTTCATCAGCAACTGCAAGTATCTCTCTGTAAAGTTGTTGAATTATTAGAGACACCATAAAGAATGTATTGGGATTTTCCTCCGGCATAACAATAAAGATTGCACTTTTCTCCTTGCAAAATCTTTCCGCATCAATTTCTGTATCAAAACACAAAATCTGCTCTAACTCGCTGTCAAGAAAAGCATTAAGCCTTGAAAGTGCTGTACTCATAACAGATGCCATACTCTGTTCTGAGGTGTTAAGAGCCGCACCGGCAAACAATTTAGCCTTGTGGTTTTCAAGGAGTAAATCCATAAGCTGTTGAAACTGATTTTTGCCTTTCTGTCCCGATGGAGCAAGCAATTCCTGAATGATTTTATAAACCGAAACAATGTGCCTTTCTTCGGGCTTGCAAAACTCTGCAACTAAAAGAATCGTTGCAGTCAGCAATCCTTCGGCAGAATCATAGAAGTATGAGTTTTCACCGAAAGATGCACCGCCCATTCCGTTTGAGATAATCGTCTTTGATATGATTTTTGCGTACTTTTCGGCTTTCGCTTTGTAGGAAAGACAGTCGGGATTCCCTTTGTATAAATCAAAATATTTATTCACAAGGTGCAGAAGGTTATTTCCGTGTGAGCGTGTGGGATTACGCAAGTCTATAACAGAAACATTGTAACCGTAATACTTTTCTGCAATTGTTCCGTAATTGCGAACCACATCGCCTTTAGTGTCCGTTGATAGGAATGACATACCTGTTGCACAAGCGTATTCAATGCAGGGATACAGCCAATATGCAGTTTTACCCACACCTGCCGCACCAATCATAAGTGCGTGAACATCTCCGGTGTCGATAAGTGCTGTTGTAACACCTCTATGGCTCTTGCAACCTACAACTATGCCTTGTTCCGTAGGTCTGCTGTCGGGATTTTTTCTCCATTCATTCGGCTGAAAATCAATTCGTTTGTATGTTTTTTTGACTTCCTTTTTGGTCGCCCAACGAGCCGTGCCGTGCTGTCCTTGTCCAACAGTTTTATCCTTTATACGATTCAGCGAATAGTAATTACCCACAGTTGAAATGATTATTAACATAGCAAACATTGTGCCTGTTGCGATAATCAAAGTTATAATTCCTGACGGCATAATTGTTCATCTCCTTTCTCTGATAAAGTTAAATCCTCATTCCAGTCCTTATGAATTGGAATGAGGATTTCATTTTGTATGTTCATTTTGTTTAATTTTTCTGCAATTCTTTTGTTTGCTAACTGTCCGGCTTGGTCGTTATCAAAGCAAAGATACACTTTTTTGATGTTGGGGTTGTCTTTCAGGCATTGAAAAAGCACCCTGTCCGAAACTGAACAGGATGCCCCATAGCTGTGTTGTTGCCAATTATCTTTGTGCATTGAAATGAAACTGAGCATATCTATCGGTGCTTCAAACAAATATAATCTGTCGCTTTTTCCATGCCAATGAAAACTAAACTCAGGTTGACTGCCTGCAACATTTCCCTTATACGGATTGCTTGTTGCAGTTCCTCTCTTGTGTGCGTGGCGAGGTGTGCCGCTTGTATCGTAGCCTACGAACACAGCATTATGGAAGTCGGCAGATTCATAAATCATCTTTCTACGCACAAATTCATAAAGCACATCTTTATCAATACCACGAGTCAACAGCAGATAAGAAAAAAGTCTGCTCATTCTGTCATTCTTTTGTGGCAGTTTGAAAGGCTTGTGTTCTTTTTCTATGATTGGTGAAGTTGTTATCTGACCTCCACCATTCAAGAGCATTTCAACCGCCTGTGCATAATCCTTGTTGTAAAATTTACGAACAAAATCTATTGCATCTCCGCCTTTCTGTTCGTACTGATGATACCAAAGGTGACCTCTGATTGTAACCTTTTGTGAGCCGTCAAGCCATTCGTATTCAGAACCTGACTTTTTAACTTTTTCACCTTGGCTTACAAGAAAAAAGGCAAGGTCTGTTCGCCTTGCCTGTTCTCGTTGTTCTTTTGTAAAATGAATGTATGTTGATATTGTTATCACTTCCTTAGTTTTAATATATTTTTCTTTTCTGCTGTAATATCTTAACTTGGGTAAGTTCTTCTCCTATCACTGTGACAGAAGGCACCTGTCTTTGTTTGGGCGTAGTTATCCCCTAACGGAAAATTAATTGTTGATTATATATTTTAAGTTGCACATTTTGTATAAACGAAAACAGTTGAATTAAAAATTTTAGTGTGTTATACTTTGAATATTAAGTTACATTTTGGAGAGCATATTATGGGAGAATATTATTTTACATATGAATTACCTATAAATTTCGAAAAGCGTGTTATTCAGTTTTTACAACAGTTTGGTAAAAACAATGTCGCAGAGGCGTTTCAACAATGTGAATATGAGTATGATAATGTTGGGCTTGCTTATTATGCTGGATTAAAAGGTGATAATTGGAATAAAAAAGCTGTTGACTTCACGTTTGAAGGGCTTAAAAATGATATATCTTTACTCCATTCTGAAGATAAAACACTTAAAAATGCAATTGGGAAAGCTCTTAAGCCTAACGAATCCGGATATCTCGTTAGAAATATCTTTTATTTAGATAGCGATATTTTCCTTGAGAAAGCCAAAAAGCCTTTGTCAAATCAAGAAAGGCTAAATGTTGATATCGAGGCTGCTAACACTGTACTGGATGATTTAATTCAAATAGGTGAACGTGTTTGTTTAAACCATTCAATCAATGCTTCAAGCTCTGAGAATAGCATTAACGACTCTTTTAGAGATATGCTTTTTGTCAAGGGATATCATGAAGTTAAAGATCAAACTCGGCATGGAATATCAACAAGCGGTAAAGATGCGGCAGAAGTAGATATACTATTAACTAAAGGTGGAAAAGAAATTGCAATATTTGAAGGATTAAAACTAAATAGTGTAAAAACTTCATATATTGATGAACATATTAGTAAAGCAATTACTAAATACAATGCATTAGGTACGGCTACTTTTATCGTTGCTTATGTTACCTCTACTGATTTTGAAGCATTTTGGGAAAGATACTCTGAACATATACAACATTACAATTTTCAACTTCAAATAAAAAAAGAATTTAGTATTTTAACTCATCCAAATGCAGCAACTCGGATAGCAACTTTAATTCTCTCAAGAGACGGATTCGACTTCCCTGTTTATTTCATTGCTTTTAAAATAAGTTAACAAAACAGTAGCTCATTTATTAAACACATTTTATAAAACTCCTGCTTACATCTTCAACCCCTGAGCCTGCTTTTTATCATTAATCTTCTGCTGTAATTTCTTATCTGTTCTTTGTGTTTTCTGCTTTTCTTCAAACCTCAGTTGATTTTGAATCATATTGCAGATGTAACGCAGGAGATAAAGAGATGAAATTGCAACGCTATTGTGATTTGTTTTAATTGAATAATGAGGATACAAAACACCTTTGTTTGAATCTAAAACTGATTCAGCAGAGGTGTTTTCTTCATTAGTATCTTCCGTTTCTTCAATAACATATTGAGCAGAATTCAATTTCATTGCTTCCTTGATTATTGCATTCTTAATTGACTTGAACTCCTTGTTTTGAGCAAGAGGTATTCTTTCCAGCACTTCATCTGTGTAGGTTTTGATTGTGTTTTCTTTTTGCTCATACCATAAAGCATACAGTTTTGCTATCCTGTCATCACTTGCAAGTTCTTCAACAATGGAATCAACAAGTGACTTTACATCAGGTTTGAGATAACCGTAAACCTTCCTCCCACTTGTCTTTGAAAGTCTGTGGGCAAGTTCCAACAGCTTTTGCTGAATAGAAGAGTTGATATAGATTTCAGAATTTATTTTAGAAACCAAATCATCAACAACATACCTCGCCTCTGCTCGTAGCTTATCCCTGTGTTCCGTTTGCTTTTCGTATACGCATAATAAGTCCTGTTGGAATATATCCTTCGCAAAAGAGGAACGCAGATTTTCAACTCCCTTTTGAGTAAGATAACCTTCATTTTCAACAGTTGAATATGCAATCAAATGAACATGTGGATGATGTGATTCATTATGAAATGCAGCATACCAATGAAGATTTTGTGTAGGTATTTTCAAGTTTTCAGCAAGAGTTGCTGTCTGTGTTCGTAGCATATCTCTCCATCGAGTACCCGTGTTAAAGCCAAGCCGTTCAGCATCTTCTCTGCGAATTGAAATAATTGCAGTCCAAATATTCCCTTTGTGATTGTTAAGTTCTTCAGATACCTTTGACAACTGAACCTGTACGCCATCATCTGTGAACAGACCATGAGAACCAAATCTTTCGGCACGGGGACGGGTAGCAATATATTTTGCATATGATTTTCTGCCCTCAATTTCATAAGCATTATCCTCAATCGCACGGGAAATAAAATCGGATGCCGTACCCATATTCAGCTTTTCAAGGTAGTCCGCATACTCAAACATTTCCTTGCAGTCTGGAAAATCTTTTATGATTTTTTCAATTAGATTCTTCTGCTTAGTCGTTGCAGGAGCAAACTTTTGCGTATCGTCTATCTTGTCAACGCCATCACGAGTAGCAATATACTTTGCATAACCGCCTGCACTTACTTTTCGATTCGGCTTGAGATATTTAAACTTTGTAACTAACCTTGCCACAAATAATTATCCTTTCTGCCAATCGTATGCATCATCAAAAGAAAATGAACCGTTGAGTCGCTTGACTTCCTTGACGCACTCGCCACGAAGCTTTGTAAGTGTCAGTTTGTCTATATCCTGTGACGAGGCAATGATATTCATTGTCATCGCAAGCTCGACAGCAAGTTTGAAAATCATTCTGTTCATTCGATTGTCGCTCTCGGCAACAATTGATTTTAAAGTTGATGTAAGAATGTTTGGAAGATACTGACTATTGTCATTAGAAGAAAGGTAACCTATATAAAAAATGATTGCTTTTTCTATAAATTCACTTCTACTACCACAGTTATCCTCCTTGTAAATATTTTCAACCATATCAAGTGTTGATTCTTTTATCCAAAGTGCAAATTTTCTTTTAACTTCTTTTCTATTATCCTTTTCATTCAAGTACAAAACCTCCTTTAAAGTCACAACCCATAGTTGTAACTCCTACAATTATGGCTGTTTATTCGGCAAATCGGGCAGAACAATCCACATATATAACCTCAATGCTTAAAATTAACTCCTATGAAATTATGAGACCTAAAAGTGCGAAAAACCGCATGGCAGTCGGCGTTGCCGTCTGCTGTGAACTGACACGAGGGAGCAACTGCAACCCCGTGTCTTTCTCCTGCTTGATTTTCTACCCTGTATATCTCACCCAATTTGCCGTTTTTACTTGTTCTATAACTTCGCCACAAATCGCCTTAATTTGGTTTTATTTAGTTTTCGGATAACGTTCCGACATCTCATTAAAAAGCCGACACGGGGCGAATGTGGCGAAAGTTTCGCCGATTATTCCTTATTCATAACCTTGCCGTTTACAACTTCAAAATTGCAGTCGGTATATGACAAACCGTACTCTTTAACTTCACGGCTCAGGATATTGAACATTTCCTGCTCCAAATTCAGAGAATTGTATTTCACATCATCATTTAAAGTGTCATAGCATATCCACTCTTTGCTGTCGGGAGTGTCCTTTACAAGAATGTCATATCCCATCATCATACAGTCAGGTGTGGGAAATATTATTGCATTGATTTTTACACAACCTACTGTGAGAGATGCAAATAACTTTTCATGCTTGTCCTTTGGATTTTCGGAAAGTATCTTTCTGACCTCGGCTGACGAAAGATACTTCTTAAAAATATATTTATCTCCAAGTTGCTTTTTCAGTTTCTTTCTCTCATTCACAATTTCATACCTCCCATACTGAAATCTTCATCATCAGATAAATTCGGTTCACTGTTTTGTTCTTTCATAAATCTATCTGCACTATTCTTTACTGCATCTTTAAACACACTGTCATCAAGATTGCAATCATGGTAACCTTGAAGAACTGTGTAATAGTAATTGCTACTCGGCAATCCGAACTTTTGCTTTAAGTCCATAATGTAAACCATAGCAGACAGTTCTTCTCCGTTGTTCATCTTGACAGGAACATCCTGTTTGAAATAATGTGAGGGATAACCCTCGTATCGGTCAAGTCGCATTTCATCAATAGGTTTTATATCCCATACAGCAACGGGAACGGACTTTCCTTTGCAATGTGCGATAGTGGCATATGCTCCGGTCGGCATACCTTTAAACTGCAATTGATAATTTTCTATCACTCCTGTTCCTACAAGAGTTGCAGTTGGACAACGAAATGCCATTTGTTTTAAATTCAAGTTGCTTCCATAGGCAACATATAACTTACTCATAAAAATAACTCCTTCTAAAAATTTTTACATTCTCATAACTAAACCCGAAGTTTCTTCCTGCTGTTCAGCAGTTTCAACTTCGGGTTCTGAATTTATATTTTCATTTGTACTGTTCTGCAAGACCTCAAGTCTTTGCTGTGCAAGTCTTTCCTTTTGCTTTTCAGCCTGTGCAGGGTCTTTCCATGCAATGTTGCCGTCAAGATTTTTCAGGAGATGATGACGGGCGGTTTTAAACTCGTCACCGATAAGTCCTAACCTCAACAACCAAGTACGGAAAGTATATTTTTCGTTATCTGATACTGTTTTTGTATGTCGTGCAGACTTCTGAATTAAAGCCTGATGACTTATTGCAAGGCAAAGCTGAATTGCACTTTTCACTTCTCCTGCGTGTAGTGTTGAATTGAACAGACGAAATTCAATAGTACCCTTACTGAACACGCTGTGCAAATTCAATCCGTGATAACGGCTGTCATCATAGTGTCTGTAGCTGTAGTCACCACCGTCATACCACATTGATTTTAGTTGTTCCATTGAAAGTGGAGGTTGGTTATTGATTTCATCAAGAAATCTTGTATCCATCTTCTGACAGTAATGCTCACGGCTAACATTCACTTTAAGCGACTTGTAGAGTAAGTCCTCTTTTGATGCCATGATATTAACTATATTGCGAAGTGTTTTCGGGGTGTGTGTTGATGCGTCAATATGGCAATGCATACCACAACTGGAATTCACTCTTGCTCCTGCACCACGAAGTTTTCTGACTAACTCCTGTATAGTTTCAATATCATTGTAATTACAAATGGGTGTGACGAATTCAACAGAGTACAAAGCACTTGCCTGTTCACCTGAACGGTTGGTACACCTAAGGCTTGCATCACGCATAATCTTCCATTGTCTGTTATCATTATCACGGACAGAATATGAATCATAGCAACCTCCGATATGAGTTGCTGTGGTATTAAAATAACCGGCTATCACTTTCGCCGCAGTACTGCGAGTGATGCCGGTCATTTCAATTTCTACACCAAAGTTTTGAGTTCTCAAGTTACCACCTCGGTATTTTCTTCCTGTGGCTTTGGCTTTTTAGGTTTGGGTGGTTTTGCCTGCGATGACTTCATATCAATAAATTCCCTGACATTTGCAGGAACATATTTTGAGTACAAAGTATCAACCGATTTTTCAAGTTCTTCTTTGAAATCTAAATCACGCTGTGACATATACAGCTTGACAGCAGACAGTTTTTCATCATCGTACATTATGCTTACGCTTGTTTTCTTCATTTTGATTTTACCTCCACATATTTCATATTTGGTATCTTCATCCACTTAGTCCAGCCACGATTTTTAAACTGAGTTTTAACAATTCCGTAGGCTGTGCCTTGTGCTTCAACAACTTCACCGTTGCCGACATACACACCTATGTGACCGTCCATCCAGACCGCAAGTCCGGGTATATCGGGCATAGTTGAGATTGCACCGCCTTCTTTCACATTGTTCCAGATTGTATTCGCACCACAATCAGTAAAGCCGTTTGAACCGACTGTTATCTGACCGCTATCGGCATTGTACCAAGCGTATGATTTAATAAGTCCTATGCAATCAACAACTCGTTTGCCAAGCCACTTTTCACCGACAGTTCTCATCTCTCCACCCGCCTCGTTATTGCCGGGGAACCGGCTCGCCTGCTGGTCGAGATACTGCTCTGTACATATCTGACCGTAACCACCATAGACATAACCCCAACCGTTTTTGTATGCGTTCTCGCACCACTTAACAAGGTCAAGATTATTCTTTGTTGATTTATCGGTGAAGCCTGCCGTACTGATTTCAGCACCTTTGATTGACTGCATCATCTTCTGAAACTCTGCGTACTCAATCTCCGTTCCAAACTTTGCATTGACAGTCTTAATCAAGTCTCCATCAGACTGATTCTTTTTAAAGCAGGAAACAAAGTTTTTTACAAAATCTTTGTCCTTTGATTTATCAGACAGAAAAAACAGATATATTACCTCTGCCTGCGTGTTGCAATCAGACAGTTTCTTTTTATCAAGCTGAGTTTCGACCTCGGACATTGTGTCATTTATAAGCTGAAAATTTGCCATTTGCTCGGCAGAAATATTTTCCTGTATAGATTGACTTAACTTGTCCGTGTCAATATCCATACTGCCGTTAAAAATGGAAATAACAGCAACAATCGGCATAACCACAACTATGATTATGCCGATTACTATACCGCCTATTGTTTTTAAAACCTTTTTGTCTGTCAGCAGAGAAACTGCTATTTTCTTTAGTGCCGCACCTATTGTGGCAGACATTGTATCACCTCCGGAAATGCAAAAACGATTGACTCTCGTTAAGAAAATCAATCGTTTTATTTATAGTTTTACTATTTTCTCCCATGGATAATTCTCATCAGTAAAGTGTCCGTATCTAGCGGTTGGTAAATACTTAGTTTTTTTCAGGTCTAAAAATTCTATTATAGCTTCAGGACGAAAATCAAACTTATTTTTCACATAATCATTTAAATTAGTAGAAGCCTCTCCATCTACTACAATATTTAACATAATAGGGTAAGCCTTACCAAAATCATAAGCAACAGACACTAAACATTGCTTAGCAAACGAATTTGCTACCATGTTTTTAGCAACAAATCTACACATGTATGCCGCACTTCTATCTAATTTTGATGGATCTTTACCTGAAAAACCACCCCCACCGTGAGGAATAATGCCACCATATGTATCTACCATAATTTTTCTTCCAGTTACACCTGTATCATTCTCAAATCCACCAGATATAAAGCCTTCATCTTCATTAACAAATATTTTTTCAGCTTGCACATCGTACAAAATTTCTTTTTCTATAGTGCTTTTTAATATTTCCAAATCAGCATCGACCTCATGTTGAACATTAATAGTTAATTGTTCAATAGAACCATTTACAACATAAACTTGAATTTTTCCATCTGGTAAAAAAAGTCTGGTTTTATCTCTGTAAACATCTAAACGTTTTGCTATATTATTAGCAATCCAATATCCATAAGGTAAATAATTATATCTTGTATCGCAGGCAAAACCGTACATAATACCTTGATCCCCGGCTCTTCCATTTTCTATAGGTTTTCTTAATTGAGAAGATTGCTGAGTTAAAAGATTAATGATTTTTGGAGATGTTAATCCTGTGATTTCATTATATATTTGCTCACATTTATTTTCTATTGAAAAAGAATATCTACTATCAACCTCACCAGCTACCACTATTGCTTTATTTGTACCTAGACATTCAATTGCTACTTTAGCGTTGCTATCAACTTCCAAAAAACTATCTAATAAACCATCACTAATTTGATCACAAATCTTATCAGGATGTCCTTTTAATACACTTTCTGTTGTATATATATTACTGACTAATTTCATATCGTTCTTTTATTTCCTCCCATTCTTTTGTTAATTTTTGATTTAATTTATTATAGACCTTATCACTTAAAGGAGCTTTATTATATGCTAATACAGTTTCATATTCTACATATAAAAGTACTGCCTGTTGCAGAAATAATGAATTATCTTTTATATTAACAAAAGCATCTAAAAATTTTTCAAATAATTGATTTAATTTTACAACAAAATTTATATGATGAACAAGTTCGGTTATAAACAAAGACGATAATAAAATTTGCAAAACAGGAATAGCAATTAAATTATTATTTATCCCAAAATATGCAATCGCCAAAGCAACAATACTAAAAAATATATTCTTAAGCACAATAATTGGCAACATAGCTTTTGCAATGTTAAAAGTAAAATAACAATTCTCACAACAATTCACAAGCATTTTATATGGTCCAACATTTATTTCATCATTAGAATAATAGTTTTGGGTTGCTTTTTCTAAAAACTTTGAGCCTAACGAATTGTCAATAAATCCTTTTCTACGTTTTCTTGCAGTTGCAGGATATAAAAATGTTTCTGTATATAAATCAAGTATGTAGTAACTTATTAAAATAAAAAAATACAAGAAATTAGCAACATCATTGATTATATGAATAATTACATTATATGAAAAAGTGTTCAAAAAAGGAAGAACAATAGAAAATACACCTATAATCCACAATCCAATTGTTTCCCATTTTCTAAACTTTGATAAAAGTTCATAATCCGCTTCGTAAGGCAAAAATCTATTAACGCTAGAAATTTTCACTATTACCACCCTGACCGATTTTTATTTACAGTTTCATTATAGCACTACAAAACACTTTGTCAACGATTATCACCTTCCCCCGGCACTACCAAAAATCTCTGCCTTATACTCCGGAGCTTGAACGAGTAACAAGTACCTTTCATTACCGCATCTGTACAGGCACGTGCCTCTTTCTGCGAATTTTATTAAGTCGTATTCATTTGGCTCGACCATTAAGGCATCTTCAAAGTCCTTTGGATTGATATTTCCGGGGTAGAACAGGAAGTGATGAGTTGGAATTGAGAAAAGCGGTTTTGTAAATTCCTTTATACTCGGAATCAGAAAATCATCAATGTTCTGACTTGCAAGAATTACAGACGAATCCTTTTTACGCACACGCTTCATTGCGTTTCGGATATACTCAATGGCAGTTGGGTTTGAAAGAAAAAGATACATTTCATCTATTGATGCAACTGTGTTTCCCTCTCCAAGGAGCTTGTTGCTCATATATGAGAGGATATTAAAAAGCATAGCGTCTTTTAGTCTTTTGTTTGTATCGAGTAATCCTTTAACTCCGAAACACAAAAAGCTGTCATCTGTGATGTTTGTATGACCGTTAAAGTATTTGCTTTCGGAACCTACACACATACTGTGAATACCCAAACAAACCTCCTGCAAAACTTCTTCTGTGTAGAGGTATTTTCTCTTGCGGTCGTAGGTCATATATTCTTCTTCACATAAGTCGTAAAAGTCACTCATTACGGGAAAGTCTGACGGTTTCTTTGTGCTGTAATCCGTTGAGTCTGTAATGCCGAATCGTGCATATAGCTTCATAAGCAAAATTTCAATGGTATCAAGCTGAACATCTGTAAAGTCCTTGTAGGCGCTGAAAAAATCCTTTAAAAACGCAATGTGTTGTGACAATCGGGTAACTTTGTTAAACGCATCAGGCGCATCTTTGTCAATATCACCTTGACCTGTATTCCAAGCCTTAGGTTCAAGAGGGTTTATCTTGTATCTGCCGGACATAAAGTCAATGTAACAACCGCCAAGTGAGTCGGTCAGGTTCTCATACTCTGATTCAGGGTCAAGACAAACGATTTTCTTTCCACTTTCACGAATGTTTGTGAGAATGAGTTTCAACAAATAACTTTTTCCTTGCCCTGAGTTGCCGAGAATAAGGATATTTGAATTTGTCTTGTCCTCTGTTCGTCTGTCAAAGTCAACAAGAATATTCGTGCCGTATTTATCTCGTCCGATATATAAGCCGTTGGGGTCTGTCTTACCTGAGAAGTTAAACGGGAACAGATTTGCGACAGAACTTGCCGGCAACACTCTTTCATAAAGACTGCCGAATTGATTTGAACCTATGGGTAGAGCAGACAAGAAACCTTCCTTTTGACGAAGTGTAAGTCTGTCAACCACAATATTTGACCGGGTAAGCTCCATTGCAATATCGGTTTGAAGTTCCTTTAGTTTCTGTTTGCTCTTGGCTTTCAATTCTATAAATACCGAACAATGCAAAAGAGGTTCTTTGTTCTTGTGCATATTTGCAATGAGGGTAACAACATCCTGCAGATTGCCCTGTGCCTCAATGGTTTCGTTTACATCATTACCGCTTGATTTCAGTTTGTTTTTGCGTGTGGCGTTCTGTATGATTTTTCTCTGCTCCATACTTTCCACAAGTCTGTGATAAATGCGAAGCGTTACACAATTTCTGTCGGCAAGCTGAGAAAGTATTGCCTGTTCTTCCGTTGAGGTTGGATATTCACGCACCGCCCACACACTGCGATATGAGTCCCCAACAATGTAGTGATCGGTAAAGAACTTTATTGTTGACGGCAGAATCATATCAAAGAAATCTTTAGTGTAAATCTCCTCTGCCTGCTGTGGTGTAAGCACCTTTGGTTTTCTTTTAAACAGTCCCATTTTTACCTCCTTAGTTTCGTACCGCCAATACAAGTATGCGGTCATCCTGATTGTTGCCGTAACAGGTTGACAGCGTTAATATCTGCTGACCGTATTTTGGTGCGATACCTGTTTCATAAATAGATTTTTCTTTTGCGTATTCAACCAAAGAGTTGTACCTCTTTTCTGTAAGCGCTGATGTAAACCTGTACCATTCATCATCAGACTTAACTTTCAGAACAGCAAAGACGGTATATGCAGATACACCGCCTTTTGTTTCAAGCGCAACTGCTTTGTGTTCATCTCTGTATGAAGAGCTTGTATAGTTGCAAAGCTCGGCAAACATTGTGCCGTTGTTCATATGGTGTCCGTAGATTATGAGGTTTGTGCTGTCGGTTGAACATCTGCTATCCAAAAAAGGCACACCGCTAAGGCTGTATTCACCGTAAAAGTTTTTATTCAGATACTTTTGCGGATTATCGGGTGTGTGCATAACAGGATAGTTTATGTTTGTGCCTGTTATGCTTATCCAACCGAAGCATTCGGAATTCATCGCAATTAATTCTGATATTGAATGAGGTTCGTAATAGGTTGTGTAATACACAGGCTGTTCAGCTTGGACTTCATTATCTGAATCACTGACTTTTAATAAATTCGGCTTTCTAACTATTTCTTCAAGAGTTGCATCTGTTGTTTCCTCAGTAACGATTTCTGCAAGCTGTCTGAATTCTTCTTTTTCTTTGTTTTCGGTGTAAAGTTGTGAGAACACCGAAACAAGACAGGTAATTAAAATTGAAGAAAATATACCTATAACAATTCCCATTTGGATTTTCCCTTTATGCTTCTTCATTTTCAGCCTCCGAAATATATTGCTCGCCGTCATAGTCAGGCATAAGGTCACCGTTCATACTTGCATCAAAGTAGATTGCAAGAAATCGCTTGATGTCACCTTTGCTCATTCGTGTTACCTCAAAGCCTTGGTCTGCAATGATTTTTTCAACCCTGTTTGCTTTCTGCAACACATTTTCCGACTTTGCGGATTTGCACCTTGCAATGAACAAAAACTGTCTTGCTGTTGAAGTTTCCGTCTGAATACTGTCAAGAAATTTTAAATCCTTGTTCAGAATTTTTCTGACCTTTTCATTACTTTCTTCTTCAATTCTGTCTTTGATATAGCTTTTGTTTGTGTCAAAACACTCACAGGAATCGGTACAGGTTATCTCAATATCAGGCACAGCAGAAAGAATCATCATAAGGTGACGAATCTTGATTTCAATGTTGATGTGCGACAACACAGAAATATTTGTAGGCTGTACCATAAAGAAAACAAGCTCGTCTTTACCAACCTTTAAGCCGTTTTTGGTAAAGGTCTTTATACCGATTAAGTACTGCGTTGATTTGCCCTTCCTTTTTTTCTTAATTCTTGATTTACGCATTTTGTGTTTTTCCTCCATATCATAGTAATTTCGCAGGCACACAAAACTTGTTAACAACAAGCCAAGTGTGCGAATTGGGTGCAGCGTCACGCTGCCCATATAAACTCTTGTTGTGTTGAAATAAAATACTTCACAGCATAGCGGATAAAATCAAGCACAGTTGTATCTTCAAGTCGGATTGTAAGGAAACCGAAGCATAGAGTTACAACAAGTGGTAGAAAAAACTGTGTCTGTGCAAACATAAGCACAGACAACAAAAGCGCTATACAGATAATTGCAAAATCTCTCAAACTCCACAGCCATAAGTTGGCTGTGGCTTTTAAGTTTTTCGGATATAAATATGTGGTCATTTAATTCTCCTCATTTCGTAGCTCTCGCTACACTTTTTGTTAGGTTTACTGCTGTTGTAGTTGCGTGAACAATGCTTGTCATATTCACCTTTACAGATGAATCAAGACCAAACTGCTGTGCTATTCTCGGTACTTCGTTTGCCGACAGCATAATGCCTAACCCCAACAACATATTACCGGGAAATGTGAGCAAACCGAGGAACAACAGAGTTGTCTGCAAAAAGGCTGTAAGACAAAGGGCAGCAATCTGTTTCATCCACTGATTAAAACCGTCTGTATATCCTCTGGGAACACTGAACATATACAGTGAACCTACCACCATTTGAATCAAAAGTATTCCGCCTCTCTTTATATTTGCGAAAAAGATCTTAATAACGCAATAAGCAAAGGCTATCATACATAACAGATTCAGTAACCCAAATGTTGTCTGTGTTGATACTGCAAAACAGCCTTCTAAAACACTTGTACTTTGTCCCGACAAATTGAGGCTTTGCTGTCCTGCCATTATAGATGACAGATCCTTTGAAAATGTGTTTTGCAGGCTGATACAGAATTTGTACAGTTCCACAGGCACAACACCAAAAAGAGAACAGGCAAAGAAGCCTTTTAGAACATTGATTGCAGTTGTCTTAATGTTGGCCCTGCCGTTTTGGTATTCTATTGCTACATCAAATACGGCAACTACCGTGCCTGCAACAAACAAACCCCAGCCGAACAGGGTAAATAAATTGATTGTTGCCTGAACCCATTCAAGGTCGAAAATATCTGCACCCATATTGCCCATCATTGTGAAGAAGTCAGCCACGGCATTGTAAATGGTTTCATAAAACCACTGAAGCATTGTGTTCCATATTGCGTTTGAGATTTGTTCACCGAGAAAGTCAAATGTACTGCCGATAGCATCGCCTATTCCTCCGATAAAATCTCCTAACCAATCAAACATTTAATTACCCCTTTTCTATCCTAGTACTGTCCAGATATACAGAGGAGCGGTCAACGAAAATACAAGACAACCGAAAAGGATTGCAGGTGCAGTAAATTCAAACTGACCGTGTTTGCGATAGTCCATATACGCTGTTGCAAGTTTGACAAAGAACAGAATTGCAAGAATCATATCCACAGCAGGGAATACTACATTATTAACTACATTTTTGATTTGTGTTTGAGCCGCCGTCCAAGTGCTTTCGATTGCACTTGAAACATCACCTGCGGCGAATACCGTTACTGCCGATATTGCAAACAAAGCAGCAACAACGGCAACAGTCAGAAAAATCTTTAAAAGTTTTATTCTATTACTTTTTACTTTCATTTAGATAACCTCCGTTTTCTTCAATTCCTTTTCCGATATATATTTCACCTTGATATTAAGCTTCTCGGCAAAGATAATTTCCTTTTTCATACCCTCGGTTATTTCATCACCGAACACCCATACTTCATCACATACCCACAGCAGAGAGAGACCTGCCTGCATACCGAGTTTTCTTTCATCGGGAATTTCATCATTTAGAACAAGGGCGTAAAAATGCGGTATGACAGGAGCCATACCGCACTTAAATATATATCGGGCATATCGTTTTGCGTTTTCAATGTTTCCGGAAATGTTGCCACTCAGTGGTGAACATATATATGCCCTTCGCATTATTCATCATCCTCGTCTTTCTTTTTGATTTTGATAATTACAACAGATACAAGTCCCCCCAAGGCTACTGCGCCAAGTCCAATCCAAAAGCCGATATTTGAGTTATCGCCCGTCTGTGGCTTTTCAGGTTCAGGCTGTGGGTGAATTGTAACGGTCTGATTCTCGTCATCAATATCTGTGTGTGTGGCAATTTCTACATCTTCACTGTACAGAGATTCAAAGACGACAATATCGGTTTCTTTTGTAACAGCAGAGCCGTCAAAGGTGAAAGACACAGTTACTTCACCGTTTGATGTTTCCGGAGTGAATGTTACTTCAGCAGTAATGTTTTCATCATCAACTACAAACGGCTTTCCTGTTTTCTTATCCATTAAAACTCCTTTTAATGTGTATTCCTTGTTAGGCACAAGATGTTTGAAACTTACAACATCATCAATGGTAACCGTTTCTCCTGCTGTGACTTCCTTTTCACCACCAACGGTTGCCGTGGTTTTCAGTTCGGGGATTTTATCATTTCCCACTGTGATTTCAATTACTTTCTCATTCTTTGATACAGTAACAGGATAGATTTCAGCGTTTGGCAGATAACCCTCGGCAGGTCTTAATTCACACACAATGTACTGACCGTAAGAAATATTGAAAAATTCAAACACACCGTTCTCATCTGATTTTGCCGTGAGGATTGCATTTTCTTCAGTACACTTCTTTTCATCTGTACTGAATAAGCCGAACACAGCACCGCAAATTCTGTCTTTAGTTTCACGGTCAATCTTCAAGCCTTTGATTGTACCGTAGATAAGATCATTTCTAATTGGTTCTCCGTTGTTTACTGTAATATTTACAGTTGCAATATTCTGCCCTGCGTATTCAAACACAACGGGATATTTCTCATCAGAGAGAATATATTGGATATCCGTTTTTATTTCCTTAACATAGTAACCGCCAAACGGAAGGTCTGTTGTGAATGTTGCCTTACCGTTTTCATCACAAGTGATGATTTCAACAAGTCCGTCTTTTGGAATAACCGTACCGTTTGATGCTTTAATATCCTCATCGGCATAAAGTCCGAAAGAAACACTTTTGATTTCATCATTGTCACCGATATTGAATTTTTCGTCCTTTTCAAGAATTTTTAAAAGGTCGATTTCCACCTTCTGTCTTTCGTTTACAAATGAAGTTGATGTATTTGTCACGTTTTCGTTCTGTCCTGCATAGGTGAGTTCAATATGATTTACTGTCTTGTTCAGAACAGTTCCGTTAGGAGCAACGGTTTCTACAACACGATATTTACCAAGGTAAAGTTCGTTACTTTTTGCTGTGCCTTTTTCGTTTGTTTTAAGGGTTGCAACAAGTGTATCCTTTTTCACTCTTACTGTACCGTCCGGAGTTGTAATGTCCTCATCAGCGTAGATTTCAAATACAGCATTTTCTAAACCGCTGACAGAGTATTCCGGCTGATAGATTACTACTTCTTCACCTGATGAAGTTACTTTTGAGAAAATCTCGCCTGTCTTTTCAACTGTGATCGTACCTTTCTGCGGTTTGTTTTTCTTCTCTGTTTTTACGAATGTAACGCCGTTTTCTTCGCTTGTATTTTCTGCTGTAATGTCAAAATACACAGGAGTGCTGTCAAGAATATATCCGTATGGAGCCTGAACCTCTACTATGGAATATCCTTTTCCATACGGTAGAGTTTTAGGTGTGATAAGACAGCCTTCTTCATTTGTATAGAAAGTATCAATCTTTGTAACAGTTGGATAAGTATATTTCATAGTTACAAGCTCGCCCTTTGTATTGTAAATCTGAAAGCCTGCGCCTGCATATGGAATCTGCTTACCTGTTTCAGAATCCACCTTTACTATCTTTACATAACTTTCAAGACCTGCGTTGTTAATTAGATATTTATAGGTCTTGTCGTTTTCGTTTATGAACACATCAAAGTCCTTTAAGAACTCTGTACCGTCCCAACCTTTGGTCTGATGAACAGTGTATGTGCCGTATGGTAAATCTTTAGTTTCTGCAAAGCCGTATTCATCAAATAGAAGTGTATCTCTTTCCGTTTCTTTTGCTTTACTGTAACTGCCCGACGACTTGAGATACACCTGAAACTCTGCACCCTTTTCGGGAGTTTCTATTTTTGTACTTCCGTCATCGGTATGCTTGATTATAGAGATTTTTCCCTTTGTAATATCTTCGGTAACACCTATTGAAATTGAGTTGTTTTCAACTGTGTAATTCTTTGATTCTGTGCCGATATGGTATTCGGTTTCATCAAGCAGATAACCCTCGCTTGGCTCAATTTCTTTCAAAGTCCACTTATCACCGCATACATAGTATGAGGTTGTGAAACTTCCGTTTTTGTCTGTGGTGTATTTATCTACAAGTTTTCCGTTATTGTAGATGCCGTAAACTGCACCTGCAACTGTAGCGTTCCCCTGAGTTGTTTTAGTTTCGGCATCGGTTTTAGTTATTGTGAGTTTCCACTTTTTAAGAACATTCGCAAACGATACTGTGGCAGTTTTGCCTGACTCCACCTTAACAGTTTTACTGTTCTGTTTTGCATATTTCCCCTCTGTGTTTTCGGTTACTGTGTACGTACCGGGTACAAGGTCTGTTAATTCAAATTCACCCTTTGAGTTTGTTTTTACGGTCTTGTTGAAGTTTTCGCCTTTAACTGTAAACTCAATATTTGCAACATTTCCGTCCTCGGAGGTTTTAACAAGTTTCAGATTACCTGAGCTTGTCTTTACTTTGAAATATGCTCTTATCGGGTCTGCATCATTTTCAACACCTGTGATTACATCCTGCAAACTTGCATCACCATAAGGAACAAGCACAGTTTTGCCCACATCTGGCATTGACTTTGCAGAGTTAAAGGTTACTGCATCATTTACTGCTGAAGTTGAAGTCAAAGTCAGCTTATTGCCTGATACAGATGCACTCACACCGCCTGTTGTCTTGAAGCTGAAATCTGAAAGTATGTTATTGCTGTCAGTAAGTGTAACAGAATATTTTCCGTCACTATACTTCATTTCATAGGTTTCTGCCTTTGATGCGATTGCAGATGCAAAGCTTGGAACAGTTGAATAGTTTGCAAGGCTTTTTGAAATCGCATTGTAAACCGACTTAACACCTGGGTTTGCACCGCCTGCACAAATGCCGTCTATATATTTTGTGTTGGTGCATTTGTAACCGTCATTTGTACTTCTGCAACCTGACACAAACTCCCAAACAATGAGCTGTGTTGCAATCCATTTCTGATCTTCTGTACCGCTTAAACTCTTTCCCGAACCTGGTTTACCATACAGCAGAGCAAGGTTAATCGCCTTTTGCTTTGCAGAGCCTAACTTTTTCCACACAGTCGAACCGTTCTCCGTCAAAGAATTGCCTGCAAACAAACTGTGACCGGGTTCAATGCAGTAGGCTTCTTTTCCGTCTGCAAAAATCTTGCACAGTTCTTCGCCGGGAGTTCCGACCGTGTAACCATCGCTGACAGTTGTCTGCTGAAATTTGATTGTATTGCCCGTGCTGTCATAACAATAATCAAAAGTGATTGTAACCTTATCACCGCTTGCCGCACTTACAGGGAGAGTAAACATTGTGCTAAAAACTGTGAGAGCAACAAGTAGTATTGCCGTTATTCTTGTAAATTTCTTGTTTTTGATTAAGTTCGTCATATTAAAAATCCTTTCATAAAAAATATGGGGCAAGATTTTACCCTTGCCCCGATTGATGTTTATTCTGTTTTTAATCAATCATAGATTCATCATCTGCCTTTCATCGTAATCTTCATCTATATCATCGGACTGCCCACTGCTGTCTGTGATATTGACATACTCGCCGATAATGTTCAGTGCTTCGCAATAACTGCCCGAGCTCGTAACACGACTGCACATTTCTTTTGCCTCATCTGCCATACCATTTTGCTTTAAGGTATGACTTGCAATTCCCATCAGATTGAAAATATTTCCGTCCTGACCTATCAATTCACAGTCGGGTTTCTGCTTTACCTCAAAACCGCCCAGCTTGTTATCCACATAGTCGGAAAGCCAAGTTCCGGCAAAGGCTGTATATGACTGCAATCGCCACATTGACAGCTTGCCAACGTCAAGGTGAACATTATCAAAGGGATATAGAATACAGGTAACTCCCTCATTTTGAAACACAGACACATTATCGAATTTTGTATCATCAAGGAGTATTCCGTTTTCTGTGAGAATATCATTTATACCGTCAACCCATTCCTTTACTTCACCTCCGCAACCTTGGAGGATTAGTCCTTCCTTGTTATTCATCTTTCTTAAATCACTTGTTGTAATGTTTTTAATTGTCATTTACATTTCCTTTCACATAAAAATAGCACCCACAATTAAGTGAGCGCTGAAAAAATTGGCTGTCGGGACACCCGACTAACAATAGAACACATATATTTTGTTGCTTTCTGCTACTACATTAAATGACAGGTCACTTGGAACTATGCCGTCATTTTTGTAGTAGTGTGCCACATACTCTATATCGGCATAACAGTCTGCAATCAAACTTTGTGTATCATCATAGTATGATGCATTTGTAGGTGAGAACCAACTTGCGTTGCCTGTGTTAAGAGAACTGTCATATTTCATACCAAGCTGTTTGCCGTAGCTTATGGCTGAATTTACAGCAGAAGTTACATCAACACTTTTCTTCTCTGTGGGTGGTTGTGTTATCTTTTCGGTTGGTTTCTCTGTTGCTTTTTGAGTAGGTTTTTCTTTGGTTGCTTTGGTTTTCTGCTCCGTATCTTTTGGTATTGAACCTTGCTTTGCTTGAGTTGGTTCAGTTGCCGAAACAACCGCCAGATTTTGCCCACTGTCGGCTTTTTCTTCGGATTTGGTATCCGTTTTCAAAGATTTTGTTTCTTGCGATACTGTGGGGTTTACCGTGGTTTCTGCTGTTACAGTAGTTTCAATCTTACTTGTTGTATTGCTTACAAAAGTTGTTTCAGATACAGAAACATCCGCAGTTTTTGAAACTACGGATGCCTTAATATCATTATTTACTTTTTCTTCTGCTGTACAAGCTGTGAATGTTCCTGCCGCTAAAATCAATGTCAGCATAATTGCGATTTTCTTTTTCATACTATCGCCGTCCTTTCAAGCAACAAGTATATCCAAAGATTTTGAAATGTCCAGCTATAAACTAAACTTGTGGACAACATTTAATCCAATCTTCCAAACAAATTCCATAAATGTTTATAATTCTAACTTTATCCCATCTTTCTTTTAGAGATTTTCCGTCAAACACTTGTGCATTGACCAATTCATTGGCAGTAAAAAATTCACATCCATTTGGTACATCACAGTTGCCGATCCAATATGGTTTTTCGTACTTTGGAATATAACCTAAAAAATAATCATATTCATTTGGATCATCAATAAAACGGAAATTAGTTTCATCTATATATTTACCATACTCTAACTGTTTAAAAAAATAATTAAATTCTAATGTGTCCATATCTTGCTCCAAATAATTTACAGCTTGTTAGCAAAATTATACACCAAATTAAACTATTAATCAATAAAATTACATACTCTGCGAAAAACTTTCCGATTCATATTCCGACATATTCTCAGTTTCTGATTCTGCCTGCTGTTCGTCGAGTGACTGATGATATGCTTCCATAATCTTGTTGTTTAGTAAAGTCCTGGCTTCCTTTGAAACAGGGTGGGCAATCTCGTTGAAATGTTTTTCACCGTTATAATCAACATATACATTTGCAGGCATAGCAACAAACAGACCCTTTGCTGAATTCATAATTCTTACGCCGTGAACAACTACAGCACCACCGATTGTGACGCTGGCAAAGGCTTTTGTTTTGCTTTCTTCAAGACTTATGATCTTGTCAATTTTCACCTTGATATATGGCAGTTTCTTTTTCTGATTGTTATTTTTGTTTCCTTTGAAATTTGTATTCTGTGCCATTATAAATTCACCTCCGATTTAGTGTTTCTGCTTTTCAGCCCACAACAGAGAAAGATGCACAAGTGCATCCCTCTGTTCTTCTTCAGACAGGCTGTCGAGAAAATCTTCAAGTGAAACATCATTTGTACATTCGTCCTCAATTGATATACAATCATCGCAAATTTTCTCTCGCTTCATCAAAACTGAGCCGTCATTCTGTTGTGTGAATGATAAAATATCATTGTGCCTGAGTCCGATATACTTTCTGATTTCATATGGAATTGTAATTCTTCCTCTTTTGCCGAGAAACCTATACAATTTCATTATTTCTCATCCTCACTTCCTTCAAATTCATGCTTTTCTCTGCACTCATCACAAATGCAGTCGCAGTCACATACTTCATCTTTGCATCTTTCAAGAATAATTAAGCCATCTGTGGCTGTAATCTTGATAATCGAACCTGATATGATGCCTGATACAATTAATGAATCAAGCGGTATGCTGATATATACTCTATTTTCCATTGATAATACACTCCTTCATTATTTGCTCTATGTTTACTTGTTCTTCTGATGTTAAATCAAGCAAACTTAACTGAAACGACTGACTTCTCTGCCTTTCGTACATATCGTAGTTGCTGATGAGCAGTTCTGGGAATTGCTCACCTGCATTTATACGCTGTTTCATATTGTGAATTCGCTTGAACTCAAAGAATGAATATCCGTCATATAGCTCTTTGATTTCATCACAATCGTTGTATGAAACAAGCCATTTGCCTTTTGTATTTGACAAGGTGTTTTTCAATCTCAAATGATCCTCCCAAGTAAATCCGCACTGATAGACATATTCACTTGAATAATACGGCGGATCACAGTAGAAAAAAGCATTTTCTCTGTCATAATGCTTAATTAAAACCTCGAAGTCTTGATTTTCAATAACAGCATTTTTCAGCCTTATGCTGACATCCTGTATTAAGCTAAAAAGACTTCTGATATTCATAGGTTGACAGGCGAAACTTTTTCCACCGCTTGAATAGCTGTATCGCAGGAGTTTAAGAAACATTGAAGCCCTACGCAAATCATAATCAAGCTTTTTTCGAGTCATCAGCTCTATAAATTCATCAGCCGTTGGCTCTCCGAATATGAGCTGTATTTTCTCTGTTTCATCTTGGATAAACCTATCGACAAACTTTTCGTCTTTGAAATATTCTCTGTACATATTGAAATCATCTCTTGAATTCAAATTGAGAAAGCCTATTTCTTTGATGAGTGCCGCCGGTCTATCTCTCATACACTGAAAAAGATTTGTAAGGTTATGATTGTAGTCGTTATACACCTCGAATTTGTCAGGTTTCTTCTTACCCAAAAGTACAGCACCTGAACCACCGAACGGTTCAATATATCTTTCATAATTCAGTGGAAACAGTGCGTATAAAATACGAAGGACGGAAGTTTTATTTCCCATCCAACTAACAGGGGTTTTGATATTCATCACTCCTCCGGCGAGCCGCCGTTGGCAATTCCCCACCGCATAACATTGCGATAAAGGAAAAATTGTCAGCGGTGGGGAGTTATAACTCTCATCTCACCTAAAATCTCTAAATATCAATCGCCCCGAAACAACAAAAGCCGTTGATTAAGTTTTTAACTCAACCAACGGCTTATATATGAAAACCGATATCAGTCGTTTGGAACGATTGATATCAGTTGTTATTTTTATTCTGCTTTACTGTGTTCGTTGACCTGTTTAATTATCTTTCCTATTTCTGATATTACATTCACTGTAACAGCATTCCCGGCTTGTTTGTATAGCTGTGAATCTGACATTCCTGTTGCAAACACTTTATCAAACTGCTCATCTGTAAAGCCTTGTAATCTCCAACACTCTCTCGGAGTCAGCTTTCTTATTCTGCCGATATGAATTTTCTTTTCCTTATCCACAAATACAACAAGAGGATGTTCCTCATCATCTGTAAGGTTGTAATCTTCTATGAACACAGCAGAATGTTCTCCTTTTCTGTTGCTGATGTCAGATGCGTGACGGGCTGTAATACACCTTGCAATTTCGGTCACTTTAGGGTCAGGGTTCATATCAATAAAGTAATATGCCTGAGTTTGGGATGTTGTAAGGGTATGTGCAACTTGGTTTCCAACTCGTCCACGCCTTGAATTTTGACCGAGATATGCAGTATCTATACTGTCACCGGGATAGGCAATTTGGTATCCGTCCTTGGTATTTACCTTTATCGGAAGTCCAAATTCCTCTATGCTATACAGGCCTGTTCTGCCACCAAAGCCACCGGCATTACTTGTTAATGTAATACTTGTTCCTTCTGAGGAATATATGCGGTCACCTTCTTTGCCAGGGTATCTTTGTACAGTAGTTTTAGAATTTGTCTGCGTGAAAGATAATACTTGTCCTGCACATTTTTCTCTATGAAATCCGATAAGATACAATCTTTTTCTTGATTGTGGAACTCCGAAATTTTTGCTGTTAAGCACTTGCCATACGACATCATACCCCAATTCGTCCAACGAACCGAGGATTGTTTTAAATGTCCTACCTTTGTTATGACTAAGAAGTCCGGGTACATTTTCAAGGAACAGAAACTTAGGTCTTTTAGCGGAAGCAATTCTTGCAATTTCAAAGAACAGCGTTCCTCTGGTATCTTCAAATCCTTTCCTTTGTCCGGCAATTGAAAAAGACTGACAAGGAAATCCTCCCGTAATAAGGTCGATATGGGGTAACTGTTCGGGTATGATTTTTCTTGCATCTTCAAAGTAAAGTTCGCCTCCTGTGTCATACATTGCTTCATATGCCTGCTTTGCATATTTGTCGATTTCACAATATCCTATGCATTCAAAACCGCCGATGGCTTCAAGACCTGAACGAAAACCACCGATTCCTGCGAACATATCTAAATACTTTATTGCCATATACTATCATCCTTTGAGAGTTATTCACTTATCACCTCACATTCTCATTTCATAATAATTCCGTTATCTTCATCAAGCGGTTCTTCTTCAACTGCTGATGAATATTGGTTTTCAGCTTCAATTTCTTCCTGGAAAAGTTTCCTGAATACATCTTCGCCGGGAACAACTCCAAGGGAACGACCGTTGTCCCAATCAGGAAAAATCGTACCCATATCATCTACGGCTCGAACTGTACCTCTTGTACCGGATGGCACAGGAGAATATGGGTCATTCATACAGATAAGCTCAATTCGTGTACCGGGTGGATACATCTGCTTAACGCTTTCAACAAGTCTGCGCTTTCTATCAAAATTATTCAAGTTTATTACCTCCATAATTGAATTCGTAATCTTGTTGAATTTAAGTAGGACTTCTGATTTTTGTTTTCATATGTCTAACCTTCGTTATTAAATTTTTTGTTGTCACCAGATTTGATGTCTTTTCTTTTATGACTACTTTCATTTTCAGAAAAGTAATCATTTCGCTTATCAAAGTTAGGCTTTTGTTTCATCTCTCGTTCAAACTTTCTCAGTTCAGGTGTGTCTGTAAAGTACATTAAAATCTTCCTTTCTTTGTAAAATAAAAAAGGCAACCGTCTTAATCTAAATTAAAACGATTGCAATAAAAAAAGAGCCAATTACTATATATCATAATATAGTGATTGACTCATATGTTTGATAGTATTAAATTAAGCGAGAAAGATGTCAGTTCTTCTGTTCTTTGATTAGATTCTGCAGTTTTTCAACGGCATCATCTTTAGAATCAGAATCTTTAACAATCTGAATAATCGAGTTCATAAGAACATTGAATTGCTTATCAGTCATATTCTGTTCCATATCCTTTCCTTTCCGGCTTGCCAAAATAGATAATTTCTGCAAACCGAAAACTTAATAAAAACGGTTCTTTGTCAATAGTTGGGGTAATCCGAAAAATGAAATAAAGATATTTAACAAGCGATAGTAAATCAAGCTATCGCTTGTTTTTGCATTTGGTGAGAAAACATATGTAAAATACG
>OGPL01000007.1_pt1 | contig 217494 bp, 230 predicted proteins | sample 1552901 | NCBI WGS metagenome assembly OGPL01 (sample SAMEA2580244, study PRJEB22360) | human gut metagenome | biome: human gut; feature: human-associated habitat; material: faeces | place: Denmark | collected 2008/2010 | reverse complement strand
CTGTTGAGCCCTTTATTAAAAATGATTATTTTATTGCTAGTTATATTAATGGTGAATGGTCAGATAGTATTCCTGGTAAAGATGCTGGTTATGAAGTGGACAAAATATTATGTGATAATGGAGCCACAGGTACTTGGGATAATGACAAATGGGCAATATTAATAGAGAATGCCACAAGAAAGATAAAATGCAGTGTGTTTTTTAAAGAAAGAGCACAATTTGATTTTGATTATACAGGTGCTGAACAGGTGTTTACTGCGCCCAAAACTGGAACATATAAATTAGAAACATGGGGAGCCCAAGGTGGCGATTATTATAATAATTACGCAGGTTTAGGCGGCTATTCGATTGGAACTGCTAACTTTGAAGCAGGAGACACTATATACGTTATAGTAGGTGGTAAAGGTGAAAACGGCAATTTAAATATCGATAAGGTACCAAATGGTGGATATAATGGTGGTGGAGCAGGTGGTAAAGGAATAAATTCTTCAATTACTTCTGGCGGTGGTGGCGGTGGAGCTACGTCAATTCAAAGCACCCTTATCAAAGATGGCTAATTAAAAAATTATGAAAACAATAAAGAGAGTATTTTAATTGTTTCCGGAGGCGGAGGCGGCGGAGGAGGATATTCTGGAAATGCTGGCAGTGCTGGGGGATTTAAAAGCCAAAAAAGTTTTCAAAGAACAGAAGGTAATTTTTCTTGAGGTGGTAATAGTATGGCTGCTACTCAAACATCGGGCTATGCATTTGGCAAAGGTCAAGATGGTGTTGTTAAAACCACTCCCGGGGGCTTTGGATCAGAAGGAAATGGTGGTGGTGGTGGTGGCTACTATGGTGGCTTCGCTAATGTTACCAATGGAGACTATAGTAACGATGCTGGTGCTGGCGGTTCTAGCTATATAGGTAATTCTCTATTAACCAATAAAGTCATGTACTGTTATAACTGTGAAGAATCATCTGAAGAAAGCACTAAGACTATATCAACTACATGTGCTGAAGAAACTCCAACTGAAAATTGTGCCAAAAAAGGCAATGGCTACGCTAGAATAACATTCATAGAATAACAAAAACTGATAGATCAAAACAATCTATCAGTTTTATAATACTTACTTATTATTAATTTCCATAATAACTGGTAAGATAATAGGTCTACGACCAGTTAAATTATTGATAAAAGGATGAAGTTCTAAAATAATTGTATTTCTTAAATCTACATAGTTATAATTATTATTATTTAAATAATGAATAGTTACATCAAATATCTTCTTTTCAATAGCTTGAATTAACTCTGTATTCTCATTAACTAAAACAAATCCTCTCGTAGTAACATTAGGTTTTAATAGTAACTTCTTAGTCATAGGATTAATATTTAAAATAGTAACTAAAATACCATCACGACTCATTAACTTACGATCTTTAATAACTACTGAGCCAATATCTCCAATACGTGAACCATCAACATAAACATCTCCCGCTGTAACAACAGGACCTTTTCTAATGCCATCTTTATCCATTACCAAAGATTCACCATTTTGTAAAATAAAGCAATTTTCTTTTTTTACTCCACATAATGCCCCTGTATCAGCATGTTGCTTTAACATACGATACTCACCATGCATTGGCATAAAATATTCCGGTTGAATTAACCTTAACATTAATTTTTGTTCTTCTTGCTTAGCATGACCAGAAGTATGAACATCTGCTAAATCCGTATTCGTAAATACTTTAACACCCTTTAAATACAACTTATTAATTACATTATTAATACTAGAAGCATTACCCGGAATAGGACTTGAAGAGAATACTACTAAATCATCTGGTAAAAGAGATATTTGTTTATGTGTACCATTAGCAATACGTGATAGCGCCGCTAAAGGCTCCCCTTGAGTTCCCGTACATAAAATACATACTTCATTATGTTTCATATCTTTAGCTTGATTAGCTTCAATAAATATTGATTTATCAGTAATTAAATTATTATTTAACGCAATTTCAATGGCATTTTCCATCGAACGGCCAAAAGTAATTATCTTACGATTATTATGTTGACAAGATTCAACTATATGTTTAATTCTAAAAATATTTGACGCAAAGGTTGCAATAATAACACGTCCATTATGATTGCTAATAATATCAGTTAATGCCCCATCTACTGCTGATTCGGACTTAGAAAAACCTTCACTAAGAGAGTTAGTTGAATCACTCATTAAAAGTCTTACACCCTCTGAACCAATACGTGCCATCTTATGTAAATCAGCCATCGGCCCAATTGGTGTTAAATCAAACTTAAAGTCTCCTGTTTCAAATATCGTTCCATTTGGCGTATGAAGTACAATAGCATAACTATCCGGAATAGAGTGTGTAGTACGAACAAATTCAATATTAAAATACTTTGATTTAACAATAGAATCTTCATTAATTACTTCAATATTCTTATAACCAATATTACGATCAACTAACTTCTTATTAATTAAATCAACCGCAATCTTAGGAGCATAAATCATTGGAATATTAACACTTTGTAATAAAAATGATATTCCTCCAATATGATCCTCATGCCCATGAGTAATAATAAGACCTTTTATCTTATCTTCATTTTGTTTTAAATAAGTAGTATCTTGAATTACATAGTCAACCCCCAGTAAATCACTTTCTGGAAACATAACTCCTGCATCAATAATATATATTTCATCTTTGTGTGTAAATGCATACATATTTTTACCGACTTCACCTAAGCCGCCCAATGCCACTATGTACGTAGCATCTTCATTATTTTTCATAAATATCCTTCTTTCTTAAGTAAAAAATAGAAAAGTAACCACAATAATGTCTGTTAATATTTCTAATCATAAATTAAATAAATATATAAAGTTATTATTGTTATAGTTAAATCTCTATAACACAAATTCAAGTAGTATTATAACAAATAATTTCTTTTTTGTCTATAGTGTGCTAAAATTAACCTAGAGGAGTGATAATATGAATAAGAAGGGTTTTACTTTAGTTGAGCTTTTAGCAACTGTTGTTATTCTAGGAGTTTTAATTACGATTGCCTCTTTTAGTGCCACAGCAATGATTAATAATGCTAAGAAGAAAGCTGGCGCGATTGCGGTTACTAATTTAAAAGAGGCGGCTATAACTTATTATAAGCAAAATAATATTAAGTTAACTAAATGTAATGAAGGTTTTATGGTCGATGGTGATAATACCAGTAGTTGTATAACTAAAGATAATGAAATAACCGTAAATGAACTAATTGAAGCAGGCGCTTTTACTGACACTAAAAACATTTGTGATAAAAATGCTACCGTAACAGTTTATCGTTATGTTGATGAAGATAGCGGTACGGATGAATTAAAAAGTTATGTTGATGATTATGCTTGCAACGCTACCGATACTAAGAATCAAATAAGTAATGATACAGCAAGCACTGATTCATCTAGTACTAATGCCTGTTCCAAATATAATGTTACTAAGTATGGGGATGGCGATTTAGATGGCAGTGTTACTATGATGGATAGAGTAATATTAAGACGCTACTTAGCTGGGATATCTGATTTAAATTGTCAAGCTTTTAAAAACTTTGATTTAAATGCCGATGGTAAAGTAAATGCCATTGATTTAGAGTATATGACTAGAATAGCAATGGGAATAGATATTACATTTCCTGTTACCGATTACGTTTGGTATGGTGATATTAATGAAGATGGCGAAGTTGATGTTAAAGACTTAACCTTATTAAGAAGGTACTTAAAAGGAATATCTGAATTATCTAGCCAAGCTTTAAAAAATGCTGATGTTAATGGTGATGGTAGTATTAATGAAACTGATAAGAAACTATTAACTGAATTCTTAGCAGGTGGGCACTCTAATACTCTTCCTCAATATTCAATCGGTGAAGATGACTAGGACAACCTAGTTTTTTCTTTTGCCACAAGTTCTTCTTGACAATGCCAAAAACATATATTACTATGAGGCTAGGGTTTAAAACTCTATTATATAGGAGGAAAATATGGGAATATTTGATAAATTTAAAAATATATTTAATAAAAATAATGAAACTAAAAAAGAAGATACTACTTTGTATGAAAAAGGGTTAGAAAAAACCAGAAAAGAATTTGTTTCTAAACTTAACTTACTGGGTATAAAATATACTAAAATTGATGATGAATACTTTGAAGAATTAGAGCAACTTCTTATCATGGCTGATATTGGGGTTAATACTGTAATGAATTTTATGGACAGATTAAAATCTCGTGTTAAAAGTGAACACATTACTGATACTAAGACTTTAAATGAAGTAATAATTGATGAATTATTTATTATCTATGTTGAAGGTGAATCTCTAACTGATAAGATTAAGGTGGCTGAATCTGGACCGACCGTAATTTTAATGGTTGGGGTTAACGGCGTAGGAAAGACTACTACAATAGGTAAGCTTGCTAATAAATATAATGAAGAGGGTAAGAAAGTAATGCTTATTGCGGCAGATACTTTTAGAGCGGGTGCTGTTGAACAACTTAAAGTTTGGGCTGACCGTACAAACTCGGTATTCTATGGTAAAGAAAATACTGACCCCGCTGGCGTTATATATGACGGGTTAGAAATGGCTAAGAAAGAGGCTGCTGATATCGTTCTAATTGATACGGCTGGTCGTTTACAAAACAAAGTTAATCTAATGAAAGAATTAGAAAAAATGAATAAAGTTATTGCTAAGATAATACCTAATGCTCCTCATGAGACACTATTAGTAATTGATGCAACAACCGGTCAAAATGGTATTATGCAAGCTAAAAGCTTTAAAGAAATTACTAACATAACTGGTATCGTTCTAACTAAGTTAGATGGTACTGCTAAAGGTGGTATTGTCTTAGCCATCAAAGAAGATGTCAAAATACCTGTAAAATTTATCGGCTTAGGCGAGGGTATTAACGACTTAAAACCATTTGATATTGAATCTTATATTTATGGTTTATTTAAGGATATGATGTAATGACTGATATTGAAATTGCTAGAAATATTACTCCTAAACCAATTAATGATATCTTAGAAACCTATGGCTTTACTAAAGATAGTATCTATAACTATGGGCCTTATATGGCTAAAATTACTAAGGATAATCCCACAAACCAAGAAGGTGATTTAATCTTAGTGACCAGTATTAATCCCACACCATATGGCGAAGGAAAAACTACTATTTCCATTGGGTTATGTGATGGCTTAAATGCCCTAGGTAAGAAGACTATTTCTGTTTTAAGAGAACCTTCCTTAGGTCCAGTCTTTGGCCTAAAAGGTGGTGCGACTGGCGGTGGCCACTCCCAAATTATCCCAATGGAAGACATAAACCTTCATTTTACTGGCGATATTCATGCCATAACATGTGCCAATAACTTACTTTGCGCTATTATCGATAATCACATCTTTCAAGGTAATGAATTAAATATTGAAAAAGTAACTTTTACAAGATGTCTAGATATCAACGACCGGGCTCTGCGTAATATTACTATTAATTCTAGTTATGAAAGAGAAGACCACTTCCAAATCAGTGTGGCTTCTCCTATTATGGCTGTTTTATGCCTAAGTAAAGACTTTGAAGATTTAAAAAACAGACTATCCAAAATGATTGTTGGTTTTAATGACTTAGATAAACCAATCTATGTTCAAGACTTGCACGCAACTGATGCCTTAGCTATTATCTTAAAAGACGCCATTAACCCCAATGCTGTTCAAACGCTCGAAGGAAACCTTGCCTTAGTCCATGGTGGACCTTTTGCCAATATCGCCCATGGTTGTTCTTCTCTTACTTCAATCAAAATGGCTTTAAACCATGCTTCATATGTTGTGACTGAAGCTGGCTTTGGGGCTGATTTAGGAGCTGAAAAATTCCTCGATATTACCGCCCAAGAAGGTAACCTAGATGTTTCCCTAATCGTTCTTAATGTAACTATTCGTAGTTTAAAACATCATGGTGGGGTTAAGAAAGAATCTCTTACTAATCTAGATTTAGACTCTTTAAAACAAGGCTTATCTAACTTAGAATGTCATATATCTAACTTAAAACAATACACATCTAATATCTTAGTTGTTCTAAATAAATTTAATACTGACTATGAAGAAGAAATAAACTTAGTTAAATCATTCGTTCAATCTAAGGCTTTAGAATTTGTTGTTAATAATTCTTATCTAGAAGGTTCTAAAGGTAGTCTAGATTTTGCTAAGAAAGTAGTAACTCTATGTCATAAAGAAAAGATTAAAAGATTATATGATGTTAATGCATCTATTGAAGAAAAAATCGCTTGTCTTGCTAAGAACATCTATCATGCCAACGCCGTTAAATATACTAATAAAGCCTTAGAAGAGATAAAACTCTTAGAAAGCCTTAACTTAGATAAGATGCCAATCTGCGTTGCTAAAACACCAATGTCAATAAGTGATAACAAAGAACTTCTAGGATACCCCAAAGACTACCAAATAAACGTAACTGATATCAAAATATCTAACGGTGCCGGCTTTATCATAGTCTATATGGGTAACATCCTAACCATGCCAGGCCTAAATAAAAATGCGGCCTATTTAAATATGAAAATTGATAAAAATAAGAAAATAGAGGGATTATTTTAATGGATAGAGTAGAACTTAATAATTTATTTGATTTATATGAATCTTTACTAACCAAAAGAGAAAAAGAAATCTTTAAATACTATTACCAAGACGATTATTCTCTAGGAGAAATTGCAGAGAACCTTGACATTTCTCGTACTGCCGTTCATAATGCGATTAAAAACGTAACTGAAAAACTAACTGAATACGAAGAAAAACTAAAACTCTTACAAAAACAAACTATCTTAAAAGAAGTAATTAACTTAGAAGATGTTACTAAGATAAAACAAAAAATAACCAGTATACTTGACATGTAACTTAAGTACAAATGTATACAAATAATATCTTTTTTGATAAAATAAAACTAATAAAGGAGGATTTATGCGCGGTAAAATTATTGTAATTGAAGGAACTGATTGTTCCGGCAAAGAAACCCAAACCTCCCTTTTAGTTCAAAGACTAAAAAGAGAAGGTAAAAAAGTTGAACGTCTTAGATTTCCTATGTATGAAACACCTACTGGTAAAATAGTTGGTGGTCCATATTTAGGTAAAGATTATATAACTCCCTGTTGGTTTAGTGAAGGGGCAGTAAACGTTGATCCTAAAGTAGCGGCCCTATATTACGCTGCTGATAGAAGATATAACTTAACTACAATTGAAAGTTACCTACGTGACGGATATGACTTAATAATCGACCGTTATGTCGAATCTAACATGGCTCACCAAGGTTGTAAAATAGCAGATAAAGAAGAAAGATTAAAACTATATAAATGGTTAGAAACTCTAGAATATAACTTACTAGAGTTACCAAAACCTGATTTAACCATCTTACTTCATATGCCCTATAAAAAAGTAGTTGAATTAAAAAGAGGACGCATTGGTACTGATGAGCATGAATCTTCCCTAAGTTACTTAAAAACTAGTGAAGAAGCTTATTTAGAACTCGCTAGTATGAATAATCACCAAATAATTAAATGTGTTAATGGTGATAAACTTCGTGATATCTTAGATATCCATGAAGAAATCTATAATATTGTTAATGATAAGCTAGGATAATCTCCTAGCTTTTTTGTATGCAATTTGACTTTTATGAAACTTTATGCTATGATATGTGGTAATTAAAGGGGAAGATTTGTAAAATGTATAATAATCCATATGAAATTTTAGGAGTATCTAAAGATGCTTCTTTAGAAGAAATAAAAAAGAAATACCGTGAACTAGCCATGCAATACCATCCAGATATTAATCCAACTGCTGAAGCAGCAGAAAAGATGAAACAAATAAATGCTGCCTTCGAAAACATAAAAAATTCAAAGAATGTTACTACTGAAAATACGTACAACGAAACAAACTATGATTATGGCCAAGAATCAGCTAGAGCAAACAGTGATTATGATCAAGAGGCAGATAAAGCGAGTTGGCAAAAATGGCGTGAAAAACGAGATAAAGCAGAAGAAAGACGCAATAAAGAGGCCGAATATTATAGAGCTAAAGGAATATATTGTAATCTTACAATGCTTCATGAAGCAATTACCTCTCAATTGGCTTCTAAAAAATATAAAAATAATTTTTTAGGGCGATTAGATAAAGTTATTATGGAGTATATTAATTTGGCTAATCAAAACAAAGAAATATATTTTGCCCGTGATGAATATATTTCTAAAATGAAGTCTATCGAAGAACCATTTAAAACATTACTATTAGTTCAATTAGACAAAATTAATAAGGAAGAATTGACATTAGAAGTTCAAGCTTGCAAATATTATATTGAATTTTACCACGTGACATTAGACCACTTAAATAAAAATTTTATTGCTTATTGGGCTAAATTAATGTCATATGAAATTTTTAAATGGCTAGATCTAGACGATAATATTAGAAATATATATAACATTGCTAGAGTTAAATTTATGAGTGAATATGGTGTTGATGAAGAAGATATGTCAAAAATAGATTACACAGTTCATAAGAACTTAGCAAATTATGTTAATGAGAACTCACTTAATTATGATGAAACATTAGAGCAAATTGAAAAAAATGTGGATGTTTTTTTAAGAGAGGCGTACACATATTACATGACAAACATTGAGGATGATAATCTAAAAAGATAGAAAACAGTTGAATTTTATACAAGAATACGATATTATTTAATTAGAAAGTAGAGGATATTTAAAATGATTTATAATCCATATGAAATTTTAGGAGTATCAGAAGAAGCTACTCTAGAAGAATTAGAAAAAAGATATCAAGAAATACAAGTACGAAATCGTCTTAACCTTCATCCAACTCATGAAGACATTAAAAAAATGAATGAAATAAATGTCGCTTATCGTAATGTTAAAGATATGATAAAATCTAAAGAACTTGAAGCAGTTGGTCTTCCTAGTGAAGAAGAAATCAAAGCTCGTGAAGCTAAAGAACGTGAGGAAGCTAGAGCAGAATTTGAAGCTGAACGAGAAAAAGAGCGTTTAGAAGAATCTTTTGATCACAAAATGGGCCCTTATTTTCATCTTTTTACTAAGTATGATAGCATTGCTAAGTTCCATAATTTTATTGTAAACGAATCTCCTTCAAAAAAATACCAAAATAATTTCTTGGCAAGGGTAGATGAAATTATTAAAAAGTATTATATTGACGAAGTAGACAAACATCAAGAAGAAGCAAATGCTGTTAAAGATTATATGTCTGTAGTATTTCCTGATGAAGATGATGATGTACTTATAACACATATAAGAAATCAATCACCTGAACTTGAAAGGTTGTATACTGCAGCTGATAAATATGTTTCGATAATAAATAAATGTGAGGCAAATTTTGTCTTGGTTTTAGAAAGCCAATTAGATAAAATTTTTGCTGAAGAATTAACAGCTGAAGCTAGATCATGCAGTGATTTTAACAGTTTTGCTATCTCAGGTCCAAAAGTTTTATTTGGTGAGGGGTTGCTTAACCCCCGTTATTATATTCGTCGTTGGTTAGACTTAGATGATAAGATTAAAGAAGCATATAATGATGCCAGAGCTAAATTTATGTTTGAGCATGGTGTAGACGAAGAAGCAATGAAAAATATTGATATGCTTGCTCATGCCAAATTAGCAAAATATATTAAAGATAATAAAATACCATCAAAGGAAATTAATGAAAAAATCAATGAACTATATGCATTAGATAATGAATGCTTTAAAGAAATATATGCAAATTATATGTTAGATTCAGAAGAAAACAACCTAAAAAGATAAAAAATAAGCTAGTCTTTAATGACCGGCTTATTTTTAGATTCATAACTATAAGTATCTGTATTATTAATTAAATCATATATCATACTACTATTTAATTCATACTTATATAAAGAATGATGCTTATATAAGTTAAAATCTATATCTAAACTCTTTAAATAATTACTTCCTGCCTTAGAAAACCCTAAAACTTTTAAATAACTATCTTGAGCATTAACATCAGGTGTTATACCAAGTAATATATGCACTAAAGTTCTACTAATCTTATTATAAGTATACCTCTTACTCTTTAACTTATTAATTAATTCATCTAACGAATTACATTCCCTTATAACTTTCTTTAAACGATAATCTAATCCCTCTGTTACATCTAAATAACTATCTAACTTCGTATCTGTTAAAATTTTACATTTTAATACTTTAAAATATAAATCCATATTAGGTTTAATCATACTAGCAAAGTAGGGTGTATATGGGGAAACATCAACGTTACTTAAAAACTTATTCCTAATATTTGAAGCACTTATAATATTACTATTACTCTCTAAATCATGGTAAGAACTAGTTCTTTTAATAGTAACTGCTTTAATCCTTGGATTTATCTTATCAATCGCCTTTAAGTAAGATATCCCTAGTAAATCATTCGGATTAAACTCAAAATCAATATCCAAAGCCCTAGCCATAGCCGTTGGATAATTTAACCCCTTATTTAAATAATCTTTTACAAGCTTATTATATCCACTATCTTGTTGCATTATCCCAATTTTCTTCATGGCCTTTATATCACCAGATTCACTACCAAACACTAACGTATCAATATTAAGCTTATTAAGAAGATAAATACTTTGATAACTAAAAATATCTGCTGCTTGGCACCCAAACACCACCGGTAACTCTAAGACTATATCAATCCCATTATCCAAAGCATATCGAACCTTATCTTCCTTACTTAAAAAAGATATTTCCCCCCGTTCTAAAAAATATCCGTTTAAAACCAACACGATAACTGAGTTGGGGAAGATTTCTTTAATTTTCTTAATTTGATAAATATGCCCATTATGTAAAGGATTATATTCCGCCACTAACCCAATAATATTCATAAAATCACATCCAAGATAATTATACCTAATCTCTTAAATAATGCAAGTAAATTTGACTAAAGGTGAAAAAAGTGCTAAAATTATAAGCGATGAGGAGAAAATAAATGAAATTAAATAATAATGATGAAGAGTCCCCGAAAGCGTCTTACTTAGATAAATCTATAAAATCATGGACTCATTTAGATAATGAATTACAAAAACATATGCTTGAAAATCAGGATATTGACGCCAAGTATATCAAAAGAATAACTAAAATAGTTGAGCTATATATTCACTTTTTAAAAGAATATAAGAAAGTATTTTACATTAATAAAGCTAGTAATGCCGAACTTAGATGTCGTACAGACATATTAAAACTTCAATCTTTCTTAAAAGAAGAACTAATCTCTATGGCTAACACTTGCTATCCAATCCTTTTCCATACTAAGGACTATCAATTATTCTTCTATGATCTAAGAAGTAAAGTAGATAATATTAATATTAACTGGGAATACTATATGTTAGGTAAATTAGATACTTTATTCTATTTAAATAAGAAAAACTATGAGTTCATGAACCAAGATATAATTAAAAATATTAGCAAGCGAGATCTTAATATCTTAATCAATAATATTAAACTTGGTAAATGGAGTAGTGAAGATACCATTAATTATTTAAATAATATAGCTATCCAAGATAGTATAAAAAACGCACAAACCTTAACAAAGCAATTGTCAAAATAAGAAACTTGCGATATAATCTAGCTACTAGAAAGGACTTAATTATGATGCGATTTGACTTAAATAAAATTAGTGAACGAGGAATAGAAATTGATCAACATATCTCATTTGGACCAGATTACTTAAAACACACAACGATTAAAAAGTTAAATGACTGTCATGTTGTTGGCCGCATTTATTATAATATTACCAAAGAAGTTATCTTTGACGGCGATATATCCGGAACAATGAAATTAGTCGACGCTAATACGACCGAGCTTATTGATTATCCATTTAATACTCATATCACCGAAATATTAGACGAAGACAAACAAACAGAAGAAAATTTACGTACAAATATGCAAAATAGTCTTGACCTAGAAGAAGTTTTATGGCAAAATATTGTATTGGAAGTTCCCATTCGAGTAACTAAAACTGATAAACCTAATAAAACCAAAGGTGATGGTTGGGAACTATATGATGAATTTTCCAAAAAAGATGATCCAAGATTAGAGTGCTTTAGAACTCTACTTGATGAAGGGAAGGAGTGAAAATATGGCAGTTCCATTTAGAAGAACAAGTAAAACTAAAAAAAGAATGCGTCGTACTCACTTAAAAAAAGAAGTTGGAGCATTAACTACATGTCCTAAATGTGGTGCTACTATCCAACCTCATCGTGCATGTATGGCATGTGGGTTCTACAAAGGCAAAGATGTTTTAAATAAAAATGCTAAAGAAGAAACTACAAATACTGAAAACTAGTTTTTACTTGACCTAGATATCTAGGTCTTTTTTTTGTTTCTTTGTGTCAAGACGTTACTTTACTCATTAACATAACCACTTGAATATTATATAATAATACTTATGAGGTAATTTATGAAGTTTGTAAATTTAACTAAAAAAGAATATGAAACATTGCTATCTAATACTAGCCCAACCAATTTTTATCAAGATTTATCCTGGTTAGAATTTCAAAGTAATCTAGGACACACTTGTCACATCCTAGGCATTAAAGATAATAATAAAGTTCTAGCTGGAGCCATCTTTATAGAACAGGATGCTATCTTAAAAAAATGCACCTTTACTTGTCCTGGTGGTATCTTAATTGACTATCAAGACAAAGAGATACTAGAGTTCTTTCTAACTAACTTAAAGAAATATATGAAAAAACATAATGTCCTAGAAACATCCTTTAATCCATATATTCCTTATAATGATAATATAATCTCGACGTTAGAAAATTTAAAAGCCAAGAAAATACCTAGCGAGATTAAAGAACATTCTTATCTAAAAACTAATATCTCTCTAGATACCTTCTTAAGAAACATCTCACAGCAAGCATTAAATAAAATCAATGAATGTAATAAATATTCTCTAGAAACTATTCCCATAACTTTAAATAATATTGATAATCTATATGACATCATTAAAGAAAGTGATATCGATATGTCTCTAGATTATCTAACTAAGTTATATGAAACCTTAAAACCCCTAGATAAAATAGAAATATTCTTAACTAAATTCTCTTATCCTAAATATATATCTAACTTAGAAGAAGAAATATCTGTCTTAAAAGAAGAAAATACCTTAATAAATAATGATACTTCAAGTAAAAAAAATCTTACTAAAATAGTATCTTTAGAAACTAAAATATCTAATTTAAAAGAAGAACAATCTACCGAAGGTAAAGTAATAAACCTAGGTGCTACTATCTTATTAAAAACTAATAATGCTGTAACATCTTATCTTACTTTGTCTAATAAAGCATTTCCGCAGTTCGATATAACTTATTATTTATATTATCAAGGTATTAAGTATGCCATTAATAATGAATTTAATATCTTTAACTTAGGAACAGTAGCAAACGAAACTTTAAAAGTATCTTTTAATACTTTAAACTATTTCCTAATGCCAGAGTTTATTTTAAAAAATAATAAAATTCTTGCGTATCTTAATAAATATCACAAATAAAAGTTTTAATTTAGACCAAACTATGATAAAATTTAAATATAGGAGGAATGTATATGTGGATTATTATTCTTATTGCTGTAGTCGCTATTATCGTATTATTTGTTATTAACACTTACAATACTTTAGTTGGACTAAGAAATAAAGTAAAAGACCAATGGGCTCAAATTGACGTTCAATTAAAAAGAAGATTTGATTTGATACCAAACTTAGTAGAAACAGTAAAAGGATATGCTAAACATGAAAGCGACACCTTAGAAGCTGTAGTAAAAGCTAGAAATACTTATCTTGCAGCTAGTACTCCAGAAGCTCAAATGAAAGCTGATGGTGAATTAACTCAAGCTATTACTAAATTATTTGCGTTAAGTGAGGCTTATCCAGAATTAAAAGCTAATGAAAACTTTAAACAACTACAAAGTGAACTAACTTCTACTGAAGACAAAATATCTTATGCTAGACAATTTTATAATGATATCGTTATGAAATACAATAACAAAATTGAGATGTTCCCTTCAAATATCGTAGCAAGTATGTTTAAGTTTAAAGCTCAAGCTTTCTTTGAAGTAAACGAAGAAGAAAGACAAAACGTTAAAGTTCAATTTTAAAAAAGCGTGATATCATGCTTTTTTTCTTTATATACTAGGAAAGACATTCACAAATTAGTTAATTTATTGCACATCAAAATTACAGACGAAGTCTGCATTTTTAAAATTTAATTAAATTCATTTTATCAAAATCATGCAAGTGTACTATACGTGTATAAGACAAAGTATCTTTAGAAAAGTGGCTGTACGCAGAAGTTGAAAAATGGAATTAGCCAGACGTGTCTGGCCAATTAAGAAATGCTTGAATTTCTAAATATTGCATATGCATCTTTTTTTCTTTAAATTTATATGATAGAATATCTATAGAAGAGGAATATTATGACAGTTAAAAATTATATAAATAAAGAAACTATTAATGATGATGAATTTGAATTAATCTGCAGTATCATTAAACTACGTAACGAATTAAAGCTAACTCAAAGAGAATTAGCTGAAAAATCTGGAGTATCTCAACCTAATATTGTCCGCTTTGAACATATTAGTCATTCCGCAACCTTAGCAACTACCTTACGTATTTTAAACGCTATGGGATATTCACTAAAAATTTACAAAAAGTAATTGACTAGAGATATCAATCATGATATAATTTTCTTGAGGTGGAAAAATGCAAGCAAGAAAAAAAGAAATGACTCAAGAAGAAATAAATCTAATCAAAGAAATTGGCCAAATTAGAAAAGCCAAAAACATTACCCAAAGAAGACTCGAAGAACTATCGGGAATATCCCAACCTAATATCGTTAGGTTCGAAAGGGCTGTAATTTCGCCCTCAGTAGGTACTGTTTTAAGAGTCTTAAGACCAATGGGCTATACTTTAAGAATAGTTAGAGCTAGAAATTAAAGTGTTAAAATGATATAATCTCTTTTAGAAAAGAGGTTTTTTTATGCTTATTATTGGTTCCCATGTATCCTTTGGAGCTAAACAATTATTACAATCTGTTACGGAGGCAGTATCTTATAATGCTGATACTTTTATGTTCTATACTGGAGCACCTCAAAATACTGTAAGAAAGGATATTGACGATACCTTGACTCTTCAAGCTACAGTTATCATGCAAGAAAACAAAATTGATATTAATAATGTTATCTGCCATGCCCCTTATATCGTTAATCCTGCTACTAATGATCCTGAAAAAAGAGAGTTTGCAATTAACTTTTTAAAACAAGAAATATCTAGATGTGCCTCTCTTGGTGTTAAATACTTAGTCTTACATCCTGGTTCCAGTGTTAATATTACTAAAGAAGAAGGTCTAGATAATATCGTAACTGTCCTAAATAGTATTCTAGATAATCAATACGATGTTACTATTCTTCTAGAAACCATGGCCGGGAAGGGCAATGAAAGAGGAATTACCACTGATGAATTAGCATATCTTATAAATAATGTTAATGATAATACTAAGTTAGGAGTATGTATCGATACTTGTCACCTTAATGATGCTGGTATTGACTTAACATCCTTTGATAAATACTTAGACGACTTTGATCAAAAAATAGGAATACCAAGAATTAAATGTGTTCATGTTAATGACAGCAAAAATCCTTTTAATTCCCATAAAGATAGACACGCTAATATTGGCTTTGGTACGATTGGTTTTGATACTCTAAGTAATATTATTTATAACCCCAGATTAGATAATATTCCTAAAATCTTAGAAACTCCTTATATTGGCGATACCGACGATGCTAAAGAAAAGAAATATCCTCCCTATAAATATGAGATTGCCATGATTAGAAGTAAAACATTTGATAATGAACTTTTAGATAAGATTAGAAAGGCTTACAACAAAAACTAAGTCTTTTTAAAATTGATGTTTCTAAGAAGAAATATCTGTCACTATAGAAATACTAATAAATAAAATTAAAGAAGCTCTTAATACATAAGAATTTCCTATAGAAAATATCAATATTGTTTGGTATACTATAAAAGACAAAGAAAGAAGTTGAATTTATGGGGACATATATAAAAGATATAACTGATAGAGAAGTCGATTTTGCTAAATGGTATACTGATATCGTAAAAAAAGCTGATTTGGTAGATTATTCTAACGTTAAAGGAAGTATGATAATAAGACCCTATGCCTATGCCATATGGGAAAATATCGTTAGTATTTTGGATAAAGAATTTAAAAGATTAGGCCATGAAAACGTTCAAATGCCTATGTTTATTCCTGAATCTTTATTAAACATTGAAAAAGAACATGTTGAAGGCTTTGCACCTGAAGTAGCTTGGGTAACATATGGTGGTAATGAAAAACTAGAAGAAAGAATGTGCGTAAGACCAACTAGTGAAACCTTATTCTGTGACCATTTCAAAAAAATAATTAAATCTTATCGTGATTTACCAGTTCTTTATAACCAATGGTGTACCATCGTAAGATGGGAAAAAACAACTAGACCATTCTTAAGAAGTAGAGAAATCTTATGGCAAGAAGGACATACAATGCACGCTACTGCCGAAGAAGCTAAAAACGAAACCTTAAGAATGCTTAAAGTATATGAAGACTTCCAAAAAAATTATTTAGCAATGCCTGTTATAGTCGGTAAAAAAACCGATAAAGAAAAATTTGCCGGTGCTGAAGAAACTTATACAATTGAAGCTATGATGTGGGATGGAGTAGCATTACAAAATGGAACCAGCCATTACTTTGGTACGCACTTTGCTAAAGCCTTTGGCATTGAATTCTTAGATAAAGATAATAAATTAAAAACACCATATCAAACTTCATGGGGTTCAACAACCAGAATGATAGGTGGTCTAATAATGACTCATGGTGATGATAGAGGATTAGTATTACCCCCTAAAATTGCACCAACTAAAGTTATGATAATTCCAATAGGCAAAGTTGATACTGAATTAGAACAAGTAAAAGAAACCTTAGCAAATGCGGGTATTACTTATAAAGTTGATTTAACTGATAAAACTCCAGGTTATAAATTTGCCGAAGCCGAAATTAAAGGTTACCCAATTAGAATCGAATTAGGCCGTCGTGATTTGGATAATGGATTCACAACTATTGTAAGACGTGATACTTTAGAAAAAATTCAAGTTCATGACTTAAAAGATATTGCTAATATCATTAATGAAACCATGGATAAAATGCAACATGAAATGTATGAAAGAGCAAAGGCTCGTCGCAACAGCATGATTTATACTGCCACTAACTATGATGAATTTAAAGACATTGCCATGAATAAATCTGGATTTATCAAAATCAACTGGTGTGGTGATGTAGCTTGTGAAAATAAAATCAAAGAAGATACCGGTATGAAATCTCGTTGTATTATTAAAGAAAATACGAGTGATGTCTGCTGTGTCTGTGGTAAAACAAGTAAATACGAAATCTACTTTGGTCGTCAATACTAATTACAAATAAGTTAAAACTCTTATTTGTTTTTTAAACTAAATTACACTAATAATAAATAAAACCTTGTTAAATAAAAAATAATTTGATAATATAGAAAAACAAGAAATGAGGAACATATGAAAAAACTAACTATAATAAAATATGGTGAACTAACAACTAAAAAAGACAACATTAACTTCTTTTTGAGCCAACTAAAAAAGAACGTTAGTAAAATCTTAGAAGGACTAGATACTACCATAACTTTCGATAAATCAAGAATGTTTGTTGAAACAACAAAGTTTGATAAATGCTTAGAAAAACTTCAAAAAGTATTTGGTATCCATGAAATTACTATCGCTTATGAAACTAGCAATGACCCAAAAGATATTGAAGAAACTTTAATTAGCCTTATCCAAGATAAAGACTTTAAAACATTTAAAGTTGAAACTAAAAGGAGTTATAAAAAATATCCTGGTACTAGTATTGAAATCTCTAAACATTATGGTGGCGTAGTATTAAAAAACAAAGATGTAACTGTTGATGTTCATAACCCTGAAGTAACCATAAATATCGAAATTAGAAGTAATAAAGCTTATATCTATTTTGAACAAATACCAGGACTTGGTGGTTATCCCGTTGGAGTCCAAGGTAAAGGACTATTAATGCTAAGTGGGGGAATAGACTCCCCAGTTGCCGGGTATCTTGCCATGAAACGTGGTATCAAACTAGAATGTGTCTACTTTGAAGCTCCTCCACATACTAGTCTAGAAGCTAAAAATAAAGTAACCGAACTAGCTAGAAAACTAGCGTTATATAACAATGCCAGCATTAAAATGCACGTTATAAATTTTACCGAAATCGAAGAAACTATCTATAAAGAAATACCTAACGACTATCTTATAACCATTATGCGTCGCATGATGTATCGCATCAGTGCTATCCTATGTAGTAGAAACAACCTAAAAGCAATCATTAATGGTGAATCTATTGGACAAGTAGCCAGCCAAACCCTAACTAGCATGAGAGCCATAAACTCTGTAATCGATATTCCTGTAATAAGACCAGTCGCTTGCTTCGATAAACTAGAAATTATTGACTTAGCAAGAAAAATCGATACTTATGAAACCAGCATCTTACCATATGAAGATTGCTGCACCATCTTTGTTCCAAAACACCCTGTAATCAATCCTGAAATCAAAAAATGTTTAGAATACGAAGAACTAATTGATTACAAAAACATGATTTATAATGCTATTAAAAACGAAGAAATAATTAAAATCAACTATAAACAAGAAAACGAATACCAAGATATTCTCTAGTATAAAATAACCAAATCAAACCATAATACTAATGGTGATATTATGGGAAGATTAGAAAATAATTATTATAAAACTAAAGACTTTATCTTCAAGAGTGATAAAGATAAAAGATACGCGGATGTCTTTAACGAATATGGTTTTAACTTTGAAACAACCAAAGAAACCATCTATGACGACATCAAGCTAGCAACCCATCCTAGTATCAATACAACTAAAGAATACCTTAATATGCGTAGTAAATACTAACTTTGAGCTTACTTTAGCTCATTTTTTAATGCAAAATTAACCACTTTCTAGTATAATAGTAAATAGAGGTGGAAAAATGAAAATATTATCAGTAAATGCAGGAAGTAGTTCCTTAAAATTTCAAATGTATGAAATGCCAGAGGCAAAAGTATTAATCTCCGGTATATTTGAAAGAATAGGTATCGATAATGGTATTTATACAATTAAAATAAATGGAGAAAAATTAAAAAAAGAGGCTGATTTAAAAAATCACAGTGTTGCTGTTAAAATCTTACTTAAAGAGTTAGTTGAAAATAAGGTTATTGAATCTTTAGACGAAATCAAAGGTGTTGGTCATCGTCTAGTTCATGGTGGCGATAAATATAATAAATCCGTAATTATTGACGACGATGTAATTAAAACTGTTAAAGAATTAATTCCATTAGCGCCTTTACATAATCCCGCAAATATTATGGGTGTTGAAGCTTTTAGAAAAGCTATTCCTAATGCCGTTCAAGTTGGATGCTTTGATACAGCCTTCCATCAAACAATGGACGAAGATAGTTATCTTTATGCAGTTCCATATGAATGGTATACTAAATATGGCGTTAGAAAATATGGCTTCCATGGACTAAGCCATAAATATGTATCCCAAAAAGCTTGCGATATTCTAGACCGTAAATATTGCAATGTTATCGTTTGTCACTTAGGTGGCGGTGGCTCAATCTCTGCTGTTCGTGATGGCAAATGTATTGATACATCAATGGGCTTTACGCCAAATGCCGGAATCGTTATGGGTTCTCGTTGTGGTGATATTGATTATAGTATCATTCCTTATATGATGAAACAAACCGGTATGACGATTGACGAAATCGATACTGAATTAAATAAAAAGAGTGGTATGTATGGTTTAAGTGGTATTTCTAGTGACTTTAGAGATATCGAAGCTAAAATATCTATCCGTGATCATCGTGCTATCATGGCTCACCACTTATTCGTTAACTCTGTAGTTAGTTATATTGCTAAATACTACGTTGAACTAGGTGGTTGTGATTGCTTATGCTTCACAGCAGGTGTTGGTGAAAACTCCGCTCACGTAAGACGTATGATTATCGATAGATTAACGCCACTTGGCTTTAGAATTAATCGTGATTTAAACGAAGAAATGCGTTTTGGCAAAGAAGGCTTAATATCAGCTTCTAACTCAACTGTCCCAATCTATGTAATTCCAACTGACGAAGAAGTAATGATAGCAACCGATACATACAAATTAATTCAAGACAATATTAAATAGTAAAAAATAGAAAGAGTTATAGTGTGATTAATCCTGTAATAAAAAAAATATATAAGAAAATTAAAAAATACAATACTATCGTTATTGCCCGCCACATTGGGCCTGATCCAGATGCTGTATGTAGCCAAATTGCCTTAAGGGATACCATTAAGGCAACTTTTCCCTCTAAGAATGTCTATGCTGTAGGAATGAGTGTCTCTCGTTTCAAAAGTTTTGGCACCTTAGATAAAATCAATGAAGAAGAGTTAGATAATCCTTTACTTATCGTTTTAGATGTTCCAAATATTTCTAGAATCGATGGTATAACATTTAGCAAATATAACGAAGTAATTAAAATTGATCATCACCCTTACGAAGATAAAATGGGCGATACTGAACTTGTTGATACTACATCTTGTTCCGTTGCCCAGCTAATAGGGGAGCTTGTACTAAATACCAGGCTTAAACTAACTAAAGAAGTTGCTGAAAATATCTTCTTAGGTATTGTAAGTGATAGTGATAGATTCTTACTTCAATATACAACGGCTAAAACCTTCAAGATAGTTAATCAAATTATTGAAAAAACTAATCTTGATTTTACTAATCTTTATGTTAGATTATATGAACGCCCCCTAAACGAAATTAGATTCCAAGGCTACTTAGCCCAAAACTTAATTACAACCGAAAATGGTTTTGCCTATATTAAAATAACCACTGACGATATCAAAAACTTCGGTGTTGACTCTTCAACTGCTAGTAACATGATTAATAACTTTAACTATATTAAAGAAATTAAAGTCTGGACATTCATAACTTATGATCAAAAAAGCACCATGTACAAAGTAAACATAAGAAGTCGTAATGTCGTTATTAACGATATTGCCGCTAAGTACCATGGGGGAGGTCATAAATTTGCTAGTGGCGTTAGAACAACTAATGAGGTTGATATCGATAATTTAATCAAAGATTTAGATGAAAGATGTCGGGAGGTTAACCATGAATAAAAAAGTTAGAAAAAATAAAAAACTTAGAGTATTAATAATATTACTAATCTTAATCCTAGGAATTATCTTATTAGCTAATAAAGATAAAATATTTAAAAACGAAATAACCATCACCTCCCAAGATGAAATAGTTACTACCCCAAATAGTAATATTAACCTTTTAAGTAGTGTTACTGCTAAAAATAGTAAGAACAAAGATGTCAAAGTTACCATTAGAGGAGATTATGACTTAAATAAACCTGGAACTTACGAGTTAGAATACGTTGCTACTGACTCTAATAAAGAAGTAACAAAAAAATTTAGATTAATAGTTAAAGAAGAAAGTACTTCTAAAGAAGAAACTCCAAGTACTAATAAACCTAAAGATAACTCCAATACTTCCAGTAGTAAAAATAATACTCAAATTAGTAGTGATAATAAAACTAATGAAACAGCCAATAAAACATTTACTACATCTAAAGGTTTTAATGGCGAAATAATAAACGGGGCTACTTATATCGAAGGCATCCTAATTGCTAACAAAACTTATGCTTTACCAGAAAACTATGGCAATGGTCTAACCAAAGAAACCCAAAACGCTTTCAATAAAATGCAAGTTGCTGCCAAACTTGATGGTTTAAATATCTATATTTCCAGTGGATTCAGGTCATACGCTACCCAAAAACGTGTCTATAATAACTATGTTAAAAGAGATGGCGTCGAAGGTGCTGATAGATATTCATCACGTCCAGGTCATAGTGATCACCAAACAGGTCTAGCCTTCGACTTAAATACTATCAACGATTCATTTCAATACACTGCTGAAGCCAAATGGCTTTCCCAAAATGCCTACAAATATGGTTTTACCATAAGATTTCCTAAAGGTAGAGAAGAAGAAACCGGTTACAAATATGAATCATGGCATTTTAGATATGTTGGTGAAGACCTAGCAACCAAACTATATAATAATGAGGACTGGCTATCAATTGAAGGATATTTCGGTATAACTAGTACTTATGATTAAGAAGATTAATTCTTCTTTTTTCTTTGAATTAAATATTATGAATACGACTTGAAATTTTTCACAAATTATAAGATAATAGTAATTGATAATAAAGGAGGCTTATATAATGATCGATAAACTACTAACCTTAAGTGAAGAAGAAATAAATGCCTTATTTGATGGCATTGACTTAAGTGAACTACAAGCATTAATAGATAGTGTGAATAAACTAGGAGAATTATATGAATAAAGAAGAATTAAGTAACGCAATAAGCGATTATCAAAAATTATGCCGTGGAAACTACGATACTATTTTAGATGAAATTGAAAGAAAACAAAACGAATTAAATATAATTTTAAAATCAATTGAATTTGCTAAAAAAACTAGTGCCACCCAAGAAGAAATAAATGATTTACTAGAACAAGCTAAAGTCCTTCAAAGCGAAATAGATAAACTATGGTGTCAAAAAAATAAAATGGCTAAAAAATATATTGCTATAAGAGAACTACTAAGTAATGCTGCCGTATCTAAAATTCAAAGAGCAAGTAGTGAAGAAGTAGCTAGCGCTAAAAAGTTAGAACAAGAAGAACTAGAATATGCCCTAGAAGAAAAAGGTAATGAACTAAAAAACTTAGAAGAACAATTATATCATTTAGAACATACTAGTAGTCTTGATAAAGAATCCCAAGAAAAGTTAGATAGTTATCAAAAACGAATCAAAGATATCGAAAACCGTGTTGTCTATGAAAACGCTAAAATGAGCGACGCTATGTGCAAAGAAGTACTAGAATGTCGTACTCATATTAAAAACATCTTAGAACAAGACGCCCATCTTCATAAGGCATATATTAATTCGAATAGCCAATCTCTAAAAGAAGAGATCGAATCTTTAAAAGAAGAAATCGAAGAACTACAAAGAAAAATCGGTATTTTAATCTATCAAAGTGAAGAAAACTATCGTAAATATTTAATTAGTATGGTTCAAGTATCACCCATAAAGAAAAACTATATCCAATTAACAAATGACTATAGTGAACTAAAACTAAAATGCCAAGACATATCTGAAAAATTCAAACCCCAATTAGAAACCTACTTAGAAGAACTTAAATCTTTAATAGCTAAAGTCAAAGAACCAAATGTTATTTCTACAACTGATATCTATACTCTTATGAAAGACTATCCTTATTATAAAGGAGATACCATCATCTTAGAAAAAATGTCTCCAATGATATATAATGCCAATGGTATTTTACTAGATTATCAAAGTATTTTAAATTATGTAACTAATAATAATGATAGTAAAAAATTTATTTATACAGAGTTAGAACAAAATGGTATGTTAGATATTCCTTTTAATAAAGAAACTTGGGAGTCCCTATTCCAAACTACTATTGATGAAAATACTATTACTTACTTAGAAAAAACCTCTAATCTTTATACTAGATTAAGTTCTAAAACTTTCCAAAGTGATACGGATAATCAAACTATTAAAAAATATTTAAATTCTTATAAAGACGCTATTGATAAATTATATCGCAAATTAATGTATAAAAGATTTATTAACCAAGGTGAACTAACTGCTACTATTGCTGACTATAAAACATTAGATAGCTATCAAAATTATATTCAAAAATATTTAGAATTCTTAGATAATAAAATTAAATCTTATCAAAGCTTATTAGAATCTTTATCTAGTATGGAAAAGAAGGGTAATGAAGAACTTAATGATACGTATCTAAGTATTGGAAATAAAAAGGATATAATTGAAAAACTATTAGATAGTGCTAAAGTAGATGATATTAAAATAACTGCTGATGTAGAGGAAAATACTGAAGATAAACCTATCAGTATTGGCTTTGAAAGCGTTAATACCTCGCTACATGAACCAGTAGGTGAGCCAATTTTTCTACCTAGTGAAGATACCACTTTAGAACCTCAAATACCAGAAAAACCATTTAATACTACTGAAAGTACTAAAAAGCCAGAATCAGTAGTAGAGCAGCCTAAAGTAAATAATGCTACTATGCAACAACTATTTGATCCATTTGGCTTAAACTCTTCTTTAGAAGAACAAAAACTAGATAATATTGATAATGGAATAACTAACCCAGTACCAAGTAAGCCTTTACTAGATGATAATTCTTTGAATCAAGAACCGGAAGCCCCAAAGTTTACAGCTGAAGACTGGGGTATAACTGATGTCCAAGTTTCTGATACTAATCCAGTAGATAATGGTATCGTTGATATTAAGCCTGATGAAGAAGTAATCAGTGAAGATAACAGTATTACAAAATCTTCCTTAAAAAATCCAAAAGATGAATCATTAGACGATAAAGCTAAAGTAGTTGAAGTTGCACCTGTACCAGAAGACATTAAAGCAATGTTAAACTTAGGAAATAATGTTACTCCAAAAGAGCCTGTAATGCCTGACCCTATTCCTGGAGCACCAGAATCTCCAAGTACTTTCTTAAATAAAAAAGATCCTGTTCAAACATTAGAGCCTAAAGAAGAAGATGCACCTATCTTTGTAATTCCTAACGAAGTAACAGCTATTTCTAATCCAAGTGAAACATTAACCTCTCAAAATAATGAGAACACTCAAACTAATAATAATGGCTTAAACCTTTAATCTAATTTAAACAAGCACACAGCTTGTTTTTTCATTATAAAAAAATAATTTATGTCTAAAAAGTGTCTACTTAGTAAATAAAAAGCAATAAAATGTTGCAAATAGAAAATTTTATGATATTATATTAAGACCAAAGGGGGATTATTATGCAAAATTTTATTCAAACATTTAATACTTATGCAACCAATACTGTTAAAAATACTAATGAATTTAATAAAGAAGAAAACATCGTTCTAGATTATACTAACTGTGTATCTTTAAAAGAGGTTATGGATACTTTTAATAAACTATATCTAGATTTTATGGCTGATTATGCTACGATGCCAAAACTTAACTATGCTTTTTATGAAAATTTTATTTCTTTTGAAGAAAACACTTTATTTATGGCATTATATAACGTAAAAGGTATTACTGATAACGATGAATATAAGAACTTTATTATTGAAGAAAAAGATGGTAATATTGAAGCTTATCTCTTTAATCAAGATAAATCTTATAATAAAAAAGTTGATGATATTTCTAAATATGTCTTAAGAGGATACTATAATTTAGCTAAAAAACATGAAGTATTCTTAAAAACTTGTGAACACTTCTTTGAAAAGCTAATCTTCTGCCGTGGCAATGGTATAAATTCTAGTCTTAGCATTAAACTAGTAGGTAATCCATTCCTATCGTGCAATAAATTAAATATAAGCTTTGGAAATATTGATTATACTTCTGGTGCTTGGGTTGACGCAACTTATGATTTAGGACTTAATTACAAATTAGAAAACATTAATGTTATGGAAGGGTATTATGATACGGATAAAACTCAAACTGAAACATTAGACTACTTATTAGAACATTGCTATATAAGTAATGAAAGATTACCAGAAATTTCTAATTATATTCTAGATGAAAAAAGTGCTAAACGAAAATTAAATTAAAAAAGTGGTTGTCAAACTAAATAAAGTATGATATATTTATATTGCTTCGAAAGAAAATTAGAAGCATTATAAACATGGCGATGTAGCTCAGCTGGCTAGAGCATCCGGTTCATACCCGGCAGGTCGAGAGTTCGAATCTCCCCGTCGCTACCATAAGGAAATCTGCTCGTACTTTTCGAGTTTTAATAAATGACTAATTCAGAAATGGATTAGTTTTTTTGTGTTTGTGCCATACTTTTGTGCCATTTTGTGCCTTATAAGGTGTTTTTGGTATTATTTTGAAGTTGGGCAAATACATTTACACTATCTTTTTTATTTTGTTCTAGTGCGTGTGTATAAATATCTAACGTAATATTGATATTAGAATGTCCTAGACGTTCTTTTATTGTAACGGGGTCAACACCTTGACTATTTAATAATGTAGCACACGTGTGTCTTAATTCGTGAAAAGTGATTTTAGGTAGATTATATTTATTTACTATCTTTTGAAGTATCTTATTACAAGTGCAAGGGTGTATATGTTCTCCATATTTATCAGTAAAAACTCTATCTGTGCCTTTCCATTTATTTTCCATATATAATTTATATCCGTCTTGCCACGCTTTATATTCTTTTAATAACTCTATTGTATTATTGTCAAGATTTATAGTTCTAATAGAAAAGTCTGTTTTTGCATTTTCTTCATCAACTACGCCGTCAATAACTTTTAAAGAATTATCTATATAAAGCGTTTTATTAATAAAGTCAATATCACTCCAACGTAAAGCACATAATTCGCTACGTCTAACGCCACTAACAAGTGTTAATATAATAATTGTCCTATATTTAATATTTTCGTTATTTAAGCAATTAAATAGGCTTTGTACTTGCTCTATATTGTAGAAATTTCTTTTTTTCTTTTGTAATTTAGGACGTATTGCGTCTTCGTTTGGGTTGCTTTCAATAAATTTCCATTTTTTTGCTTGTTTAAGCATTAAATTAACTAAGTCAAAATAGTGTAGCATTGTTTTTGATGTTAATTCTTTGCCTTTTTGTCCTTTTTTTATTTTATTATACATATTATCTAACATATAAGATGTTATTTTATTAAGTTTATAATTTCCAATATAAGGTATCATAACTTTTATATAGTCTTTATATCCTTTTGTGGTTATTTTGCTAACATTAGGAATACAATATTTTTCAATAAAAAGATTACTATATTCAAGAAAAGTCATATCATTTATATTGATTTTTTTTGATTTATGATAATATTCTTCAACAAGTTTGGCGTACCATATTTCAGCACTTTCAGAATTTCCCGTATGTCTTCTTTTTACACGCACTCTTTTTCCGTCAATATTTGTACCAACTTCAATAATTGTTTCATATAAATTTAAACCATTTTTTGTGCCAATTTTTTTATAACCCTTAGATTTTTTCATATAATTCTCCTTTCGTTAATAAGGGTTATATGCACTCATTTATACAATAAATATTATACCATAAAACCCTTATTTTTTCTATATAAACACTGACATTTCAAGCTCTTTTTCTTGTGATTTTTCTATCCATTTATTAATTTCATTTAGGTCAAATTTTATGCGATTGCCAACCCTAAAATGTGGTATTTTTTTCTCACGTACAAGTTTCCTTATTTGTGGGATTGATGTTTGTAAATAGATTGATAACTCTTTTATATTACATATATTCTTTTGCATATAACATTCTCCTTTTTATGGTGTCATAACAGAAAACTAAATAAAGAACTAAGCATTTCCTCATTTCCTCACATATTATATGTGGGGTTTTGGGGAAGTCCTATCTACTAAATACCAATGCCAAATATTATTTTCTTTTTTCTTATCAATAATTTTATCTCTTTTTAAGTCGTCTTTAGCTCTCTCAAGAGTAGTTTCACTAATTCCTAATAGTTCAGCACTAGCAACTATATCTTTGTACTCACTGTTTTTATGTTGAGTTAAGTATTCCAAAATGAAATCTTTAGCTATATCTCTTGGCTTTTTTGTTTCAATAATTGTTTGTTGTTCTTCTTCGTAATCACGTTCTCCTAGCCATTCAATTTTATCATCAACCATTTTAAATGCTAGTGTTTTACCACGTTCTGCTAAATTACTCTTAGTATGAATAAATAACATTTCATCTTTTCCTTTTGCAATAGTAACAATAGAACGTGCAATGCCTCCAAAGTCTATACTTCCTAATAATCTATATATTTGATTTCCACCAGTAAGTCCTTTGTTTCTATGAATAACAAACACAATAGCACAATTATGCTTTTCTGCTAGCTTTCCTATGGGTTTTAAAAGCATTCTAGTCTTTGTAGCACTATTCATATCTACATCTCCTAAAAACGCCGTAATGGGGTCAAATATAACTAATTTAGGTTTTATTACTTCAAATAATTCATCTAACTCTGATATATCCGAAAGCATTATATCATTGCTTTCCTCATGTCCCTCTTTTAAATCTATCATATAAATATTGTTATAATCAGCATGGAAAGAAATTAGCCTTTTTTTAATTGTGTCGCCAGTACCGTCTTCACCATTTTGTATAATAACGGCTCCTTTAGGAGCATTCACTTCAGAAAGTGGTAATTTTGCTCCTTTAGATACTATGCTTGCCAAAAGTATAGTCTGAAAACTTTTACCACTTCCTGGGTCACCAGCAATAAAAGATATTTTCCCCATTGGAAAATAAGGTTTCCATAACCATTCAACCTCCTTAACATCAATATCATTAAAACTCGTTAATTGAAAACGATTAGTTTTGTCTTTCATTATTTACCTCCTCAAAGTAGTCCAAAATATAATTTTGTCCTTTTTGTGTTATTTTAGCTCCATAGCTAATACAACAAGTCAATTTCTCTAAATCAATAATAGCTTTTTGGCTATTAATCATATATCCATTTTCAACAGAGTTTTCTGTGGCAATAAACTTTCTATTATATCTTTCAGCCAAATAATTAACACTAAGCCATTCTTTAAAATCTTCCTCTTTTTCAAAGGGTAAGAGAGATTTATTATCTCTATAAAAATTTATAATACTTCTGGGACACTCTGTAATTATTCTTTCATTAGTTTTTAATTCTTGTTGTGATAAGTTATCACTTGAAATATTATTTGCTTCGTTATTTTTTATCTCTTTATCATCCGTATTGATAATAGAGTTCATTTCTTCATTTTTCATAAAATTCTCCTTTTCTTTGTATTTTTAGCTAACTAGTATTGCTTTAAATACAATTCCAGTGTATACTAAAAATCACAACAACTCACTTTTTTATTGTGACTTTATTGTGACATTGGAGGTATCATGAAAGCATATATAAAAATGGATAGTAATAATCAAGAAGAACTAGGTAAATTTTTAAGTGCTGATAGTGAAAGAATTTTTATGGAAAGTTTTGTTAATTACAAGACAATAGACGAACTTTGTTTTGATTTAGATATGACTTACACAATAGGAACAGAAATTGATATGAATGGCAATATAGCAATAGTAGATAAAAATGCAAAAATCAAATATGAAGAAAAGCCCAAAATAATCTATTCATATGAACCCTTTGAATACATTATAAATATTATGAAAATATTTGATAATAAAATATCAAAATGTTTAGATGACATTTTTATAAAAACCATTGTAAAAGATAAAAAAATGAATAAAGAAGAAATATATAAAAATATTCTTTATTATCTATGCGATAGAAATAGAGAACTAGCAGACGATATAATAAATATAGTTGGTAAATTTATGACATATTTTGGCTTTATAAGGAATGTATACGATGATAAGAAGTTGACTAATAAATGCAATGTGTTTGAATTGATATATTCCTTTTATTTAATATATGAAACTTTTTATTTGTTTAAAAGACTTAATAATTTTATGGAAGAGTTGCCTCTTTCTATATATAAAGTTATGTATGAAAAAAATTTAGATAATGATATTATTGACAAAATAAATTATAATCTTGATTATTTAGAAAATATTGATAGTTTTTCTTATCATTCAAAATTTGATGATAAAAAGCTTTTGTGGAAAACAGATTTATTATTTAATAATTCCTTATCATTAGTTATATATGAATTAAGAATGCAATTATCTAAAAATACTGATTTAACATTTATTATGTGCAAAAACCCTATGTGTTTAAAAACCATAGTTGCAACAAATAAAAAGCAACAATATTGTATTGATAACAAAGAGTGTAAAAGGACAAGAAATAATCAAAGAAAGAAGAAATCAAGAGATAATAAAACCGATTAAGCTTAAATCTGCTTAATCATTTTTATTTTGTAAAATTATGTTCCCTAAAAAATTCTTCAAAAGGTACATTAAGAACTTTACTAATAGACGCTATTACAGTTATTGAAAATGTCTGCTTAACCTTTTCACTTTCTATATTAGCAATTAAAGACTGTGATACATCACACAATTCTGCTAGTCTTTCTTGACTTATACGACCAAACTTATCAGCATATTTTGATTGGTTGTGTATTCTATAATATTTTACGTTCCTAGAAATCATCAAGAAAATTTTATCAAGTTCAGCATTGGTAATCACATAACCACCTCACATATATAATTATTCTATTTATAGTGGTAAAATACTATTGACTATATTTATAATAATCATCTAAACATAGTGATATTATGTGAAATTTATGTTATAATTATGTATGGTAATATTGCATTTATTTCCTAAAAGTAAATAATGAAAGGAGTTATAAATATGTCAGTGGTATTTGAAAATGATGATAACGAGGTATGCGTTATTTTATATGAAGATGACTATATCAAAATTATAACTAATAGCAATGATAAGGAATGTCTTGTAATCACTAGAAAAAATAACAAGCTTACCGTTGAAAGTAAAGCAAACAAAAAGATTTCAAAAGAAGAAAGGAGTAAGTAAATAATGGCACTGATTAAATGTCCTAAATGTAATCACGAAATAAGCGATACCTCAAAGAAATGTATTCATTGTGGTACTAGTCTTAGAGAAAAAAAGATAATACCTAAAAAGAAAAAAAATAATCTTACTTGTTTTAGTATCATTAGTAATAATTAGTATTATTGCACTAGCAATATTTAAATTTACTCAGTCTAATAATAAAAGCAATACTATAAATAATAACAATAATAGTAATACAACGCAAAAAGTAGTAATTGACGCTACTAAAAATGAAAGTTGCCCTAGCGGATATGACTATAAAGAAAGTCTTTCTAATACTGGTCGTCCTTGTCAAAAGATGAATATTATTAATGGAGATATTAGCTATTATTGTTTATTAGATAATCAAACATTAGAGGGAAATAAATGTAAATCAATTTATACCTCTAAACCCGTAGGAGGTCAATGTTACAATGGCTCTATATTAAATAATGGCGTATGTGAAAGCACCAATTATACTAGTGCCTCAACAAGGTTAAGTTGTCATAGTGGATATACTAAATACAATGATACACAATGTTATAGTTGGATATATGAAAGTGCTAATATAACTTATTCTTGCCCTAGTGGTTATACATTAAACGACAATAAATGTGAGAAGTAAAGGAGTTTAAAATATGAATATAATAAAATGTAAAAAATGTAAAAAAGAATTAAATGTTTTTAGTGGTTATTGTCCTAATTGTGGAAATAAAACAAAAAGAAATATTACAATTATAATTATCGGAATAGCTATATTACTTTTATTAGTAATATTTATTATAAAACCAATATTGGCAGATAATAAAGGCTATTACTCTCAAAGAGAAATAAATAAAATTAAATTAAATAACAATACTAAAGAATTGTTAGAAGATAACGGCGTTAGCGAAGAATTAATAACAAACTACATACAAGATTACATGGAGCAATATAATAATGCTTTTAAAAATGAAACTACTATTGAAACGACAACAAAAGGAAAAAAATTTACTAATTATTTTAAAAATAACTTTAATGCCAAATATAAAAATGAATTTACAGATGTTATATTAGAATTTGCAAAATTGGACTATATCAACGCAAAATATATAATAAAAGAATTAGAAATTGAAATAAAACTTTTTAGTGAGGAAGAACCCAAAGTAATTATTAACGAAAAATATTTTGAATATAAAGATGCTATAAAAAAAGAAATCGACTATTTATTAGAAAAATATTTTAATTAAGAGGAGTTAGTAAGATGTATAAAATTATATGTGAAGAATGTGGAAAAGTATTTGATAGTACATTAAAACAATGCCCTAATTGTGGCTATAAAAGGTACCATTTAAAAGCCAAAAAAATAATTAAAAAGAGTGTTATAATAACATCAATTGTTTTAGTGGTAACTGGTTCAATTATTTTATTTAATTATTTTGCAAATAAGGATATCAATGACTTTAAAAAAGATATAATATCTAATCTTGAAAAATATGGCGTAACAGATGTTACAATTTCAAGTATGTATCAAAGTGATAAAACTAACAAATATGGTTATGAAGTTATTGTTAATGGCAAGTCTAACAGAATAACAGAAAAAGAGATATTTCAGTATATTGATTATATGGAATTTAACTATCTTATGAAAAAGACGTCTGATTACACACAAAAGCATTTAAATTATTATTATCCAACAAATATGGAAGTAGTAATAAATGATATTAGTTATGATAAAAAAATTTGTGGTTATGATTGCTTAAATATAACCGATAACGATAAAACTTATACTTATAATGTGGAAACTGGAGAAAAAAAGGAAACTACAAACAATAATAACTCTAACAATAATTCTAATAATAACTCTAGTGGCAATACTTATAATAAGCCTACTGATAGTGAGGCAAGATTTATGGCTCAAGATATTTGCAAGAGTTATTTAAAATCTCCGTCTAGTGCCAAATGGGGCAAGTCTGTAAATGTTACAAGTTTAGGAAATGATAAATATTCAGTTAGTGGCACTGTTGAGGCTCAAAATTCTTATGGTGCTACGGTATCAGGAACATATTTTGCTTATTTTACTTTTACTGGTAGTGGTTATAAAGATGGTTATTGTAGTATTGTGAATAATTAGATATGACATTATTGTTGTATCTTTTTTGTTATACTTTTCTTATAATATACATATATATGATTAGAAAATATTTATTTTAGCAATATTTGTTATTGTAGTTATTTTTAATAATAAAAGTCTTAACAAGTTCAACAACTTAGAACTACCTAATATACATTAAATGTTAAAAAAAAGTTATTTATATTGCTTTAACCATATATATAGTCAAATTTCATAAGAGGAATGCCTATACTGAATAGCATATATACATTTAGAAAATTCATAAAAAAGTGCATTGTAAAATACCCCCACGTCATTGCATAAAATAAAGAGGTATAACTACCTCTCATATAACACTATTAGGCAAGCATATAACCCTTGTTATGTATAAATGGTATAGATTATTAATTATCTTTGTGCCATTAATAAGTGTTAAAATACATTAAAAATTTAAATGTGTGCCTTAAAATGTGCCATACTACATATAAAGTTATATAATTTTGTATAATTTTGTGATACTTTAATAAATATAGTATTTCCGTAATTTCAAGGCTTTTCAGTAATATTTATTAATTATATAATTTGAATGGTTTAAGGTTCATACCCGGCAGGTCGAGAGTTCGAATCTCCCCGTCGCTACCAATTAGAATGCTAAGAGAGTCTTAATTGATTCTCTTTTTTCGTATGTTATAAAATTGTACTAAAAATTAAAGAGAAGAGCACTTAAAAACACGTCAAATAAAAAACGCATTTTTACATTGAGACATTTTCACAAGTCATTACTTAAGACATTATCACAAATTAATCATAAAACTCCAAAATCATGAAAAAAACTCTTGCATTTACGAAAACTTTATATTATAATTTAGATATATTTGCCTTAAAGAAAGACACGGGTGATTTTTTGGAACACTATTTTACTAATAATGAAAATTTAAGAAGCGAGTTACGCACTATTAAATACAAAGTAAAAGGTGTTCCTTTTTCATTTCTCAGTGATAATGGTGTTTTTTCGAAAGACGAAATTGATTATGGAAGTATCGTACTAGTAAATTCCATATTAAAAAATACTAACAATGATAATTTAAATATATTAGATGTCGGATGTGGTTATGGCTTTATTGGCATATCACTATCCAAACTATTACACAGCCACGTTGATATGGTTGATGTAAATAATCGTTGCTTACATCTAGCAACCCAAAATATTAAAAACAATAAGGTGGATGCATTTGCCTTTTATAGTGACGCTTTAGATAGCGTTAATAAAAAATATGATTTAATAGTAACAAATCCTCCCATAAGGGCTGGGAAAAAAGTAGTAAATAAAATACTATTTGATGCGATGAGACATCTCTTACCAGGGTGTTCATTGTGGTTTGTTATTAGAAAAAATCAAGGAGCCAAAAGTGCAATCAAGGATTTAGAATCCCAAGGCTACGTAGTAGAGATACTAGAAAAAGATAAAGGATTCTATATCATGAAGGCTACCTGTAAGTAGACTTACAAAAATAAAGCATTAAAAAATATTTTAAAGGTTGGGGTGAATAGAAAATGGCATACAAAACAAAAAAATTTGGTGACCATGCAGAACGAAGAACGTTCTCAAAAATTAAGAACACCTTAGAGTTGACAGATTTATTAGAAATACAAAAAAAATCCTACCAATGGTTCTTAGATGAAGGAATTAAAGAAACTTTTGAAGAACTATTCCCAGTAGAGAGCTTTACTGGTAATATTTCTTTGGAATTTGGTGATTATTATTTTGATGAGCCAAGATATTCTATTAAAGAATCTAAAGAACGTATGGTAAACTATGCAGCACCACTAAAAGTAGGAGCAAGAGTTTTTATCCATGAAACGGGAGAAGTTAAGGAACAAGAAATATTCTTAGGCGACATTCCAATGATGACAGATGCTGGAACATTTATCATTAACGGTGCTGAAAGAGTTATCGTTTCACAATTAGTACGTAGTCCATCTATCTATTATAAAAAAGAAATAGATAAAAATGGTCGCCGTATTATCTCATCAGAAGTAATTCCAAACCGTGGTACTTGGTTAGAATACGAATTAGATGCAAGAGATATTCTATATGTTAGAATTGATCGCACAAGAAAAGTTCCAATTACAACATTCCTAAGAGCATTAGGACTTTCTAACGATGAAGATATTTTAGAATTATTTGGTGATAACCAATACATCAAAAATACTTTAGAAAAAGATAGTACTAAGAATACGGATGAAGCTTTAATTGAAATTTATGAAAAATTAAGACCAGGTGAACCAGCAACCCTAGATAGTGCTAAGAACCAACTTATCACAAGATTCTTCGATAAATTTAGATACGATTTAGCTAAAGTTGGACGTTATAAATTTAATCGTAAGTTAAATGTCTTAGATAGATTACTAGGATGCACAATTGCTGAAGATATTAAAGATGAAAATGGTAATGTTATTGTAAGCGATGGTACTTTAATTACTAAAGAAATTTTAGAACAATTAAGACCAATCTTTGCTGCTGGTTACAACGTTAAAGAAGTAACTATCAATGAAGAATTAGATGAATATAACAAAGTTCAAACAGTTAAAGTTTATGATAAGAAAGATGATTCTAAAGTTATTGAAATCATTGGTAATGATCAATCAATCGATATTAGAAGATTAACAATTTCTGATATTTATGCATCAATTTCTTATTACTTAAACTTACATGATAATATTGGTTCCGATGATGAAATCGATCACTTAGCTAATCGTCGTGTTAGACAAGTAGGAGAATTAGTTCAAAAACAATTCAACGTTGGTATGTCACGTATGGAACGTGTAATTAGAGAAAGAATGACTACTCAAGAACTTGAGACAGTTACACCAAAAACTTTAATTAACATTCGTCCTGTAACAGCAGCCTTAAAAGAATTCTTTGGCTCATCACAACTTTCTAAATTCATGGACCAAGTTAACCCAATTGCCGAACTAACAGATAAGAGACGTTTATCATCTTTAGGGCCAGGTGGACTTGCTAGAGACCGTGCTGGTATGGATGTTCGTGACGTTAACTCAAGTCACTATGGTAGAATTTGTCCAATCGAATCACCAGAAGGTCAAAATATCGGTCTTATTACATCAATTGCATCTTATGCTAAGATAAATGATTATGGATTTATTATGACTCCATATCGTAAAGTTGTTGATTGCAAAGTAACTGATGAAGTTGAATACATGACCGCTGATGAAGAAGCTGATTACTATATTGGTTCTGCAACAGTTACTTTGTCTGATGATAATGTTATTTTAGATGACCAAGTATTAGCACGTCTAAACGGTGAAACCGTTATGGTTAAGAAAGAACTAGTTAACTATGTTGATGTTGCTCCAAGTCAAATTGTAGCAATTACAACAAGCTGTATTCCATTCCTAGAACACGATGATGCCCACAGAGCATTAATGGGTGCTAACATGCAACGTCAAGCTGTACCATTAATTACTTGTGAATCTCCAATCGTTGGTACTGGTGTTGAATATATTGCTGCTCGTGACTCAGGATCTACAATTGTTGCTAAAGCTGATGGGGTAGTTGAATACGCTGATTCACGTAAAATTATCGTTAAAAATGCTAAAGGCAAAGATACTTATTACTTAGCCGACTTTGAAAGAAGTAATGCATCTACTACTATTAATCAAAGACCAATTGTTAAAGAAGGTGAGAAGGTACATCGTGGTGAAGTAATTGCTGATGGACCATCAACTCAAAACGGAGAATTAGCCCTTGGTAAAAATATGACAGTAGCGTTTATGACATGTAATGGTTATAACTATGAAGATGCTGTTGTCTTAAACGAAAGATTAGTTAAAGATGATGTTTATACATCACTACATATCGAACATTATGATATTGAATGTCGTGATACTAAACTTGGACCAGAAGAAATTACTAGAGATATTCCAAATGTTGGTGAAGATGCTCGTAAGAACTTAGATTCTAATGGTATCGTTAGAATCGGTACCGAAGTTAAAGATGGCGATATCTTAGTTGGAAAAGTTACACCAAAAGGTGTTCAAGAACTTACTGCTGAAGAAAAACTATTACATGCTATCTTTGGTGAAAAAACTCGTGAAGTTAGAGATACTTCCCTAAGAGTAGAGCATGGCGCTGGTGGAATTGTTCATGACGTTAAAGTTTATACTAAAGAAAACTCTGATGAACTACCTGCTGGTGTTTCAAAAATCGTTCGTGTTTATATTATTCAAAAACGTAAGATTCAAGTCGGAGATAAAATGTCTGGACGACATGGTAACAAAGGTGTTATTTCCCTAATATTACCAGAAGAAGATATGCCTTATACAGCTGATGGTAAACCAGTTGATATCATACTTAATCCACAAGGTGTTCCATCACGTATGAATATCGGTCAAATTCTAGAATTACACTTAGGTATGGCTGGTAAAAAACTAGGCGTTAAATATGCTACTCCAGTATTCGATGGTGCTTCTCAACAAGAAATTTATGAACAAATGGAAGAAGCCGGTATGGATCATGATGGTAAAGTAGTTCTATACAATGGCCGTACTGGAGAACCTTTCGAAAATAGAGTTTCTGTTGGTGTTATGTACATGGTTAAACTACACCACATGGTAGATGATAAACTACATGCCAGAAGTACTGGACCTTACTCAATGGTTACACAACAACCATTAGGTGGTAAAGCTCAATTTGGTGGTCAAAGATTCGGAGAAATGGAAGTTTGGGCTCTATATGCTTATGGTGCTGCCCATGTTCTTCAAGAAATCATGACTGTTAAATCAGACGACATCGTTGGTCGTGTTAAAGTTTATGAAGCCTTAGTAAAAGGTAAACCAATTGATCAAGCAGGAATCCCGGAATCATTTAGAGTATTAATTAAAGAATTCCAAGCTTTAGGTCTAGATGTTCAAATCGAAAACGAAAAGAATGAATTAGTAAGCTTAAAAGATATGGAACAAGATGAAGAGGATGCTGATTCACTAAAAATAGAAGAATTAACTAATAATGAACCAGAAAAGAAAGAGGAAGAATCTTTAGAACCTCAAGAAGATGATACTTATGAGGATGAAGAAGATGAAGAAGATTATGATGATCTTGATGACTTAGAATTTCCTGGCGACGTTAATGAAGAGGAGGAAGATCTTATATGATGGATGTAAATAATTTTAGAGGTATCAAAATATCTATTGCTTCCCCTGAAAAGATTAGGGAATGGTCTTATGGTGAGGTTAAAAAGCCTGAGACCATTAACTATCGTACTCAAAAACCTGAAAGAGACGGTTTATTTTGTGAAAAAATATTCGGACCAACTAAGGATTTTGAATGTTCTTGTGGTAAATACAAGAGATTAAGATATAAAAATGTTATTTGTGATCGTTGTGGAGTAGAAGTAACTTCATCTAAAGTACGTCGTGAACGTATGGGACACATTGAACTTGCAGCGCCATGTTCTCACATTTGGTTCTTTAAAGGCGTTCCATCTAAGATGAGTTTAGTACTTGATATGTCTCCAAGAGACTTAGAAGAAGTATTATACTTTGTATCTTATGTTGTAATTGACCCAGGTCAAGTACCTTTAGAGAAAAAACAAACTTTATCTGATAAAGAATATCGTGCTTACTATGAAAAATATGGTAATGCCTTCAAAGTAGGAATGGGTGCTGAAGCTATCCAAGAACTACTTAAAGAAGTAGACTTAGATAAAGAAATAGAAGATTTAAGAAAAGAATTAGATGGCGCTACTGGTCAAAAACGTGTTCGTTTAGTAAAACGTTTAGACTGCTTAGTTGCTTTCAAAGAATCAGGTAATCGTCCTGAATGGATGGTACTTACAGCTTTACCTGTAATTCCTCCAGATTTACGACCAATGATTCAATTAGATGGTGGTAGATTTGCTACTTCTGACTTAAATGATTTATATAGAAGAATTATTAATCGCAATAATCGTCTAAAGAAATTATTAGAATTAGGAGCACCTACAATCATCGTTCAAAACGAAAAACGTATGTTACAAGAAGCTGTTGACTCATTATTTGATAATGGCCGTCATGGTAGAAGTGTAACTGCTGCTGGTAATCGTCCATTAAAATCTTTATCAAGTATGTTAAAAGGTAAACAAGGACGTTTCCGTCAAAACTTACTAGGTAAACGTGTTGACTATTCTGGTCGTTCCGTTATCGTTGTTGGTCCATCATTAAAAATGTACCAATGCGGTCTTCCAAAAGAAATGGCTTTAGAACTATTCAAACCCCATGTTATTCATGGCCTAGTAGAAAGAGGCTTAGCTCATAATATTAAAGGAGCTAAAAAGCTAATTGATAATAAAGATGAATGTGTATGGGATGTAGTAGAAGACGTAATTACTGAACATCCAGTAATGTTAAACCGTGCCCCTACATTACATAGACTAGGTATCCAAGCTTTCGAACCAGTTTTAGTTGGTGGTAAAGCTATGCGTTTGCATCCACTTGTATGTGCAGCCTTCAATGCTGACTTCGATGGTGACCAAATGGCTATCCATATTCCATTAAGTGAAGAAGCTAAAGCTGAAGCTCGTATCTTAATGCTTGGTGCTAATAACATCTTAAAACCATCTGATGGTAAACCAATCGTTACACCATCACAAGATATGATTTTAGGTAACTACTATCTATCTATTGAAGAAGCAGGCTTAGAAAACGAAGGTAAAGTATTTAAAAATTCTAACGAAGCCCTAATGGCTTACGAAAGAAAAGAAATAAGCCTTCATACTAGAATTGCTATTCCTGTATCATCATTTAAATATAAATTATTTACTGATGAACAAAAAGATAAATACTTAGTAACAACAGTTGGTAAATTAAAATTCAATGAAATTTTACCAGACTCCTTCCCATATATTAACGAACCATCAAAAGAAAATATTGAAGGAATTACTCCTAATAAATTCTTCTTACCAATGGGTGTTAATATTCCTGAAGAAATTGCTAAAATGCCATTAACTGATCCATTCGTTAAGAAAACATTTAGTAGTCTAATTGCCCAAGTATTTAAAAGATATAAAACTACTGAAACATCAGTTATGTTAGATAAATTAAAAGACTTAGGTTTTAAATATTCAACTATTGCTGGTATTTCAATCTCTATGAGTGATGTAATTGAATCTAAACAAAAAGGTCAAATTATTGCTGATACTCAAAGTAAAGTAGATAAAGTAAATAAACAATTCCAAAGAGGTTTAATTACTGAAGATGAACGTTACAAGACTGTATGTTCATTGTGGGCTAAAGCAACATCTGATATCTCACAAGAACTACAAACCATCGCTAAAGAAAATATGATGAACCCAATCTTCATGATGATGAATTCTGGAGCCCGTGGTTCTGCTAATCAGTTTAACCAACTTGCTGGTATGCGTGGTTTAATTGCCAAACCAACTGGTGAAACTATTGAAATCCCAGTTAAGTCAAACTTAATTGAAGGATGTAACGTAACTGAGTTCTTTATCGGTACCCGTGGTGGTCGTAAAGGTATCGTTGATACAGCCTTAAGAACTGCCGATTCAGGATACTTAACTCGTCGTTTAGTAGATGTTGCCCAAGACATCATCGTTAAAGAAGAAGATTGTGGCACAATAAATGGTGTTGAAGTAACTGATTTCGTTGATACAAGATCTAATACTATGATTGAACCATTAATTGAAAGAATTATTGGTAGATATACTGCAACTAAAGTAATTAACCCAGAGACTAAAGAAGTTATTATTGATAAAAATCAATATATTACTGAAAATATCGCTAATAAGATTATCAAAGCTGGTATTAAGAAAGTTGAAATTAGAAGTGTTCTAACATGTAATACCGTAAATGGTGTATGTCAACATTGTTATGGACGTAACCTTGCAACTGGAAACTTAGTTGAAACTGGAGAAGCTGTTGGTATTATGGCTGCTCAATCAATTGGTGAACCAGGTACACAGCTTACCATGCGTACATTCCACGAAGGTGGAGTTGCCGGTGGCGATATTACTCAAGGTCTTCCAAGAGTTGAAGAACTATTTGAAGCTCGTAACCCTAAAGGTAAAGCAACTATTGCTGAAATTGCTGGTAAAATTGCTTCCATTGAAGAGACTAATGGTAAATACAAAATTATCATTGAAAATGACGTTGAAGCAAGAGAACATATCACTAACTACAATACTAAATTATGTGTAGAATTAGGCGATATGGTAAATGCAGGTGATCCATTAACTGTTGGTTCAATCGCACCAAAAGAATTACTTGCGGTAACTGACCCAATAACTGCTCAACAATACATTGTTAAAGAAGTTCAAAAAGTTTATAAATCTCAAGGTGTAGACGTTTCTGATAAACATATCGAAGTTATTGTTCGTAGAATGATTTCTAAGATGAAGATTTTAGATGGTGGAGATACTGACTTAGTAGCTGGACTATCTGTAACATTAAATGAATTTGCTAATGCTAATAAACCAGTATTATTAACTGGTGGCGTACCTGCAACTGGACTTCCAGTAATGTTAGGTATTACTAAAGCATCATTAGAAACAGATTCCTTCCTATCAGCAGCATCCTTCCAAGAAACTACAAGAGTATTAACTGATGCTGCCATTCGTGGTAAAGTTGATCATCTAAGAGGACTTAAAGAAAATGTTATCATAGGTAAACTTATCCCAGCTGGAACAGGAGCAAAACAATATTCTGATATTCAAACAGTTTTAGAAAAGGAATTCATGGATGATGATGCTCAAGAAATGTTAGAAGAACAACTTATGGATGATACTGGCGAAGACAAAGTAGACGCTATGGTAGAATCTGAAGAAGAATCTAACGAAGAAACTAGTGAAAATTAGTTTCTTTTTTCTTTTGTATAATTTTTAAAAAAAATTAGCACTCTAGTATTGACAAGTGCTAAAAATAAGAGTATTATATACTTAGCATTTGAAAGAAAAGAGTGCTAAAAAGAGGTGATTATCTTGGATGAAAGACAACAAAGAATCCTAAAGGAAATTGTTGAAAACTACATTAAATCAGCCAAGCCAATAGGGTCAAAATCTTTATGCCAAAAATTCAAATGTTCATCAGCAACGATAAGAAACGAAATGGCTATCTTAGAAAGCCTTGGATACATTGAAAAAAATCATATTTCTAGTGGTCGAGTGCCATCGGAACTAGGGTATAAATACTACGTTACATATTTGATGAAACCAAAAGAATTAAATGGTGAAGAAATGTTGAAACTACAAACCATATTTTCTAATCAAAATTTAGAAATATCGGATGCGATTACCAAGTGTGTAGATATAATTAGTGAAATAACTAACTATACCTCAGTAATCTTAGGAAGCAGCTCCAAAGATAATGCTCTACAACAAGTAAGTATTATTCCTCTTGCTAATAACAAGATAGTAGCCTTAGTATGTACTGATAAAGGTATCGTTGAAAATAAACAATTTACCTTACCAGAAAATACTAATATTGAGGAAGTAGTTAAAACATCGGAAATTATTAATAAAATGTTAGTTGGAACACCAATTAATGAAGTATCTGAAAGACTAGAATTTGATATTAAACCAATTATCGCTAAGAAAATAAAGCAATATGAACAAGTTTATAACATCTTCTACGATGCTTTCCATAACTTCACTAAGAACAGCTCAAATGTTCATTTTGGTGGCAAAACAAACCTTTTAAAACAACCTGAATATGATAATGTCAGTGATGTTAAAAGAATTATTAATAAATTTGAAGATGAAAACTTACTAAGAAAAATTGATACCAACGTAGATGGCATAAACGTCTATATTGGCGATGAAAATGAATTTGATAAAGATGTTACCATCGTTAAAACCAAATATCATATCAATGGGGAAGAAGGAACCATTGCTGTAGTAGGACCTAAGAGAATGGAATATGCTAAAGTAGTAGGACTTCTAAAATACATTAATGATAATTTAAATGATGAAGAACATATAGACTAAGAGGGATGGTATGAAAGAAGAAAAGAAAAAAATGGAAGAAGAACTTCCAAAAGAACATCAAGAAAAATGTGAAAAACATTGTTGCAAAGACCACAATAAAAAGCATGAACATCATCATGAATGCGAATGCCAAAAAGAAAACGAAAATAAAACTAAGGAACTTAATGAAAAAGTCTTAAGATTATCTGCTGAGATGCAAAATATGCGTCGTAGATATGAAGAAGAAAAAGCTTCTATGGCTAAATATGAAGGCAGTGAATTAATAAAAAATTTACTTCCAATCCTTGATAACTTTGAACGTGCTATAGCCATGGATACAACAGAAAATGAAAAGTACTTAGAAGGATTTAAAATGATATATGCTAATATGATTACAACCTTAAAAAATATTGGCGTAGAAGAAATTGATTGCTTACATAAACCTTTTGATCCTAAATATATGGAAGCAGTATTAACTGAAGAAATAATTGAAGAAGAACAAGGCATTGTCTTAGATGTCTTACAAAAAGGTTATATGTATAAAGATAAACTACTTAGACCAGCAATGGTAAAAGTAAATGAATAAATATTAAAGGAGAGATTATTATGAGTAAAATTATAGGTATTGATTTAGGTACAACTAACTCATGTGTAGCTGTATTAGAGGGTGGAGTTCCTCATGTTATTACAAATCCAGAAGGTAACAGAACAACTCCTTCAGTAGTAGCGTTTAAAGGTGACGAAGAATTAGTCGGTGAAACTGCTAAACGTCAAGCTGTAACTAACGTAAAAAATACAATTTCAAGTATCAAGAGAAAAATGGGTACTGATGAAAAAGTTGAAGCCAATGGCAAGTCATATACTCCAGAAGAAATTTCTGCTAAAATCTTAATGAAACTTAAGAGTGATGCTGAAAGCTATTTAGGAGAAAAAGTTACTAAAGCTGTTATCACAGTTCCCGCATACTTTAACGATGCTCAAAGACAAGCAACTAAAAATGCTGGTAAAATTGCTGGCTTAGATGTTGAAAGAATTATCAACGAACCAACAGCTGCTGCCTTAGCATATGGTATTGATAAACAAGAAAAAACACATACTGTCTTAGTATACGACTTAGGTGGTGGTACATTTGATGTATCTATCCTAGAACTAGGTGATGGTGTTTTCGAAGTTAAATCAACTGCTGGTAATAACCATTTAGGTGGCGATGACTTCGATCAAAGAGTTATGGATTACTTAGTAAGTGAATTCAAGAAAGAAAATGGTACAGATTTATCTAACGATAAAATGGCAATGCAAAGAATTAAAGATGCTGCTGAAAAAGCTAAAAAAGATTTGTCTGGTATGATGAGTGCTGAAATTTCTATTCCATTCATTGCTCAAAGTGCTGAAGGACCATTACATTTAAATATGACTTTAAACAGAGCTAAATTTGAAGACTTAAATAAAGACTTATTTGATTCTACGTTAGATGCTGTTCATAAAGCCTTAAGTGATGCTAAATTAACTAACAATGATATCGATAAAGTATTATTAGTTGGTGGTTCAACAAGAATTCCTTATATTCAAGATTTAGTTAAGAAAGAATTAGGCAAAGAACCTTCCAAAGAAGTTAACCCTGATGAAGTTGTTGCTATGGGTGCTGCTATCCAAGGTGGCGTTCTAACTGGTGAAGTTGATGACCTAGTATTACTAGATGTTACTCCATTATCACTTGGTATTGAAACAATGGGAAATGTTATGACAGTCCTAATTCCAAGAAATACCACTATTCCAACATCTAAATCACAAGTGTTCTCAACTGCTGCTGATAACCAACCCGCTGTAGATATTCATGTCCTACAAGGTGAAAGACCAATGGCTTCTGATAACAAGACTTTAGGTAACTTCCGTCTAGACAGTATTCCTGCCGCACCACGTGGAGTTCCACAAATTGAAGTTAAATTTGATATTGATGCAAATGGTATTGTTAATGTTACTGCTAAAGATTTAGGAACTAACAAAGAACAATCTATTACAATTACTTCTTCAACTAACCTTAGTGATGAAGAAATCGAAAAGATGAGAAAAGAAGCTGAAGCTAATAAAGAAGCCGACGATAAGAAGAAAGCTTTAGCGGAAGCTAAAAATGAAGCTGATGCTACAATCTTCCAAACTGAAAAATCATTAAAAGATTTAGAATGCAAAGTAAGCGACAGCGATAAAAAGTCAGCTGAAGATAAAATTGCTGAATTAAAGAAAACTTTAGAAAGTGATAATGTTGATGACATTAAAGCTAAAACTAAAGAACTAAGCGATATAGCTATGAAATATGCCCAAAAAGTATATGAAGAAGCTGCTAAACAAAACCAAGCAAATAATGCCAATGAAACTTCGAATACTGACTCTAAAGACGATGTCAAAGAAGCTAAATACGAAGAAAAATAATTTGATAGATAAAGAAAAGTTCTAGGTGACTAGAACTTTTCGACCATAATAGAAAAGGATAATTTATGAAAAGATGCGAAGTTAAAGAAAATGCTAAATGGAATTTAGAGTATTTCTTTAAAAACACTGAAGAATATAAAAATAGTATTTTAAAAACCGAAGAACTATTAAAAGAATTAGTTAGTATGAAAGGTTCTCTTACTAAAGATAAAGAAAACTTTTATAAGTTTTTAAACCTAGATGATGAAATAGAAAAAAACTTAGAAAACATTTATGTGTATTCTTACCTTAATCATTATAGTGATACCAATGATGAGACTGGTAAGAAACTAAAAAATCAAGCTGATAAACTAGAAGAAAAAGTTGCTAATGAAACTTCATTTATTAGAAGTGAATTACTAAGTAATGATTATGACTACATCTTAAACTTAATGGCAAATGATAAAAGATTTGATGAATACCGCTTCAGCATTGAAAAAATGTTTCGCTATAAAAATCATACCCTAAGTGAAGCCGAAGAAAGGATAATTTCTTTAGCATCCAATGCCTTAGGAACAGCTGATAATGCTTTTTCGGCTTTAGATAATGCCGATGTTAACTTTGGTAAAATCATTATTGATGGGAAAGAGGTTGAACTAACCCATAGTAACTATATTAAACTAATTGGTCATAAGGATCAAAATACTCGTAAAAGAGTATTTGAACAATATTATAAATACTATGTCGATCATAAAGAAACCATTGCTGAACTATATAAAGGTCAAGTAAAACAAGATATCTTCTATAGTACTATTAGAAAATATCATAGTCCTTTAGAGGCCTCCTTATATGGAGATAACATAAATGTTGAAGTTTATAAAAACTTAATTAATACAATTCATGAAAACCTTGAACCTATATACGAATACATGAAAGTCCGCAAAGAATATATGGGCGTAAAAGAACTTCATATGTATGATATTTATACTGATTTAATTAAAGAAAATCCTAAGACATTTACTTATGAAGAAGCTAAAGCTAAAGTTTTAGAAGCTTTAAATCCCCTAGGAGATACCTACATTAAAGATTTAAAAAATATTTTTGATAGTTCTAGAGTAGATGTTTATCCTAACGATGGTAAAAGAAGTGGTGCTTATCAATGGGGTAGTTACTATGCCGGACCATTTGTTTCCACAAACTTTGACGGCACCGAAGATAGTGTTAGTACCATAGCCCATGAACTAGGCCATGCCATGCATTCTTTCTATTCTAAGAAAAATCAATGCCATACTAACGCTAACTACCCAATATTCCTAGCTGAAATTGCTTCAACGGTAAATGAAGTATTATTAAGTGAATATAATATTAAAAATGCTCAAAATGATACCGAAAAGCTTCTATATCTAACGGATTTCCTGGATAAATTTAGAGCGACAGTTTATCGTCAAACAATGTTTGCCGAGTTTGAAATGTTAATCCATGATATGGAACAAAAAGGCAATGCCATAACAAGTGAAACTTTGTATCAAACATATTACAACTTAAATAAATTATATTATGGTGATAATGTTATAAGTGATAAATTAATTGGTTATGAATGGTCAAGAATTCCACATTTTTATACGCCATTTTATGTGTATAAATATGCCACCGGATTTATGGCTGCCGTATCAATAGCAACTGATATTTTAAATAACAAACCACAATCTTTAGAAAACTATCTAAACTTCTTAGCTAGTGGTTGTAGTAAATATCCATTAGATACCTTAAAAGCCTGCGGTGTTGACATGACTACCAAAGAACCAATTGAAAAAGCAATCAAATTATTTAAAAATAGATTAAAAATGGTTGAAGAAATAATTAAGAAGGAGGAAGAATATGGCAAAGAATAAAGATTATTATGAAACATTAGGAGTTTCTAAGACTGCTACTCAAGATGAAATAAAATCAGCCTTTAGAAAATTAGCTAAAAAATATCATCCTGATATTAATAAAGAACCGGGAGCTGAAGAAAAATTCAAAGAAATAGGGGAAGCTTATTCTATATTAGGCGACCCCGAAAAACGTAAGACTTATGACCAATTTGGCTCAGCTGCTTTTGAACAAGGAGGCGCTGGTGCTGGTGGGTTCCAAGGTCAAGGATTTGGTGGTTTCTCATTCGACGATGATATCTTTAAAGATTTATTTGGTAGTGCCTTTGGACAATCATTTAATTTTGGTGGTGGAAGAAGTAGTAGAAATACTAATAGACCTACTAAAGGCGAAGATAGCCTAGTTAGAATTAACTTAACTTTTGATGAGGCAGTATTTGGCTGTCATAAAACTATATCTATCGATTTAAACGAAAAATGTGGTGAATGTAATGGCGCTGGTGGGTTTGATGCTAAAACCTGTCCAACCTGTGGTGGCCATGGCCGAGTAGTTGAATCTCGTCAAACTTTATTTGGCATGTTCCAACAAGAAACTATCTGTCCTGATTGTAATGGTAGTGGCAAAACTTATGCTAGAGTATGTTCAAACTGTCGTGGTAAAGGTTTCTATACCAAGAAAAAAGATATTGAAATCGAAATCCCAGCTGGCGTTGATACGGGAACCCAATTAAGAATAAGTGGCAAAGGTTCAGCTGGTAAAAATGGTGGCCCAAACGGCGACATTTATATCGAATTCAAAGTTAAAGAACACCCATTATTCGAACGTAAAGATGACGATATTTACTTACAACTTCCAATAACTATTACGGATGCTATCTTAGGATGTAAAAAAGAAATACCTACTATCTATGGTAATGTAGTTATGGCCATAGATGCTGGTACCCAAAATGATACTAAACTTCGTATCAAAGGAAAAGGTGTTGAAAACCCTAACAGTGGCCGTAAAGGTGATATGTACATAATAGTTAACGTAGTCGTTCCAACTAAACTAGATCGTAATCAAAAAGAATTAATCAAACAATTAAGTGAAACAGATTTAGAAAATAGTAGTGAATTTAAAACTATCAAGAAATACATGGATTAGTAACATAATCCTTTTTCTTTTGTCAAAATTTGTTAAATAAAGTAAAATTTTTAAAAATTAGCTTTAGCAAGTTGTAAAATAATAATTATCTTGATATACTTTACTTAGAGGTAATAGCATATGAGGAAAAAATACAAGACAACTTTACTTTTATTAGCAATTCTTTTACTAATTAGTATCGGTGTCTCTATCTCTTATGCCCATTACGAAAAAGCTTTACAAAATAATCCTAATGACACTTTAGTAACCTCTGATGAATATCTAAGTATCAACTATTTAGATGGTAATTACTATGATATAAAATCATTCAAAGAAAACGATACTATTGTTAAAAAAATATCTATTACTAATGTAACTACTAAAGAACTATATGTTACTATTGCTCTAATGGATATCAATAAAGAAACTAATGATTTAAATGTCCGATTATTAGATAAAGATAATAACGAAGTATATAATGAATCTTTAGGTAATATCGATACCGAACTTATTAAAACTAAAGAACTAGCTGCCGGTCAAACTATGTCTTATACTGTTTATCTAACCTATAACGGCAAAGAAGATAACTATGGCTTAACTGCCAATCTAATCGCTTATAAAGAATTAATAAAAAAAGATCGTAAAACTTTAAAAGAACTAATCTTAGCTAATAATAACTTAAGTCAATTACAAACTAACATTGGTGAAGTTGCTACTAACCCTGAAGGTTTAATAGAAGTCCAAAATGATACAGCTTCAACTTACTACTTTAGAGGTTCTGTAACTAATAACTACGTTAAATTTGCTAATGTAATGTTTAGAATCGTTAGAATAAATGAAGATGGCTCAGTAAGATTAATAACCGATAATCTTCTAGATGACAAAGCCCCATATAAAAAGACTGTACCCAATATCGAAGATGCGGGAAATGTTCTTCTAAGTACTTCAAACATTAAAGAGACCTTGAATGATTTTTATAACAATACCCTAAGTGATTATCAAAAATACGTTGTTGATTCTAACTTTTGTAGTGAAAATACATACTACATCGAAGAAGAAAATAAAAAACTATTTACTTCTTATAACCGAATTATTAATGAAACAACAGCTTCACTATCTTGCAGTGGTACCCTAGAACAAGCTAAAGTAGGGTTACTAAGTATTGACGAAGCCATATATGCTGGCGCTAGTAAAAATGGCACTAATACCTCATATTATCTATATAACCCTAATATCACATCTACTTGGTGGACCTTAACTGGTAGTCAAGTCTTACTAAATAATAATGCTGTCGATAACTTTGCTATTGGTATAACCGGAGAGGTTCTAAGTGAAACAAAAATAACATCAAACCAAGGTATTAGACCAGTAATCTCTTTAGATAAAACAGTAAGTGCTAGCGGTTCTGGTACTTATGAAGATCCATATGTAATTGAGTAGTAGAGTATCTACTGCTTTTTTATTTTTTTTAAATCAATTTGACAAACTGAGTACTTTATGCTAAAGTATAAAGTCCTTGGAGGGGATTATAATGAATAAAATTAATGATTTAGAAAGAGCAAAAATTCTTGAGACTAAGTATTACTGTGGAATGGTGCCTTACGTTCTTGGAGCTCACGGTCTAGTAGGATTCGATGGTAATGAAAGAAATTTAGATAATCTTTTAGATAATATCGTCTCACCAGTAGAATACCCAAAAACTCCATATAATACTGATGAAATTTCGCTAATAGTTTACCCAGAAAATGAAAACACCTTACGTTTAGAATTCAATATTGTCTCACGTTTAAATATGAATTCCAAAGTAAAAACTATTAATATAACATATAAAAGAGGACAAAGGTTATTTTTAACTGCTAATCCTGATTTCACTCAAACTCATAATTATTGTGAACAAATACCAGCACAAGCAAGAACACTTAAAATAAGATAGGAAAAACTTACAAAATTCATGAAAATCCCCTTGTTATTGGGGATTTTTTTTGATACAATAACCTTGGCTTTAAAAACCAAATATTCATATTTACTTAGAGATATCCTCGAGTGCCGAAGAGGTGAGGATAACTTGTTTGAAAGTAAATAGAAGCATAACGAAGGAGGGATTTTTAATGGCTGTAGTTTCTATTAGTAATTTATTAGAAGCTGGGGTTCATTTTGGTCATCAAACCAAAAGATGGAATCCAAAAATGAAGGAATATATCTTCACAACAAGAGATGATATTTATATCATTGATTTACAAAAAACTTTAGCGTGCATGGAAGAAGCATACGCTGCAATTAGTGAAATTGCTAAAAATGGTGGTACTTTCTTATTTGTAGGTACTAAAAAACAAGCTCAAGAAGCAGCTTTAGAAAATGCTACACGTTCTAACTCATACTATGTAACTCAAAGATGGTTAGGTGGAACATTAACAAACTTCAGAACTATTAGAAGAAGAGTTAAGAGATTAGAAGAAATCGAAAAGATGGAAGAAAATGGTACATTCGATGTATTACCTAAAAAAGAAGTTATTCAAATTAAGAAAGAATATGAAAAATTAAATAACTTACTAGGCGGTATTAGAGAAATGACTAAATTACCACAAGCTTTAATTATCGTTGATCCTAAAAAAGAATATAACGCAATAAGAGAAGCTAGAAAATTAAACATTCCTATTTTTGGTATCGTTGATACTAACTGTGATCCTGATGATGTTGATTACGTAATTCCAGGTAATGACGATGCTGTAAGAGCTGTAAAAGTTGTAATTGGTGCTTTAACTAATGCTATTTGTGAAGCTAATGGACTTGAAGTAATTGATTATGTAACAGAAGAAAAAGATGTTGCTAAAGATGATAAAAAAGAAGAAAAAAGAGCTCTAAAAAAAGAACTTGAAGAAATCAAAAAAGAAGATGAATTAGAAGCTAAATCTTTAACTGAACTTAAAGCTATGGCTAAAGAAGCTAAGATTAAAGGTTATTCTACAATGAAAAAAGAAGAATTAATTGCATCTTTAAATAAATAATAAAAATAGGAGGAATAATTATGATAAGTGCAAAAGAAGTTAATGAATTAAGAAAAACTACTGGTGCCGGCATGATGGATTGTAAAAAAGCTTTAGAAGCCACAAATGGCGACATGAATGCTGCTATGGATTGGCTAAGAGAAAAAGGTATTGCTAAAGCTAATAAAAAAGAAGCTAGAATTGCTGCTGAAGGACTTGCTAACATCTATGTAGATGGTAACAAAGCCGTAATCCTTGAAGTTAATTCAGAAACAGATTTTGTTTCTAAAAATGATGAATTTAAGAGCATGATTGAAAATATCGGTAAGACATTACTTACTAGCGATGCTAAAACTTTAGAAGAAGCTAATGCTCTAAAATTCGAAGAAGGAACTATCGCTGATTATATTGTTAATAAAACAGCTAAAATTGGTGAAAAACTTTCTTTAAGAAGATTTGAAATTATTACTAAGAGTGATAGTGAAGAATTTGGTTCATATCTACATATGGGTGGTAAAATTGCTGTTCTTACAGTAGTTGAAGGCGCTAATAGCGAAGTTGCTAAAGATGTAGCAATGCAAGCAGCTGCTATGAAACCACAATATACATTTGAAACTGATGTTCCAGAAGAAGTTGTTGCTAAAGAAAAAGAAACTTTAAAAGTTGAAGCAATGAACGAAGGAAAACCAGCTGAAATTGCTGAAAAAATGGTTATTGGTAGATTAAAGAAATTCTTCAAAGAAATTTGTTTAGAAGATCAAGAATTTATTAAAGATGGTTCTGTAGATGTTAAAACTTACATCAAAAATAATGGTGGTAAGTTAGTTAAAATGGTTCGTTATGAAGTAGGAGAAGGAATTGAAAAAAGACAAGAAAACTTTGCTGAAGAAGTTATGAACCAAGTTAATGGCACTAAATAATTGTCAATAATTGCGTAAAGTCAGAGGTAGCTCTGGCTTTTTAAATACAATAATGTTTACAAAAAATAGAAATTAGAGTACTATTATATTAGATAAGTCTATAAAGAAGGTGAATTAATGAAGCACTATAGTGTAATGTTAAATGAATGTATTAATAATTTAAATATTAAAAGTGATGGTATTTATGTTGATGGAACTCTTGGGTTAGGTGGACATTCTAGTGAAATACTAAAAAAATTAACTACCGGACATCTATATGCTTTTGATGAAGATGAAATGGCTATTGATTACGCTAAAGAACGCCTTTCTAAAATAAATAATAATTTTACTTTAATCAAATCTAACTTTGCTAATATGACAGAAGAACTAAAAAAATATGGTATTGAAAAAGTTGATGGTATTTTATTTGACTTTGGTGTTTCATCACCGCAAATTGATAATCCTGATAGAGGATTTAGCTTTATGCATGATGGCTCTCTAGATATGCGAATGGATAGAAGTACTAAATTAACGGCTGCTGATATTGTTAATACCTATAGTGAAACCAAACTAACCGAGATATTTTATAAATATGGTGAAGAAAAAAAATCAAAATTCATTGCTCAATATATTGTTAAAAATAGACCAATTACCACAACTCTAGAACTAGTTGATATTATAAATGACGCAGTAGGAAATAAATACTTTAACCTAAATCATCCCGAAAGAAGAATTTTCCAAGCCTTAAGAATTGAAGTCAACCAAGAACTAAAAGTAATTGAAGCCGTTTTACCTCAAGTAATTGATCTTTTAAAACCGGAAGGTCGCTGTGCCATAATAACATTCCATTCCCTAGAAGATCGTATCGTAAAACAATACTTTAAAACCCAAAGCAAAGTAAATGAACTAGTAAAAGGCCTACCTGAAATACCTTTAGAGTATAAACCTAAAATAAAATTAATTACTAAAAAGCCATTAACGGCATCCAAAGAAGAATTACAAGAAAATTCTCGTAGTAAAAGTGCTAAACTAAGAGTAATAGAAAGGATTTAAAATGAAGAAAAATAAGAAAGCAAAAGCCATCCGTGGTGAAAAAATAATTTGGTTACTTATTTTCTTAGTTTTATTTACGACTCCCTTAATTCATGTTGTAACCAAATCCAAACTATCCCAAACCAATATCGAAGTCGAAAGACTAAAAAAAGATATATCTAAACAAGAAAATGTTAATGAATCATTAAATATGAAAATTAACGAACTTGCATCACTAGACAAAATAAGAGAAGTAGCTGAATCTAACGGCTTATCATATAAAAATAATAATATCAAAGTAGTAGAATAGGAGATTTTATGAAAAAGAATAATACTGTTAAAATTAATATGGGACTAATAATAGTTATTATTCTTTTTTTCGTTGCCATCATAATTAAGCTTAGCTACGTTAATATCGCTAAAGATGTAGATGGCATTGATATTGAAGCATTTGCTAATAACCGTAATACTACCAAAAAAACATTATACGCCACCCGTGGTGCTATCTATGATACGAACGGCGACTATCTTGCTCAAACCGTTAACTCTTATACCATAATTGCTTATCTTTCATCATCCCGTACTACCAATCCGGATAATCCACAACATGTTGTTGATAAAGAAAATACCGCTAGAAAATTAAGTGAAATACTTACTCTAAATGGCAAAACATCTATGACTTATGAATATATTTTAAGTCGTCTTAACCTAGAGGGACGTTACCAAGTAGAATTTGGTTCAGGCGGTAGTGGCATTACCGAACTTTTAAAATCTGAGATTGAAAATTTAAATCTACCAGGTATCGATTTTGTCGCTTCCTCTAAAAGATACTACCAAATGGATAAATTTGCATCTTATTTAGTTGGATATGCTAGAAAAAATGATGATGGTAAAATAGTCGGTGAAATGGGTATCGAGAAATACTTCAATGACGAACTATCTGGTAAAGATGGTCAAACCGAATATCAAACCGATTCTTATGGTTACAAATTACCTAATTCCAATGAAAATACTACTCCCGCAACTGCAGGAGCCAACATCTATCTAACTATTGATAATAACATTCAACTATTCTTAGAACAAGAAATAAATAACTTAACTAAAGAAAATAGTATGGCGTGGATGACTTTCACTATTGCTGATGCCAAAACTGGCGCTATCTTAGCTAGTGCGTCTAATCCTTCATTTAACCCCAATAAATTAGATATCACTAATTACCTAAATCCTTTAGTATCTTATGCTTATGAACCAGGTTCAACTATGAAAATATTTTCATTTATGGCCGCCATGGAAAATGGTATTTATGATGGTTCTAAAGAATATATGTCTGGAAAACTTCAAATTGGTTCGGATACCGTTAATGACTTTAACAAAGTCGGGTGGGGTAAAATTAATTTTGATACTGGGTTTAGTTATTCTTCTAATACTGCCGCATCCCTTCTAGCCTTAGACCTTGGTAATGAAAAACTAAGAGCGTTCTATGACTTACTGGGATTTGGTCAAAAAACAGGTATAACTCTTCCTGATGAAGTAACCGGTAAAATTGATTTCCAATATCCAATTGAATTAGCAACTGCTTCATTCGGTCAAGGTATTACCACAACTCCAATTCAAAATATTCAAGCTCTAACTAGTATTGCTAATGATGGTATGATGTTAAAACCATATATCGTTGATAAAATCGTTGACCCTAACACTAATAAAGTCTTGTATCAAGGAGGCAAAGAAGAAGTACGTAAAGTTGCTTCAACTGAAACTATTAAAAAAATTCAAGATATGATGCATAATGTTGTTTATTCTAACCTTACAGATGCCAAAAACTACAAACCAGCTATGGTTGAAATGATAGGTAAAACTGGTACTGCCCAAATTGCTAACCCTAATGGTCGTGGATATCTAACAGGAAGTAATGATTATATTAGAAGTTTCTCTGGTTTATTTCCTTATAATGACCCTCAATATATCGTTTATATTTCCGTAAAACAATTCTCTGGTAACTTCAAAAAAGTATCACAGGCAGTTGTTAATGTCGTTGACGAAATTGTTAAATATAAAAATATTGTTTCTACTGTTGAAGAAAATAAAGAACAAAGTATCATTGTCTTAGAAAGTTATTTAAATACTGATGTTCTAAGTACCGAAGAAAAACTAAAAGCCCTAGGACTTAACCCGGTAGTTATTGGTGATGGTAAATACGTAGTTAACCAATATCCTAATAAAAAGTCTCGTGTTTTAAAAGGTTCTAAAGTATTTCTAAAAACTGAAAGTCAAAATATTACCATGCCAGATGTTACTAACTGGAGTGAAAATGAAATTACTACGTTCTGTAATTTTATTGGTCTTAAGTATACTCTAAATGGTTCTGGACATGTTACTAGTATCTCTATTCCCGCTGGTAGTGTGATTGATTTAAGTACGATAGTTGAAATAAATTTGACTAAATAAACAAAATTTTTACTTACACAAAAGAAAAAAATGTGCTATATTTAATAATGCCAATCAAAAGTAGAATATCTTCTTCGATGAGCTCTACTTTTTTTCTTGGTTTAGAAGGAGTTTATATATATGAAAAAAAGTGATTTAGGTCATGATAATATCAATAAACTTTTATTAGCATTTGCTATTCCTTGTGTAATCAGTATGTTAATTAACTCAGTTTATAATATTGTTGACCAAATATTTATTGGTAAAGGAGTAGGAACATTAGGTAATGCTGCCACTAATGTCATATTTCCTTTAGTTATTATTTTTAATGCCGTTGCTGGTCTTATCGGTAATGGTGCGGCAGCAAATTTCTCTCTAAAATTAGGAGAAGGTAAGAATAAAGAAGGCGCAAGTATCATAGGTGGTGCTACCACAATGTCATTCATAGTAGCAATCGTCTTAAGTATCCTATCTTACATTTTCTTACCAAAACTAGTATACTTCTTTGGATGTACCGATAGTGTCTATAACTATGCCATTGATTATGGCCGTATTATAATACTAGGTGCTCCTTTCATGATAATCTATTCTAGTTTATCACAATTAATTAGAGCTGACGGAAATCCTAGCTATTCCATGGTTTTACTAGTCGTTGGTGCAATTATAAATATCGTTCTTGATCCAATATTCATCTTTACTTTTAATATGGGGGTTAAAGGTGGCGCTATTGCAACAGTTATCGGGCAAATCGTTTCATTCATTATGGCTATTTTATACCTAAAAAGGACTAAAAGTGTTAAACTAAATGCCAAGGACTTTAAAATTGATAAAAATATTTTCCGTAGTTTAAGCCTTGGTCTTTCAAGTTTCATTACTCAAGCCACTGTCCTAGCGTTATTTGTTTTCATGAACAATATGATGACTAAATTTGGTGCTGTTAGTAAATATGGTGCTGATATTCCATTATCTGTATATGGTGTTATCTCTAAAATCAACAGTCTTTATATTTCGACAATCTTAGGAATCTCCATTGGCTCACAACCTATAATTGGTTTTAACTATGGTGCTGGAAACTACGAAAGAGTTAAAGAAACCTTAAGAAAAGTATTAATGATTAACTTTATTGTTGGTTTAGTATTTAACTTAGTATTCTATTTTTTTCCAGAAAATATTGTTAGTATCTTTATTTCTAATACTGATGCTAATTACGAATTATTCATGGAATTTGCTGTCGTAGTATGTCATACATTCTTACTTGTTATGGGTCTAAACTTTCTTGAAATGACTACTTCAATCGTAGTTCAATCTCTTGGTAATGTTAAAAAAGCTACTATGGTATCATTCATAAGACAGATTATTCTTTTCATCCCACTAGCGTGCATTCTAAGTATGACTTTTCATAAAGGTCTAACCGGAATTTTAGAAGCTGGTCCAATTGCCGATACTATAACATTCATTATTGCAATATTTGTCTTTGGTAGTGAATATAAGAAATTATCTAAAGCTACGGCCAAAGAAAGTACTAGCGAACAACCTAAACTTAAATCTAACTACCAAGGTCCAAAAGTAATTATTACTATTGCTCGTGAATATGGTAGTGGTGGTCGTTATGTAGGGGAAATACTTGCTAAGAACCTAGACCTAAATTTCTACGATAAAGAACTAATTACTCTTGCTAGTAAGAAATCGGGTTTATCTAAAGACTATATCTCTCAAAGTGACGAACAACTAAAAAGTGCTAAGTACCAAGATAACAACGACGATAGATTATTCATTGCGGAAGCTAAAGTAATCAAAGACTTAGCTAAAAACTCATGCGTTATCGTTGGCCGTTGTGCTGATTATATCTTAAAAGATAATAAAGATACTATCAAAGTATTCCTCTATAGTGATGAAGAATCTAAAATTAAAAGAGCCGTTAAATACTATGAATTAAATGAATCAGATGCTAAAAAAACTATTGATAAAATAAATAAAGAACGTGCTAAACATTATAAATATTATACTAATCGTAATTGGCAAGATTATACTAACTATGATTTAGTTTTAAATACTGATATCCTAGGTGTCAAAGGCTCTGCTAAATTAATTGAAGACTTTGTTAAAAATAAAAATAATAATATCTAGATTTTCTAGGTATTTTTTTGAATTTCTACTTAAAGTCAGATAATAATACAAGAGGTTAAGAAAATATAACTAAAGAAAATAAAAAAAGTTTTTAGGTACTATTTAATGAAGAGAATACTGATAAAAAATTAACCAAAAAAGTAAGATTTACCAGAGATAGAAACGCTTCAAATTTTAATCCCGACGAGCATTAATTAAGGTGCTTTTTTCCTATGCTTGTGTTATAGTATAGTTAGAAAAGAGTGAGATTATGAATGTAGTAGGAACAATGTTTTTTTCTAATGAAAAACTATTAATTGATAAACCTAGAAAAAGACCAACATACCAAATGATAGGTGGTAAAGTAGAAAAAGGTGAAACTCCATTAGAGGCTGCTATTAGAGAATGCCATGAAGAACTAGGAGACAAAGCTATTTTTAATGAGAAACTTTTAGAACTAGTTATGGAATTTGACGAAATTGCCACTAGTGACGGCGTAACACCAATTCATTTCTACGTATTTAGATACAACGGAACTTTACATGGTAACTTAACAACCTCTCAAGAAATAGAAAAGTTCTTATGGTATGATACATCAATATCAAAAGATATTTTATCAAACACTTTAAAGAATGAAGTTGTACCATATTGTTTAAAAAGAAATTTAATTAAATAGGAATATATATTATGAACCAAGAAAATATAGGAAAACTTATAGCTAAACAACGTAAAAAGCTAAACATGACCCAAAGTGAGTTAGGTAAAAAGCTGGGAGTAACTGATAAATCGGTTTCTAAGTGGGAACGAGGAGTTAATGTACCTGATATTTCAATTATAGTACCTCTTTGTAATATTCTAAATATTAGTACTGACGAATTATTATCCGGAGTATGTGAAAATACCACCACACAAAACATAAATTCACTTAGTGACTTAATTAAATTTTATAGCAAAAAATCAAATCTAAAGCTTATAAAAATTTTTTGCATTTTAATAATCATATTATTATTTTCTGGCCTCTTACTATTTTGGTATAGTAACTTTAATAAAATTAGAATTTACAAAATTCATACAGAAAATAATGATATTGAAGCAAAAGGATATCTAATTTATAGTCCTGTTAAAAAAACAATTCTTTTAAATAGCATTACATACAATGATATCTATACCGGCTCCGTAAAAGAAGTTCAATCAAACACTTATAGTTTAAAAATCATGTCTGGTGATAAAACAATTCTAGAGTTAGGTATGTATGATAGTGAAGAAACCATCACTATAAATGATTTTCTAAAACAAATATATATGGAAAATACTGAAATAATTGATAAAAAAGACGAAATGATAAAATTTGACGAGTTAAAAGATTTGAGATTAGAAATCAGATATAAAAATAAACAAGAAGAATTTAAGACATTAGAAGCTCCATTGAAACTAGAAAATGACTTTGCTAGCAACAGATTATTTTATAACTAGCGTAAAAAGCTACCTCTGTAAACTATGAGGTGGTGTTTTTATTTTAAAAAATTTGTTAATCTTTAGTTAGAAAGGAGATTGATTTTAACTTTACAATAAGAACCAATAATTATACAATTATATTAGAAAGAAGGATAACGTATGAAAAAGAAAATAATATTAATTATAGGAATAATAATTCTAGCTATTTTATTACTAGGAGGTTATAAGTTCCTAACCAAAAAAGAAACTATAAAAAACGAAGAACAAAGTATAAACATCAATGACAAATTAGTAACTAATGCCCTAAAGAAATTTGAAAGTATTGAAAGTCTAAATGATAAGGCCAAAGCTTTAGCTAACAAAATGTTTTATGAAGATAAAATTGTAACCAGTGCTACTTTTACTAATGAAGAAAAACTATTCTTAAGCTTACTTGCGTATTCTAACCAAGAAAAGAAACCCCTATATTATATTGAAGAGCCACTAGAGATACCTATTGATACTTTAAAGAACACTTTCTTCTGCGAAGATAATTTTCTTGATAACTTCAAAGAACTTAATAAAAAATATACTATTTTAGATACACTTAACTATGAATATCAAGATAACACAGTTAAAGTAATCGGTGATAACAAACTAAATGACATGGATAACCGCTTATTTGCGTATAACGTTTTGAATGCTAAGAAAACAAACGATACTTTAGAAATAACTTTTAGACTAGCATACTTAGATTATCAATATAGTAATACTAACACTAAAGTCTTAATGTATAATTCTCTTAATGATACTAACGAGATTAAAACTATTACTTTAAATCAAACTACCGAAAATGGCACAACTAAAGACGAATCATTTGATGTTAAAAACATTGACGAACAATTTAATACTTATAAATATACGCTTAAACTTGCAAATGGTAATACTTACTTTGTTTCGTTAGAACAAATTTAGAAAACTTTGAATAAAAACTAAAAATCTTTTCCATAAATAAAAGGAAAGGATTTTTTAATACATGGGAAAATACAAAGTAGAAATAACTGGCATCAATACCAGTGAATTAAAAGTACTAACACAAGAAGAAATGACTGAACTATTTAAAAGATATAAAGAAGGTGATAAACTAGCTAAAGACGAACTAGTAAATGGAAATCTCAAACTAGTTTTAAGTATCTTAAAAAGATTTAATAAAGAAAAATATAACTTAGATGACTTGTTTCAAATTGGTTGTATTGGTCTAATCAAGGCCATTGATAACTTTGATCTTGCATATAACTGCCTATTTTCAACCTATGCCGTCCCTTTAATCCTTGGTGAAATTAGACGTTATGTAAGAGATAACACATCCATAAGAGTAAGTCGTAGTATCAAAGATAATGCTTATCATGTTCTTAAATTTAAAGAAGAATATATTAATAAATATGGTATTGAACCAAGTAATGAAATAATTAGTAAAAGTCTAAATATGAGTGAATTAGAAATAGCCTCCTGTCTTGATGCTTTATGCGAACCTGTAAGTATTTTCGAACCAATCTATAATGATGGCGGTGATACTATCTACTTATGCGACCAACTAGCAGACAAAAAAGAACTGAAACAAGATAAAGATGCCTTAATATCCTTAAGAAAAGGTCTTCAAGCTATAAAGAACCGAGAAAGAATAGTCCTAGAACAACGCTATATAATAGGTAAAACCCAAATGGAAATTGCCTCATCCCTAAATATCAGCCAGGCCCAAGTATCTAGAATAGAAAAAAACGCTATTCGTACTTTAAAAAGAATAATAAAATAGTTAGCGCTTGTCTAACTATTTTAACTTACTATTTATTTCTTTAGTATTTAGATAAATATTATATAGAAGGAAAGCTGCTTCATACAAAATTCTAATAATAATATTACCTAATATTAATGTCATAAAGAATAAAGCAACATCAACTTTTATAAGACTAAATGAAATAATTGTTACATAAAGAGTAGTAGTAATATAAGCAATCTTTAAGAACGCTTCAATAAAATTAATCTTAAAATGAAGAAAATCATATAAATTCTTAACAAAACCAGTATACTTGCTTTCTTCTTTCTTATCCATAAATACGAAATAAATAACGATACTTGCTGCAATAGCAACAATAAATGCTATTAAACTACCTGAAGTACTAGAACTACCAGAAGCACTTATTGCGTTAATACCATAATCATAATTACGCATATTATTAAATCCTTTCTAAATCTATTCTAGCAAAATTTATTAGTAAATACAATGTATTCATGCTATAATTTTGTTATAAATAGTTAGAGGTTATTATGAAAAAAATTTTAATGTATATTTTATCTTGCTTACTATCTTTTGTCATTATGATTATATCTTTTGATATGTTAAGTTGGTATAATCCTTTTGATATTCCTACCAAAGTAGTTTTAGTTAGAATGATTATTTGTTTTACTATTCTAGAACTTATATTTATCTTTCTTATCTCTTTATATAATAAGAAGAATAAATAGAACTTTGTTAGTTGGAGGATTAATTATGAAAAAGATTATTATCGGTATCTGTTGTATTCTTTGTTTATGTTCTTGTACTAATACGAAGGATAATAGTGATACCCCTTTAAATACGGAATACTTAGAGCAAGAAATAACCTTAAATTTAGGTAAAATTATGGAAGTTACCAATACAACTTCTTCTAGCCCCTATGATTATACACAAAATGAATATTATGATAATATTGTTAAGCTAGGTGAATGTGCTGTTCCGGTACTAGAAAGTATGTATAAAAATAATAAACTATCCGGTGTAAGTGCCTATCTTTCCGCTTTGATAGTTCAAGATATAACTGGGTGTAACCTAAATGAAAGATACAACCTAGATTGGTCTACCGCCGAAGAATTCTATAACTTATGGCAAGATAACAATTGTCAGTTTAAATAAAAAGTAGGGAAGTGTTATTAATGATTAAAAATATTATTTTTGATGTTGGTGGTATTCTTTTTGACGATAGTAAAGAAAGTATTACTAAACTATTAGGTAAGGATAGTACAAATATCTATAAAGCCGCCTATGGCCAAGACTTTAAAAAATGCTTATTAGGACAAATCACAGTTCAAGAACACTTAAGTAATCTAAAAAACAACCCTGATTTTAATGATATTAAATTTATTCTAACTAAAGAATATTTACCAAAGTCATACCCTTTATTAGAAGAAAATTTTAACTATATCAAAGCCTTAAAAGATAAAGGATACAAACTATTTCTTCTAACTAATATCACTGAAGATAGTTATAATTACATCAACGAAACAATTAATATCAATTCTATCTTTACCGGTGGTATATATTCTTATCAAGAACATTTAATTAAACCCAACCCTGAGATTTATGAATTAATAATTAAACGTTTTAACTTAAATAAAAATGAAACAATCTTCTTTGACGATAAAGAAAAGAACGTTAAAGCTGCTAAAGAGACTGGCCTAAAATCTATCGTCTTTACATCCCTTCAAGATATAAAAGACAATATAAATTCCAAGAATTAATTTACTTAAAACCTTGATAGATAATTCATAGTCAATTTTCTTATACAGATTTATTCAAAAAATACTTAACTTAGCAATATACTTAAATAGGTGATTATATGCGGATTTCTGATTTACAACTTAAAGACATCGTTAATATTAATGATGGTAAAAAAATTGGACGTATCATTGATGTTGAAATCAATACTGAAGGCTTAATCACTTATTTTGTCGTTGAAGAAAAACGTGGTCTATCTAACTTTTTAGGTAAAGAAACTGAAACCACCATAACTTTTAGTCAAATCAAAAAAATTGGTAGTGATGTTATTTTAGTAGATGTTTAAAACTCATTTACTAAAATACATCCTAATGATATAATCTAGTTAGAATGAGGTTAATATGGAAGAATATAATAATGAAATTGTTAAGGAAAATCTAAATCAAAATAAGAAGAAATCTAATAAACTTACGATTATCTTAAGTTTTTTAATCGTCTTAGTTCTAGCTGGAGCGGGTATTTATTTCTTTATCCTAAAAAAAGATACTACTCCAAGTACACCAGGTACAAGCAAGGTCAAAAAAGAAAACAAATATAGTCAATATCAATTAAAAGGTAACACTTTAGAAGACTTTGATTTATACTTTATGCAGTTAGAAAATAACAATAAAAATATGATATATAGTCCATTATCTATTAAATATGCTCTTGAACTTCTTAACGAAGGTGCAGAAGGTGATACCAAAGAACAAATTACTAATATTCTTGGTAGCTATATCAATAAAAAATATCAAAATAATCAAAATATGTCTTTTGCTAATGCCTTATTTATTCGTAACAATTTTAAAGATAACATCAATCAAACTTACATCGATACATTAAATAATACTTATAATGCCCAAGTAGTTTATGACGACTTCAAAAACCCTAAGAAAATTAATAACTGGGTTAGTAATAAAACATATAATCTAATCAATAACTTATATGATAATATAAGTGACCAAGACTTTATCCTAGCCAATGCTCTAGGTATCGATATGGAGTGGGTCAAGAAAATTCAAGCTGATAATTATGAAGATAGGTATGCGGTATCTTTTGACCATGAAGATTTCAACATGTTTGTTGGCTCCCTAGACGATATGGATTACACTGAACTTAAATTTGAGAATTTAGATTATAAAGCTAAAGCCACTAAGTTTGGCGCTGTCATTAATAAATATGATATCGTAAGTGAACTAGGGGAGGATAATATCCGTAAAACCGTTAATCAAGCTTACCAAAAATGGCTTACAAGTGACGAATATTGTGGCGACGACTTTGATAATAGCTTTGATATGGAAAAATATATTGCTGAACTAAAAGATAACTATGAACATATCAGTAGTTCAACTGACTTTGAATTCTATACTGACGAGGACACCAAAGTATTTGCTAAAGACCTTAAAACTTATAATGATACGACCTTACAATATATTGGTATTATGCCTACAACCAAGACTCTAAGTGACTACATTAAAAATACTAACGCTGAAAAACTTAATACCTTAATAGGTAACCTTAAATCAATTAAACTAGCTAACTTCAAAGATGGGGTTATTACAAGAATTACAGGCTATGTTCCTATGTTTAAATTTGATTACAAGTTAGATCTTGCTAAAGATCTAAATACTTTAGGTATTACTGATGTTTTTGATAAGGAAAAAGCTAATCTTTCTAAATTGTCTTCAGCTGATGCCTATATTAACGATGCCAGACATCAAGCTAACATTGAATTCTCTAACGAAGGTATTAAAGCTGCTGCTGCAACATCCATGGGTGGTGCCGGTTCTGTTGGCTGCTGGTTTGATTACCGCTTTGATGTTCCCGTTGAAGAAATTGACTTAACCTTCGATAAACCTTATATGTTTATTATCCGTGATAAAAATAGTGGGGAAGTCTGGTTTATGGGTAGTGTCTATGAACCAACTAAGTTTACTCCTAACCTAGGTGAGTAGGGCCTCAGTTTGACAAAAAACACTATAGTATGATAGAATACTTTTGCAAAATTAAAGTATTTTTCTATTAGAAAGAAGAAATTTATGAATTATTATATTTTAGTAATAAGTATCTTTAGTGTCTTAATTGACCAAGTAAGCAAAGGCTTAATAAATAGTTATCTAGGACATCCTGGTTTTCTTAGATTAACTAAATATCTAAGCCTAGAAACAACCTACAATGATGGTGCCGCTTGGAACATCCTAAGTGGTAATCAAATATTCCTTATTACTATAAGTCTAATTATTTTAGTCATTGTCTATAGCATGATGTATCAGCTTAAAAAAACAAAAGTTACTAACTTTGCTTTTGGAATCTTAATTGGGGGAATATTTGGTAACCTAATTGATCGTATTTTCCAAGGCTGTGTCATTGACTTCATAAGAATAGACTTACCATTTTATAATTTTCCTATCTTTAATATCGCTGATATCTGTATTGTCATTGGCGTATTTATCTTAATAATAGAAAGCATTAGAAAGGATATCAAAAATGATAGTCGAAGTAGAAAACATTAGAATTGATAAATACTTAAGCGAGAATACTAAGTACTCAAGAACTACCATCAACCATATGTTAGACGAAGATTATATCTTAGTTAATGATAAACATGTTAAACCAAGTTATCTTTTAAAAAAAGGTGATGTAATATCAATAAAAGAAGGATATATCAAAGAATTGTCTGTTGAACCTGAAAAAATGCCCTTAGATATTGTCTATGAAGATAACGATATCATGGTTATAAATAAACCAAGTGGTCTAGTGGTTCACCCAGGTTCTGGAAATTATTCTCATACATTAGTTAACGCTCTTATGTATTATACTAATAATTTGTCCCATAATAATGGTGAGATTAGACCTGGTATTGTTCACCGTATTGATAAAGACACATCTGGCCTTATTTTAATTGCTAAAACTAATGAGTCCCATGAAATACTAGCTGAAGAATTTAAAAAACATACCATTAAAAGAGAGTACCTAGCCTTACTTACTGGCGTATTTCCCCATAACTCTGCTACTATAGATGCTCCCATAGGTAGAGACACTACCGATAGAAAGAAAATGTGCGTTACGGCAACTAACTCTAAAAAAGCAATTACTAATCTAACTGTCTTAAAAAGATATCACGACTATACTTTAGTAAAACTAAAACTTGAAACTGGTCGTACCCATCAAATTAGAGTTCACATGAAATACATTGGTTACCCAATCTATAACGATCCTGTATATACCAATAAGAAAGCCACTAAGTTTGGCCAATTCTTACATTCTTACACCATGAGCTTTAAACATCCAATAACTAAAAAAGATATGTACTTTGAAGCCCCTCTACCTGAGGAATTCCAAAAGTTCTTAGATAAACTAGACCAAGAAAATCTTTAAAACCATAATTACAAAGTAATAACTAAATATTAAATATGGTATATTATAGATAATTAAACGTTTATCTAAATTATAAATCTCTCTAAATAATAAAGTATTATTAATACTTAGAAAAATAGAGAAGAGTAGAGCTAAAACTTCATCATGAAAATACCCATAAAATATCAAAGTACTAAGAAGTAGTAACATATTAGTAATAATAAAGAAAACTAAATCATAATTCATCTTTGATTCTTTCAAAATAAATAATAACGAAATATTATATAGTCCAAATGATATAATTAAAAAAAGTAATGTCAACATATTCCACGCACCTTTACTAATTATATGAACTATATTAAAATAAAATGAGTGAGGTAAAAATGACACAAGTAGTAATGGATAAAAAAGAAGAAATCGTAATGAAATTAACCCATTTTCTTATCACCAAAGAAAACTATACTCCAATTGTAGTTAATGGTACGAAAAATGAGGTTTGGTTAGAAAACCAAGAAGGTCCTTATAAAATAATTAGAATAAACTCGAACTATATTCATAATAACGAACAATATAAGTTTGACCTTTTCAAAATAAGAAATATTACGGCCCAAGTAAAGAAGAAAACCCTTTCTTTCAAAATGAATGTTTTAAACATTTTCTTAGATATAAATGACGATATTAAATTAGATGATGTAAAAAATATCCGTAGTATCTCTATTAAAAATAGTAAAGATTTATTAAAGAATGAAACCCTAAAAGAGACTTTTCCTAAAATCGATAGTGAACTTTTACAAGAAAAAAATAATATTGACTTATTAATTAATGTAACCAATGATATAAATATGAAGTCAGCTCATGATAATAAAGTCTATGAAGAAACCTTTAAACCAAAGAAAATCATTATAACTCCTATATTAATAGCGTTATGTTGTGTATGCTTCATTCTAGAATTAATATTCCCCGGTCTTCTAAGTTGGGGCGCTAATAATCATGACTTAGTAGCAAGCGGTCAATATTATAGATTATTTACCAGCGCCTTCTTACATGTTAATATCATTCACTTACTATGTAATATGTACTCTTTATACATAATCGGCCGTGGATTAGAGAATTTTTTAGGAAAATTTAAATATACTATAGTATACCTAGTAAGTTTAATAGCATCATCCCTAATGTCCATAGTATTTTCTAACTCTTACTCCGTTGGCGCTAGTGGGGCTATCTTTGGCCTTCTAGGGGCCTTACTATACTTTGGTTATAATTATCGTCTTTATTTAGGGTCTGTTATGAAATCTCAAATAATTCCTGTAATTGTAATGAACTTACTACTAGGATTTACCTTAAGCGGTATCGATAATGCTGCTCATATCGGGGGCTTAATCGGGGGCTTCTTATGTTTAATGGCACTAGGAATAACTGGCAAAGAAAACAAAAGTGAAATGATAAACGGTGCCATAGTACTAACACTATATCTAGTGTTTCTCGGATACATGGGCTTGTTCGCTTAACTCAGTATCAACAAAATAAGCTTTTGACTTATCCAAAGGGGTAAGTCATTTTTGTTATCCTTAAAGTGAGTGTTATGTGCTATAATGGGTTTGGTGATGTCTCTTGAACTATATCAAAGGAAAAATAAAACATTTAATATTTGAATCTACTAGTGGTTATAAAGTTGGTTTAATAAGAGTTAAAGAAACCAATGATCCCGAAATGGAAGACTTTATTAATAAAACAGTTACTTTTACTGGTTATTTTGCTGATCTTACTATGGACTATGTCTATGTTCTAGAAGGCTCTTTAGTCTATACCGAAAAATATGGTTATCAATATAAAGTTGAAAACTATCATTACCAAGAAGTAGAAGGTAAGGATGCGGTAATCGAATTCTTAGCTAGTCCCTTAGTTAAAGGCTGTGGTGAAAAAACTGCTTGTGATATTGTTGAAACCCTAGGGGAAGATGCTCTTAAAAAAATTAAAGAAAGTTATACTAATTTGTTACTCGTACCTAAAATGACTGAGAAAAAAGCTTTAAAAATTTATGATTCCATTATGAAATATCGTCAAACTGACGAAATGATAGTTGAACTAAAAAATTTAGGCTTTACTATTAACGAAGCTTTAAGTATTATTAATAAATATGGTGATGAAACTATATCTATAGTTAAATCTAATCCTTATTGCCTTAACGAATTAATTGATTTTAATAAATTAGATAAAGTCTATTTAAATATCGGTACTTTTGACGATGAAACCCGTATTAAAGCTTGTCTTGTTGAAACTATTAAACGCCTAGAAATGGCCGATGGTGATACTTATTTCTCTTTAGAAGAAATTTTAGATGGCCTTAAAAGATTCTTTTCGCTCTTACCTGATACTTCCGTTACCGAAAAAGTAGTACAGGAGCTGTCAGTTAATAACGATATCATCGTTGATAAAGACAAATACTATCTTAAAACAACCTATGAAATGGAATACGACATTGCTAAAAATCTTTCCCTAATTAATAATATTCCCCCAGTAGAAATTAAAGAATTTGAGACCGAGATTATTAAACTTCAAGAAAGTATTGATGTAACTTATAATAAAGAACAGTTACTAGCCATTAAAAAGGCCTTAGAGAATCGTATTTCCATTATTACCGGTGGTCCAGGTACCGGGAAAACTACTATCATTAAAGCCATAACCAAGTTATATATTAAAATTCATAATTTAAGACCTGACGAAATTTCAAGCCAAATAGCCTTACTAGCTCCAACCGGTAGAGCTGCCAAAAAACTAGCTGAATCAACCGGGCTTCCTGCCTCAACTATCCATCGTTATCTAAAATGGAACAAAGAAGCCAATGATTTTCAAATTAATGAACTTAATAAAAACTTCCACCGTCTAGTTATCGTAGATGAAACTTCCATGATTGATACCCATCTATTTGATGCTTTACTAAAAGGAATATGTACAAATATTCAATTAATCTTAGTAGGAGATGCTAACCAACTACCATCTGTGGGACCTGGTCTTATCTTATCTGACTTAATAAATAGTGATGTATTTACTTTTACCCCCTTAGAAACAATCTATCGTCAAAGTAATAATAGTTATATTCCATACCTAGCCCAAGAAATAAAAAATAAAAATTTAAGTAATGACTATCTAACTAAGAAAGATGATTATAACTTCTTAAACGCTACTGGTTCTAATATAAGAGAACTAATTAAAATGATATGTGAACGTTCTATTAAAAAAGGTTTGACTGATAAAGATATTCAAATTCTAGCCCCTATGTACAAAGGTGAAAATGGTATTGATCATCTAAATGAAATTCTAAGAGATTTATTTAATCCTCCTGATACTAAGAAAAAAGAAATCAAAGTAGGTGAAGTAACCTACCGAGTAGGGGATAAAGTCTTACAACTAACTAATGATCCTAATAACGGAGTATTCAATGGTGATATTGGTTATATTAAAGATATTGTAACTATAACAGTTCCTAAAAAACAAGAAGCAATCGTTATCGACTTTGACGGCAATAAAATAGATTATAAAAAAGAAGATATGAACATGGTAAAACATGCTTATGCTATATCTATCCATAAATCTCAGGGTAGTGAGTTTCCCCATGTTATCATGCCGATAACTAAAAGTTACTATAAAATGTTATATAATAAGCTTATTTATACGGGAGTATCTCGAGCTAAAAAATCTCTAGTACTAATAGGGGAACCCTATGCTTTAATAATGGCTGTTAATAATGATTATTCTAATCAAAGAAAAACAACTTTAAAAGAAAGACTTTTGAATAATATTTAAAAATTAACTCATGCTAATTTTAAAGGATGTGAGGTAATTTGAAAAAGATGTTAATGTTGGCTTGTCTTTCCCTTGGAGCTTACACTACTTACTTAATGGTAAATGATAATGCTCAAAAAAAAGCTCAAAAAGTAATAGATGATATGCTTGATGAAGCCACTGATTTCTTAAATATGGACGCATACTAGTTTGGTATGTGTTTTTTGATAAAATTTTTTAAAATTATTTTGTGACGCACAAATCTTGGAAAAATGTGTAAAATTTTGTTTGAACGCTAAAAACACTCGTTTAAAATAATAAAAAATAACTTGATTTCATGAATAAATAACAAAAAAAGTTATCATAGTGAATAAAATATGATAATATAAATATAGTTACGGAGTGATAATATGAAAGATAAAATTAATTATAAAAAAGTTAATGAAGTAGTAAGCTTAACAAGTAAAATTCTAAACCTTGTCTATATTGCCATGATAATAGGTATAATATTTATTGCTACTTTGTTAGTAAAAGAATGGGGTATTCTAAAATTTGTTATGACCATTCTTAAAGTTGCCACACCATTCTTTATTGGGTTTGTTATCGCCTGGTTATTTAACCCACTAGTAGTTAAACTAGAAAATAGAGGATGGAATAGAGCCGTTGCCTCTATGGTCATATTCTTAGTATTTATCCTAATTATCTTCGCCTTCTTTAGCATGCTAATACCAACAATCTATACGCAGTTAAATGATCTAATTGCCTCCCTACCAGGAATATTTAATAGTCTTAAAAACTGGATAACTAATTTTTTGAATAACTTTAATAGTAGTGATATGGTTGATGTTGCTAGTATTGAAGCTAATATCTTTAAATCAATGGAAGATTTAGGTACTAATATAACTACTAATTTACCTAGTATGATAATGAATATCGTAGGTGTAGTATTTAGTGGTCTAGGTACTATGGCTATATCCTTAGTAGTTGGATTATACTTACTATTTGATTTTAATAATGCGACTGATCATTTACTAAAATATATCCCTAAAACTCATAAATATGAAATTGAAACTTTAATTAATCAAATTGGGGAAGAACTAAGAAAATGTGTTCGTGGTACCCTAACTATTGCGTGTATGGTTTTTGTTTGTGATTCCCTAGGATTCGCCATTGCAGGCTTAAAAGCTCCAATTCTATTCGGGTTATTATGTGGTATCACTGACCTTATTCCATACATTGGACCATATATTGGTGGTGCCGCTGCCGTAATTGTTGGGTTCTCTCAAAATCCTATGACTGGTATAATAGTATTAAGTGTTGCTGTTGTTGTTCAATTAATTGAAAACTATGTCTTACAACCAGTAGTTATGAGTAAAACTGTCGAACTACATCCCGTTACCATTATCATTGGTTTATTAATATTTGGTCATTTCTTTGGTATCATCGGTATGATTCTTGCTATGCCAATAATGTCTTTAATCAAAGTCGTATATCGTTTCTTTGCCACAAAATATGATTGGTTTAATAGTGATATCTTCTAATGAGAATATTTATAATTGCCGGTAAATCCGGAAGTGGTAAAAATACTACCGCTAAACTAATAAAAAAATACTATGATACTAAAGGCCAAAAGACCATAATTACTGAGTTTTCTAAATACTTAAAAATGTATGCCTATGAGTTTTTAGGTAGTTATGATGAATCTAATAAACCAAGAAAATTTTTACAAGAACTAGGTGATGAAGTTAGGAAAATAAATAATGATTTTCTAATCAATCGTCTAAAAGAAGATATCGAAGTTTATAAAATGTTTTATGATAACGTTGTAATATGTGATGCTAGATTAATAAACGAAATCGAAGCTATGAAAGAATATTACTTAAATTGTACAAGTATCCACTTAGCGTCGAATAAAGAAAATAATCTAACTGAGGAACAAAAAAAACATAAAACCGAATTAGAACTTGATGCTTATCCTTATTTTGATTATAATATAGAATATGTGTTTGACGAACAACTAGAATGTGATGTCAAAAAAATGTTGGAGGAAGTAAAATGAATTTAAAAGATCTATATATTAATTTTTTTATAAGCAAAGGACATAAACAAATACCAAGTGCCCCTGTTGTACCAGAAAATGACCCTAGTGTTTTATTTAATACCGCAGGTATGCAACCTTTAATCCCTTACTTAATGGGTGCTAAACATCCTTATGGTACAAGATTATGTGATTATCAAAAATGTATTAGAACTAACGACTTAGAAGAAGTAGGGGATGTAACCCATCATACTTTCTTTGAAATGCTAGGCAACTGGTCATTAGGAGATTACTTTAAAGACGAAGCTATCTCTTGGAGTTTTGAATTTTTAACTAAAGTTTTAAATATTCCCGTTGAACGTTTAGCAGTTACTGTCTTTAATGGTAATGATACTATTCCTTTTGATGAGGTTAGTTATAATAAATGGTTAAGTCTAGGTATAAAAATGGAAAGAATTGCTAGAACTACTGAAGATAACTTCTGGATTGCAGGTGAGTCTGGTCCATGTGGCCCAGATACTGAGATTTTCTACTTTAGAAGTGATGATGAAATACCGGAAACATTCGATCCTGAAGACTCAAGATGGGTTGAAATCTGGAACAATGTCTTCATGCAATACTTAAAAGACGAAAGTGGTAAAGTAGCTGAATTACCTAAAAAGAACGTTGATACCGGAATGGGTGTAGAAAGAACTACGGCCATATTAGAAGGTGTAAACGATAACTACCTATCTAGTATCTGGAAAGACGTTATTGACTTAATTTGCAAGATTTCAAATAAACCTTATGAAGGTAATGAAAAATCAATGCGTATCATAGCAGATCATATCCGTACTTCTGTATTTATAAGTGCTGATCCAGCTGGTATTAAACCAAGTAATACAGACCAAGGTTATATCTTAAGAAGATTAATAAGAAGAGCTATTCGCCATGCTAAAAAATTAGATATCGATATCAATAGTAATTGGGAAGAACAAATAGCCTCATTAATCTTAGATAAATACTCTAAATACTATCAAGAACTAGTTACTAATAAAGATATTGTCTTTGAAGTCTTAAAAAATGAAAAAATTAAATTTAATAAGACTTTAGCAAGTGGTTTAAGAGAGTTTGAAAAAGTAATTAAGAAAACTGATAAGATTGATGGTACTACAGCATTCCATTTATATGATACTTATGGTTTTCCCATTGAACTTACTTGTGAACTAGCTAGTGAACAAAACATCACTGTTGATGTTGACGGCTTTAATGAAAAATTCAAAGCTCACCAAGAGTTATCAAGAACAGCATCTAAGGGTAAATTTAAAGGTGGTCTTGCCGGTAATAGTGAAATTGAAACTAAATACCATACCGCCACTCACTTACTAAACGCTGCTCTAAAAGTTGTTATCGGCCCAACAGTTCACCAAAAAGGTTCTAACATCACGGATGAGCGTATGCGCTTTGACTTTAGTTGTGACCATAAACTAACTGACGAAGAGAAAAAAGCTGCTGAAGACTTAGTAAATAAATGGATTAGTGAAGGCCTAGACGTAAGCGTTGAAACCATGAGCAAAGAAGACGCCCTTAAAAGTGGTGCTGAATGCATGTTTATTGAAAAATATCCTGATTTAGTAACTGTCTATAAAATAGGAGATGTCTCAAAAGAACTATGCGGTGGCCCACACGTTAAAAATACCAAAGAAATTGGTCACTTTAAAATAAAGAAAGAAGAAGCTTCTTCGGCTGGTGTCCGTCGAATTAAAGCTATTATTGAATAACTTGGTGCCTTATGGCATCTTTTATTCTTTTAAGGAGAAATATGAATAATAAAGAATTATATAAAAGATTTATTGCTTACTTAATTGACTACTTAATAGTAATGATATTAGTAAGTGGATTAATAAATATAAAACAATTTAATCCCTTCTATGATTATATGTTAGAAAGTAATAATAACTATGTTAAATTAGCTAATTCCTATTATCAAATGACTAATATGTTACCATACTATTATGAAGATGAAAGATTAGATGAAGATGAATATAATAAATTACTAGAAAATAATGATACTTATAAATACTTAATTGAAGATGCATACCAAGATAAAGAATTATCTAAAGAAGAATATAATAATATTAAAAATGTAGTTACTGATGATTATAATAAGAACTATCCCGAATTATATTATAAATATGAAAAAAGTATGATTTATTACTATGTTATCTATCTTGTAATATTCTTACTATACTATGTTGGATTTAATATAATTACTAAAGGAAGAACTCTTGGTAAGAAGATATTTAAATTAAAGATTGTAAGTGAAGATAATACTGAACCTAAATGGTATCAATACTTAGTAAGAAGTATCTTACTATATAATTTAGGATTCTATATCCTAAGAATAATCTTTGATTTAACTATTCCAAGTACTTATCTATACAACACTTTAAGAGTAGTTTATTTCTTAGAAATTATTGTTTCATACGTTATTTTACTATCTATTCCATTTAGTAAAAACAAACGTGGTATACACGAATATCTATCTAAAACTAGAGTAGAAAAAGAATAATTTGACAAACTGAGTACTTTATGCTAGAATACATCTCAAATAAGGGGTGTGGTTCGTAATGAGAAAAGATTCATTAGGAATTTATATGGATGATATTGCAACAGCAATATACCTTCACGAAGTTTTAAAAAAACTAGGTATTAAAAGAGATTGCTTAGTATCAGACTATAACTTTGATTACTTTAGTGAGTCCGAGTTAGATAAAATAAAGACTTTATTTATTACGGGACTTGATAGTATTCAATTCTTAAGATACTTATCTAACTTAGAAAAATTACAAATAATAAGTGATGATTATACTAATGTATTAGAATATGGTTCTTATAAAGATAATCCTAGGTTTAATGATATATCAAGTTTTAATGTTTTAAAAAAATTAACTAAACTTAAATACTTAGAAATAACCAATGATGTAAATATTGAATCTATTGATTTAAGTAATATGAGTGAATTAAAAACTCTAATCCTGAGAAATAATCCTCAACTAAAGACCATAATTGGTGCCGATAAACTTCATAAATTAGAAACTATTATTATTGTTGGAAATCCCATAAGAAACTTTGAAGGATTTGAATATTTCTTAGCTAATACTTTAGACGCCAAAGAAAATGTTGTAGATGTTGATGTCTACTTATCCAGTGTTAAAACATCTAAACAAGCTAAAGATATCTATGACTATTCCTTAATGGGCTTATATTCATCTAATATTACCTTTGCTGAAAAATGTGATATTGGCGACTATACGACTATGAATATCAAAGAAATGACTGATCTTTATCGTAATTTATTAAGAAGAATAAGTAAAGTAAAGTTAAAAGATCAAGTTCCAGCCACTAAAATAGAATATTTATATAAATATGCTGTAGGTATTCCCTTTGATATTCAAGGTATTAAAAGACGAAATGATGAATATATAAAGTTATATCAACAATATAATGGTATGATACCAGAGTTTTATCAAAAGAGTCTTAATTATTTACATAGTAGTTATGCCACATACCAACTTCACAAAGGAAACTGTGAAGGCATAGTTAATTTAATGCATTATATGGCCTCACTATTAGATATCGATAGCCAAACAGTTCATTGCCATGATCGAAGAAGCAATATTTATGGCTCTAATCACGCCTTAATTAGATTTAAAACTATTGAGGGCTGGAAATATTACGATCCGACATATGATAGAGAAAACAGTGATTATTATAAAGACATGAATTTAAAAGAGGTTGAAGAATATGCTGATTTACCAAAAATCGAGCATATAATAAATAGAAGGGAAAGATACAACAATGATGATTACACTAGAACACTTCATAAATAATAGTACCGACTATCCCATTATTAATGAAGAATTACAAACATTAACTGATAGTCAAAAAAACTTTCTTTTAAATAAGCTCCATATTTTACATAAAAATAAAGAATTACTATATAAAACTCACTTTCATGGTTTATATCATAGTGAAAAAGTAATGCTTTTTGCTTATCTAATTGGTGTAAAGCAAGGCTTATCTGATATAGAATTAGAAATCTTAGCCGATGCTGGAGCCTACCATGATATTGGAAGACAAGATGATAGAGAAGATAACTTTCATGGCTTAACTAGTGCTAGAATGTATGAAGAAAAACATGTATTTCAAGATAATCTATTATACCAAAATGAAATATATTTTAATATTCTTAAAGCTATAACTGATTTCCATGCTCAAAATGATATTAACAATCCAAATAAAATAAATACTAATGCCGGCAATTATGAAATACCTAAGGAATACACGGATATGTATAAAAAACTAGCTAAAATTTTAAAAGATGCCGATGCTCTAGATCGAAAGAGATTTGGTAATTATGATACTGCTGCTTTAAATGAAAAATATTTAAGATTTACGGAATCTAAGGAATTAGTTGATTTCTCTGAAGAATTAAATAAATTATATAAAGAAAAAAACAGAGTAGTGCCAAACCATAAAAGTTTAGAAAGTCCTACTTTAGAAATATGCCTTCATAGTATTGGCTATGATTTCTATAAAATACCCTCTATAATTACTTATGGTATATTATCTCAAAGTAAGAAAGATGAATACAACCTTAAATATGTTAGAAACTTCCATGGTGGTAATGATTATTACTGGATTTCTGTTGTACCAGCATCTCTATATAATGAAGCTAAAAACCCTGAAGCTGCATCTAACGAATTTATAAATAATGGTATTTTTATTGTATCAAAACAAACCCCTATGTATAAGCCATTACCAAGTAATAAGAAACTTACCGCTATAGAACAATCTCTTCCATATCTTAAAGGAGAATATCCTGATGAAAAATCAGTTTATGAAATAATTGAACCAGAAAACATAGTCGCTTTAGGATTAACTAAAGAAAGTGGCGATAAAAAGTTGTCTCAAGCAACATTCTTATATAATAGTCTTGATTATAAAGATATCGAACATAAAATAGAAATGATTTGCCAAGTTATTGAGTATGATTATCAAAATAACTTAGCTAAAGTCTTAGAACCATTTTATAAAAAACATAATGAGATATCATTAAGCTATATTCATCGTGAAGACCCAGATGCTACCTATGGTGAAACAGTTAAAAAATTAATGGCTGTGTTAAACAAAATAAATGAAATAGTAGCAAGCCTAGTAAGTATAGAATATAAACATCGCTTAGGAGTAGAACCTACTATTAAAGATATGGTTTTAATGGAATTACAAAAATGTGATGTTTTAGAAGATTTTCTAAGTACTCCTGATGAATATATTTATCGTGTAAAACCTTTAAATTTAAATGACAATTCAGTTTTAATGTTAGATCGTAAATAATGAGTGTAGCAATACACTTATTTTTATGATATTATTTTACTGGAGGTTATATTATGCGAGTAGCGTTAATAAATGATAATTCTCAAGCTAATAAGAATCATATAATATATGAAGCTTTAAATAAAGCTTGTAAGAAATATAATCATGAACTAATTAATATGGGAATGCAAGATGAATATGATAATCCCTTAACTTATGTTGAAGAAGGACTAATGGGAGCAATATTATTAAATAGTAAAGCTGTTGATTTTGTAGTAACAGGTTGTGGTACGGGAGAAGGAGCAATGTTAGCATTAAATAGTTTTCCTAATGTCTTTTGTGGTTTAATAACTGATCCTACCAGTGCTTATCTATTTAGTCAAATAAATAATGGTAATGCCATAAGTATCCCTTATGCCTATAACTTTGGTTGGGGAGCAGAATTAAATCTAGAACTAATATTTAATGAACTATTTAAAAGTACTCCTGGTATGGGTTACCCTAAAGAAAGAAAAGAATCTGAACAAAGAAATAAACTTATTTTAGATAAGCTAAAGCTGGTTACTACAAAACCTTTATTAGAAAGCCTTAAAGATATTGATAAAGAGTTAATTAATCATTGCCTAGTTAATAAGACTTTTATGGATACTATAAATAAGTATGGTAATACTTCGTATGTTAAAGTATTGGAGGATTTAAATGAAAGAATATAAAGCTGTAATAATTGATAATGAAGGTAATATTGATAAAATTTCATCTCCAAATGGTGAGAACCATGCTACTGTACTAGGAGAATTTGGCCGAAATAAATATCCACGTGATCAAATTTTTCCCCAAATAAAATACAATTCTTATTTTGTAATTCCAGTCTATGTTCTTCAAAGTTATGGCAATATCGTAATATTAAATATTAGTCAACGTGGTTTAAAACCAACTTTAACAATGTATTTACCAAGAAACTATGAAAATAGAATAACTCAAATAGAAGACATTATATCTAATCTTCCTGATTATACACTTTCAATAGAAAGTAATATGTATTATTCTAATGAAACTGGAGATATATTAGGAGATAATATAGATCCTATAGTTGGTGAGACACCAATAGATACTTTTAATAGATTTTTAGATAGTAAAAGAGTTAAGAGATAAATCAGGTTTAGGCCTGATTTTTTAAAATCTACAAATAACCGAACGAAAAAGCCACAAATAACCGAACGAAAAATCTACAAATAACCGAATAAGATTAAAATGCAATGAAAGATAATTAGTATAACAATAGGGTTATTATAGAAAAACTAAAACTGTAAAATCAATGGTAAAATGCCTTGCTTCACACAAAAATTATATAAATGTAAAATATTTACAAATAATAAAAAAATGTTGTAAAAAAATTACAGCTGGTATATACTATATTTAAGGAGGACATTAATATGTTAAAAAATATAAAACTTAAAAATTTTGCAACTTTTGTTGAACCAACTACTATTGACTTTAGTGCTACAAATTATAAATTTCTAGAAAGTGAAAACGTTGGAAGTAATAGAATATTAAAAGGATGCATTTTCGTAGGAGAAAATGCATCAGGAAAAACTAAAATATTAGAAGCGATAAAACTATTACTTAATCTTACTCTATATGATGGAAAAGTTAATTTTGCTAAATATAAAAGTTTTTATTCTAAGAGTAATTCATATGAACTTGAATACACTTTTATGATAGAAAATAATGAAATAATCTATAATATGGTTATTAGTACAAAAAAAATTGAAGAAGAAAAACTATTTTTAAATGGAAAAAGCATTTTAACGAGACTAGGAAGTAATGCTAAATTTGGCTTAGATGAAGAAATAAAATTTACTGATGTTTCAGAAGATATTTTGTTTCTTAGAAGAATCTATTTTAATACTAAATTTAATGACAACAAGATTTTGAATAACTGGTTTGATTATTTGAAAAACTCAGTATATATTAATTGTGATTCTAAACGTATAGCTAGTTATGATAATCGTTCTTTATTAGTGCATAATTGTATTGATGAAAAAATTGCTAAAGAAATCAATGATTTTTTCAAAAAAATCAATTATCCAAATAAGATTTCATTTGTAAAAAATTCAAATGACAATTCAGAATATAAAAATTTGATCTTTTTCCAAAAAAATGGAACAAATGTAAATATTAGTGATACGTATGAATCTCTAGGTAACCAAACACTTATTGAGATATTACCAGCTTTTATGCACGTTATTAAAAATAAAGGAATGCTAATAGTAGATGAATTTAGTAGTGGTCTTCATAATGAATTAGAAGAATGTTTAATTAAATATTTTTTCCATTATGCTAAAAACTCGCAACTATTTTTAATAACTCACTCAACAAATGTTCTTAATACAACCATAATAAGACCGGATCAAGTATACTCATTATATTTTGATAAAACAACTAAAATAAAAAGATTTTCTGATGAAATGCCTAGAGAATCTCAAAACTTAGAAAAAATGTATTTAAGTGGAGTATTTGATGGAATGCCGAAATATAACAAAGTCTTTAAAGATTAATCCTAAGAAAAAAATAGGTAATGTGGTTATAGTTGTTGAAGGTGCTGATTATGAATTTGAATTATTAAAGCAAATTTTTAGAAATGTATTAAAATATAACTATTGTGAAAAAAGAAGAACCAAAAGTAAAGTTGATGAATTTACTATAAAAGACGATAAGTTCTCTAAAGTATATGTAATAAATGCTAAGAATTCTAATATTTCAACTTTAAAAGAAGATGGAGAATATATCAATAATATTTATAAACTATTATATGAAGAATATGGTTTGGATACAACAAATATGAGGGTATAATTTTTATGGGATAGAGATTCTGGTTCTAATACCATTGATACCGTTAAAAATCTACTTAATAGTCTTTATTCTTCATTTGAAAATAAATTCGATATGAATGGTTTATTGCTACTTAGTTATTCTAGTATAGAAGCTTATACAATTTCTAATTTTGAAGCTGAAAGAAAAACGGTAAAAGACCAAAGCTTAAAAGATTATGTTAAAAGCAAAAAATATTATTCTAAAAATATAAATAAAAATACAATCCTAAATGCTGCTTATGCAATGCATAAATCATTAATAAGTTTAGGAATTGCGAGCTATAATCCTGACAATATGCAAGAAACATCAATAAAGGTATTTGAAAAAGAAGAAAAATATTGTGAAGAAAATGCTGTTTACAGATTATTATCGTTACTATCTATAATGTTTATTGACTTAGGAATAATATATAAAAGTCAGTGAGAGATCACTGACTTTTAGCATGCTTTTTCTTTTTAAATTTTCTATAAATAACAATACTTATTAAAATAAGGAATATAGTTGTAATAGCACCATCACTATTACTAGTATTTTCTTTATTATCGCTATTAGAACTACTAATACTATCTTTAATAATACTTAATGTATATGTTTTATAAACTTTATCATTACCATCTAATAATTTTAACTCTACATTATTAATACCATCATTTAGCTTAATATTATTATCATATTCTACCTTAGAATTACTAAACGTATTAATATTAACACTATCTAAAGTAGTATGATATTCCATATAATCATTAATATCTATATTATCATTATTAATACTAATACTAGAGATATTTGGTTCTTCTAAGTATTTAATATTAAGATTATATTCTTTACTAGTGTTGTCTTCACTAGTAACAGTAATCTTAATATTATTATCTCCTATACTAATATTAGAGTAGTTAGATACCTCATATTTAGATTTAGTACTTTCTAATATAATATCAATATTATTTACTTTACTATACGTATTATATTCCATAGTATCGTTAACTTCTATGTTAGTATTATCAATACTAATAGATTTAATATTCTTATTAGAATCTAATACCTTAGTTGTCGTTGTTTTATTAGTATTACTACTACTAGTATTAGTACTACTATTCGTTTTACCATGGCAATGATATTGCCCATAACTTAAACCCCATTTAGCACAATTAGTTCTACAAGTATGACAGCCATTGCTATCTGTTCTTCCAGGATGTGCTTCTACATAAAGAGGCGATAGTATAACTATCATAATCATTATTAATCCTTTTATTTTCTTTTTCATACTTCATTACTCCTATACATATAAACTCTTATATTTAAATTATATCTTATTAATTAGTATTAGTAAATGTTTCTATTGACTTTTATATCATTTAAGTATAAATTAAGATTAAGGCCAGTAAATTTAAATGATATTCTTTTAGAAGGAGTAGTTTATGAAAATATCCATAAACAATTTTAAAAATGTAAATGGAATAAAAAATCTAAAAGAAAAAAATGAAGAAAACATAAAAATTGAAGGGGACGCACTTATATATGCACCCAATGGAGGTACCAAGACCTCATTAGCCAAAGGCTTAGAATCAATTGCCAACGGTGAAATACCAAAAGATAGAATTTTTGATAAAAGTGGAGAGTATAACATCGAAATAGATGACAAACGCTATACTGAAAAGACTCCCAAAAAAATTAATAACATTCTTGTTTATAATTATGAATCTTATTATCAAAAACTATTAATGAAAAATGAATTAAGTACTTTAGCAATGTCTTCAAAGCTATATGATCAGTTTCACCCTGTTATTGAAAAATACGAAGAGGTTATTAATAATTGCTTTAATGCTATTTGTAACGACTTATCTAAAAAGAAAAGTGATAGTGATAAAGCAAAAGAAGTAATTGAATTTTTCTCCACTGTATTTAATATAGCAAAGAAAAAAGATATTATCGTTTTTCTAAATACTTTAAAATGGGATGATAAAATAGAAATTTCAGATGAAATTAACATATTTGATGTCATTAACGCTAAAACAAAAGTTATTTTAGAACAAGAGAATATTAAAACAAATATAGAAAAGTTGAATGAACTTTTATCAAAACAGGATACTATATTTTTTGGAAAATTTTCACCTGCAAGCCTAGAAAGTTTGATGAAAGAGATAGAAGTATCTGGTTATTTTGAGGCAGGACATTCTTTGAAGTTTAAAAATTATGAAGAATTAGTATCAACTGAATCAAGTCTTAAAGATATATACAAAGAAGAAAAAGAAAAGTTTTTTAACTCTGAAGAAGGCAAAAATGCTTTAGAAAGTTTATTAACATCTTTAAAGAAAAACAAAGAGACAAAGCAATTAGAAAGTATAATTAGAAAACAACCAGAATTATTTGAAGGTTTAGAAAATATAGAAGCTTTTAAAGCCAATATATTGGCTGCAAAATTATTTCCTTTAAAGGATACTATATCTAATACTTGTAAAACCATTGATAAATTGAATGTGAAAATAAAAGAATTTTTGGAAGCTTCTAAAAGAGAAGAAAGCCAATGGGAAAAAATTTGTGATGAATTTGAGAATAGATTTGATGTTCCGTACAGAATTGATGTTGAAGATGAAGAAAATGCATTGCTTGGTGAAAAAGCCCTACAATTTATAATAACCTACTATGATGGAAATAAAGATGTCTTAACAACTAATAGTGCAAAACTAAGTGATGAAAAAGCAAAAGAAGTATTAAGTACAGGAGAATTAAGAGCATTAACAGTTTTAAGGTTTTTGTTTGATTTAGAAGACAAAGTTAATAATAATGATAATGTTTTCGTGGTACTTGATGATGTAGTAGATTCGTTTGATTATAAAAATAAATATGCAATGTTAGAATATTTAGATGATATTAGCTATTCTGATAAGAAAAATATAACTTGCTGGATTTTAACTCATAATTTTGACTTTTTTAGTAATTGTTCAACAAGGATTGGCTATAAGAATAAATATTTTATTCAAAAGTCAAAAGATTGTGAAATATTGCATAAATTGTCTAGTAATGATTCTAAAGTTTCAACTGGCGGCTTGGACTTTTTTAAAGACTTTAAAGGAAAACTAGATAGTTGTAATCCTAATACGTTTGAAAAGGCATTTTATAGCCTATTACCAGTATGTAGAAATATAATTGAATTAAGTTCTAATGGTAATGTTAACGAAAACGAAGATTACAAGTTGCTTTGCTCAGCATTGCATTATAAAGATAATACAGAAAGTTTAGAATTTAACGAGTTTCAAAGTATTTACAAAGATGTTCTTGGGATCGAGTCGAAAAATTTAATAAATAATAATAAAAAAATTTATGAAGTACTCTTAAGTATAGCAAATTCTATTCAAAAAACTTATCGAGATAATAATTCTAAATATAATGAGTTATCACTTCCAGAAAAGATAGTTTTATCTATTGCAATAAGAATTGAACTAGAGAAATATTTAAATGATTACTATGGTATTGTTAGTAGTAGTGATAATACTGATGATAATAAAAATACTTTGGCAAGTAAGTTCGCTAAAGTCAAAAACTACATGCTATCTAAAGAATGTAAGATATTTACTAAAGCAATTGTATCAACTCCAGATTTTATTCATTTAAATTCATTTATGTATGAGCCAATTGTAGATGTAGGTTTTGGAACACTAGTTTCTCTATATAGTGATGCACAAAGTATTATAAAAAATAAAAATGACATAAAGGAAGTTACGAATGTATAGTACTCAACAAATAATAGATAAAAAGGAATATGCAGAAGAGCTTGAAGAATTAGATAAAATTGCTAAATATAAAAAATACTTAGCTGATAACAATTATGCTTTTAACGATGAGATTCAACAATTCATTGTTCAAACGGTTAACAAGTATAGAATCAAAATGGAAGTCAAAAATTTTTATATGTCTAAAGATGGCAATGATCATTTAAGCAATCAAATTAATACGTTAAATACATTAGAAGCAATGATTAGCCAATATATATTCATTAAAAGTGCTAAAAAGCAAGGTAATTACTAATGATTGATTTAATAGAGCAAAAAACAATTGGAATAATCTCTGTATGGAAAAATTATAGTGATACAATAGCACCAGATGTGTATGCTGAATTATCAAAAACATCATTTGAAATGATTGAAACTATGACTTCCAAGCTTAGATATTGGACTGCCAAAGATTTAGATATTGGTGATAAAATTCTTTTTTATACATGTTTAGGAAGTATTGTTGAAGCATGGATAAGATTTTTTTACTGTGTTTGTCAAAATGAATACAATAAAAAAGCTGGCGATAGCCGCACTATAGCAGAATTATTAAATAATACTACATTTAAAAAAATTATAAATGATAGCATAGGAATAATATTTGAAAGTGAGAATGACTATTTGTATAAGTGGGCCCATGAAATTAGAAAATTAAGAAATTCGATTCATATTTTTAAAATTTCATCTTTTGATAATCATAATTATGAAAATGATATTAAGAATTTAAGCACTTTTATAGATAGGATTTGGAACGGATTACCACCAATTGAAGATGTTGTTATTGAAAAATATGCTGATTGGGATTATTGCTAAAGATATTAAATGAATAATGTAAAAAATAGGAGTCAAATAGTATGAAAGAAAATGAAACAGAAAACATGTTAAATGTTTTAATAAACGACAATATTCAAAGAAATGACTTATTATTATCATTTACTAATTTTATATTAGCAACGACTAATGGGGTTATTGCTATAGATGGTAAATGGGGTAGTGGCAAAACATTCTTTGTTAGACAGTTACATTTCTTAATAAATTATTTAAATAATTATGATGAAAATGGGAAAATTAAAAATAAAGAAATGTATACAAATAATCTTTTGAATTTAGAAAATGTTAGCCATGATATAATGAATAATTTAATTGAATTTATGAAGACTATTAGAAATGACCAACGGTTAAGTAATCTAGAAAGCGTTAACTGTATTTATTTTAATGCTTGGGAATATGAAAATAATACTGAACCAATTTTATCGCTAGTATATAAAATTATTAATGACTTTCCATATTTAACAGCTAAAATGGAGCAGGCTAAGATAGATTTGGTTACTGGAACATTGGATGCCATTTCAAATTTTCTTTTTAAAGGAAACATTAATTTATCAAATTGTACAAACAAAAAAAATCTATTAGAAAATATAATTACTTCTGAAGAAGCAAGATTTAAAATAAATAAATTATTTGAAGATTTATTACATGAAAATTGCAATAAAATGGTTATAGTTATAGATGACTTGATAGATGTAATCCTGCATATGCCATAAAGCTTTTAGAAGAAATAAAACATTATATTAATTCAGAAAATATTACAATAATAATATCAACTAACCTATATCAAGTCTCAAATAGTATTAAAAATCTTTATGGCTATAATTTTGATGTTGAAAGTTATCTAGATAAAACAATTGATATTACATTTGAATTACCTCCAATAAATAAAGAATACTACCTTCAAAGCTTATTACCGGATTATAATTATAGTGGATTTTTTGAAAGAGCAATTATCAATTATATAAATTATTATGGGCTTGAAATGCGTAGTATAAATAAGTATGCTAATTTGATGAAATTATATCAAAAGTATATGAACAATGATAAATTTGGAAAAATATATTATGTGCTTGACTTTATGTTTTTACCATATATTTTAGGGCAAAGACTTTTTAGAATTAAAGATTATTCAGAGTTTGTTGGCGGAACTGGCTTTGAAGAATTTAAAAAATTTATTTTATATTCTAAAAATATTCATTTTTTAATGAGAAGCTATATTCACTCAAATGAAAATATATCAACAGATACTATGTTAATTGACTTGAAAGATATATATAATTTTCTTTATAATCATGATAAAGAAGTTAGCAAAATAATTGTTGGGCAAGCAGCTTTTGAGAGTTATCAACGAGATGCGTTTTTAATGATTTGTACAGTATTTAAAAGTTTAAACATTAAATAAACATTAGTTTAATATGACTAATGTTTTTTTTATTTTGCCAAAAATTGTAATGCACAAATACAAAAATAGTGATATAATACAATAGATTTTAAGTAAATGAAATGTTTATATATAGGAGTTGTGTTTGTATGGATAGCAGTACAGAATATTTAACTCATGATATTTCTATAAAGAAATATCTATATTTTGGAGTTAAAAGATTATTTGATATTTTAATAGCATTAATAGGGTGTCTATTCCTATTACCAATAATATTAATAGTTAAAATATCTTATTTATTACATAAAGACTTTGATTCAATCTTCTTTAGACAAAAAAGAATAGGGAAGAATGGTAAAGAATTTAACCTTTATAAATTTAGAAGTATGATTCCTAATGCTGATGAAGTATTAAAAGAATTATTAAAGGATCCTAAATATAAAGAAGAGTGGGATTTAAATCAAAAGTTTGAACATGATCCAAGAATAACATCTATGGGTAATATATTAAGAAAGACTTCTTTAGATGAATTACCCCAATTCATAAATATATTAATAGGAGATATGTCTTTAATAGGACCTAGACCATTAGTGCCAGGTGAGTTAGATAGTCATAATGGTAATCATGAACTATATGAAAGTGTTCGCCCAGGAATTTCGGGCTGGTGGGCAGCGAACGGAAGGTCTGCTACTACTTATGAAAGAAGATTAGAACTAGAATATTACTATGTTCAACATTGTAGTTTAATCTTAGATATAAGATGTGTATTTAGAACTATTAAGGCTGTAATATTTAAGACAGGAGCAAAATAGAATGGAAAAATTAGAAAACTATTCTGTCATAATGAGCGTTTATCAAAAAGTTGATCCAAAATATTTAAAAGAAAGCATCGATAGCATTTTAAATCAGACTTATAAAACAAATGAGTTTATAATTGTTAAAGATGGTCCGCTATTAGATGCTCAGAATGACTTATTAGCAGAATATTTAAAAAAATATAGCAACACAATTAAAGTGTTAGAATTAGAAAAAAATTCTGGCGCCGGAGTAGCATATAATCTTGGAATAAGTAATTGTACAAATAAGTGGGCAGCAATAATGGATTCTGACGACATGGCTTTGCCAACAAAATTTGAAAAACAAATGAATTATTTAAAAAAGCATCATGATATCGATGCTATTGGTAGCAATGCAGTTGAATTTTTAAATGATACTTCGAATATTGTTTCTACTAGAATTATGCCAGAAACAAATGATGAAATATTGAAATTTGCTCACAAAAGATGTCCAATGATTCAGCCGACAGTTATTTTTAGAGTTTCTTCGGTACTTTCTGCAGGAAGCTATCAAGAAAGCAAACTTACTGAAGACTATGATTTATATATAAGAATGATAATGAGTAATTGTAAATTTTATACTTATCAAGAAGTCCTTTATTTTATAAGAACAAGCGAAGACTTCTTTAGGCGTCGTGGTGGAATAAAATATTTAAAACCAATACTGGGCTTTAAATATAAATACTATAAAAAAGGATTTTATAGTTTCAAAGAATTTATAATAACAGCAGGTTCTTCACTAGTTGTATCAATTATACCAAATTCTTTAAGAATACTGTTATATAAAAAATTTTTAAGAAGTTAGATTGGAGTATGTATGATAATATACTTATGTTTGCTATTATATATTTTGGTTTTATCAATGTTGTTTACCAAATACAAGGAAGATAATAAAAAGAAAAAATTATTTTTATTTATGAGTTTTTTGCCAATAATTTTAATATCCTGTATGCGAGCAAATACAGTAGGTGTCGATACATACCAATTTACAAATGCATTTTTAAGAATTAGATATTTACAACCATATCAATTTGAAACGCTAAGATATGAATACGGATTTACGTATTTTTGCTGGATATTAGGAAAAGTTTTTTCAAACTATCAAGCATTATTAATTGTTACTTCTATTTTTATTAATTTTTCAATTTTATGTTTTATATATAAAAATTCTAAAAATGTGTATCTAAGTACTATTTTATATATTATTTGTAATTTTTATTTTTCATATATGAATATTATGAGGCAGGCAATGGCTATTGCAATAATATTATTTGCTTTTGAAGAACTAAAGAAAAACAAAAAGATTTTATTTGTTATATGGGTAATTGTAGCATCTTTTTTTCACTCTTCAGCAATATTAGCAATCCTATTCATTCCATTTTACGGCAAGAAAGTATCTAAGAAAGCTGTTACTTTAATATTATTTTTAGCAATATTGGCTTTTGTATTTGGGAAAAATTTCTTTAGCTTTATTTCGTCATTTTCGCAAAGACTATCTGATTATTCAGGATCGGTATTTGCCTCAGAAAATTATTTTGGCTCTCTTTTAGATTCGGCTGTTTATTTGATTTCATTAGTTTTTGGTGTTACCTTAATAAAAAATAAAAAGATAATAGCAGAAAATAATAATATCGGATTTTTAGTCTATATGATGGGCTTAGCCGTTATAATGAATGTATTGGTTATGCGTGTTAGTATATTTAATAGATTTGCACACTATTTTACTATTTTTATAATAATATGGCTTCCAAATGTTGTATCGAGTTTAGAAAATAAAAAAACACAATTTTTATTAAAAACTATTATAGTAGTATTTTTTATAATATATTGGCTAGTAATAATGATTTATAGGCCAAATTGGTATGGTGTAGTTCCATATCGTTTAGCATTTTAAGAAAGGAAGAAAATTTATGATAATTTTATATATAGCCGGCATAAATGATAACAAGTCTGCCGGTCCAAACACTAACATTCCCAAAAATATTTTTTATGGCTCAAAATATGAGACAATAGGGATTTATAATATTTATGAAACTAAGACGAATGATATATTAAAATATAAAAACTATTTTTCAAAGGAAACAATGAAAAATAATGATATAACCACACTGCCATTTCCATTTAACAACCCAGACCTTGTTGTATTTGAAGAGGTATACAGAGTAAAGTATGCAAAAATAGCAAAATCATTAAAGAAAAAAGGCATACCTTATGTAATTACACCAAGAGGTTCACTAACATATCATTCGCAAAAAAGAAAGGCGTTCAAAAAATTGATTGGAAATATTTTGTTTTTTAATCATTTTGTTAAAAATGCGGCTTCAATTCATTATCTAACTGATAAAGAATATGAAACAAGTAAATCTTTTAAAATTAACGATTACTTTGTAGTTGGAAATGGCGTTGAAATAAAGAAAAAAATAAAAACGTTTGAAAATATTAAAGATAAGAAAAAATATAATGTGACATTTATCGGAAGAATAGCAATGTACCATAAAGGACTTGACTATTTGGTTGAAGCCATAAATAATAATAAAAGCGAGTTTAGAAAATATAAATTTGAGTTTAATTTATATGGACCAGATGATCTTGACAGTAAAAAAATATTAAATTCTAAAATCGAACAATATAAAATATCGGATTTAATAAAAATAAACGACCCAGTATTTGATAGTGAAAAGGAAAAAATATTGCTTGACACTGATTTATTTGTTCATACCTCAAGACTTGAGGGGCAACCTACTGCTGTAATAGAAGCAATGAGTTATGGAGTTCCCGTTCTAGTTACACCTGGAACCAATATTGATGAGCTAGTAAGAAAAGAAAAATTGGGCTTTGTTGCTGAATTCGACATAATAAGCATTTCAAAAAAATTACTGGATTCTTATAAAAAACGTAATGAATTCAGCAAGATATCAGCTAATGAAATAGCAATAATAGCTAATAGTTTTGATTGGAATGCCATAATGAAAAAAACAATAGATGAATATAAAAAAATAATTAAAAATGGAGGCAGTAAATGTTAACTAAACTTGTTAAATTTTTAAAACATCCATCAAGTATTATTATATTCTTGAATAATAGAAATATTCCAATTTTATCAGATGAAGCATATTTGCAACTTAGGTACAAATTAACATTTGGAAAAAAGTTAAATATTAATAATCCAAAAACATTTAGTGAAAAGTTACAATGGCTGAAGCTTTATGATAGAAATCCTAAATATAGTATAATGGTAGATAAATATGAAGTGAAGAATTACGTCGAAAATATAATAGGTAAAGAGTATATAATTCCTACAATTGCAGTATATAATAATTATGATGAGATTGATTTTGAATCGCTTCCAAATCAATTTGTGATGAAATGCACACATGATTCTGGAGGATTAGTTGTTTGTCAAAATAAAGCAACATTAGATAAAACAGCAGCATTAAAGAAGATAAAAAAAAGCTTCAATAAAAATTATTTTTATGGTGGACGTGAATGGCCTTATAAAAACTTGAAACCAAAAATTATCGTTGAAAAATACATGACTGATAAGTTAAATAAAGATTTAATTGACTATAAGTTCTTTTGTTTTAATGGAATTCCAAAATATATTTTAGTTTGCACAGATCGTTCAACAGATTTAAAAGAAACTTTTTATGATACAAATTGGAATTTAGCTCCATTTAAAAGGCCAAATCATGATATTGATGAAACAATCAATAAACCTAAAAATTTTAAGAAAATGTTAGAGTTGGCATCTAAGTTAGCTTCGAATATACCCTTTGTAAGGGTAGATTTCTATGAGATAAATGGTCAAATATATTTTGGGGAACTGACTTTTTTTCCAGCCTCTGGAATGAGCAAATTTTCACCGGAAATTTGGGATGAAAAGCTAGGAAATTTGTTAGATATTTCCATGGTGGATAAAATATGAGAAAGAAAAAAGCTATTTATAATGTTCTAACAAATTTATTGCTTCAAATAATTTATATTCTCTATGGTTTTATAGTACCTAAAATAATTATTAGTAAATTTGGTTCTAACATTAATGGACTTGTAACTTCAATAACTCAGTTTCTTGCTTATATTTCTTTATTAGAGTCTGGTTTCGGCCCGGTAGTAAAAGCAGCTTTATATAAACCACTAGCAAAAAAAGACAACAAAACAGTTAACGGCATATTAAAAACTGCAGATAAATTTTTTAAAACAATATCTATGATATTTATTGCATACATAATGGTTTTATGTATATTTTATCCGATAATAGTTAATAAGAATTTTGATTACTTCTTTACAATATCATTAATTATAATAATATCTATAAGTACTTTTGCTGAATATTTTTTCGGAATGACTATAAAATTATTACTTCAAGCCGATCAAAAAACATATATAATATCATTAATTCAAATATTTACTTATATTTTGAGTATAATAGCTATTGTTATCATGGCATATTTAAATTTAGATATTTTAATGATAAAATTAGTCAGTGGTATAATATTTGTTTTAAGACCAATAATTCAAAATATATATGTTAAGAAGCATTACAATCTGGCACCATTTGACTCAGTTAAAGAATATCCAATAAAAAATAAATGGGATGGACTAGCTCAACACATAGCCGCGGTAATACATAACAATACTGATGTTACAGTTTTAACTTTTTTTTGCACGCTTGAAGAAATTTCTGTATATTCAATATACTATTTGGTTGTAAAAGGATTAAAATCACTTATTCAGGCTTTCAACAATGGAATAGATGCTATATTTGGAGACATGATAGCTAAAAATGAAAAGGAAAATTTAAATAATAAATTTAACTTATACGAAATAATATACTTTAGTATCGTGACAGTAGTTTTCAGTTCAGCTATGGTATTAATTGTTCCATTTGTCGAGGTTTACACAAATGGCGTGACAGATGCAAATTATATAAGACCACTATTTGGATACCTAATAGTGATAAGTGAATTTATTTGGGCAATTAGGTTGCCGTATAGCTCAATAACATTAGCAGCTGGTCATTTTAAAGAAACCAGGATAGGTGCTTGGGTTGAATGTATTTCTAATATATTAATATCAATACTATTAGTTAAATCATTTGGAATAGTTGGAGTTGCAATAGGAACAATAGTTGCAATGGCTATTAGAACAATTGAATTTATTTATCATACATCAAAATATATTTTAAATAGAAATTTGTTTTTGAGTATAAAAAAAATACTAGCAATTGTGTTAGATGTAATACTCATTAATTTATCCGCTATTTATATTCCAATGCTAAATAATAATAGTTATTTTAATTGGCTTATAAATGCCATAATTATTGCTTTAGTTGCTACAATAATAACAATATTAATTGACTGCATGTTTTATAATAAAGAAATGAAACAAATTTTAGAAAAAATAAAAATAGGAGGAAACAGAAAAAAATGAAAACATATTTAATAACAGGAGTTGCAGGATTTATTGGTTCAAATCTTGCCAAAAGAATTTTAAATGATGAACCAGATGTTAAAGTAATTGGTTTAGATAACGTAAACGATTATTATGACGTTAATATAAAAGAATACCGTTTAAATCAATTGAAAAATGATAATTTTACTTTTATAAAAGGAGATTTATCAGATAAAAATCTGATAAATAATATTTTTAAAGAGTATAAACCAAATATAGTAGTTAATTTAGCAGCACAGGCTGGAGTAAGGTATTCTATTACAAATCCAGATTCATACATTAAATCAAATATAATTGGTTTTTATAATATTTTAGAGGCTTGTAGAAATTATCCTGTTGAGCATCTAGTATATGCCTCATCTTCATCTGTATATGGTTCAAACAAGAAGGTACCATATTCAACAGAAGATAAAGTTGATAATCCTGTAAGTTTATATGCGGCAACAAAAAAATCAAATGAATTATTTGCACATGCCTACAGCAAATTATATAATATTCCATCAACAGGATTAAGATTTTTCACTGTATATGGTCCAGCTGGAAGACCAGATATGGCATATTTTGGCTTTACAAATAAGCTTATAAAAGGTGAAAAAATAAAAATATTCAATTACGGTAATTGTCAAAGAGATTTTACATACGTTGACGACATAGTTGAAGGAATAGTAAGAGTAATGCATAAAGCTCCAGAAAAGAAAATTGGTGAAGATGGTTTACCAATTCCACCTTATAAAGTTTATAATATAGGAAATAGTAATCCGGTTAACTTATTAGACTTTGTAACAATTCTCCAAGAAGAATTGGTTAGAGCAGGAGTTTTACCAAATGATTATGACTTTGAAAGCCATAAAGAATTAGTAGCAATGCAACCAGGAGATGTTCCTATTACATATGCTGATACAACACCATTAGAAACCGATTTCGGATATAAGCCAAGTACTGATTTAAGAACTGGTTTAAGAAACTTTGCTGAATGGTATAAAAAATTTTACAAGTAGATAGGGAGTTTTGCAAATGAAAATAGCGGTAGCAGGAACTGGGTATGTAGGTTTATCTCTAGCCACATTACTTAGTCAAAAAAATGAGGTAATTGCTTTAGATGTAATACCAGAAAAAGTAGAGAAAATAAATAATAGAATATCTCCTATTCAAGATCAATATATAGAAGAATATTTTAAAACTAAAGAATTAAATTTAAAAGCAACTTTAGATTATAAAGAAGCTTTTAATGGAGCAAAATATATAATTATATCTACTCCAACTAATTACGATGAAAAAACACACTTTTTTGATACATCTTCAGTAGAAGATATAATTAAAAAAGTTATATCAATGAATATAGATACAACTATGGTAGTAAAATCAACTATTCCAGTTGGATTCATCGAAAATATGAAGAAAAAATATAACATTGATAATATCATGTTTAGTCCAGAATTTTTAAGAGAAGGAAAAGCTTTATATGATAACCTATATCCATCAAGAATAATAGTAGGAGAAAAAAGCAAAAGAGCAGAAGAGTTTGCTAATTTATTAAAAGAATGCTGCTTAAAAGAAGATGTAACTGTTAAATTTATGAATTCAACAGAAGCTGAAGCTGTTAAACTATTTGCTAATACTTATTTAGCATTAAGAGTAGCATACTTTAATGAATTAGATACATATGCTGAATTAAAAGGATTAAATACTAAAGATATTATAGATGGAGTATGTCTAGATCCAAGAATAGGTAATTTCTATAATAATCCTTCATTTGGATATGGTGGATACTGCCTACCTAAGGATACTAAACAATTATTAGCTAACTATGATAATGTTCCAGAAAACTTAATTGAAGCTATCGTTAAGTCTAATGATACTAGAAAAAGACATATTACAGATATGATTCTAGAACATAATCCTAGTGTAGTAGGTATCTATAGACTTACTATGAAGAGTAATTCTGATAACTTTAGAGCAAGTGCAATTCAAAGTGTTATTAAGAATTTAAAAGATAAAAATGTTAGAGTAGTAATCTATGAACCAACATTAACTACTGATACATTTGATGATTTAGAAGTTATTAAAGATTTAAATGAATTTAAAAATATCAGCGATATTATTGTAGTTAATAGGGTAGATGATAATCTTTTAGATGTTAAAAACAAATTATATACAAGAGACTTATATAGCAGAGACTAAATAAGTCTTTTTTCAAATTAATAAAATATAAAGTAAGTCATTAAAAGAGCTTTGGAGGAGAATAAAGCATTAATAGCTAATCAAAAAAATTATTAACGCTAGAAAAGATATAAACATTGTGATTATAAATAGTGCTATAATATTTTTGAGGTGATATTATGGCTGTGTGTTATTTTAACAAAGATTATGAAAAAACGTTTAATTGCAAATACGAGAAGAAAAATGGTGGTATAGAAGTTACTGTTGAGTATGCAATTGACGATGAACTTGAAACAGATGAAAATGGAGTAATAGCAATTGGATCTAATACTAAATATAAAAAGAGAGATATTTTAATAGTCGATTCTACTTCTAAAATGAATTATCTTCTAAAGGAAGCAAGTTACTCTGGCCGTAATGAATTATATGGACCGCCAGATAGCAAAATTACGACTAAATTTTTTAGTGGTTGTTACTTTTATCATGTGAATTATAGTAAATTAACTGAATTATTAGAAACTCCAAAAGTAAAAAATATAAGAATACATAGCAATATTGTTAATGACTTTATTGGAAGTCCAAGTGTATCTAAAGAAAAACTAGAAAAAGAGTATATTATTAGACTTCAAAAAGAAACAGAAAGAAAGACAGTAAAAATAAATTATAATAACGTTAAATCATTAGCAATATCAGATAACTGGAAATATAATTTGATTGCCAATGAAATAATAATTAAATTAGATGGCTATATTGAAATAGAATTGAGTCGAAAAGTAAAATATAACGAAATAGATAAATATATATATGAACTCATGACTTACATCCAATTACTAAGACCCGATAAATTAAAATTAAATAAAATTACCGTATGCGTAGATGAAAAATACTATGGTTATTATTCATGGATAATAGAAGAAAAGAAATATAAAAGCTCAGATATAAAAAATAGTGTATCAGATGACGCTTTAGCTTTTCTTTCAAAGTGTTATAAATTAATACCATATAGAAATGGTAAAAGTGAGATCAGGAACATTCCTTATGTGATTTTTGATTATTCAAGAAACATAGAAGATACTTTTTTGATGCTATACAAAACAATAGAATGTTATTATAAAAAACAAAATATAGAGGGTATTACTACTAAATTTATTAATTACAGCATCCATAATAATTATGATAAAAGCAAGAGTAAGACAGAAGATGAAATAGAAGATTTAGCACGGCAAATTATATGTTTAAGAAATAGATATGTTCATTCTGGTTATTATATTAAGAATAATAGTTTAAGGATAACATTTAAAGACTTAGACGAAAAAACTTCTAAACTTAAGAATTATACTTTAAATAATGTTGATTTTGAATGGATATATGAACGCACCAAAATATTATACTCTATTGTTATTGATATCATTTTTAAAAACATGTTAGGATATGAAAAATATAAATTTGAAAGAATGTTTTAAAATAATTCTATGATTATAGTTATATGAATTATGTGTAAAATTGGATGCTAATGTGAATATTCATCACATTTGTTAATTTAATATTTACAATTAATAAGTTTATGTTATTATTAAGATGTGATTTAATTACTTTGATTCATGTTTAATGATTTAAAGCATAAGAAAGTTGGTGGTTTAAAATGAGATTAAAATCATTAAGAATAATTAATAATCCAAAATTAAACGACTTATATTTGGATTTTACTATTAACGGGAAAGTGCAAGACACCATAATACTTGCTGGTGACAATGGTTGTGGTAAGACAACTATTTTGGATGCAATCTTTTCTTTTCTTAGTTTAAAAAAGTCTCCTAATGTTGAAGGCAAGGTTACTGGTAGAATTATTTTGTGTGAAAAAGAGAAAAAAATTATAAAAGAAAATTTGTCAAATGCTGAAACTGGAAGTCATCAAAATGTTTTAAAATGTATCAACTTTTTAGACGAAGCTAGAGAACTTGAAATTACCATTGATTTTGATAAAGATAATGGCTCAATTGAAAAATATATAAAAATCACTGCTGTTATTGGTGATGACGAATCATATTTTCAAAATTTAAATAGTATTTATATGATCTTACTTGGAAGGTTAGATACTATATTAAATTCATTTTATTCTCAAGCAATAATAAATTATGAATTAAGTAAAATTTCAAGTATAACTTCAATTGATTTGAATGCATCGGATGGTAGAATTAAAACTTCTAACAATATTGGCACAGATGTTAAACAAACATTGATTGATATATATAATTTAGATGCAGAAGACTATTTGGAATGGTCAATCCAGCATGAAGGAGAATTAATAGATATTACAAAAGCAAGACGCAGAATAGAAAAATTTGCTAAAGCATTTAATTATATGTTTGATAATATTAAGTTTGATAAAATAGTTACTAGAAATGGATACAAGGATGTTTTATTTAAAAACATTAATGATAATGAAATAAGTATAGATAATTTAAGCAGTGGTGAAAAGCAAATTGTTTTAAGGGGTGGGTATGCATTAAAGAACTTAAATTCTATAAGTAGTGGTACAATTTTGATAGATGAACCAGAAATTAGCTTACATCCAAATTGGCAGAAGAAAATTTTACAATTTTATAAGAATTTATTTACTGATAATGATGGTGTTCAAACGGCACAAATATTTGTCGCAACACATTCTCCATTTATTATACATAATCCTGCTAGATACAATGATAAAGTCATAATTTTAAAACGAAATTCATTAGGACAAGTAGAAGTAAGCAATAGTTCTGAATTTTATGATTGCAACGGCATTGCAATGGTTAAAGATGCCTTTAATATAGAAGATTTCAAACATAATAAAAATATACTTTTTACTGAAGGAAAAACAGATGCAAAATATTTCAAAAAAGCAATAGAAATATTTTTTAAGGGCAAAGTTGATTTTGAAGTTAAATGGATTGGAAAAGAAAATGAAAAAGGAAATCCAATTAATACTGGTAAAGATGCTTTAAATAATGTTGAGAGATTATTAGATACAAATCCAGGAATGTTTGAAAATGTGATAGGATTATTATATGATTGCGATACTAATAAAGTAGTTAAAGAAACAGACTTATATTTTGAGTATTGTCTTGAAAATATTCCTCAGCAACATTACAAAATTGGTGTTGAAAACTTGTTAAATTTACCAGCAGATTTTGATTATGCCAAGTTCTATTCGGAATCTAAATCAGAGGATGGTTATGGCGCTCCTAAATCAATCAGTAAGTTAAATAAAAATGAGTTATGTGAGTATATTTGTTCTTCTGAAAATTCGGTAGAGTATTTAAAAAATTTCAAAAAAATAATTATGGAAATTAATAAAAAATTTATTGAATTAAAAAATAAAAATTAGTGCTTTTAATTTTTTATAGTATATGGTGTTGAATTATATAATAAAATAAATCGAGATATTAATTACAAACATAATGACTATATTGAAAAAGTTGTTGATATATGTCTTGAGAAAATATAAATATATTATGCTGTTTGCTCATAACATACTATCTATTTTTCCCTTAATATGTTAATATAAACACAAGAAAAGAGGAACAAAATGAAACTATTAGACGAAGCTAAATACCTACGCAAAGATGCCATCTACGAAGATTACTATAAAATAATCAAAAACTTCAAAGACTATGACAAAATAACTACTAAGAAAATGCTTGAAACAATAATAGACTTATATAATCAAGAAGGATATCTAAAAGACTTCTTAACCATTGAAGAAATCGACTTACTTAAAATGATAATCAAAAATAAGCACCTAAAAGAAGACAAGGTTAGAGAACATATAGCCTATGAATCATTAAGTGCTAAACTAATTATTCGCTATGATCATACTCAAAAGAAATATAATATACCAGAAGAATTTAAAGAAAGTGTTAAACATACAATCAAAAAGCTAAATAAAACATACTTATCCATAATCAAAGATAACACTAACTTTGAAAAAGTATTCTTAGGTATAATCAAAATATTTGGCGTTCTAACCAAGAAAGACCTATACAAGCTAGTATATGACTATACTGAAATAGATGCCGATGAATTTGATTACCTCATTAACTTACCATTAATTAATTATCACTTTATTATCCTAAAAGACAATGTCTATACCTGTACTGATTATTACTTATACCTAGAAGAAGCAATCGAACTAATAAGCAAAACTCGTAAACTAAGTATCTATGAAAGACCAATTGAAGACGTAGTAGGGTATGGATACCATGATTTTTTACTAACGGAAGATTCAACCATAGCATTCCTAGATAAACTAGACGAACTACATTTATATCCCGACTATATCTTAAAAAGAATAAAAGAGTATTGTAATCTTAACTTAGATAGAACCGAACTAAAAGAACATTTAGCAGATTTAGTTCATAATGAGAAAGACTATCAAGAACTATGTATTTTACTAGATAACATGATGAACAATACTACATCAATTGCCTACCAAGGAAGAACTCCTAATGAATATCAAGAAGAAAAAATCAAAGAAAAGCAAACTAAAGAATACAATAAAAAATTTAATCAACTTAAAGATAACGAAGATATAATTCAGTATCGTAAAATTAAAGACCAAATAGGAAGTGTCATTGAAAATTGTTGTCTTACTTATAAGACATTACCTATAGATAAATTTAAAAAAGCATTTAATTTAAATAACATTGATATCTCTAAAATGGAGACTAAAGCTTTAACTAATCTCTTACTATTTCATAGTATTGATAATGAACCAACTGAGTTCTCTAAGTACATAAAAACATTAAATGTTTTATCTAGTGAATATGCTACAGCTTGGAAAATAGACGAAAACCAAGTAGAAAGTGTCTTTCAAATTAAAGATGTTAATTCTAAAAAGGGTGTAGTGATAGTAGAAGATGCCTATACTAATAAAGAGTATGAATATTATGATATTGCCTTTTCTTGCTCCGGAGAATTCTTAAAAGGGCTTTATATCTATACTACTTTAGTTAAGGTTGATAATATCTGGACTCCTAATGAATATCTTCTGCCTTTAGCAGGTTCTACTTTAGAAGATATAAATGAAAAGATTGATTCTATTAAAGGAGTTAATAATCTAAATACTAGACGTTTCTTAGCTTGTTATCTCTTATCTTTATCAAGTGATACGATAATAACTAAAAGAACATTATCTTAGTTTGACTGTACAATACAAAAAGTATCTAAAAAAAGCCAATTTTTAACATTAATTAAAATACGATATGGTTTAAATTTTTATAACTATAGAGAACATCACATAAAAAGAGAGTATGATTAAATTAAAAGTAAAAAAGAAATTGGCTTAGATTTTATTAAAAATATAAGTACTAAGAATTATACAAAGTCATTTGCTATATCAAAAGAAGACCAAGATAACCTAATTGGTATGACACCAATAAATACCATCCAAAATAATCTTGAAATCCCAAGCATAACCATTGATTTAAATATCTATATAATTCAAAATTAAGAAAAAAATTAAAAATTTGACAAGTAATTGTCATAACCCACTTGAAAATACTTAAAAACAATAGTAAAATACAAGAAGAAATGAGGAGAGAATATGAAAAAAATAAGAAATATTGTATGTCTATTCGTAGCAATGTTATTAGTTGGAACACTAAACGTTAACGCTATGAGTAAAGACGAGCTAAAAGCTAAGTTAACTAAAGCTTATACAATCAATGGAGCAACATTCCAAGCTACTAGTGATCAAAAAGTAGAAATCGAAAGATACTTATCACAAAATAATGTATCTGAATATGATGCTGATTACATTGCTAGTAAAATTGATGAAGCTGTTGCTATTATTGAAAGAGGAAATGCTAATTCTTTTGAAAAATTAACAAAAGCTGAAAAAAATGAAATCAAAGCATTATTAACAGAAGTTTCTAATAACACAAGCGTTAAAGTTACAGCTGTTAAAAACGGAGTAAAAGTATATAACTTAGATGGTACAGTATTCACAGTAGTTACTGCTTCTAAAGTAAAATATACTGATACTTATATGATCATTGCTCTTGCTGGTGTGGTATCTATTATCGGAATTGCCGTAATCGCAAGAAAGATGAAAAAAGCTAATGCTTAAAAAAAGTATTGCAACTTTAAAGGTAATTGTTAAGCAATTGGCAATTGCTTTTTTCTTTGCTTCATTATTTATCTTTTTAATATTTATTCTCTTTGCTAAAAAAATAGATACCACAATCTCATTATTAAATAAAATGAGTGTCAAAGAAGTAAATAGAACCACCGAAAAGATAAACATAGATAGTGGGAGCAAACGTCTTTCAAGCTATCCAACTTATGGTGAAATATTTGCTACTATAGAAATCCCAACTATTAACGTATCAGCTAATATCGTTGAAGGAGATAACCTAGATCTAATCAAGAAAAATATTGGCCACTATGCTGGGTCCTATTTTCCTGGAGAAGGGGGAAGTATCGTCTTGGCGGCTCATAACTCTCAAGCTCACTTTGGCAAACTACCAGACCTTAAAATAGGATCTAAAATAATTATCAAAACAAGTTATGGAACCTATACCTACAAAGTAACCACAGGCCAAATAATCAAAGCTACTGACCTTGAAAAAGACATGGATATCAAAGACGACAAAGAAACCTTACTAATGTATACCTGCTACCCAGTAAGTATCTATGGCTTTAAAGATAAAAGATATGTTATAACCGCCAGCCTAGAAGGAGAAGAATAATGAAACCTCATACTATATTTTTTAATTACTTAACCAAATTCATATCATCAATCTTATTCTTTTTAACAACAACTATTACGATAATCTTATTTACTATTTTTAATCAAAACTTCATGGCTCAACAACTAAATGAAACTAACTACTATGAAAAACTATATACCAACATTAAACTAGAAATGTCATACTACGTAACCCAATCAGGACTAAGTGATGACATTCTAAACAATATCTTCGATAAAGAACTACTAAGAAGAACAACTGAAAAAATGTTGGATAACTTCTACACCAATAAAGATAATACAATTAATAAAACTAGTATTGAAGAAAATTTGATGAATAACATTAACGAAGAGTTAAAAGATTACAAGTTAACGGAAGAAGATAAAACATCAATTAATAAATTTATTACTCAAATGAGCAGTACATACGAAATGGAAATAAGTTATTCTAATATTCTAAATAAATATCATAATAGTTTTAACAGAATCTATCATATCTTAGTAGCGTTAGACATCCTATGTATTACATTATTTATCATTAATTACTTCATAACTAGATATACGCTAAAAGAAAGAAATATCATTATATCCTTACTAACTACAGCCACTCTAATAACCATAATTCATTTATATCTATCTAACACCCTAGATTTAGGACATTTAGAATTCTATAACGATATTATCTCTAATCTAATCAATTACACTTATCAAAGTATTATGAGCATCTTTAACATTGTAAGTACACTCTACTTAGTAATATCATTATCCCTTATTCTTTATGCTACTAAATACACCAAAGAACTATTAAAATACAAAGATAAAGTTCTAATAATTCTAGCCATAATCTGGATGGGTGTAATATTTATGTTCTCTGCTCAAGTATCTGATGAATCTAAATCAAGCTCTAACAAAGTAACTAGTGCGGTTGTAAATACTGTAATTAGCATTAAAAAAGAAAATATCAGTGAAGAAAAAAGACAAAAGATTATTGAAGATAAAACCTTTATTGTAAGAAAAACCGCTCACTTTACAGAGTACTTTATTCTAGGATTAATCTTAATTTTATATTTACAAACTAAAGAAAAACTGGCAACAAAATACATAATTCTAGCTATAATATTTTGTGTACTATACGCCACTGGTGATGAAATCCACCAATTATTTGTTGATGGAAGAAGCTGCAAAATAATGGACATCCTAATAGATACATGTGGAAGTTCCTTAGCTATCCTAGGATTTACCAGCATATATAAATTAACTACAAACTTAAAAAAGCAAAAAGAATTATTCATTGAACAAATTTAATTGTCGAAATTTGTCGAACAAATAATAATTGCAATTATAATAAAATACTATATAATAACGTTAGGTGAAGAAAATGACATTTATAATTATCTTTATTTTAGCATTCGTTATATGGTGTTTTTTAAAAATATCTAGTATAGCTACCGAATTAGAAGAAAAAATGCAAAAAAAATATAAAAATAACAAATCGTAGTTGAGAAAAATAATTAAATAGTTTATAATTATCTTAGCAAAGAGGGATTATATGGAAGAAGTAAATTTAAAAGAAATGTTTAGTTATTTTCTAAGCAAGTATTTATTAATTATATTATTTGTTGTACTTGGCGCTGGTGCATGCATTGTATATAGTTTATTCATTCAAAAACCAATGTATAACTCATATACAACAGTAGTACTAGCCCGATCAAGTGATTCAACATCTAATAGTGGTACTCTTCAATCAGATGTTACCACCAACCAAAAATTAGTATCTACTTACCGTGAAATAATTAAAAGTAGAAGAATCTTAAATCAAGTAATTAGTAACTTAGATTTAAACATGAGTTATGAAACATTGCATAACATGGTTAGTGTAACTAACGAAAAAGATACCGAGCTAATCAAAATAGCAGTTAATAGCCAAAACTCTAAAGACGCTAAAGACATTGCTAACGAAATAGCTAAAGTATTCTCTAAAGAAATCGAAAACATTTATGAAATTAAAAACCTAAGTATTATTGACTATGCTGATGAAAATACCATCCCATACAATATTAATGTACCAAAACAAATGGTTATCAGCGTTCTAGTATCATTCGTACTAGCTTGTGGTATTATATTTGTTATGTTTTACTTTGATACAACTATTAAGAGTAGTGAAGAAATCGAAGAAAAAATTGGTTTACCAGTATTAGGGGTAGTACCTTTTAAACCTACTTTAAAAGGAGGAAATAAATAATGAATGAGTTAATTGTTGCAACAAATCCTAAATCAAGTATTGCTGAAGCCATCAAAACTATTCGTACAAACCTACAATTTTCATCAGTAGATGATAAAGTAAAAAGTATCTTAGTCACTAGTTCTTTCTCTGGAGAAGGGAAGAGCTTCGTTACTGCTAACTTAGCCGTAGCATTTGCTCAAGCTGGAACTAAAGTTCTAATTGTTGACTGCGACTTAAGAAGAGGAAGACAGCATAACATTTTTCATGTTGAAAACTTAGAAGGTCTATCAAACCTTTTAATTGACGACGTTGAAAAAAAATATAAACATTATATTAAAAAAACTAGATATGAAAACATTTATGTCTTACCAATGGGTATTGTACCTCCAAACCCAAGTGAATTACTAGCTAGTGATAAAAACAAGCAACTAGTAGAAATACTTGCTAAAAACTATGACCTAGTAATTTACGATGGTGTTCCTGTAGGAGGACTAACTGATTCAATAATCATGGCCGACTTGGTTGATAAAATTGTTATTGTTTCAGCCTATAAGCAAACCCCAATAGAGTTACTAAATAACACTAAGAAAAACTTAGAAAAATTTAGTGATAAAATTGCTGGAGTAGTCTTAAATAAATATCCAGCTACTAAAGATCATTACTATTCTAACTACTATTACAAGACCGAAAAATGATAGATATTCATAATCATATCTTGCCTAATATTGACGATGGTTCAAAATCATTTGAAGAAAGTATTAATATATTAAAACAAGCATATGAAAGTGGAGTAACCGATATAATAGTTACTCCTCATTTTATATTAGGAAGTAGTTATAGTAGTAAAGTAAAAGATAATGAGACTATCTTAAAAGAGTTAAAAAATAAACTAAAGTTAGAAAATATTAATATTAATCTTTATTTAGGTAATGAAATATTTGTTGAAAACAATATGTTAGAGCTTTTTAAAAACAAAAGTGTTACATCATTAAATAAGAGTAGATATGTCTTATTTGAATTGCCCATGAATAATAACTTTAAAGGCTTAAAAGACTTATTATTTAACCTTCAAGTAAATGGTTATATTCCTGTTATTGCTCACCCTGAAAGATATCGTTTTATTAAAGAAAACCCTGAAGAAGTCATAAACTTACGCCAAGCAGGGGCCTTATTTCAAATTAATATAGGAAGTATCCTAGGTAATTATGGCGATGAGGCTAGAAAAACAGTTATGCTTTTATTAAAACATCAAATTCCATCATTTATAGCAACTGATACTCACCACGATACTCATGAATTTTATAAAAAAATAATAGAAGTTAAAAATATCCTAAAAAAATATATCCCCGAAGATTATATTGAAGAACTATTTAATGTCAACACTAAAAATATTTTAGAAAATAAAATCTTCGAACCAAGAGAAACCATTCCTTTTAAAAAAGGCTTATTTGGTAAAATTAAGTAACACAACACTCGTGTTATTTTTTTTAAAATTATTGTAAAGTCGAAAAAAACTTACCAAAAATTAGCAAAAAAACATTGCCATTAAAAGCTCAAAGTGATAATATTAAAGTCCACGCTAAAAAAGGAGAATGTAATGAACACACTATTAATATTAATTGCTAACATCTTATTATCTGGACTTCTTATCGAAGTGTTTTTTAACCATAATAATGCTAAAAACCAAGAAACAAAGTTATATTCTAAAATGTTAATTATAAACTTTATCTCCTCGGTAATTGCCATTTTTACCATTATTATATTTAAAAGCCTTAATCTTAACTTTCTAACTATAATCATGAAAAAAATAGAATTAGTCTTAAATTTTCTTATCTTAAGTTTATTTTTACAATATAACCTAGTTCTAATAAATAAAAAAGTTAAAACTACTAAAATACTTAAAACAATATATTTAATAAATATTATTTTAGTCATTATATTACCAATGGATGTTAGTGTTGTAAATAATACCTTAAAAGTATCCCAAATAGGGTATACCACATATCACATTATAAGTACTATCCTAATAAGTATCATATCACTACTAACTATCAAACTAATAAAGATAAATAAAAAGAACTTAAAGAAATCATTGCCATTTCTTGGCTTAACCATACTTTCATTATTCAGTATCTTACTCCAAATAAAATTCCCCGAAAGCAATATCTATAATTACTTTATGTCTTATATCCTTCTAATCATGTATTTCACCATTGAAAATCCCGATACCAAAGTAATCGAACAACTAAACATTGAAGCTAAAAAAGCTAGTGAAGTAAGAAAAGCCCAAGAAAACTTCCTAGCTAGTATGTCTCACGAAGTAAGAACACCCCTAAACACCATTGTTGGTTTATCAACTTCCTTAGAAGAAAATCCTAAGTGTCCTGTAGAAATGAAACAAGACCTCCAAGATATTGTTACATCTTCCTATAACCTTTTAGAAATGTTTAACAATGTCATTGATATAAATGAAATCGAAACTGGTACATTAAAACTTCAAAATGAAAAATATAACATAAAAGAAAGTATTAACGAAATAATTAATATTCATAAAATAAAATTAAATAAGAAAAAACTTACTTTAAATATCGAATATCAAGATAATATTCCTAAATACTTATATGGTGATATCAAACATCTTAAAGTAATTATTACTAATATCTTATCTAACGCTATTAAATATACTAAAGATGGTAAAATAGACCTCTTAGTACGAAGTATTAATGAACCTGATAAATGTAATCTAATAATTATTATTAAAGATACCGGTATTGGAATGAAAGAAGAAACTTTATCTAAGATGTATCATAAATTTGAAAGACTAGATACTATTAAAAATTCTAATATCGAAGGTATGGGACTAGGTCTTGCTCTAACTAAAAGATTAGTTGAACTAATGCATGGCACCATTAACTTTACTACCACATACCAAGTAGGAACAACTTTCACCATCATGTTACCGCAAGAAATTTACTATCAAGATAGTATTACATTACCTAAACTAAAAGATTTAACTAAGTCTAAAAGAGTCTTAATTGTTGACGATAATCCTCTAAATATTAAAGTAGCTAAAAGAGCCCTAGAGGCTTTAAACTATACCAACTTAGATACCTGTGATAGTGGCTTTAAATGTCTAGAAAAAATTAAAAATGGTAATAGCTATGACATTATCTTAATGGATATCATGATGCCAGGAATGTCTGGAACCCAAACATTAGAAAACCTAAAAAACATATCTTCTTTTAAAGCTCCTGTAGTCGCATTAACTGCTGATGCCTTAATGGGGGCCAATCAAAAATATCTTAGCCAAGGTTTTAGTGCCTACTTAGCTAAACCCTATACCAAAGAACAATTAAAAAATATCTTAAATAAATATTGACGAACAAAGACAACTATTATATTATAAAAAGCAAAGAAAAGAGTGTAAATTATGAATTCGAGTAGTGGCTTGATATCAAACCGTAGATTTTATCTTAATATTCAATTATCAGCAGCAACAAGTCTTGAAAGTTTTAAACAAGAATTTCCTGATCCTGAATTTGAAAATTTCTCCGACTTAGTAAATGATTTAATAATCAAACTATCAAGAGATATCAAAGACTTAGAAAGTGATTTAAACCAAGAAGATTTAGCTATCCTAAATGAAGATGAAGAATATAATCTATTAAAATCTAAATTAGAATATTCTTTAGAAAGAAAAATGATTTTTGAACAGGAAATAACAATGCAAGATAAGAATATCCATACCAACGTAAGAAATATTATTTTTGCTAAATCAAACGTCGGAAACATATTTGTAGTAGAAGATATTTCCAGCATTAAAAGCGAGTTTTATGCTGATGTAATTGGAACTTTAGAAAGATTAAAGAAACCATACACTACTGATGAAGCTGACATAACTAAAGAAAAAGCTTTTAATAACAACAATAAAGTTAAAGGGGTAAAAGAAACTAAGCAAGGTATAGCTAGAATCTATTATGTTATCTTAGATGAAGATACCATCTTAGCATTTAATGCCCAAATTAAAAAAAGCGATAACCCATCTAAAACCAAACAAGCAATAGTTAAAAGAAAACAAAATGTTTCAGAACAAATTGATTATTACAAACAAGAACTAAAAGATCCAGCTAAAAAAGAACAAATAATTCAAGAAAACAATAAAATATATGATGAGTTAATAGATAAATTACAAAAGGAGCGTCGTCAAAGATGAAAATAAGATATAACAAAAGTGCCTTAGCAATGCGTCGATTAAAACTTGTAATGTCTAAGAAAATTATAATGTGCATTAAGACTAATAATTTAAATATTGCCGATATTGCTAACGAGCTAGAAATAACGGAAACTGAACTTTGCATTTGCCTTAATGAAACATATGCCAGCTACTCGTTTTATGATCAAGCCCTTATTTGTGTTGAAAAATTATCTAATAAAAAACGTGGTAAAAGAGCTAGAGTATAGCTCTTTTTCTAATCACCTAACATCAACTTAATAGTCGAACCATCCGCTACATAATAACCAGATTCCGGTGATTGATAAATAACCTTTGAACCCGTACCCGAGTATTCTAACTTATAACCCTTTAATATCTCATTAGCTTCCTTAACACTTTTATTTAAAACATCAGGTAATACTTGATACTTCACATCTAACCAATTATATTCTTTAGGCATCACTTCCTTAGTAGGGGGAATATTTTTTATTTCAATATATGATTCTAATATCGATTTTGCAATAGGCGCTGCAACTGTCCCACCATATTGCACAATTCCCTTAGGGTTATCTACTGCAACATATAACACAATACTTGGATTATCGGCAGGCATAAACCCAATAAACGATACAATATAATTACCAACCATATAAGAACCATTATTAACTTTTTGAGCCGTACCAGTCTTCCCACCGACACGATAATTTTCGATATACGCATTTCGCCCACTACCATGAGCTACAACATTTTCTAAGGCATATCTTACAAGCTTAGAAGTATCCTCTCTAATAACAGTTCTAACCTTAGTCGCTTCAACGCTTTTTAAAGTATCCTTATTATTTGCCGTAGTAACTTTACTAACAATATAGGGCTTATACAAAGTACCACCATTAACCGAAGCTGAAACACTAGCAACTTGTTGAATAGGGGTAACACTGACGCCCTGACCAAACGCCGTTGTTGCAAGCTCAACATTACCAACCCGATCTAAGTTAAACATAATGCCCTTGGCTTCACCATTCAAATCAATGCCCGTTTTCTTTCCAAAACCGAAATTATTAATATACTCAAATAACTTTTCTTTACCTAATTTTAAACCTAAATTAACAAACCCTGGGTTACAGGAATTAGCTACAACATCTAAATAACTTTGATCCCCATGACCGCCGGCTTTCCAACAATGAATAGTCGCTCCATCAACATTAACATGTCCTGCATCATAAAATCTATCTTCAAATAAATTCACAATATTCTCATTTAACGATGCTGCAAGTGTCGTTATTTTCATTGTCGAGCCAGGTTCATAAGTCATCCAAATAGGTAAGTTACGGGATAATACTTCTTGCGTATAAGTCTGATAACTATTGGGGTTGTAATTAGGCCTACTAGCCATAGCCAAAACTTCACCAGTATTAGGGTCCATAGCAATTGCCAACGCATGCTCCGGATTGTACTTGGCCACCGTATTATCAAGCTCACGTTCTACCGCTAATTGTAAATCCAAATCAATAGTCAAAGTAACATTATTCCCGGACTTAGCCTCTACATATTCCTCAGTTTTCGCAAGCCTTCCACCCTTAGCGTCACTATAATACTTAATCGCCCCATTATTACCCGTTAAATACTTATCATACTCCAGTTCTAACCCTGACAAGCCCTGATTATCAATACCTACATACCCTAAAACATGCGCTAATAAATTATCATAAGGATAATATCTTTTGGACTCTTTAAGTAAGTAAACTCCATCATAATTAAGACTATTTATCTTATCAGCTACTTCAAATGACAACTGTCTTCCTTCTGGATGTACTCTTTCAATGGAAGTCTTCTTCGATACATGACGATACATCTCTTCATAAGATACTCCCAAAATCTCCGCTAAATCTTTTGATACCGCTTCCTTATCCTTAACCTGATTAGGCACAATATACAAAGAAGTAGTCGTAATATTCGAAGCCAAAACTTTCCCATTACGATCCAAAATCAACCCTCTATCGGCTGTAATTGGTAATTGTCTACTCCATAAATCATTAGCTAAAGTATTTAACTTTTTATACTGAAATACCTGAATATAAAATACTTTCAAAATAACTGCTAACAAAAGTAAACAAACACTTACTAATACTAATCTAATCCTAAAATGCTTCTCTTGATAAAACATTATATCACCATTAAAATATATGAGTATGTATTCTAAATTAGATTAAAAACCATAAAATTAAATAACATAGCTAAATTTGGCTGTCTAAAATACCAGATAATGTGTCAAATTAAGAATTATATTTTATAAAACAGAAGTTCCTGTAGTATAATATTAGGGAAGGTGATTTAATTTATGCTTATACTTGCTAAAGCCGCGATGGCAATGATGCTAGGGTTTATTTTATCAATAATTGCGGGAGTTATCATAATTCCTTTAATGCGTAAACTCCATTTTGGTCAAAGAGTTAGTCTTACTCTAGGGGAAAGACATTTATCTAAAGACGGAACCCCAACCATAGGTGGTTTAATCTTTATCATACCAACAATTATTACCATTTTACTACTTTGGTGGCGTGGTAGTATCGATATGACATCTAACCTTATCATTGTCATGATTGTCTTTGTGGCGTATGCACTTCTTGGCTTAGCTGACGACCTTTTAAAGATAATTTATAAAAACAATAAGGGCCTAAGTATCATGTTCAAACTATTTATGCAAACCCTAATTGCCTTAGTATTTTTCTATATATACATTCGTAATGGGGGAGAACCTTATGTAGCAATATCTGCTATAAATATTAATATTTATCTTGGTTGGATATATGGTTTATTTATTTTATTTCTTTTAGTTGGAACTTCAAATGCCGTTAATATTACGGATGGTCTTGATGGCTTAGCCGGTGGCTTATCCGCTATTGCATTCTTTGCTTATGGTCTTATTGCTTGGAATACTTCATGGCTTGCCGGATACCAAGAAATTGCCATTTTCTGCTTTGTCTTAGTTGGAACATTACTTGGCTTCTTATTTTATAATACTCATCCGGCTAAAATATTTATGGGGGATACTGGTTCACTAGCCTTAGGTGGTGCCCTTGCAGCCATTGCCATTCTAACTCGTCATGAACTATCTTTAGCTATAATCGGTGGTGTCTTTGTTGTCGAAACCCTATCAAGTTTAGTTCAAATAATTGCCATTCGTAAATTCCATAAAAGAATATTTAAAATGGCCCCACTACATCATCATTTTGAACAACTAGGGTGGGCGGAACGTGATATCGTTAAAGTATTCTGGGTTGCCGGATTACTTCTAGCTATGTTAATGATTATATACAATGTTTGGATCTAATTTACTTAGATCTTTTTATGTGCTATGATACCTCTAGAGGTATATATGAATAAAGAAAAAACTTTAAAAACAATTGTTATCGGTCTTACATTAGCGTTAGTCTTCGAAATACTTGGTCTCATTTTCGATATACAAAGTCTAACGTTCATTTACTTTCATTATGGTAACCCAAGTAATTCAACTAGTATTCTTCCTATTGTTTTTTGTTTACTCCTAAGTGATATCATAACTTCAAATAGTGAGGTAATCAAAAAAGCAATATATATCGTTATATTGATTGCAATATTTTTTCTTATCGACTATGGTATTTTCTAACTTAAACTGCCAACTTTCTTTTTATTGCGCAATGGCCATTTTTTAAAGTATAATATACATGGATAATAGAATAGAGTGATAATACATGAATTTAATGTCAGGCCGTCAAGTAGAATATAATTTAAGAAGAACCATGAACAAAGGTCTAGTTTCAATTTTAAACCCAGATCAATTAGAACAACTTGCTTTTAAATACTTTGGAGTAAAAAATAATAACGGTGAAATAATTGGCTATCAATGTCCTTATAGTGGCAAAATTTATTATGACTATAGCAATATTGTCTTAGAACATATCATTCCCGTTGCCTCAGGTGGCGGAACTATTTTATTTAACTGCATCCCAACTTCAGACGAAATAAACGGCTCTGACGAAAAAGGCACCAAGCACTTACTTGAATGGTGGTTAACTAGTAAATATTGGGATAATAACGCCTTAGAACGTTTAGAAAAAATAGTTAACTATATCCTAGATGCTTATAATTTAACTTTTAATGAATATACTTTTAATACCATAGAAGACAATTCTTGTGAAAACAAGAATGAGACTTTTATAAGCGTTGAAGACGATTTAGCCGTTAATGAACGAGAAAATAGTTCTAAAAACTTAACATTTCAAATTTATTCCTATTTATCTTTTCTTAATGATTGTATTAAAGAACTAGAAAAAAATAAAGTAGATACTACTAGTATTAAAGAAAGATTATCTAGTCTTCAAAACCAAGGCGTATTCCAAAATATTAATGAATATCAAATGTATCAAAATATAATTCAAAAACTAATTATTTCTAAAATTGGTGACGATAACAGAGCTTATCTATCATACACTTTAAATTTTAACATTCAAAAATTAATTGATTCAGTTAACTTACTTAATGAAAATGAAATATATAAAGAGTTAGAATCGCGTCTAAATTATATTGAAAGCCTATTAAAAGAAAAAGGACTATCTTTAACTGATTATTTTAAAAGTATGAAAAGTATCTACCATTTAGACATTATTTATAAAAGTATTGATCAGATATCTTCAAATGATCAAAAGAAATTTTTAAAAAGCATCAAGCTAGGAACTGATTCAAAAATAGAAAATTTTATTAATATGTTGAATGAAATGCCCGAACAAGACTTATATGATTTTTCAAATAATTTATTAAGTCAAAAAAATATTAAGACTTTTAGTGGTCATGATAACCAATTTATTGGATCATATTGGGTACGAAAGAAATCTTTAATAAAAGCTAGATTATCCAAATTAGAAAATTTAAATCCGGGAAAGTATTCTCATGCTTTAGATATAATAAACAAATACGAGCAAATTCAATTATATCAGCATAGTATTAAAATAGATTTATTTATTGAAATGTTAAATAATATTTCAGAAAAATCCTTAGAACAAGCTACAACAAATATATTTTCTAATCAAAATATTTTAGAATTTAATGACGAGAATCATTCTCCCGTTAGAGCATTTTGGCATAACAACCAGGCAGAAATTAATCAACGTTTGTTAGAACTGGAATTAGAAAGTCCTCAATCGTATGAACATGCAAGAAGAATGATTAGTCTTAATCAAAATCGTGGGTTAGTTGTACAAAAATATGGCAATGTAATCCCCAAAATAAATATTTTTATTGAGATGCTAAATGAACTTCCTGAAGATGCCTTAAATAATTATGAAACAAATATTTTTTCTAAGAATAATACTCAAACATTTAAAGGTTATCCTAATATTGCATTAAATAATTTTTGGAATATTAGAAAAAATGCAATCAAAAAACAGCTTACTAAGTTAGAAAAAACAGTTCCTGGAAAATATAACCATGCGAGAAAGATAATAGAAAAATATGAAATTTCTTGTAAAACTAATTCTCAAAAAAGAGCAGATATCTTTATAGAAATGTTGAATTCTATGAAAGAAGAAGATTTAAATAATCCTGAAACAAACATATTTAATCCCAAGAATGCTAAAAAGTTTTTAGCAACAGATATTTATATAAAGAATTTCTGGAATAGTAATCATTCAAAAGTAAAGCAAAGACTCACACTTCTTGCATCTGCTGGCAAAAAAGATTATACTCAGGCTTTTAAAATGATTGAAAAATACGAAAAACATGATGTTAGTAACGCCCGTCAAAATAAAGTTAAACTATTTATTGAGATGTTAAATACTATGCAGCCAGAAGATTTAAATGACTCAAATAAAAATATCTTTAAAAACAATAATGCATTATTCTTTAATGGTAATTCAAAATCGAAAGTCGGTGCCTTTTGGCAAAATAATAAAGGCGATATCAAATCTAAACTGTCACAAATGTCCAAAGAATATGACAATGCTAGAAAAATAATCAAACTTTATGAATATCAAAATAGAGATTTTGTTAAAGAAAGAATAGATAATTTTATTGAAATGGCTAATACTATGCCAATAGAGTACTTAGACGAAGAAGAAAGAAATATTCTAAGACCCAAAAACTCTATGTATTTTACTAAGGAGCCAAATGTTAAAATTGGATATTTTTGGCAGAACAATAATCAAGCGATAAAGTCACGTTTAAAAGACTTAGACCCTGAAACTTATGCTCACGCCAGGAAAATAATCGATACATATGAAATTTCTACTAAAGATGGTATTGCCAAAAGAATTGAATTGTTCATTGAAATGCTAAATCACATGCCTGAAGAACATTTAAAAGATGAAAATCTAAACATTTTAAACGCTAAAAATAATCAATCATTCACTGGTTTTCCAAAACTTAAAATAAACTGCTTTTGGCCAAACAACAAAATACAAATTATAAAATTATTATTTGAAAACGACTTCTATAAGTCTAATGAAAATTATAACCATGCAAGAAACATTATTTTACGTTATTGCAATGTAATTAACTATGAGACTTTAAAAGAAAAAATGAATCTTGCTAAATTGTTAGAAGAAGATAAGGTTTATAAGAAAACACTTGAATATTTAAATCAAAAAGCTGATTTAGAAATTAGTAACACTGAGCAAAGGAGAATGGCATAATGCAAAATAATTTAGTGTATTTAGAACAAGCCCAAAAAATTCTAAAAATTCAACGAAAATATGAACAAGGATTAATTAATGAAGATACTATGTCAGTAGAAGAAATGAACTCCTTACATAATTTATATTTAAATCAAATCAAAGAATTACAAAAAGATCTAAAACTAAAGCTATCTAAGTCCAAAGGCGGTGAATCGTAATGCCAGAAGACATTTATATATTTTTAAAAAATTATGGTTTTACAAAGGAAGATCTTTCTTCTTTTGAAACTGAAAATGAAAAAATTTATTTTACTAATATCGACGAAATAAAGAAAAATATTGGCTTTCTATTAAACAAAGAATTAAGTAAAAATGAAATTATTCAAGTTATACGAAAAAATCCCTTTATGCTGACAGTTAAAAATAATCGTTTAGAGGCTATAAATAAAATATATATAACGGATTTGCACTTTAAAATTTTAGAGCTAAAAAAGTTGATTTTATCTAATCATGATGTCTATATTTCAAGTCCTGTTGAATTAAATAAAAATATTGAATTTTTAAAGGAACATAATGGTTCTTTAGAACGAATTAAAGCTTTCTTTTTAAAATATCCTTATTTAGTCAGTTTATCATTTGAAAAATTTAAAGATAATGTCCAATTTAAATAGTATGATTATATACTATTTTTTGCTAACATTTAGTATTATCCCAATCGATGCCAAACTAACCAACAAACTAGACCCACCATAACTGAAGAAGGGCAGAGTAACTCCGGTAACTGGAATTAACCCCACAACCACACAAAGATTTAACAAAGCCTGAATTAAGATACCAAACGCTAACCCAAACACTAAATACTTAGAAAACAAATCTTTAGAACTTAAAGATATCTTTACCGCTCGAATGAAAATAACAAGAAAAATTGCCGTTACCACGAGAACCCCAAGAAACCCAAACTCTTCCGATATAATGGAAAAGATAAAATCTGTTTGTGGTTCCGGTAGATAAAAATGCTTTTGAATAGACGAACCAAACCCTAAACCCAAAAGACCACCCGGCCCAATTGCATACAAACTTTGAATAATTTGAAAACCACTACCTAAAGGATCAACCCATGGATTAACAAAAGAAACAATCCTTGCTAACCGATAAGGTGCAATAATAATTAAAACCACTATACCAACTAAGCCCAAAATTCCACACTTAACAAAGAAACTAACCTTTGCTCCTGAAATAAAAATAATCATGATAAGCGTTAGTACAATAACCATACCTTGTCCAAAATCCGGTTCCAACATAATTAGACCAAAAAATAAGAAAATAACCCCTAAAATAGGGAATAAACCTTTAACCACCTGTTTTACGTCATGATCATTCTTTGCCAAATACTTTGAAACAAAAATTATTAATCCAATCTTCGCAAACTCACTTGGTTGAATACCTAAAGATCCAATCCCAAACCAACTCCTAGCACCATTTCGCACCTTACCAATCCCCGGAATCAGCACTAGTACTAATAAAATAAAACAACCTAGTAATATCTTATTGGCATACTTTTTATAATAACTAATATCCACCTTCGATAAAAAAAGCATCAGCGCCACTCCAACTATATAAAATAAAAATTGATGCTTAACATACTTTAAAGGATCATTAAACTTATATTCTGCCCACACACTACTAGAAGAATAAATCATTAAAATACCAAGTAATCCCGCAATAATAACCGTAAAAACTAAGATTTTATCAATCCCTTTTTTCATATCGCTTCACCACTAAATTATATGTTTAAAAAACAATAATAAGTTAAAAACTATGGCTAAAATAAACATTTATTGATATAATAATAAAGAAAAGAATAGAGGTATTACATGAGCAGTTTTAAAAATAATGATAACTATAAATTGTATGATAACAATAACTACATTGGCATAATAAAAATATTTAGTGGCATTTACCCATATAAAGAAACAAGATACCACCACGAAAAAAGCACTTTAAAACTAAATAAAGTATTTCAAGATCGCTACTTAGAAAAAACCCTAGGTACCTTAAAACGTTAATTTAACTTACTAAGTAAAAAGCCATACTTCTTTTTATAAAAATCTAATAGTAACACAATCTTATCATAATTTTCCTTACTAAACTTATCTTTATACTTGGCTAAAACCAAACTATTCGGGTTCTTCAAAATATAAAGATAATTTTCTTTTACAAAGTGATACACAAAAACAAGTTCCTCATCACTTAGATAAACCCCATTTTGTATCGCAAACCCCTTAACATCATCCATACTTAAATTATTCATATAATTACTTATTATATTATTCATAAATTCACCTATAATATTGTATGAAAGTACTTCTTTTTGCAATACTAATAATGGTGAATTTTATGAGTCTTAAACATAAACTTATCTTTCTTCTAACATTATTTCTTTTTGGTATCATTTCCTATCGTATCTACCAAATAAGGTTTATCCGCCATGACTATTACTTAGAAGCTTATCAGAAAAATACAATCAAAAATATTACTTACAAAGATGCACCCCGAGGTCGCATACTAGATCGCAATGGTACCGTTATCTTAGATAATAAAAAGATTAATATCATAACATATCGTAAACTTAATAAATCTAGTATTCAAGACGAAATAAAACTATCTTATAAATTAGCAAACATCTTATCTAGTACTACCGAAGCTACAACAGATGAACTTAAACGTTTTTACATGCTAAATAATAATACTGACTATCTTCTAAGTACTAAGGAACTAGAGAGTTACAAGTACCGTGAGATTACTTCTAAAGATATTGAAGAACTTAAATTTAATCGTCTTAACGAAGAAATATCTAAGTATACCATTAAAGATCGTATTGCTATTCATATCTATTACTTACTAAACAAAGGATATTCTTATGATACTAAGATAATTCAAGAAAATGTTAGTGATAATATATGCGCTACTACCTTAGAAGAAAATATTGAAGGTTTAAATTGTGATTATAAATATATTCGTGATCTTAAGTACGAGAGTCTTTCTAGTATTATTGGCAACCTTGGTTTTATTAGTAAAGAAAATAAAAATACTTACTTAAATAAAGGGTATAATATAAAAGAATTAGTTGGTATTAGTGGGCTTGAACTAGAATATGAAGACACTCTTCATGGTACTAGAGCTATCTACCAAGTAGGAGAGGATAACACTACAACCCTTATCCAAGACGAAATCCCCGGTCAAGATCTAACTTTAAGTATCGATTTATCTATCCAAGAAAAACTAGAAAGTATCATTAAATCTAACTTAGAAAAATCCAAGATTATGGCCAATACCGAGTACTTTAATAGTAGTTATGCTCTTATTAGTGATCCAAAAACTTTCCAAATCCTTGCTTTATCGGGTAAGAAGATTCTAGATAATAATGAGTTTCAAGACATAACTTTAGATATCTTCAATAATGGTTTTACAGTAGGATCGGTAGTTAAAGGTGCCTCCCATACTGTTGGTTATATCAATAATGCTATATCTATCGGTAAAAAAATCAATGACGCTTGCGTAAAATTATACAACGTTCCCGAAAAATGTTCCTTCAAACGTCTAGGTTATATAGATGATATCTCTGCCTTAAAAATGTCTTCTAACTACTATCAATTTATCACCGCCATAAAAGTTGCTAACCAAGAATATCATGCTAATATGCATCTTGAAGTAACCAAAGAAACTTTCGATAAATATCGGGAAATATTTAAAAGTTATGGTCTAGGAAGTACTACATATATCGACTTTCCCCAAGAATTTACTGGTATCGAAGGAGAAACCATTGCCCCAGATCTATATCTAAATCTAGCCATCGGGCAATATGATACTTATTCCTTACTAGGTCTTCTATCTTACATTAATACAATTGCTAATAATGGTACTAGAAAATCTCTAAGTCTAACCCTAAAAGAAAACAAAGTAGTAGATACTATCCCCTTAGAAGAAAAAAATATGTCTCGTATCAAAGAAGGCTTCTACCAAGTAGCAACAAAAGGCACCGGTCGCGGGTACATCAACACCAAATACATACCCGCTGGCAAAACCGGCACCGCCCAAAACTACTACGATGGCAAAATAAACACCATTAATCAGGCCTTCATTGGCTACGCTCCCAAAGACACCCCTAAATATTCCTTCGTTATAATAAGCCCCAATATCTCTTATGAAAATGAAAAACGCAGCTATGTTGCTCCTGTAACTAAAAATATCACCAAAGAAATAAGCGATTATCTATTTACGAAGTAATTATCTAATAAAACACAAAAAAGTTGTTTGCAAAGTAGCTAATTTATGGTAAAATACCTATGTAATCAAAAAAAGGAGGTAGACTTTATGGCTAAAAATGAAAATAGAAATTACGTTACTTTAGTATGTAGTGAATGTAAACATGAAAACTATACTACACAAAAGAATAAGAAAAATACTCCAGAAAAATTAGGTATTAAAAAAGCTTGCCCTAATTGTGGAAAACATACAACTCATAAAGAAAAAAAATAATAAGAATAGGAGAGAATACTCATGCTAATTAATATTAATGACATTAAAAATGGTATGACTATAATCATGGATGGAAAACTATGTCAAATAGTAGAGTTCCAACATGTTAAACCAGGAAAAGGTTCTGCCTTCGTTAAAATGAAATTAAGAAACTTAAAAACTGGTTCTATCGTTGAAGATACATACAATACTAATATTAAAATAGAAAAAGCACACGTTGATAAAAAACCAATGCAATATCTATATAATACTGGTGATGACTATGTATTTATGGACACTAATACTTATGAACAAGTAGAAGTACCAGCTAGTAGACTAGAAGAAGAAAAGAAATACTTAAAAGAAAACTTAGAAATTACGATTAATTTCTATGAAGGTGAAATTATTGGTATCGATTTACCAGAAAAAATTGAATTTGAAGTAGTTGATACAACTGACGCTACTAAAGGTAATACTACTAATAATGCTCAAAAAGATGCTACACTAGAAACAGGTTATACAATCAAAGTTCCAATGTTTATTAAAACTGGAGAACGTATTATCGTTTCTACTAAAGATGGTAAATACTCATCTCGTGCATAATTCTAGACACTAAATTTACAAAGTGTCTTTTTTTATTTGTTAAAAGCCTTTATTCTTTGATATAATAAAAGTATTAAAGAAGAGTGATACAATGAAAAAATTAACTAGAACGCTTATATACTTATGTTTATTTGGCCTTACCCTTGGGGCGTTTATTTATTTAGGTAAGAAAGATTATGGTACCAAGATAAGCGATGCTAAAAAATTTAGTCGTGAATATAAAATAAGTGAAAATAATAAATTTAAATACGTTAAATCATACGAAGTACTAGATATTATCGAACATAAAAGTGGGGTTATCTTAATGGGATTTTCTAATAATGAATGGATGCAATACTATGTTAGATACTTAAATGAAGCTGTTAATGAAGATGATATTAAAACTATTTACTATTATGACTTATTAGAAGATAGAACAAGAAAGAATAAAAATTTTGTTAAGATAGAAGACATCATGAGTAGTTATCTAAAACAAACAGATGATGGTAAAGAATACTTATTTACACCAGCCTTAGTCTTTGTTAAAAATGGTCAAATAATTAACTATGATGATGAAACATCCCTAGTATCTTACAAAACAACCCCTGAAAGCTACTGGACTCTAGACCAAGTAACTAACTTTAAAAATAAAATAAGCATATATTTAGGAGAAGAAGATTATGATAACTGATAGACAAAATAGTAAATTAACATTCTTTATATTTATTTTAGTAATAATTGGTCTTATTGTATTGGGTTACTTTCTAATTAAGAAACCTGATATTAGTGAGAAAATTTTAGATGATACTGAAACATTAGAAATTGATAAAACTAAGAATATTGTTTATTATGATAATGTTGATGTTATAAGTAGTGAAGCCCAATTAGAATATAAAGATATTCATATTAACTTAAATAGTGATGACGCCAAAGAATTAGAAACTAAGTTAAATAATAATATGAATAAAATTAGAGGTAAGTATACTAAGTTAGAAGATAATTCTAATCAAGAAATTATAAATGAAGCCGATGGGATTGCCCAAGCCCAAATTATTGATTATAATACATTTAATTCTACTAACTATGTAACTATTGAAGTTAATGAATATGAGTTTTTAGCTAATGCTATGACCTTTGATAATAAATTAACTTATTATTGTCTTGATAAACGAAGTGGTAAACTACTTACTAATCAAATTATAATGAAGCAAGAAAACTTAAGTGCTGATACCATAAGAACTAAAATATATGATCATATAAAAGATAATAATGAAATTGATATTGATGTTACTATGAATAATCCATATACCTTGTATTATAATGAATATGGCAAAGTAAAAGCAAATATTATTGTCAAAATAGGGGATATCAATTATAATGATAATGTAGAAATTAATTAATGAGGAGAAAAACATGAATTTAGAAGAAACAGAATTAAAAATGATGAAAGCTATCGAAAACTTAGAAGCTAAGTACATTAACATTAGAGCCGGACGTGCTAATCCTTCAATGTTAAATGGTATAATGGTTGAGTTTTATGGCGTACCAACACCAATTTCAAGTGTTGCTAATATTACTGTACCAGAAGCTCGTCAATTATTTATTAAACCTTTTGATAGAAGTACTTTAAAAAATATTGAACATGCTATTCAAGAAGCTAACTTAGGAATAAATCCCACTAATAATGGCGAAATGATTATTCTTACTATTCCGGCTTTAACTGAAGCTACCAGAAGGGACTATGTTAAACAAGCTAAAGCTTTATCGGAAGAAGCTAAGGTAGCATTAAGAAATATTAGACAAGATGCTAATAATGAGATTAAGAAAGCTGAATTACCAGAAGATGAAGAAAAGCTACAACTTGCTGATATTCAAGAACTAATTAATAAGTATAATAAAATTGTTGATGAAAAACAAAAAGAAAAAGAAGCTGAACTAATGCAAGTTTAACTTCTTTTTTTATCTTTTCTATGTTATAATCTCTATAGATAGAAAGTAGGGTAATGATATGAATTTGAAAAGAAAACTCTGGTGGGCTCAAAATAAAAGTAAAGTTTATAAATATGGCACAATTTTATCTTTAGTTTTAATAGTTACGGTATCAGTTATTTATTTTACTTATTCTAAATTTACTTCTAAAAATGAAGCAACTGCTTATGAAACAACAGTTCAACCTTTCATTAAGAATGATTATTTTATTGCTAGTTATATAGATGGTGAATGGTCAAATGATATACCTGGCAAAAATGATGATTACATGGTTAGCAAAATAGTTTGTGACAACGGTGCAACTGCAACATGGGATAATACCGAATGGGGTATTAATATTAGAAATGCCACTAAAAAGACTAAATGTAGTGTTTATTTTGTTCCAAAACCTATTCCTATCATTGAGAAAGTTAACAAAGCATATTTAGCGAATAAATCATCATTTGCCACAGACGACCCAGATAGTAATATCAGATATATTGGCGCTGATCCAAACAACTATGTTTACTTTAATTGTAAAGATAATAATAATCCAAGTGCAGATACATGTGAAAAATGGCGTATTATTGGTATATTTAAAAATGTAAACAAGAGCAGTAATTCAACTGAAGATTTAGTTAAAATTATAAGAAAAGATTTTATTGAGTATATAGCCTGGGATAGTACTTGGAATAATAATTGGCCTACAGCATCTTTGCAAAATACTTTTAATGGAGATTATTATAATGGAACATATACAACTGGTGCTCTAAAAAATAACGCTGTGAGAAATGCAATCGAAAGTGTAGTATGGAATTTGGGCGGAACTAGCTATGAATACTATTCAAGTAATGGTCTGCCAAAACATTGGTACAGTTATGAAAGAGGAACAACAGTATATGGTGAAAATTCAACAACTTGGACCGGAAAAATAGCCTTGATGTATCCAAGTGATTATGGCTATGCAACATCAGGAAGTTCAGAAGTAAATAGAGCTACTTGCTTAGCAGAAAGTCTAGATAATTGGAGTCGCGGTGCTATATCTGAATGTTACAACAATGACTATTTATATAGCTCGGGTTATTCACAATGGACATTGACAACTAATACGACGGACGCTAACTATGCATTTTCTATAAGTTCAGAAGGTCCTATCTATACTGCCAGTGCACGCGATGAATCATATTCAGCTCGTCCAGTACTTTATTTGAAATCAAGAGTAGTTGTAGTTAACGGAGATGGAACTTCAAATAATCCATATCAAATCAAGAATCCAATTATGTTTAAGGCTAATTTACATGGTGATGAGTATACAATAACAGCTGAAGAAGGAATGACATGGGAAGAATTTATAAATAGTTCATATAATGATGGAAACTTTGAAATTATAGATGGCACTATATTATATAGTAGTTTCAAAAATACTGATGGAAGTGTAAGTTCATCATCGACAATTAATAATGGAGAAACTTATTCATTTAGTGAACGTTATGGTGGATAAATAAAAAATACCAATCACAACGATTGATATTACTCAAGAAGACTAACTATCTTCTTTTTTTACGCCTTCTTTTCTTTCTCTTACTAACATTATAAACCCTAAGTAAGAAAAGAAGAGCAACTATAACTAAAATAGGAATAACAAATACCTTAAAAATACTTAACTTAATCTTTGAACTAACTAAAACATCTTCACTATAAATCAAACTATCTTGATAATAATAATTTATAACACCAATCTTACTACCAAGTTTATCTTTAAAAGATAACTTTTCACTACCTTGATATACCGCTTTAACACTAGATTTATCATAATCATTAGGTAAATATGCTAGTACATCATTTAATGGTTTAACCTCATATTCATTTATCGTACTCTTAGAAACTTTCAAAGTTGTAATAACATCATCCTTCTTATATAAAACTTGATTATTATAATTATTATCAATAAAATTAATTAAATTTAAAGCATCTAATACATTATAACTATCACTAGTACGAGGAGCTTTCAATGTAACTAATAAAAGCTCATGATTATTAGATATAAAATAAGTACTTATACATAAACCAGCTTCTAAAGTAAAACCTGTCTTACTACCTAAAATTCTCGTTAAATCCATTTTATTATTCTTATTATAAACATTCAAAGTACTAGATACCTTAAGTCCATTACTAAGCGTATATTCTTTAGTTGTATAAACTTTCTTAAAAGTTTCGTTTTGCATCGCATACTTAAGTAACTTCAAAATATCTTCGGCTGTACTATAGTGATCATCATCATCTAACCCCGTAACATTAACAAAATGGGAATTACTCATACCAATCTTACTGGCTTCTTCATTCATTTTCTTAACAAAATTACTAATCGAACCGGAAGTAGAAATGGCTAAGGCTGTCGTGGCATCCGCACCTGATGGTAAAATGGAAGCATATAATAAATCACGATACGAAACCTTATCTCCAACACTCAACCCCGCTACCGAAGCATCCCATCTAACTAAGGACTTCATATTCTCGGTATAAGTAACCATATCATCTAAATTATCAATACTTTCAATCGCTGTAATAGTTGTCAAAATCTTCGTTAACGACGCTACATGAGCTTTCTCCTTATCCTTTAACTCATACAAAACCTTATCATCCGTTAAATCATATAAAATAGCCTTATCATAATGCAAAGTCGGGTACTCAAGAGCCCAAACACTAACTGGTAACCATAAAAAAAGTAGCAAACTTATCATTTTTAATTTCTTCATATATAATACCTCTTACTAAGATTATATCATTAAAACCCATGTTTTTTCCTACTCAATTAAATATTTACACAACTATTTGTCGCTCTTATTACATAAATAAAATAAAAACGGCCTTAAAGCCGTTAATATCATAATGGTGTCCCCGAAGTGATTCGAACACTTGACCGTACGCTTAGAAGGCGTATGCTCTATCCAGCTGAGCTACGAGGACATTTCTTTTCAATACATTTAGAATTATAATACAAAAAAGAGCCTAATGCAAGCCCTAATTTTGTAAACTTTTAAATATTTTGTCCATCAACACTAAAAATAACCTCACTAACCCCTAAAGTATCTTTTAAAGACATACTAATAGCGTATTTAACTTCCTCAATCAAACTATCGTCGAAGAACGTATCCAAAAGAGAATTCTCAAAACTAAGCTTTATGGCATTTTCCTTTAACTCATAGTCTAAAAGCTTCGCATTGTTCGATAAAAAACTCATTAAATTAGATTGATAAATAGGGGAAGATTTCAAAGTTTCAATAATAACTTCTACTTTATTAATATCATCATTGGAAAATATCGTAACCGGAACAACCCCATAATCATTATCAATATTTGTATAATAATATAAAGTCGACTTTGTTACATTACTAAGTGATGTAATATCATATATCTTATTTATCCCATAATCTTTAGTAAGCACTAAAGGAACCCGCCTTTTACTATGAATTAACTCTTGCATTTGACTGCCCTCTACAAAGATCATTATTCCCTTAACATCATTTAAATTAGTTAAAGAATATACTAAAGCCTCTACAACTTTTTCTTCTAATCTTTCACTAACATTATAAAATTCTTTACTAAAATTAATTTTCAAAATACCATCACTTAATGATACATCATAAACCTTTGTTCCTAAAGGGATTAACGCTTCCATATCACTCTTTAAATAATTACTCTTAGAACCTCCAATAGTTAGACTATCTATAATATCCTTAGCTTGACTTATTATATCTATATTATTCTTACTTATAACATCAGTTTCTACTAATAAATTATTATTTAATAAAAAAACTTTCTGAGTTTTAATCTCATTATTTTCTTTTAAAATCTCTATATCTTTATTTGTAGGAATTAAATAAATAATTAATAAAACTAACAATGTTAAAAAAGATATCATTAACTTTCTTTTTATTCCATTTAGCATAACCCACCTCTAATAAATACTATTAATGAGTTCATATAATAAGAACAAAAAAAGCCTCGTTAAAGGCCCTATAATTTAATATTTCCTAACTTTATTAGTTCTAAAATTGCACCACTTCTAGATTTTGCACCTAGTTTTTGAATGACATTCGAAACATGATTACGTACTGTTTTTTCACTAATTCTTAAGATTGATGCAATATCTTTAGTTGACTTATTCTGGGTTAATAATTCAAAAACTTCTTTTTCTCTTACAGTTAATAATTTATTCATATAATACCTCTTAGTAGTAGTGTATGATTAACTAAAATAAAGTTTACTTAACTTATATTTTGTAACTAGAAATTTTCTTTTTCTAGGAAAAAAGCTCAATTATTCCTAGAAAAAGAAAATTTATTATAGTAATATTGTTATTTTAAATTATGCAAAAATATTCCAAAAACCAACAACTAAAAAACGAGCAAGCCCTTATATTTACTGGGTCTGCTCATTTTTCCTGCTAAAGATAACATAGTTAAATTATTTTAATTCTATTGAAACTTAATCGTTATATATTTCTTAGTATTATACATACTTTGAACTTTCTTAATTATATTATTAGCAATATCTTTATTATGTTCACTACTACTGATTACAATATTTATTTGATCTTTACTAATCTTAACAAAAGAATCATATTTAAACTCATCTTTAAGCATTGTCTCTATTTGTTCTTCTAACCCCTTAGTTTCATTAATACTTTTTAAAGATTCATATGCCGTATTTTTCTCTTCATTACTCTTATTCTTATCTAAAAGTATTGTATTTAACTCATTAATAGTATTTAAAGTTTCTTCATCATCCTGTACCCTTAACGACACTAAAATACTAGATTCATTAACTACCTCACTAGTATTATTACTATCCCCACTAGAACTAGTATATTCTTCTAACAAATTATTGGGGATACTAATGTAATAAATACTTAAAATTAAAACGATACTAAATAAAGTAATAAACCATAAATTTTGTTTGTTCATCTTATCCTCCATATTTTCTAATGAATTTTATGTTAAAAATAAGTAATGTATGATATAATTTTCTAGAAAGAGGGTAGTTTATGAAAAAAAATAGAGTCCTAAATATTATGTTTTTAATGGTTATTTGTACTTTTTTGTTTATGAATAATGTTCATGCTGCTGATGATTTTTGTACTGATGAAGGGGTTAAAAGAGTTATGTATATAGCTTATATCGTTATTACAGCATGTAAGATTATTGTTCCAATTATCTTAGTAGTTATGGGTACTGTTGATATGGCTAGGGCTGTTATTGCCCAAGATGATGGAGCTTTAAAAAAACAAGCTATGACTTTTGCTAAAAGATGTATTGCGGGAGTTTTAGTATTCTTTGTGCCATCTATTACTTTGGCAATATTCAACTTAGTTGAAGGTTTTAGTGAAACTAAGAATAAGTATGAAAAGTGCGTAACCTGTATTTTAGATAGTGGTGACGATTGTAAGCCACCAAGATACGGTGAATAATCATGTACTATAAATTTATTTATTTATTTTTAGTATTTTTAATGATTAGTTTTGGTGGCTACGTTGTTGAAGTTATTAATTGTAGTATAAGACAAAGAAAACTAGTTAATAGAGGATTTCTTTTTGGACCTTGCCTTCCTATTTATGGAGTAGGGGGAGTATTACTAGTTCTAACTTTAAATAAATATCAAAATGATTTATTTATTGTCTTTATTGTTGGTATGGTTATGACAAGTTGTATCGAATATTATACAAGCTATATCCTAGAACGTATTTTCCATAATAAATGGTGGGACTATAGTATGCGCAAAGACTCCATTAATGGACGTATATGCTTAAAAAATTGTCTCTTATTTGGTATCGGTTCTTGCTTTATTATTAAGTATCTATATCCTTTTATCGAGTATCTTTTAAACTTTTTAAGTTATAAAATGACTATCATACTAGGAACAATTCTTTTAATTATTTTTATCATTGATTGTATCGCATCTTACGCCATTGCTTATAATCTTCGTCATCGTCTAATTATCGCCGAAGAGCTAAAAAGTGAAAAAATTAAGATGTTACCAGTTCTTATCGAGAAAAAATATACTAAAGAAATATCTAAATTGCGTTTTGCTAAAAACCGTTTAATCAAAGCTTTCCCAAATATTTATAATAGCAATCCTAAAGAATTAGATACGATTTATAACATTAGTAAGAAAGTTAAACAAAAGAAAAAGGCTTCCAAAAAAGCCAAGAAAAAAGCTCGTAAAAGATCTTCAAAATAGTGTAAAGTAGCACTATTTTTTTCATGTTCCAAATTTTTCATCCAACCCCCAAATCACTCCCAAAAAGTGTCAAATTTGTGTCAAATTTTGTCTCTTTTCAAAAAAATTTACCAAAAATGCAAAAATAAAAAAGAAAATCGCACATTTTCCGGTAATAAAGAGTAGTAGAGGGAGAGAAAAAATAACATGAAAAAAATTACTGTAAAGCAAGAAGATTTTAAAGACTGCGGAGCCGCTTGTATTTCCTCCATTTTGAAGTACTATGACGGCTACGTAAATTTAGAACAAATTAGAAGCGATACCTGTCTTAGTAAGAATGGCATAAGTGCTTACCATATTGTTGAAGCCTTAAAAAAATATGGCTTTCAAAGTTATGGCGCTAAAGTATCTGTAGAAAATCTTTTTAGTCCTAAAATAATTTATCCCGCCATAGCGCATGTTCATTACCCCAATGGGTTAGATCACTACGTCGTAATCTATAAAATAACTAAAAAGTTCATTACTATCATGAACCCCGCTAAAGGAATGGAAAAACTAACTATAAAAGAATTTTCTAACATCTATACCGGCATCTTAATACTCATGTATCCACTAAGCAAAATAATCAAACTAGATAAAAATACAACGCTTAAGAAAATTTTTTATGAATTTCTAAAGAATGAACCTAAGCTTATAAGAAAGATCTTACTTATTAGTATTTTATATCTTATCTGTCTATTTATGACTTCATTTTATACCCAAATAGTCATGAATAGCGTCTATAACCTGGATAAAATTATAATTTACTTTATTTGTTTGATATTCTTAATTATCTATTCATTTAAAATATACTTTGCTTACCAAAAAGATTATTTGCTTACCTACCTAAATAAAAACTTAGACTTTTACTTAATTTTACCTTTCATAAGTCATATTTTTAAACTCCCTCTAAAAAATATGGCTACAAAAAGTACCGGTGAAATAATGAAAAGGGTAAACGAACTTTATGATATCAAATCCTTAATTAGTGAACTATTTACTACCATTATCACTTCTATTATTCAAATTGTAGCAAGTTTCTTAATTCTTTATTTTATTAACGCTAAGCTACTCTTAGTTATCAGTATCATTTTAATTATCTATGTTACTGTATCCCTCGTATCTAACAAGTATTTACTTAATCTAATTGAAGATAATATTACTTATGAAACCGAATTTAACCGGGTTTTGGTTGAAGATGTTTCTTGCTATCACACTATAAAGAATTCTAATAAACTAAATTCGTTTCTCACTATTATCGAAGATAAAATGACTACGTTCTTATCCAGTAACTTCAATTTAAGCTTATTCTTAAATAAACTCAATTTCCTTAAGAGTAGCTTTGAAGAATTAGGTATCTATTTCATTTATACTTTAGGGTTTATCTTGATTTTAAACAACCACCTATCCTTAGTGTCGCTAATCACTTTCACTTCCATTTTAAGTTTTTTAGTTGACCCCTTAAAAAACATTTTAGCGCTGCTTCCTAAGTATAACTTTATCCAACAATCATTTAACAAAATTAGCGATTATCTAAGTCTTTACGAAGAAGACTTAAAAGATACGAATGGCATATTCTATCCTGGTGATATTACTATTAATAATCTTTCATTTTCATATAATAACTATAATTATCCCTTAAATGATCTAACTCTTACTATTAAAGAGAAAAGTAAAGTATTACTTAAAGGCCCAAGTGGTTGTGGTAAATCAAGTTTATGTAAGCTTTTATATCGTCTTTATGAGCCAAATAAGGGTAGTATCAAAATCAAAGGTATCGACATCAAAAATTATGACTTAGCAACTCTAAGAAATCATATCATTTATGTCTCCCAACAAGAAAAACTCTTTCAAGATAGTATATTAAATAATATAACATTACATGAACAATATGATATAGAAGAAGTTAATAAGGTTATTAAACTTTGTGCCTTAGAAAGTCTAATTGATACTTTACCTTTTAAATTAGATACTTTACTTTTAGAAGAAAGTACTAACCTTTCTGGTGGTCAAAAACAGAGGATAATCTTAGCGCGTGCTCTCATGAAAAAAGCTGATATCATAGTCTTAGATGAAGCTCTAAGTGAAGTAGATCTTATAACTGAAAAGAAAATTATTAAAAATCTTATTACTTATTACCAAGATAAGACTTTGATATACGTTAGCCATAAAAAATTAGATACTATGTTCAAAGAAAGAGTAAACTTATGTTAGATAACATTTATTACACTAATAATTACTTAGTTAGAAAGAAACCTAAATTATCAATCTTACCCCTAGTATTTATAATCCTACTAATAGTCTTAATAATACTATCCCTAAGATATAAAGCTTATGATATGAGAAAGATAACTGGGTACTTAGAATGTAATAATACTTGTAAAATAGAATTTAAAACTGATATTAAAGATACTAATAAGTACATAGAACCAAAATATATTGTAATTAAGAAACTAAAAAAAGAAATAAAAAAGGTTGATACTAGTGAAATACTTACTGACAATAATACTTTATCTAACTATCAAATTATAACTTATGAAATAGACAAAATAGATTTAAGAGAGAAGATGTTTTATGAAGTTAAAATATTTACTAATGAAGATATTGTATTTCAAAAAATTATTGATTTAATATTTAAGGAGGAACAAGAAAATGAATAATTTAACTAACAATGAATTAATGAGTATTAATGGTGGGGCTTGGCGTTTAGGCCTTGCTGCCGCTATTGCTGGAGGTATAACCTTCCTTATTGGGATAATTGACGGCTTTTTTCGCCCGCTAAGCTGTAGATAGGAGGATAAAATGGAAAATAAAGATTTAATAAATATTTATGGTGGCGCTATTAGTATTAATTCCACTTTAATCAATGCGGCTGCCCGCCTAGGAACTCTAATATTGGAACTAGGAAGAAGTCTTGGTAGTGCCATTTACCGCAGTGTCTTTAGAAAATATTGTTAGGAGGTTTATATGAGTAGTGAAGAATTAATGAGTGTTAATGGCGGAAGACTTAATATAACTATTTCTTATTCTTATAACAGTGTTATGGGGTATTTATATACCTTAGGACGAAGAATAGGAACTTACTTTAATCGTTTGTTTCACTAATTATAATGTAAATTTACTTTTCTAAACTCTAATATCTATGCTACAATAAAGGTATAAGAAAATATATGGAGGCTCATTATGAAGAAAAATGGTTTTATTGCTACATCACTAATATATTCATTCTTTTTAGCCTTTGTGGCTCTGGTATCGGTTATTTTAGCAACTTATTCTTATTATCGTACTATTTTAAATACTTTGAATAAAGACATTTTAAGTGGTCTAAATACTGAGATTCAGTCTAAGTACATTACTTTAGAGAACCTCATTCAAAATGGATCTTTTGAAGACAGTACGAATAAGTGGGGTAGTCAAGTAAATGTTGAAATTCCCGCATACAGTGAAAATATTTCCGCTCATGGTTCCAAATCCTTGCGTTTAAATACTAGCAATTACACTGCAAATTCTCAAGTCCAACAGTCCGTAACAGTACCCAACAATATTGCTAGTATCAGTGGCAAGCACCAATATTATCTAAGATTTAGAATATTCCGTAATGGTAACCTTGTATTTAGCGGTGGTGATGCGGCTAATGCGTATGCTAATATCAGTGTTGCTACTAACAGTAAAATTGGCTTAGGTGGTGCCTTTACCAACTGGTCTTTAGCATCCATGATCGTAACTGGTAATGCCGCATCTAGTATAACCGTTAATTTTACGGCTAATAATAGTGTTCTTGACCACCAAGGCAAAACTGATACCAATGAAGGCGGTCGTGCCTTAAGTGTCTATATCGACGACGTCATGTTAATCGATGTAACCGAACTATCTTCCAAACTAGGAATAAGCGGTGATGTCTTAAAGAATAGACTAGACGGCACCAGCTGCGGAGCCACCGACTGGGACTGCCAAAACCGTAAATTAGAGTACTTTGACAGTAAATATTCTTACGAACTAGACTAAATCACTAAACTTTTACGAAAACTTAGCGATTTTCCTTGAAAAACAAAAAATCTTTGTGGTATACTAGGTATTGAAAGCCGGAAGGGAGGGATTTGATGACAAAGGTAGTAGTTCCTAATGGAGATGTCGATACAGCATTAAAGAAACTAAAAGTTAAAGTTGCTAAAAGTGGTGTCCCTTCAGAAGTAAAGAAAAGAAAACATTATAAAAAACCGGGAGTAGAACGTAGAGAAAGAAAAGAAGAAATGAAACGTAACTCTCGTAAGAAACATCGTCGTGATTAATTAGAGGAAAAGTGTTTTAGATAAACACTTTTTTTCATACAATTGATTAGGTGATTTCATGCATATATGGTCTTGTTTAAAAAACTTCTTATATGATAAAGATAACTTTATAGCCCTTTATGATAACTATATCTATATCTATAACTTCACTAAAGTACTAAGTATTTCTAGTAAAGAAATTAAAATGCTTATCCAAGATAAAAAAGTTAAAATAAGTGGTCTAGATTTAAAAATAATTAAATGTAGTAAACAAGAGATTTTAATTACTGGAACTTTAGGTGGTATTATCTATGAATGATAAAATCTTAGTAAGAATTAAAGTCTATAATAAAGAACAATTCTATATCCGTATTCTAGAACGTAATATCTCTTTAAATAACATCAAATATAAAGATAAATATATTATATGTAAGATAAAAGAAAGTGATTATAAGGCTTTAAGTAGGTACTATAAAATAGAAATCTTAAAAGAATTTAATATCCATGCTTTATTAAAATATCTAAAGAGTAACTACCTAGAGTATCTTTCTGTTATCCTAGGTATTATCTTATTTAATATCTTTATTAATACCATATGCTATGTTGATATAAGAACCCCCAACCAAGACCTAGCTAATAAAATCTCTAAAGTCCTAGATACCTATAACTTAAAACGTTTTACTCTAAAAAAAGACTTCAACTATCTAGCTAAAGTCAAACAAGAACTCTTAAAAACATATCCCGACGAACTAGAATGGGTTGAAATAAATAATGATGGTATGAAATACATTATTACCTTAGAAGAACGTAAGAAAATATTACCTAATACTAAAAATGATAGATGTGATGTCATAGCAACCAAAGATGCCTTAGTAACTAAAGTAATCGCCCAAAGTGGAGTTGTTATGGTTAAACCCAATACCTATGTAAGAACTGGTGACGTCCTAATAAGTGGTGAAGTTAAATACGACGAAGAAGTAAAAAACACTGTCTGTGCTAGCGGTACCGTCTATGGTGAAGTCTGGTACGATGTTAAAATCTCCTTACCTAAAACTTATCAAGAAAAAATTTATACCGATAAGTCCCGTTATAATCTTGAATTTTCTCATAATAATAAAGACTATAAAATATTTAAAAGCCGACTAAAAGACTATGACACCAAAAGAAAGAACTTAATAAGCCTTCTCGGTTTCAAAATAAATCTTTTAAAAGAAGAAGAAATTATTTATCTTACCAAAGAATACACCGAAGAAGAACTCGATATAAGAATAGACGAAGTCATTCAAGAGAAAGTTGGTTTAAACTTTAAAGAAGGAGAAGAAATATTATATAAAAATGTTTTGAAAAAAGAACTAAATCATAGTAAAATAGATATAGATGTTTTTGTAACAACAAACATCATAATTAGTAATTAAAGAATTAAAAGGTGATTTAGTATGTTTGAAAGTACATTAAGGAGTGCTCTAATATCCGCAGCTCCTATGTTAACAATATTTGTTGTAGTATTAATTGTTGTAAGAATTAGTAGTGTGAGAACCAGTGGTAAAGGGTTTGTACTCCATGAAGAAATAATGAATTTATTTTTTGTAATATATATTCTTTTATTATTTGAACTTTTAACTGGTACAGAAAATAGTTTAGGTAGTGGTTTTAATATTGTTCCTTTTCAAGAAATATTTCGTTATGAAATTGGTAGTCGTAAATTTATTTACAATGTATTAGGTAATATTCTAATCTTTGTTCCCTTTGGTTACTTTATATCTAGAGCTATAAAACCAAGAGGTGTTGCTACTATCATAATCGATAGCGTCCTAACAAGTCTTACGGTTGAACTTGTTCAATTAAATATTGGCCGTAGTTTTGATATTGATGATATCATGTTAAATATGGTTGGAGGTATCGTAGGTTACTTCCTTTACGTCGGATTAGACGCCATCTATAATCATTTACCAAGATTTTTACAAAGAGACTTTATTTATGATTTAATTTGTGGCATAATATTCATTGGTTTTGTGGCATATATGCTAAAAGTAGTAGGAATTTGGTGATTAAATGGAAAACTATAGTATTATTGATAATGATTTATATCAAAATTATGATTATTTAAACGAGGTAATTAATCATACCTTAGAAGTAATGGATGCCAAAGAATCTATCTTTACCATTATTTTTGTAACCCCTGAAGAAATTCATGAGTTAAATAAACAATATCGTGGCGTAGATAGAGTAACTGACGTTATCTCTTTTGCTTTAGAAGACGCTCATGATGTTTCTTTAACTGACGTAAGAGTACTAGGCGATATCTATATTTGTATTGATAGAATGAAAGAACAAGCTATTGAATACGGCCATAGTGAAACTAGAGAACTATCTTTCTTGACTGTTCATGGCTTACTTCATTTACTAGGGTATGACCATCAAACAAAAGAAGACGAAGAGATTATGTTTGGTCTCCAAAGAAAAATTTTAAGTGATTTAAATATCAATAGATAAGAGGTATTATGAAGAGTGGTTTTGTAAGTATAATTGGTCGACCTAATGTCGGCAAATCAACATTAATTAATGCAATCGTTAATTCCCATATTGCTATTACTAGTGATAAAGCTGGAACTACGAGAAATATTATTCAAGGAGTTTATAATGATCCTGATACTCAAATTATATTTGTTGATACTCCTGGTATAGCTAAACCTATGAATAAACTAGGTAAAGTCTTAAATAAACAAGCTAACTCTGTAACTAAAGATGTTGATGCAATAATATTAGTTGTAGATGCTAAAAGTGGTTTAGGAAGAGGGGATAAGTACATTATAAGTACTTTAAGTGAAGATATTCCTACTATCTTAGTACTAAATAAAATCGATACTATGAGTAAAGATGATATTTTAAAAAGAATTGTTGAATATAAAGATCTATACTCATTTAGTGAGATAGTACCTATAAGTGCTAAAACTAAAGAAAATGTTAGTACTTTAGTTAATGTTATTAAAAATTATTTAACTGATAATATTAAGTATTTTAATGACGATACTATAACATCTAACTCTAAGTACTTTATGATAAGCGAATATGTTAGAGAAAAACTATTTAACTATTTAGAAGAAGAAATACCTCATTCCTTAACTTGTGTTACAACTGAATATAATGAAACTAGTAAAATAATTAATGTTGTAGTTGAAATTATTGTTGATAGAGAATCTCTAAAAAAGATAATAATTGGGAAAAATGGTGAACTCCTTAAAAAAGTAGGTATGGAATCTCGTAAAGATATGGAATCTCTTTTAGGTAAAAAAGTATTCTTAGAACTCTATGTTAAATGTATTAAAGATTGGCGAGATAAAGAATCATACTTAAAGAATCTTGGTTTCATGGATTTTGAATAAAATATAATTATTCTTCTCATAATAATAATGAGAGGAATGATTATATGAATAAATTAGAAGCTTGGAACAAGTTTAAACAAAGTGGTAAAATTGAAGATTACTTAGAATATAAAAAGAAATGTAAGTGATTATATGAATGAAGAAGTAAACGGTATAGTATTACATGAAACAGTGTTTGGAGAATCCTCAAAGATTCTCCAAATTTTAACTTTAGAACATGGCTTAATTGGCGCCATTGCTAAAAATGCCCTAAACATTAGAAGCACTATGCGTAATAAAGCTGTTAAATTTAGCTATGCTAAATTTAACATTATTTATAAAGAAAATAAACTATCTACTATCGTCTCTATCGATATCTTAAATAATTTAACAACCCTTAAAAGTGATATTATCTTAATTGGTTATCTAACTTATCTTTGTGATTTAACTTATCAAGTATTAAAAAATAATAATGAACCATCTATCTATCATATCTTAGTACCAGGTTTATTAAAAATGAATGCTAATCTAGACCCCTTAGTACTAACTAATATTATAGAACTAAAATACTTAAAGTACCTAGGAGTATCTCTTAATCTAGATAGTTGTAGTATATGTGGTACTAAACAAAGTATCTTAACTTTAAGTGTTGAAGATAGTGGTTATATTTGTAAGAATTGTTATCACAATGAATATATTGTTAACCCTAAAACTATTACAATGATAAGAAAATATTTATATGTTGATATATCAAGTATTACTTCCCTTAATATAAGTAATGAAGTAAAACTTGATATAAATATGTTTCTTACTAGGTATTATGATACCTATACTGGCTTATATCTTAAAAGTAAGAATTTCTTAAATAAAATGTTAGAGTTAAAATAACATCTTATTTTATATCTTATTAAGATTTAGCGAGAATAGACTTTTGTTTATATCCATTTAGTTAAATTTATGCAGAATTACGATATCATGGTGATATCATGTTAATGATATGTGTATGGTAAGGTAGATAGTCTTGCCTAAAGGAAAGGAATATTTGAAAATGAAAAACACAATATCGTGCATATTTGCACAAAATAAACAAAATGGGGGGGGTATTATTAGTACAAAATAATACCTTTCCGGGAAACACTTTGAATGGAGGTGTTTCCAATGCGTAATAAGACTTTAATTTTATCTATTTTAGGTACACTGTTACTTGCTAGTATTGCAATAGCTGGTTCTTATGCTTATTTCGTTGCTAATGTAACCGGTAATAAAGATACTAATAATGTAGTTATTACTAACGGAGTTATGTCTTTAGAGTATAAAGATGGTGACGAGATAACATTAGATAATGCAATACCTGGTAGTTCAGTAACTAAAACTTTTACTGTAAAAAATACTGGGAACGTTGCTACTAATTATACAATCTATTTTAGTGAACTAGTTAATTCATTTGTAGATAAGACTGATTTGGTTTATACTTTATCAAGTACTGATGGTGGCAAGAGTGTAGCGCAAACTCAAGTGCCAGATAGCAACATTGCTATGGTAAGCAATTATTCTATTGCCGCTGGTAAAACCCATACTTACAGCTTAACTATAACATTTTTAAGCAAAGACGAAGTTCAAGACGATAACCAAGGAGTATCTTTTAAAACTAAAGTTATGATTAACGAAACTAAAGAATATGTTTTAACGTTTGCTGAGCAAATAGTCGATTTATCAGTTAAAGACACAATAAATTTTGCGACAGACGATCCAGATAACAATATAAGGTATATAGGAAAAGACCCAAGTAATTATGTGTACTTTAATTGCAGTGATTATTCAAATCAAAATGATGAAACATGTGAAAAATGGCGTATTATTGGTGTATTTAAGAATATGACTAGTGAGAATGGCTTACAAGCTGATTTGGTAAAAATTATTAGAGATGATAGTTTAGGAGAGCTCGTTTTGAATACTAATGATATTAATGATTGGACAACAGCTAGTCTACAAACAACATTAAATGACCCGTATTATAATGGCACTTATGAAAATGATGCAATCAAAAATGATTTAACAAGGAATGCCATAGAAAGTGTAGTATGGAACTTAGGCGGTTTAAACTCATCAAGCAATACAGCAAGTACTTTCTATAGTGCAGAAAGAGGAACAACAGTATATAGTGGAAGACCAATAACATGGACGGGAAAAATAGGATTAATGTATCCTAGCGATTATGGATATGCAACAGCCGGTGGTACAACTACAAATAGAGAAGTATGTTTGACTACAAATATGAGTAGTTGGAATGTTGGGTTTTCAAGTGACGGAGGAACAGATTGCAATAAAAATGATTACTTGCGTAAAGGATATCAGCTAACAATATCTCCTTTTTCGAATGATTCAAGCTACATGTTCATCCTATCACCATACGGCAATGTTGAGAATCGTCCTTCAAATTATAGCCTTAATATTTATCCAGCTTTATATCTAAAATCAAATATCTCAATTTCACAAGGTAATGGTTCAAGTTCAAATCCATATCAGTTAAAATTGGATTAAAAACAAAATTATAATATGGCATGTAACAAAGTGAAAATACAAGCCATATTTTTTCATGGAATAATCAAGAAAAACCTTGAATTTTAAAAGAATATTTTATATACTTTAGAAGTAAAGCGAGTAGCTATATGGAGTATAAACTATGAGAATGAAAACAATAGAAAATTTAGATACTGGTTATCAAGATATCAAAATAAACTTGAATGGTACTAAAAGTATTAATGTTACTAAAACTAAAGATAATACTGATACTATTCATACTATGCCTATTAAAGATGAATTAGTAGGTAACTATAAACAAAAAATAAACCTTATAATTGATAAATTTATCCATGAATGTAAATTAAATAATTATATTGTTGAAAAAATAAATGGCAATCAAATATTTACGATAAAAAGAATAGATGGTAAAAAATTAGAATTAAGAGGACTAAATATTGATACTAAGTATCTAGAACCAATAATTTATAAATATAATCTTGATTACATAGATACTTTGATTCAAAATCTTATTAATAATCCTAATTATAGAATAATTATTAATATGACTAAAAATCAAACTAATATGGGAATAGAAGATAATGTTTTATACTTAGTTTTAAATGAAAATGAAAAAACATTACTCTACCAAGTACTAGATACAATTGATAAATACGTGGGATTAGAAGCTATAACTAGATATAGTATTAGTACCATGAAAAGTACATTCATACTATATGAAGATAATAAAAATGAAATAGTTTATAATGGTAGTCTAAAATCAAATATGGAAATAGGTACTTATGTAAGAAAAAGAACATTAGATAGAAACTTAAAAACATTACAAAATGTACTTGATTATGAACAAATGAAAATGGAGGAAGAATAATGAATAAATATACAATGGAAGATATAGTTAATTTTTGTAAACAATATGGGTTTGTATTCCCTGGAAGTGAAATCTATGGAGGGCTTGCTAATGCTTGGGACTTTGGACCATTAGGAAGAGAACTAAAAGAAAATATTAAAAAACTATGGTGGAAAAGATTTATTCAAGAAAATCGTTATAACTATGGTTTAGATGCTGCTATATTAATGAATCCTAAAGTATGGGTAGCATCTGGTCATGTTGCCTCATTTGCCGACCCCTTAATTGACTGTCGTCATTGTAAAAGTCGTCAAAGAGCCGATAAATTAATTGAAGACTACTTCAAAACTCAGGGTATTGATGATACAGCAGATGGTTGGAGTAACGAAGAACTAACATCATACATTAAAGAACATAATATTACATGTCCAAAATGTGGAGCTTGTGATTTTACTGATATTCGTAAATTTAACTTATTATTTGAAACAAGCCAAGGGGTAACCGAAGACACTAAATCTAAACTATACTTAAGAGGAGAAACTGCCCAAGGAATATTCGTTAACTTCTTAAACGTTCAAAGAACTATGCGTGCTAAAGTACCATTTGGTATTGGTCAAATCGGTAAAAGCTTTAGAAACGAAATAACTCCGGGTAACTTCATTTTCCGTGTTCGTGAGTTTGAACAAATGGAATTAGAATTCTTCTGTAAACCAGATACTGACTTAGAATGGTTTGGCTTCTATAAAAGTTATTGTAAACAATTCCTTCTTGATTTAGGAATCAAGCAAGAAAACCTACGTGCAAGAGACCATAAAAAAGAAGAACTATCATTCTATAGTAAAGCTACAACTGACTTAGAATATAACTATCCAATGGGGTGGGGTGAACTATGGGGTATAGCTGACCGTACTGACTATGACCTAGGTACTCATATGGAACATTCTTCTAAAGACTTAAGATATATTGATCCTGAAACCAATGAAAAATACTTACCATATGTTATTGAACCATCTGTCGGAGTAGAAAGATTATTCTTAGCTGTCCTATGTGATGCTTACGATAAAGAAACATTAGAAAATGGTGAAACTAGAGAAGTCCTACATTTAATTCCCGCTCTAGCGCCATACAAAGCAACCATACTACCATTAATCAAAAAAGTACATGGTAATAAAGCTAATGAAATATATAGTGAACTATCTAAATACTTCAGTGTTTCATATGATGAATCAGGTTCTATTGGTAAAAGATATCGAAGATGTGATGCCATTGGTACACCATTTACTATTACTGTAGATGATGAAACCCTAAATAACAATATCGTAACCATAAGAAACAGAGACACCATGCAACAAGAAACTGTCAAATTAAGTGAACTAAAAGATTACATCGAAAAAAGCCTTGAATTCTAAGGCTTTTTAAAACCCGCTGATAAAAAACAGCATTAATAAACAAAATATGACACAAAATCAATTGCCAAAAGACAATATTTTAGATATAATATAGATTAGTAAAATGTATAAAAAGGAGAATTAAATATGGCTATAAATTTAAAGAAAATGATAGGCTTAGATGATGATGATAATAAATTAGGAACAGAAGATGAATATTATACTAATACCATAGATGAGGCAAGAAATGTAAGTGAGACTGGTGGTAAAATGATATTACTTGAACCACGTGCTTATTCTGAGTCTCAACAAATTGCTGACCATTTAAAAAAGCGTAACAGTGTGGTAGTTAATTTAAAAAGGGTTACATCAGACCAAGCTAAAAGAATAATAGATTTTCTAAGCGGTTGCATTTACGCTATAGGGGGAACAATGCAAAAAGTTGGTGTGGGAATTTACCTATGCGCACCAAAAAATGTTAATGTCCAAGGTAAAATAACTGAGGATACAACAGCAGCAACAGAAGATACTGAGGAAGAAATTAAGTGGTAAAATAGTTTGAGGTGAGGTTTAATGCCTGAAAAATTTAAAACAGCTTTTAACGGCTACAACAAAGAAGACGTCAATAGCTTCATAAGATCAGTTACTAAAGAATATGAATCAATGCTTGAAAGACTTAAAAAAAGTGATGCTGAAAATGAAGACTTAAAGCAAAAACTAGTTGAGTATCAAAACCTAGAAAATACTTTAAGAAGATCTTTATTAATAGCAGAAGAGTCGAATAAAGAACTAAGAAGAGTAGCAAAAAATGAATCTATCCAAATGGTAGAAGAAGCTAGACGTAATGCATCAAGAATCGTAAACGATGCCCTTATTAAAGCTGAAAGAATTGAAGCTAATGCCGATGCCTTAAAACGAAGAGCAATAATGTATAAAAGAAAAATTAAACAACTATTAGATGAGCAAAATCAAATGTTAGATAAATTTGACGATATAGAGTACTAAGATACTCTTTTTTATTGGATCTTTTTATTCTTGATAAAATCTTTTAAAATCTTTGATATTGCTCTTTTTTCAATACGTGAAACATAACTACGAGATATCTTAAGTTCCTTAGCAATATCCTTTTGGGTCATTTCTTTCTTATTATTTAAGCCATAACGTTTAACAATAATCTCTTTTTCTCGTTTATTCAACTTAGATAAATACTTAGAAACAAGAGCAATATTCTCTCGTAAATAAACCTCATCATCTAAAGACTTTCTATCATCTTTTAAAACATCAATTAAAGTAATCTTATTACCATCTTTATCATAACCAATTGAATCGTTTAAAGAGACGGTGTTTTGATACTTCTTTGACGAACGATAAAACATCAAAATTTCGTTTTCAATACATTTAGCTACATAAGTAGTAAGTTTAATATTCTTATCTTTATTATATGAATCTACACCTTTAATTAAACCAATCGTACCAATACTAATCAAATCATCTTGATCAGCAGAACCTTGATCAAACTTCTTAACAATATGCGCTACTAACCTTAAATTATGCTCAATAAGCTTATTACGAGCATCCTTATCTTTTTGTTCTAACAAATTAATATATTTTTCTTCTTCTTCCTTACTTAAGGGATCTAAAAATACTGTATTAGAATAACTTCCCGTAAAGAAAGATAACCCCTTAATCAAACTAATTAAAAAACTAAACAAATAAACCACCTAATAAAATATATGTAACACTGGTAAAATTAAGAATAACGTGTTAAAATATCTAGTAGAAAAGAGGAATACTATGTTTCAAAAACCAGGAGTATTAGCGCCATGTAATTTATTTAGTGTTGGCCATATTTTATTAATTCTATTAACGGTTACCCTAATAAGATTTGCCCTTCATAAAACTGAAGATTTTACTAAAGAACAAATCCATACAACCATTAAAGTCGCTAGCATCATATTATGGATTTTAGAAATTATCAAAATATCTTTTGCATTAAGTTTCACTGATGTTTCCAAAGTAAATGAATACGTTCCTTTGTATTTCTGCAGTATGACTTTATATGCCACCCTTATGGCTGCTTTTGGTAAAGGCGTTTTTAAAAGATGTGGTGAAGTATTCATGATGACCGGTGCCATAGTAGGAGGGTTAGTATTTATGATATTTCCAACTACATCATTACCTAGATATCCTTGGTATCATTTTATATCATTACATAGTTTCTTCTATCATGGTACCATGATTTTCCTAGGACTTTTAATGTTAAGAGGTAAGTATATAACTTTAGAACGCCATGACATTCACTATCATGCTAGATTAGTAGCGGTTATGTGCTTTCTAGCTCTTATCGTAAACGTAACCTTTGATGGAAACCTAATGTTTATCTCCAAGAACTTTCCTGGAACTCCTCTAGAAATTCTATATAACCTAGTAGGGCCTTTATATACACCAATCATGGTAATAGGGCAGATGTTCTTACCATTCCTAGTTGTATACTATGGTATTGACTTCCTAACTAAAAAATATTATGAACGTAAAGAAATTACAGCAAACTAAAAAGTGGTCACAAAACCACTTTTTTAAAATTCCATTTGACCAGGTAGTTCCTTACTTAATACCATCTTATCTGGTTCAATATCAGGGTTTAAACGATACTCACTAGGTAAAATATTTGCATCAATATCTCTAATAAACGCTCCTAAATCATGCATCCCACGATACTGAATTACTTCATTTCTTACAATAATACCCTTAATCAAAAAGTTAACATCATATAATAAACATTTCAATTCCTTACTAGTTAAATCACCATTTATTTCCATAAGACGTAAATAAGCACTAATATTATTTAACCTTGTTTGATCATAAGCCCCTTGAAAATGATTAATAATCTTTCTTAAATAATCTATTGCTAAATTATCTAACTTATTTAATTTCTCATAGTTAGAAATAATATCTAATACATGAGCCATAACTAAATTATAATCTAAATAATCTTTATCACTTGCAAACATTAACCCTCTTTTAACAGTTCTTGTTGCGTTCTTATAAAAATAAGTAATCTTAAGATCTTTATTCATTCCTTTTAAATTCAAAGCTCCATTTTTAAATAGATCAACTTTCATAGTATCAATATCGGTATACGAAGTAGTAAATAAATCAATATTTTCTAATCTTTTAGGTTTGCCACATTTAAAAATATTATCATATAAAACTTCAACATAATCTCCCTTATCTTTGTAAGATAATACATAATTAATCATATAAACACTTCCTTGGCCTATATTTTACCATACTTTTTTTATTTTGCTAAACTTTTCGTATGATTTAAACTATAATTTGTCGTTTCTACTATATCATCATGAGCATAAGACATGGTTAAATTATCAGTGTCTAACCAACTAAGTACCGCCGGCAAATAATATTCTCTATCTAAATACTTCGTCCAATCTAAATCACTTTTATTAGCCATAATACTCTCATAAGATAAACCAGTTTCACTAGCATACGCTACAATTGCATTATTTACGGGACCTTGACCACTATTGTAAGCATACACGGCCATAGCCATATTACCATTAAAGTAATTCAAATAATATTGGAGTAGGGCACAACCAGCTTCAATATTACCATCTAAAGTTATATACTCATTATGATTATAAACAAACTGACTTTTCTTAATATTGCCATTATCATTAATTACGGTACTAAATGCACTACCATCTGGATGCACTGCTACTTGAACTTGCATAATTCCTAAGCCACCGCCATCATCCATAGTTTGACTATGAGTCCCACGTTCTTGCGAAGCAATAGCCATTACCAAGTTCTCATCAATCATATATTTATTGGCATATTTTTTAATTACCGCCATGGTCTCTTCATTATTTCGTACTAATAAATTTCTATCTGTATACGCTCTAGATTCATATTCTAAGTTAAGTTCTGCTTTATCAGTATAAGTGCTTGTAACAGCCTCTTGTTGTTTTTCACTATCTTCAGTAGGAACATCAAGAGTAGGAGTAGTATCTAAAACCTCCACATCATCTTCAGGTATCGCAATATTCTCATAATCATGAATATTAAAATTAGGATTATTATTCATTGTATAACTACCAGATAAATCATGCATATCGTCTAATACTTTAGTACTAGTTACTGTCGTATCATTATTTTCAGCCTGCACTTTATTGCTTTTAAAAGAAGCCACCCCTAATGCGATTGAAGACGCTACTACTAGTGCTCCCACATGCTTAGCCTTAGTACTAAGCTTAATATATTTTTTAACATGAGCAATATAATCCCTTGTTGCTGGGCAATTATGACCTAATTCCCGATAAGACTTTAATGTAACAATTCCTCCTTTATAATATATTAATAAATCTTTATCCCTAATTCTAACTCTTTGAGCTTTTCCTTTCTTTAATAACCCCAAGTCATCCTGAATTTGTAAAATACTTCTGCTAACCACTTCACCATTGTATATTACATTAAATGACTTGTTATTAGTATCCATTATTACAATTCTATCCATTAATGACATCCTCCAATCTTCTAACTGCTATCTCATAGACTTCTTGCGGCGCTTCACCAAGTTTTTCATCAATATAAGAATTAACTAATATCTCTTCATTATCTTGATAAATTATATATTGAACCCCTTTATATAAAAAAGTATCTAATACTTCTAAAATTAACTCTTGATTATTTTCTAAAATTGTTATTGTTTCCATATTTCCACCCAAATGTAGTGTATCATATCATATTTTAACTTGACAAGCAATAGTGTAAACCAACGAGTTTCTTGACGTAAAATAAAACTCTATGTATTATAATGTAATCATAGGGAGGAAAGTAAATGAAACCACAAGAATTACCAATTCATATTAAGTGTAATAAAGAAGACATAGCACCCAAGGTTTTAATGCCTGGGGACCCCTTACGTGCTAAATATATTGCCGAAAAATTTTTAGATAACGCTCGTCTAGTTACCAGTGTTCGCAATATGTTTGGGTTCACGGGAACTTATAAAGGTGTTCCTGTAACAATTATGGGTAGTGGTATGGGTATGCCAAGTATGAGCATTTATGCATTCGAGTTATTCTATTATTTTAATGTTCAAGAAATAATTCGCATCGGTACCTGTGGAGTAGTAACTCCAGATATCAAAGTACCAGAGCTTATTTTAGCAAACGATGTCTACAGCTTATCTAACTTTGCTTATAACTATAATTCTTATGATAAAAACATTGTCTACCCATCTAAAGAATTAAATGACAAAGTTATAGCAACTGCTAAAGAGCAAGGAAAAGATATTCATGTTGGAACAGTTCTAACTTGTGATGCCTTTGGACCATATATTAATATGGATAATGTTTTAAAAAGAATTCCAGGTAATATTAAACCTATAGCCGAGGAAATGGAAGCTTATGCTTTAGTTCACGTTGCTAATAGTTTTAATAGGAAAGCTACTGCTATTGTTACCGCTGTTGATTCTAAATTTAGTGATGATGTTTTATCTATCGAAGATAGAGAAAAGTCTCTAGATAATATGATAACTTTAGCATTAGATGCCATTATAAAAGAATAAAGGGTTGACTTTTGATTTAGCATCAATTAGTCGTGGGAAGAGTATGAAGAAGCTCTTCTTTTTTGATTCATAACATAAAAGAAGTAAGAGCAAAACTTACTTCTTTTCCTTAGCTTGTCACATTTTGATTTAAGATGTTATTAATATCAGCAATAGGCATATTTAACTTTTGCGATAAGTCTTCAATACTCATACCATTATTAACTAATTCAGTAATAATGTTTTTTTGAGCAGTTTTTTCGCCAATTTCTTTGCCATCTTCAATTAAAGATACTCTTGTAATATCTAAAGCAGCATCTAAATCATGAATAGGCATACCATTTTCATCGAATTGCACTAGCACTTTTATCACTTCTTTCCAGATCTTATTATTTTTGGCTAATTCTAATTTTGTTTTTGCATCACTTAATAGAAATTTTAAGTTGAGAATTAATCTTTTACTTACACTTTTAGTGTACAAAACATTATCTATATTGTCAAGATTAATCGTATACCTAGTTATCATTTCACTAGAGTGATTATACAGCTTCTTATTATGATAACCTTGCTTTTGAATAAAGAAATTACCAATATTATGACACTTATGATAAAACACAATCTGTGTTACATTAGCATTCCCAATACTTTTACCTTGACTTCTTAATCTCGTACAAATATTATTAGGATACTTCCTTTCTTTTGGTATCATATTAACCATGTCAAAAATGCCAAAGTACGAATTTCTGCAGCAAAAACGCGTTTCAAACGCAAAAAACGCTCTAAAATTTAAAAACTGCATAGTTTTTTTTGCAAAATTTCAAAAACTCACAAATTTCAAAAATTGTAATAAAAAAGACTTAGAATTCTAATTTATTGTTTTCTAAGTCTTTTTCTACTAAAAGCTCATGTAATTCTTCTTCCATATTACCAAGATATACATCTTCAATCCTATCAACTCTTAAACGTTCACTAACTAAAATACTATTAACCTTATTAGTGGCATCATCTAAATCATCATTAATAACAACATAATTATACTTTGTAACCTCATTAATTTCTTGATAAGCCCTTTTAAAACGACTAATAATTTTTTCCTTACTATCAGTTTTACGGTTGATAAGTCTCTTTTTAAGTTCGCTCATTGAAGGGGGTAAGATAAAAATAAACAACGTCTCTGGTAAAATATCCTTTATCTTTAAAGCCCCTTGTATTTCAATTTCTAAAATAACATCAATTCCTTGTTGTAACTTATCTAAAATCTTGCTCTTAGGGGTTCCATAATACTCCCCATTATAAGTAGCGTACTCCAAGAAATTATCTTTCTTTATATTATCTTCAAATTCTTCCTTACTAACAAAAAAGTAATCCTTTCCATCAACTTCTTTTGTACGTGGCGCTCTGGTTGTCATCGATATCGATACCCAAAAATTCTTATTAATCTTTTTTAAATTTTCAATAATACTATCTTTGCCAGCACCCGATGGACCACTTATAACTACCAAATTACCTATATTTTTTTCTTTAATTATATTCATAAGCCCTCCTAAAATTTTTAGTATTATATCACATAATTTACTAACTTCCTAGTGCATTTTATGAAAAACTTTTGTATAATATTAAAGACAAAGGAGTAGTCTATGGCAAATTTTTATCCAGATATTTATGCAAAAAATATTTACAAAATTGATTATAAAAAACTTAAAGAACGAGGTATCAAGTGTTTAATCTTCGATTTAGATAACACTCTAGTACCAATTCACGCGTCAAAATCAACCCGCAAAATAAAAGAATTATTCGCGTACCTAGACGATTTAGAATTTAAAGTTATTATCATGTCTAATAGTCCGAAAAAGAGAGTAGAACTTTTTAAGAACGAGCTTAATGTTGACTGTGCCGCCTTCTCCCTAAAACCCCTAAAGTTTAAGTACAAAAAAATTCTTAAAATTTATGAGTATCAAGATACGGAAATTGCTTGTATTGGCGATCAACTAATGACCGATATATATGGCGCTAACCGTATGAATTTCACATCTATCTTGGTAGACAAATTAAACGAAGAAGACTTTGCTATTACACACTTCAATCGTTATTTAGAAAATAAAATATTAAATTCTTATACTAAAAAAGGAATTTTTGAAAGAGGAAAGTATTATGATTAAAAGATGTATTGGTTGTGGCACTAAGTTACAACAAACAAACTCCAATGAACCTGGCTATACGCCTAAAACTGATGCTAAATATTGTATGCGTTGTTTTAAAATGAATAATTATGGTGTAATAAAACCCGAAAAAGTTAATAAAAATAATCAAGATGTTATTAATCTTATGAATAAAAGTACTAGTACGGTTTTCTTTCTTACAGATCTTTTAAATATCAATATGGAGACTATGCAAGCTTTTCAAAGTATTACGATACCTAAAGTCTTAGTTATAAGTAAAAGTGATATCATACCTAATGAAATTAGTGCAGACAAACTAATAAAATCTCTAAAAGAAACATATCATGTTACTACTGATATTATCGCTTTAAGTGCTAAAAAACATGTCTATACGAAAAGTATTTTAAAGTACATGGAAAATAATAACATTAAAAAATCTTACCTAGCTGGTTATACTAACTGTGGCAAAAGTACTTTAATTAATGAAATAACTCAAAAAAACGATATTACAACCAGTAGCAGTGTTAATACTACTCTTGATTTTATCAATATTCCAATTGGTTCTCTAACTTTAATGGATACACCTGGTTTTAACTACCAAGAACCATTATATAATGAAACTAACTTAAACCTTGTAAAAAAAATAAACCCAAGTACTATGATTAAACCTAAAAGCTATCAAACTAAAGAAAATCAAGTCTTTATAATAGAAGACATGCTTGAATTTCAAAACTTTGGTCAAAATAAAGTTATCTTTTATATCAGTAATGACCTAGACTTAAAGAAAAAATATGCTAGTACGACTGAAACCTATCCTTTAAGTATTAAAGATAATACTGATATTGTCATTAAAGGAATGGGCTTTATCAATGTCAAAAAAGCTTGTACGGTTATGATAAGTAAAAATGCTAAACCATATATTGAAACAAGAACCTCTATCTTAGGAGGGTGCCATGAGTAGAATTCATGTCATGAGTGATAACCTAGCTAACAAAATATCGGCTGGGGAGGTTGTTGAACGCTGTTCTTCCGTATTAAAAGAACTAGTTGAAAACTCCATTGATGCCAAATCAAGTGATATCAAAGTTGAACTAGTTAATGGAGGCTTAAATGGTATTTGCGTTACGGATAATGGAATAGGGATGGAACATGACGACGCCTTATTATCCTTTCAAAGACATGCTACTTCCAAACTAACCAAAGAAGATGATTTATTCTTTATTGATACCTTGGGGTTCCGTGGCGAAGCCTTACCATCCATTGCCTCGGTAAGTGAGGTTGATATGACTACCTGTGCTAGTAAAATTGGTACCCATATAAGTATCAAGGGTGGTAAACTTGTTACTGATGAAAAAACCGATAGTAGGATAGGCACTAAAATTGAAGTTAAAAACCTTTTCTTTAACACCCCAGCTCGTCTTAAATACTTAAAAAGTGAGCAAACTGAACTAGCCAACTGCGTAGCATTTATCGAAAAACTAGCCCTAAGTTATCCCCAAATTAAATTTACTTTGTTGAATAATGGGCGAGTAATCGTTAAAACTAGTGGATCCGGCAATCTAAAAAAAGCTATTCACGAAATTTATGGTCTCCAAATTTCTTCAAAATTAATTGAAGTAAAAGCCTCTAATGATGACTATGATATTTATGGCTACATCTGCAAACCAGAAATTCTAAAATCTAATCGTTACCACATGACTACTATTGTAAATGGCCGTATCGTAAGAAACAATGAGTTAAACAAAGCCATTAACGATGCTTACTACACATATAAACCTGATATCAAATTTCCTATTGTTGTCCTAAATATTAATACCGATTCAACCTTAATTGATGTTAATATTCATCCTACAAAACAAGATATCAAACTAAGTAAAATTCAAGGACTTTATGACTTAATTTATAATACCTTAAAAGATGCTTTATATAAAAATCTTTTAATGCCAAGTGCCCTAGAACGTATCACATCTACTACTGATATCATTGAAAAAGAAGAACTAAATAAAATGATTGATGAAAAAATTACCCATGAAGAAGAAAAGGCCGTCTCTCAAACATCATTCGACTTTGCTATCGCCGAAGAAGAGGAAAAATATAACGACGATGTGGTAATTGAAAACCGTGAGATTAAGAAACTAAAGTTAAAACCGATCGGTTCGGTACTTGCTACTTATATAATTGCCCAAAACGAAGATGGTCTATACATAATTGACCAGCATGCTGCGCACGAACGTGTTAACTATGAACGTTTTCAAAAAGCCATGGCCGAAAGTACAATCGTTACGACACCTCTTTTAGTACCCATAACTATCGAACTATCCCCAACCGAATTTATTACGGTTTCTAAATACGTTGATTTTTTAAAAAACATGGGTATAGTGCTAGAAGAATTTGGTATTAATACTTACATCGTTAAAGAACATCCTACATACTTCGTTAAAGGTTACGAAGAAGAAGGGATTAGAAGAGTAATTGACTTAGTAATAGCTCAAGGTAATAAATTTGATCCTCATAAATTTAGAGAAAACGTTACTAAACAACTAGCGTGCAAAATGAGTATCAAAGCTAACATGCAAGTATCTTTAGAAGTTATGCAGCGGGTTTTAGACGACCTTGTTAAATGTGATAATCCATATAACTGCTGTCATGGTCGCCCAACCATGATAAAATTTAGTACTTACGACTTAGAGCGTATGTTCAAACGAAATATGAATTAGGAGGACTTTATGATTTTAGCCATAATCGGACCAACCGCTGTTGGTAAAACTAAACTATCTATCGAACTAGCCAAAAAGTACAACGCCATTATCATTAACTGCGATGCTATGCAAGTATATCAAGGTCTAGATATAGGTACAGCTAAAGTAACATCAGAAGAAAAAGAAGGTATCACTCATGAACTTCTAGATTTTGTTCCCGTAACCCAAAATTATACTGTCTATGATTACCAAAAAGATGCTCGAAAACTTTTAGAAAAATACCAAGGACGTAACATAATCTTTGTTGGAGGTACAGGTCTTTATTTAAAAGGTGCTTTGTATGATTATCGTTTCTATGAAGAGACTACTACTAACTCATATGATAATCTAACTAATGAAGAACTCTATAACTTAGCATTAGCTAAGGATAAAAATATGACCATTCATCCTAATAATCGTAAACGCTTAGTAAGGTTTCTTAATAAAGAAATTCAAGAATACGTTGAACCAAAACCTCTATATAACTTCAAGATCATTGGTCTAACCACATCTCGTGATATTCTATATGATAAGATAAATAAAAGAGTAGATGTTATGTTTCAAAGTGGCCTTCTTACCGAGGTTAAATCATTCTACGATCAAGGTATTAGAAGCAAAGCTCTAGAAACTGGCATTGGTTATAAAGAACTATATCAATACTTTGATAATAAAATAACTTTAGAAGAAGCTAAAGATCTAATCAAAAAAAACTCTCGTCATTACGCCAAACGCCAATACACTTTCTTTAATCATCAACTAGATGTTAAATGGTTTGATACTAACTATGAAGATTTTTCTAAGACTATTAAAGAAGTAGAAAATTATATCGAAAATTGCTAAAAAATAAAGTATTATTGTATAAATATTAAAAAAATATGCTATAATCAAAGTAATGATAGAGGTGCTATATGAATTTAGATGTTAATTTTTTAAAACAAAATGGAGTAGATGTTGATAAATCCTTAGAATTATTTGGTGATATGGAAATCTATAACGAAACATTTCAAGATTACTTAAATGGTATTGATGAAAAGAAGAGTAACTTAGCTAAGTTTAAAAATCTAGCTAACTGGGCTGACTATGCCATATTTGCTCATTCCATCAAAAGTGATGCTAGATACCTAGGCTTTACCAAAGTGGCAGAAGTTTGTCTAAAACATGAAATGGCCGGTAAAGAACAAAACCAACATTTTATTGAAACTGACTATGACCATTTATTAAAGACTGTTGACGGTATGACAGATATCGTTAAAAGATACTTAGCTGGTGAACAAGCGGGTAGTAATACTAAAACTCCTACTCAAGATTCTGATATACCAAAACCTGCTGTATCAACGCCAACAATCAATATACCTAAAGAAAGTGTTATCATAATTGCAGACGACTCACCCCTAATTGGTAACTTTGCTGCTCGCATCCTTGAACCAACCTACAAAGTAGTGCTAACCCAAGATGGTAAACAAACCATTGACCTAATTGAAGCAGGTAGATACAACGTCGAAACCTTACTACTTGACCTAAACATGCCAAATGTTGGCGGCTTTGAAGTCCTAGAATACTTAAAATCAAAAAATATCCAAGTTCCAACATCCATAATAACCGGCGAAGACTCTAAAGATATGATTAATAAAGCTTTCACATATAATATAGTCGATATGTTAGTAAAACCATTTAGTAAAGACGAATTACTACGTGTTGTTGAAAAAACTAAAAATTATAATTTGTAAAACAAAATGTCAAACTTTACATAAAAACTTAGAAAAAATATTTTTAAGAAAATTATATGATACAATAAAGGTGTGGTGATAATATGAAAAATATGATTAATGATTTAATAAGTTTCTTAGGTACATTAAATTTTGTTGATATCGTTTTCTTTACAGCGGTAATAACTTTATTAATCTTAGTAGTCGTATTATTATATATCTTAAAAACTAGTGACGACGACAAAGAAACTTCTAAGTTAGATTTAAAATTAGCTAATAATAACGAAATCAAAGACTTAGACTTAGTATCTTTAACTAAAGAGTTAGAAAGTGCTAAAGAAGAACCTAAAACTATAAATCTAACCAAGTACGAAGAAGAACAAGAAAAGAAAGCCATCATTAGTTATGACGAACTAATAAATACTCAAAGTATTCCTATTATTAATTATAAGGAAGAACATGACATGGATGGTCTAACAGTAAAAGCTATTGATATCAATAACCTAGTTGATACCATGGAACCAAAACCAATTACCCATCCTACGGAATACACTGTTGAAAAAGAAAATAAACCAGTCCTAATTAGTTATGAAAAAGAAGAAGACTTCTTAAGGACTTTAAAAAAATTAGAAAGTATGTTAGACTAAAGCACATAAGTGCTTTTTGTTTTGGAAAGAAAGAGGTAATAATATGACATTTAAAATAATAACTTTAGGTTGCAAAGTAAATATCTACGAAAGTGAAGTAATGAAAGAAAAACTCTTACAAGCTGGTTTTAAAGAAACTATCGATAATAGTGATATCGTAATAATCAACACCTGTTCAGTAACCAATATGGCCGATGTTAAATCAAGAAAAATGATTAGAAGAGAGAAGAAAGAAAACCCGCAAAGTATCCTTGTCGTTTGTGGTTGTTCTGCTGAAAATCACCGCTTAGAACTAGAAGACTTAGGTATCGATATCTTAATTGGTAACAAAGATAAAAGTAATATCGTCTCTTTAATTTGGGAATATCAAAATAACCATAAGCCAATAACTAAATTTTATGATACCCGCAAATTACCCTTTGAAGATATGGAAGTCGATAAATTTACCTCTCATACAAGAGGGTTTATCAAGATTCAAGATGGTTGCAACAACTATTGCTCTTACTGTATTATTCCCTATGTCCGTGGTAATATTAGAAGTAAAGATATTGATGTAGCTTTAAAAGAAGCCCAAGAGTTAGTCGCTAATAATCATAAAGAAATCGTCCTAACTGGTATTCATACCGGTTCATATGGGGTTGGTTATGACTTCGACTTAGTTGATTTAATCAACAAAATGAGTACCATTCCGGGTTTAAAAAGAATAAGACTATCTTCTATCGAAATTACGGAATTAAACGATAAATTTATGGAACTTTTAAAGAATAATCCAATCCTTTGTGATCATCTACATATTCCTCTTCAATCAGGTAGTGAAAAAATTCTAAAACTAATGAACCGTAAGTATGATAAAGCCAGATATGAGTCTATCATTAACCAAATTAGAGCCATAAGACCTGAAATAAGTATTACAACCGATGTCATTGTTGGGTTCCCTGGCGAAACCGAAAGTGATTTTAACGAATGTCTTGATTTCTGCAAAAAAATGCAATATGCCAAAATTCATGTCTTCCCATATTCTAAAAGAGAAGGGACTAAAGCCGCTAGTATGCCTAATCAGTTAGATAATAAAACTAAGAAAGATAGAGCTCGTAAGCTTATCGAACTATCCAATGAGTTAGAAGAGACATATAATCAAAAATTCGTTGGACGTAACATGGATGTCTTAGTTGAAGAATATAAAGATGGCTGTTCAATCGGTCACACTTCTAACTATCTAAAAGTAGTTATTAAAGGTGAAGTACCAACAAACGAATTTTATAATGTTAAAATTACTAAAACTAGTAGTAGTGAAGTTACTGGAAAAATCAATTAGACTACTTAGTATCAAGGACATTCCATATCAAATTTGACAATTAATAACCTTCATGCTATAATCTAGGTAACCAAGGGGGATTTGGTTACATGAATAATAAAAAAAGTAGTCTCTTTTTAGACTACGTCATTGCTATTTTAGCATATCTAATTATGGCAACTTCCATGGTATTTATTAACTATCCTAAATTTGATGGTAAGTACTTCTTCTTAGGTCTTACTATCTTCTGTGGAGTAGTCTTACTAATGGAACTTAAAACCATAATATTTTCTAAAAATTACTAAGTACTTTAGTAATTTTTTGTTACCTCATTAGCAGCCGTGCCATAAGCTCTTATAAGACCACCAGCCCCAAGCTTTATCCCACCAAAATACCTAATAACCACAACCAAACAATTATCCATATTCTTACGTTCTAAAATATTATAAATTGGACTTCCCGCTGTCCCACTAGGTTCCTTATCGTCGCTTTTCTTAGCCATATTAGAAAGCTTATACGCATAAGGCATATGCCTTGCTTTTTTATGTTCCTTCTTTAAACCCTCTAAAATTTCTTTAACCTCATCAATTGAATGAACTTCATATAAAAGTCCAATAAAGCGTGATTTCTTAACGACAATTTCCACTGAATTAATAAGCATAACGCCACCTCTAAATTATTATAGCAAATTTGGGTAAAATAAACTATAATTATATATTATAAGGAAAGGAAGAATACTATGTTACCAATAATCAAAGAAAAATTAGCCCTTGTCCCAAACCTTCCAGGATCATACCAAATGCTAGATGAGTTTGGCACCATTATCTATGTAGGCAAAGCCAAAAACTTACATCGCCGTGTCTCTTCATACTTCAATCGTGAACAAACAGGTAAAACCAAAAAACTTGTTAATGACATTAGAGACTTTACTTATATTGTTGCAACCAGTGAAACTGAAGCCTTCCTAATTGAGATAAACCTAATCAAAAAATATGACCCTAAGTATAACATCATGCTTAGAGACGATAAAAGCTATCCCTACATTGAATACATTTCTAAACCTTATCCAAGGTTAAAAATATCCCGTTATCTAACCATAAAAAAGCAAAGTAATCGTCAGTTATTTGGCCCATACCCTAATGCCTATGCCGCCCGTAGAATAGTTAACTTGCTTAACCGTTTGTATCCTTTAAAAAAATGCGAAGGTAGCCCAAAAGAAGTCTGCCTTTACTACCATATCGGCGAATGTCTAGGTTATTGTTCTAAAACTCTAGATCACGAAAAAGTGACTCAAATGGAAAGTGAAATTCTTTCCTTCCTAAGAGGTAACGATAAAATTTTAAAAGACAAAATCTTAGAAAAAATTAAAACCTACAGTGCTAATCTAAACTTTGAAAGTGCCCTAGAACTAAAACAAGAGCTTGAATACATTAACTATATTACGGAAAAACAAAGTGTTGAACTCCATGACCTTGTCAATCGTGATGTTATTGGTTACTACATTAAAGATGCCTATGCTTCAATCAATATCTTCTTTGTACGTAATGGCAAATTAGTCGGAAATAAAAATGAAATCTTTAATATTACCGAAACATTAGAAGAATTAGAAGTATTTATTGCTAACTTTTATACTCGTCATGAGATACCTAAAGAAATTATTCTAAGTAAAGACTTTAACATAGAATTACTTTCTAAAATGGTTGATACCAAATTTGTTGTTCCCGAAAAAGGTGTTAAAAAAGAATTACTCAAAATGGCTACCATGAACGCTAAAATAAGTTTTGAAAATAAATTTAAATTAATTGCTAAAGACGAAGAAAGAACAACTAACGCTAACGAAGAACTATCAAAGTTACTTAATATGCCAACTATCAATCGTATCGATATATTTGATAATAGTAATCTCTTTGGTTCCTATGCTGTTTCAGGAATGGTGGTCTTTGTTCTAGGACATCCTAAGAAAAGTGAATATCGTAAGTATAAAGTAAGTATTGATGTTAATGATGATTATCATACTATGCAAGAAGTTTTGTATCGTAGATATTATAAAGCCTTAGTCGATAAAACTAAAATGCCTGATCTAATCATTGTTGATGGGGGAGAAAACCAAATACGTGCAGCTTTAGAAATTAAAAATCAACTAAATCTTAATGTTAAAATAGTAGGTCTTAAAAAAGATGACCACCATCACACCAACTTACTAGTTAACGAAGATTTAAGTATCATAAAACTTGATCCAACCAGTAATGTCTTCCATTATTTAACCCGTATGCAAGATGAGGTTCACCGCTTTACCATTAATTACCACCGTGAAATAAGATCTAAAGGCTCTATTCAAAGTATCCTAGACAATATCGAAGGAATAGGGGCCGTAAGAAGAAAAGAATTAATTAAAAAATTTGGTAGTGTTAAAAAAATGGCCGAAGCCGATATTACTGAGTTAGAAGCAATCCTTCCTTCTAATGTTGCTAGTAATCTTCATAAATACTTAGAAAACTACCTTGCTGATAAAAATAGCTCTTCTAAAGAATAAGAAGGGCTTTTATTATGAAAAAATGTTTGCATTTTATAAAATAATATGATAAGATACTTGGACACAGGGGTGGTAATATGTTTTATGTTGATTTAAATGAAATTGAATCTATCAAATATCGTAGGGCTTTAAATGTTTATCATTACATTATAACTCATAACGAAGACTTTAGAACGTTGCACAAAGTTGTTGAACCAAATACATTAATTAAACCAGAAGTTATTGACTTTTCTAGTGTCGCTAAATTTGGCTATCGATTAGTAAAACTAAGTAATGGTTATTATACTTATGTCTACAAAGAATATGGTAAATATAAAATATCTAATCTTCGCTTTGACTTTGCTACGGACTTCAATGCTTTAGGACTGGCAGTTGTGTGCAAAGACGGCAAAATAACTTGGTTAAATACTAAATTCCAATATTTAAATCCGGAGAACGAAGAGTTCATGCCATTAACCAAAAATAACTTCGATGGTTATTGCTATTTAAGTAACTTAAATAAAGAAAAAATTGGATCAGTAAAAAAAGAATATTATGATGATGAGACTGAAGTAGATGTTGGCTATGCCAAACATAAAGAGGCTGTAAGAAGCCTAAGGAGGAAATAAATATGAAATTAGAAGAAATAAGTAGTGTTGTTGCCCATGATTGTTATGGATTTCCAAACCATGTGGTAAGAAACTATATAATTAATTTAAAAAATGGTGATTATTTTGTAAGTGATATAAGATCAATTCTTAAAGATGATACTAAAGAAATAATTATAAATGATATTAAAAGAAAAGATGAAGTTGCTGAAAAAATATTTACTAATAAGAAAGATGGCAATACTTTAGTAAAATTTAATACTGGAAGATATGGTTATTATCAAAAAGATGGTAATATTGCTAAATATCGTTTTGATTATGCTACTGAATTTAATGATGCTGGTCTTGCTATCGTTTGTATGCATGGTGAAGTCTATTGGATGACCGAAAACTTTAAATTTCTTATGATGGATACCATGAAACTAAGTAAAAACTTTGCTAATTCCCTAGGACATGGCGCTAATAAAATTGAAATTTTAGGTGATACCTTATCTCGTGTTAGTTATACTGATTATAGTGGCTATAATTATGAATCTAAAACTACTGAAGTAAAATACAACCAAGAGCTTAGTAAATTTATTGACGAAAATGACCCTGAACTTATTTTAAGAAAGAGAAAGTAGGGAAAATCTATGAATATGAAGAATAATGCTGATTTAGAAAAATTAAGGCTAGCTCTTGCAAAACGTATTACTACGTTAACCAAAGAAAATCCTAATCTTCTAATTACTTTAAATAGTAATAACTATATTGATATAGATAACGTTATCTTTGAATATGATAACAATGACTACAAAGAATTTAGCAAAACTTTAGCCAATGTTTTAAAACATATTGATTTTACTAATATATCATTCACTAATTTTAAAGCCGCTGGTGTTAATTTTACTGGATATCATAATGTTACAATAAATCCTCAAACTATTGCTTATAAAGATTTAAGTGATTCTGTTTTAAAAGGAGTTAAATTTGCTTCCTGTACATATGCTGAAGACTTATTTAAAGATGTCTTATTAATCAATACTAATTTTAGTGGCTCAATTGGAGCTCGAATTATACCAAAAACAGTAAAACGTTTAGCCGGTGGTAAAATGGCTAGCGTAACATTTTCCAGTCAAAATAATGGTGAAATGTTTAAAGACTGTGATTTATCTTATATGGACTTTACTGGAAGTTATGGCGCTATTGTTAATCCTCAAGTAATCTATGAAAAATCATTAAAAAGTACTAATTTAACTGATGCTTTATTAGTTCGTGGTGCTAACTTTGATGATTGTTATGTAACAGGAACTACCTTTAGTGGTCAAGATGTTTCTTTAAATCCTCAAGCTTTAAGAAACAAAACAATCGACCATTGTCATTTTAATGGGGTTGAATTTATTGGCGATGATGGAATGTTTAAAGATATAAGAATTTTAGATAATGACTTTACTGGTAGTAAGAATGCTATAATTGACGTTAATGCCATTGCTGGAAATTATATTGAAGGAAATAATTTTGCAGATACCACAATCTTAAACTTACTAAATGGTAAAAGATCATCACTTCCTTCTCAAACTAAACATTTAAAATTAGAAGGGGCTTCAATCGTTGTTCAAAGTCCAGAAGAACAAGAAGAAATTCAAAACTTATATGGTCTATCTTCAAATACTAAATTTGTATCTCAAGAAGAAAATGACGAAGCCTATCTAAATAGGGTAGTAGACGAGCTTATTAAAAGCCCTCTAACTAGAAAACTAGCCAAATAAAAACCTAGATATTAACTTATCTAGATTTTTTTACGTCTTCTAAAGTTGCATTTTTATTATGAGTATTCTTGCGATAAAACTCGACTTTAGAAAGATCTAAAGAAATTTCTAATTTTCGAACAACTTTATCAATAACATCTAAATTATTTGAAGAACTAGCCATAAACACTAATTCATCTAAACGTTTCTTTAATTGCTCACGACGTTTTTGACTAATATTTGAAGACATAATTCCCACTTTTAAAATATTAATGCGTTTTTGAATATCTTCTTTAGTTAACTTATTTTTCATATTATATCTCCCTCATATTTTCTTGATTTTTGTAAGGATCCCTTGGATCAATATGGTCAATAAACAAAATACCATTTAAATGATCAATCTCGTGTTGAAACGCTACTGCTAAATCTTCACGTACTCTAATACTAGTCTTATTGCCATCCATATCCTGTGCTTCAACTGTCATTCTAGCATGTCTAGGAACGATTCCCTCAACAGGTCTATTAATTGATAAACATCCTTCGCCCTCACCAACATATATTAACTCTTCACTTTGCGATTTTATCTTAGGGTTAATAACGATATAATTTTGAAACTTTCCTGGTTCATATTCATCAACAATAACAAAAATTCTTTTCAAAACCCCAATTTGCACATACGAAAGACCCATACCAGGACGCAAATCATACTTATTACTATATTCTTCAATTTGTGACATCTTAAGATACTTTAACATATCTTCAATATTCTTTCTATCAGTTTCATCTAATGGAAAAGTTACGTCCTTACTTACTTTACGTAAGACTTTATTTTTTTCATCTAATATTTTTATTTTAGGTAATTCCATCAATACCGCCCCTTTGCGACAATATTTTACCACAAAGAACTAAAAAAAGGAAGAAAAATCTTCCTAACGATTATTGTTATTGCCCCAGCTCCAGCCAGCACCAATTATGATTACTAATAAGATGAATAAAACAATCCATATAGCGGCACCAATACCATTACCATAAGTTTGACCTACATAAGTACCACAGCATGGGTTTTGATAGCCATAATTGCCATAGTAAGCATTATTACCATAATAATACATATATAAACCTCCTTTTATCTTTCTAATATATTTTATTAATCTAGACACCTTTTTGACAATAAAAAAAGCCTTAACTACAAAAAATACTATAATCTTTACTAATATATGATATATTTATGATAGGTGGAAGATATGAAGAAAATATTAGCTAAAATGGATTTATGGTTACTAACTATTACAGTATTATATCTTATTTTAGGGTCTATAATGATCTATAGTGCTTCTTCTATCTTAACTTTCTTAAAACAAGATGTTCCTTCTAACTATTACTTTGTAAGACAACTCTTAATACTAGGTGTCAGTTTCTTATTAAGCCTCATCTTCCTTAAAATACCAACGAGTAAATATCGCTATTTTTCCAGCCTAGCCATGTTTGGTATTCTAGCATCCTTAATTGGTCTTTACATATCTGGTAAAATTGCCAATGGTACTAAAGGATGGTATGACTTAGGTTTTTTTAATATGCAGCCGGCAGAATTTGCCAAAACGATATCCATTATTTATCTTGCTGTCGTCTATAACAAACTCTTAGCTAATAAAGAAAAGAATTATTTTAAATATATTGCGCCCTTAGTATTATGTGGTATTGCCGCCGGTCTTGTCTTATTACAGCCTGACCTTGGAACAGCTTTAATTATTACCGGCCTTGCTTTTGGTATCTTTTTTGCTATTCCACTACCGAAGAACATCAAGAATCAATGTTTAAAATTTTTAGGTATCTGCGTGGTAGGAGGAGCCTTTGGCCTTGTTTTATTTAGCGACAAGGTATTTAACGAATACCAAGTTAAAAGACTTCAATTTCAAAATCCTTGTTCTAGATATACAGAATCTACGGGATACCAAGTATGTAATGGCTTTATTGCCATTAAAAATGGTGGCTTATTTGGTTTAGGTTTTGGTAACTCCACTCAAAAATACCTTTACTTACCAGAAGCCCATACCGACTTTATCTTTCCTATAATTATTGAAGAACTAGGACTTATAACTGGCATATTTATCATAATTGGTTATGCCTTCATCTTATATCGTATCTTACTAATTGCTAAAAAAGCCACCAATGTCCGCAACTCGATTTTAGCCTATGGCACATTTATCTACTTACTTTTGCATATCTTAATTAACCTCATGGGCGTCCTAGCTCTTATACCTCTAACGGGTGTTCCTTTACCATTCTTTAGCTATGGTGGTTCATTTACACTTAACGAGGTTATCATGTTAAGCATATGTCAAAGAGTGTCAATTGAAACTCAAAATACACGTATAAAAGAAAAAATTTCCGCAATTTAAAAGAAAATCCGTGACCTACCGGTAATATATATTATTGAAGGGAGGTGAAAACATGGATTTTTATTTTGCCTTAATTTTTGACTATCTTAAGAAAAATATTTTAACTTTTATTGTTATTATTTTAAGTATTCTTAATCTAATTATTGGTCTTAATTTTAAAAAGTTAGATAGTACTTCTAATGATATAGAAAAGACTCTATCTGATAGTGAAGAACTTATTTCTAATACCTTAGAAGAACCCAAAGTAACAGAATCTAAAGAAACAATAAGAGTTGATGTTAAAGGCATGGTCAAAAAAGCTGGAGTTTATGAATTAGCTAAAGACTCAATTGTTAATGATGCGATAAAAAAAGCGGGTGGTCTAACTTCAAAAGCTGATACAACTAATGTTAACCTAAGTAAAAGCCTTACTAACGAAATGGTTATCTACATTCCTAAAAAAGAAGAAGTAACTAAATCGACTGTTAACGATGCCTTAGTTGATAAATCTAACAGTGTCGGTTTTGAAGATAGCCCAAGTTCTAATGCAACATCAAATGAAACTACTAATACCAGTACCAAAGTAAACATTAACACCGCTACCTTAAAGGAACTTACAACCTTAAGTGGCATTGGCGAATCTAAAGCTCAAGCAATATTAGAATATCGTACTAAAAACGGTAACTTCAAAACTTTAGAAGATTTGAAAAAAGTATCAGGAATAGGCGAGGCAGCATATGAAAAAATTAAAGACAATATTTGTATCTAAAACATTTTTCTTAAGTCTTATATTTCTAGTTTTTATCCTAACTTGGTATCAAGTATTTTTTAAAAACGATAACTCTAAATTTTCTAATGAAGAAGAAATAACTGGTCTAATTAAATCTAAGAAAGTAACTAATAATAAAATAACGCTGGAACTAAAGAGTAAGGAAAATATAATTATAAACTATTACGTTGATACTTATGACGAGTTAAATAAGTTAAATGATACTTTGTACGAAGGAATTATAATAACTGCTCACGGTACTTTAAACCAACCAAGTAATAACACAATTCCTAATACTTTTAATTATAAAAAGTATCTTAAGAGTAAGAAAATATATTATACTTTTAATGCTGATGCCCTAGAAGTAGTAGGGCAAAATTCTAATATTTATTATCAGTTCAAACACTGGCTTTCTAAAAGAATTGAAAGTATCGATGATACAGGTTATATTAAAGCCTTCGTTCTTGGCAGTAAAAGCGAAATAGACGAAGATATCTTTAAAACTTATCAAAACAATGGTATAACCCATTTATTTGCTATATCAGGTATGCATATTTCTTTATTTTCTAGTATTCTTCTTTTCTTACTTAAAAAGATCCATCTTAAAGATAATCAAGCTTATCCAATTATTTTATTATTCTTACTAGGTTATACTTTCTTAGTTTCTTTTACCGCCTCCGTAGTTAGAGCATTTACCTTATACTTACTTTTATATCTTAATAAAAGATTGAAACTAGGTGCCACAACAACTATAATTTTTATCTATGCCATAGTGTTAATCTTACTTCTAAATCCATTTTTTATTTTAGATATCGGCTTTCTATATTCTAGTCTAACTTCATTTGGTCTTATCCTTTTTAGTGATTACTTAAAGACATCTAACAAAGTACTAGCTCTTCTTCGAGTTAGCTTAATAGCGCTTTTATTCTCCTTACCAATTACCATTAATAATTTCTATGAATATAATTTTCTTTCTATTCTTGCTAATACCGTAATCGTTCCCTTAGTTAGCAGTATCATTTATCCTTTAAGTTTAATAACTTTAATATTCCCATTCTTCCATCCCATTTTAAAGCTTTTTCTTACTATTTTAGAAAGTATCTCAACTATTTTAAGTAATATTACATGGTTTAAAATCATTCTCCCTAAAATGCCTTGGTTTCTAATTATTAGCTATTACTTTATTATTTATCTTATTTTTAAAGCCAAGAAAAAAGGTCTTGTTATTCTTCTAATAACTTTATTACTTGGGTATAAATTATCTTTTAACTTCGATAATAATTTTTATGTATATTATCTTGATGTTGGGCAAGGGGATTCCATTGTACTTATAAGCCCGCGAAGTAGAAAAGCAACATTAATTGATACCGGAGGTAAGAAAAGGGTTAGTTATAACGAATTTCCACCAAACGAATACCATGTAAGCAATAACATTATAACTTTCTTAAAAAGCATTAATATAAGTAAGATAAATACCTTAATTACCACTCATGGTGATTACGATCATATGGGTGAAAGTCTTAATATAGTTAATAATTTCAAAGTAGGGGATGTCATTTTAAATTGTGGATCTCTTAATGAGTTAGAACAAAATTTAATAACTCTTTTAGATAAGAAACATATAAAATATTCTAAATGTATTAACCAACTAGATATATCACCCATTAAATTATATTTCTTAAATAGTGGTAAATATGATAATGAAAACGATAATTCTAACGTAATTTATCTAAAATATAATGAAATTAAATTTCTATTTATGGGGGACGCTAGTACGGTTGTAGAACAAGACTTACTAAGTAAATATAGCCTAAAAGATATTAACTTTTTAAAAATAGGTCATCATGGTTCTAAGACATCTTCTAGTAAAGAATTTATTACGAAGACTAACCCAAAGTATAGTATTATAAGTGTTGGCAAAAACAACAGATACGGTCATCCCAATAAAGAAGTATTAGAAAATTTAAAAGATTCAAAAATATATAGAACAGATCAAGATGGTAGTATTATGTTTAAGATTAAGAATAATAAATTAAAGATTAAGACATGTAGTCCATAGAAAGGAGTAATATGAACTATTATAATGAAATTAAAAATGAATTAATAAATAATGAAATAAATAGAAAAGTTAAAAGTTATTCAATTAATAAAAGTGATTTAAATACTTACTATAATGTCGGTAAGTTATTACTAGCTGCGGGTAATCAATATGGAGAAAGTATTATTAAAGAGTATTCAATAAAATTAACTGAAGAGTTTGGCTCAGGATATAGTCAAAGAAATTTAAGAAATATGAGGCAGTTTTATAAAGTATCTCAGAAGTGGCAGACAGTGTCTGCCAAATTAAGTTGGAGTCACTATTGTGAAATTCTTTGGTTTGATGATAATAAATTTCAATACTATGTTAAAATAGCTGAATTAAATAATTTATCAATAAGGCAGTTAAGAAAAAAGATAAAGTCTAATGAATATGAAAGGCTTCCTGAATTTACAAAAAATAAATTGCTAAATCAAGACAAACAAAATGTAGTTGACTTTGTAAAGAATCCAATTAAGATTAAGAATAATAATAAATATGATATATTATCAGAAAAAATATTACAAAAACTAATTCTAGAAGATATTGAAGACTTTTTAGAAGAATTAGGAATAGGGTTTACTTTTATAAAAAGTGAATATCCAATTAAATTAGGTAATAGATACAACTATATAGATCTACTTTTATATAATATTAAATACAAGTGTTATGTAGTAGTAGAATTAAAGGTTACTGAACTTAAGAAAGAACATACAGGTCAAATTATGACTTATATGAATTATATTGATAAAAATATAAAAACAGTAGAAGAAAATGATACAGTTGGTATTATTATTTGTAAGCAAGACAATGAGTATGTAATTAAATATTGTTCTGATGATAGAATAATTGCTAGAGAATATGAATTAGTATGATATAACATTTATAGGATGTGATAACATATTTAAAAATGTTGAAGAGTTGAGAGATTTAATTAAGTTGGAAAAAATAAAGAAAAAAATCATAAAAAGTCAAATTGAGTATTTAAATTCAGATAATTCTTATGGTCATCCTAATAAGGAAGTACTAAGTACTTTAGAATATTCTAAAATATATATAACTGATATCGACGGTCGTATTTTAGTTAAAATTGAAAATAATAAATTTAAAATTGAGACTTATAGTCCATAGAAAGGAGTAGATATGATAGAAGAAATAGATAAAACATATTGCCAAATAGAAAACAAGATATTAAATCATGAAATATGTCAAAATATAAAAGATTATTCAAAAGCAAAGGAAAAAATAAAAACATATTTAGAAGTTGGAAAACTACTTAAAAATGTAGATACTAAGTATGGAAAAAATGTAATAAAAGACTATTCTAAAAGATTAACAAATAAATTTGGTAAAAAATATACGCCATCATTATTATATAAAATCAAACAATTTTATATAATAATTGAAAAAGTCCCGACAATGTCGGGAAAGTTAACATGGAGTCATTGGTATGAAATGTTATCATTTGATGATATAAATAAAATAGAATATTATGTCAATCAATGTGAAGTCTATAATTTAGATGTTAGACAATTAAGAAATAAAATCTAATGAGTACGAAAGAATACCAGTAGATGTAAGAAATAAATTGAAAAGTAGGGATGATATAAGAATAACAGACTTTGTTAAAAATCCTATTCATATTAGAAATAGTAATAAAAAAGAAATTATATCTGAAAAAATACTGCAAAAGTTAATACTTGAGGACATTCCTACATTTTTAAAAGAATTAGGTAATGGATTTACTTTTGTCGATAACGAATATAAGATCAAATTAGATGATAGATATAATTATATTGATTTACTGCTTTATAATATTAAACACAAGTGTTATGTAGTTGTAGAATTAAAAGTAACTGAACTTAAGAAGGAACATACTGGTCAGATTATGACTTATATGAATTATATAGATAAAAATATAAAAACTATTGAAGAAAATGATACAGTAGGAGTCATTATTTGTAAGCAAGACAATGAATATGTAATTAAATATTGCTCTGATGCTAGTATAATTGCTAGAGAATATGAACTTGTGTAATAAAACAAATAGTAAAAATAATAATATTCTAAGCATATTCTCTTTTGTTGACTAAAAGCGACAAAAAGACTTGAAAATATAAATAATTGTGATAAAATATCAACTACATAAGCAAAAGAAGGTGAATTATTTTATGAACATGTTTGATAAAAGAATCGAACTATTAGAAGGACTAGCTCTAGCCGTTAAATTAAAAGATAAAACAGTTTCAAAAGAAGCTGCAGAAAGTATTGATTTTGTTGAATACAATGATATTCCATATGTTAATGAGCTACTAGGAAAAATTGATGTAGAAAAATATTCTGAGTTAAAAAAATATATTTTAGATATAAAAGATTGTGCTTATTACACTAATTTATATCTTTACTTTGATAATGAATTTAATTATAAGAAAAACTGCAATTTAGAAGTTTTTAACTCAAAAAATATTAGTGATTTTACCAATCTAGTTAAGAAAATTTATGATAGTGAAAATATTGAACAAGTTTTTGCAAAATATTATCAACTTTCAATCAAAATAAGTAGAGTTTATAATGATATTTATAAATTTGATAAGCAAAAAATAAGAGAAGAGTATTCCTTATTATTTAATGTACCAGAAGAGGTGACTTTTGATTCTAAAATAACTATATTAGCTAATGGTGGGTTTTCTGCTTCAAATGGCAATGAACTAGCTTGTATTAAAGGCATTGGGGATAATTTAAAAGTCTTAAAGTATAAAAAAGAGTACTCTATAGTTAACTTATATCATGAATTTGCTCATTATTTTGTTAATCCTATAGTAGATAAAAATATCTCAATTATTCCTAACAAAGACTTTTTACTACAAGAAGCTATTGATAATAATCTACCTAAGACTTATCAAAATATAAAGCCTGTATTATATGAATCTTTTGTTAGAGCCTTATCAATTATTTATGCTAAAGGTAAAGTTAGTGATGAAGGACTTAAAAATGATATAAATTGGTTTAGCTCTATTGGTTTTGTTAGAGTTGAAGATATCATAACAATCATTGAAAATGGCATGAAAAAAAATAAAAATTTTGAAGATATTCTAAAAACAGATTTATGCCAATATTTCGCGAATGTTGATAAAAATTTTGGAAGTAGCCAAAGAAGTAGAAATTAAGAATTAGAGGTGAACTGTTTATGTTTGATAAAAGAATAGAATTATTAGAAGCATTAGCTCTAGCGGTTAAACTAAAAGACAAAAGCATTACTATAGAAGAAGCAGAAGGTATTGATTTTGTTGAATACAATGATCTTCCGTATGTTAACGAGTTACTAGAAAAAATTGATTTAAAAAAATATCCTGAATTAACAAGTTATGTACTAGACATAAATGATTGCAGTGTGTACACAGAATTGCATCTATATTTTGATGATGAATTTAATTATGAAGGTAATTGTAAGGTTAAAGCATTTAGTTCCAAAAATATTAGTGATTTTGCCAACTTAGTTAAGAAGATTTATGATACTGAAAATATTGAACAGATTTTTGTTAAATATAATCCATTTTTAACTAAGATAAGTAGAGTTTATAACGATCTATACAAGTTTGATAAACAAAAAGTAAGAGAAGAATATTCATTACTATTTGATGTGCCAGAAGATGTAACTTTTGATTCTAAAATTACTATATTAGCTAATGGAGGATTTTCGTCAACAAAGGGCAATGAACTAGCTTGTGTTAAAGGTATTGGTGCTAATCTAGATGTTTTAAAAAATAGAAGAGAGTCTATTTTAATCACTATATATCACGAATTTGCTCATCATTTTGCTAATCCTATAGTAGATAAAAATTTTGAGCTTATCCCCAATAAAGAATACTTATTTCAAGAATCACTAGTAAACGGTCTTCCTGTACCTTATCAAAAAATAATAACAATTTTTTATGAATACTTTGTTAGAGCTTTATCAATTATTTATACTAAAGATAAAGTGAGTCAAAAGAGCATAGACAAAGAAATTGAATATGGTAAAGAAATTGGCTTTGTTAGAATCGAAGATATAGTGGAAATCATTGAAAATGGCATGAAAAATAGTAAAAGCTTTGAAGATATTCTAAAAACAGATTTATGCCAATATTTCGCGAATGTTGATAAAAATTTTGGAAGTAGCCAAAGAAGTAGAAATTAAGAATTAGAGGTGAACTGTTTATGTTTGATAAAAGAATAGAATTATTAGAAGCATTAGCTTTAGCCGTTAAATTAAAAGATAAAGCTATTACTAAAGAAGAAGCTGAAGATATTGATTTTGTTGAATACAATGATCTTCCATATGTTAACGAACTATTAGAAAAAATTGATTTAAAAAAATATCCTGAATTAAAAAGTTATATTTTAGATAATGAAAATTGTGGCAGCTATACTAATTTATATCTTTGCTTTGATAATGAATTTAATTACAAAGGAAACTGTGAACCAGATACTTTCTCTACAAAAAATGCCAATGATTTTGCAGCCTTAGTAAAGAAAATTTATGATGCTGAAAATATTGAACAAGTTTTCCAAAAATATTCTTCATTTTTAATTAAAATTAGCAGTTTGTTTAATAATCTGTATCAATTTAATGAGCCAAAAGTAAAAAATGAGTTTTCATTATTATTTAATGTTCCAGAGAATGTGGCTTTTGATTATAAAATAACTATGTTAGCTAATGGTGGCTTTTCATCATCAGACGATCATGGCGTATTTTGGGTCAAGGGAATTGGAGAAGACTTAAGTATCTTAGAACACAAAAGAGAATCTATAATAGTTAATTTATACCATGAATATGCTCATTATTTTGTTAATCCTACAGTAGATAAAAATTTTGAACTTATTCCAAATAAAGAATATTTATTTCAAGAGGCAATAGAAAACGGCTTACCTAAAGTTTATCAAAATATAAATTCAATGTTTTGCGAGTATTTTGTTCGAACTATATCAGTTATTTATGCAAAAGATAAAACAAGTTCAAAAAATATTGAAACTGGAATAAATTGGTTTAAAGATATCGGTTTCGTTAGATCTGAAGATATCATAGCAATCATTGAAAATGGCATGAAAAATAGTAAAAGCTTTGAAGATATTCTAAAAACTGATTTGTGTCAATATTTTGCAAATGTTGATAAAAATTTTGGAAGTAGTCAAAGAACTAGAAATTAAGCATATAATATAATACATTATATAATGTTTATATAGATGGAAAAAGGAAGCAATACTTCTTTTTTCTTTTGGCTTTGTATGATAAAATAACCTTAGGTGAAGAAAATATGATTTACTTAATAGCAAGCAATAGTTACCATTTAATTGATGATGAAATAAATAAAATCGTAGGTAATAAAGAATATCAAAATATTGATTTTAATAAAACTACCTTAGAAGAAATAATTACTGAAGCTAATTACACTGATCTTTTTAGTAGTGAAAAAATTCTTGTTATCAAAAATGCCACATTTTTTCAAGACAAGGGAATAGATACTAAAGTATTAGAAGACTATCTAGAACACCCTAATGATCTAACAACCTTAATTTTTACTTGTGAAACTGTTGACGAAAGAAAAAAAATTAGCAAAATTATTAAAGAAAAATATCATTATAATGTTATGAAACCTCTATACGCTAAAGAAATAACTAGTAGGATAGTAGACTTAGCTAAAAAAAGTGGCTACACCTTAAAAATAGATGATGCCACATTTATTACCAATGCCTCTTTAAATAACTATGATATGGCTTATAATACCTTAGAAAAAATCTTCTTATACTATAATAATCCTTGTAATATTGAAACTGCTGCTGTTCATAACTTAACCTCAATGTCCTTAGAAGATAACAATTTTAAATTCGTTGATGCCGTAGTTAGAAATGATTTAAATACCATTAATAAAATGTTAAAAGATTTTAAAATTCAAAAAGTAGAACCTTTAGCTTTATTTAATCTAATTGCTCGTGAATATCGTCTTATGCTATTAACCATGGAATTATATACTAAAAATACATCACGTATGAAAATGATGTCTTTACTTCATATTCCTGATTGGCAGTTAGATAAACTTATGAAAAATGCTTTTAGTTTTACTAAAAAAGACTTAGAAGATAAACTACTTACTATCTGCGATTATGATTATAAAATCAAAAGCGGTAAAATTGATAAATATCTAGCTCTAGAAATGTTCATTTTAGGTAATTAAAAAAAGTTAAGAAAGCAAATTCTTAACTTTTTCTGTATTCTTAAAGTTTAACTTAGTACAAGATGTTAAAACATTCATTCCATATTTTTTAACCATTTCACAAGCAAAATCATCAACTACATTAGAAGCTCCCAGTGGCACTGTCTTACCTAACTTTTCACTCATTTTCTTCATTTCACTCAAGAATATATAACGACTAATAATTGAAGCGGCCGCAACACTCATAACTTGATCCTCAGCTTTAGTTAAAAAAGTCACATTCGTAATCTTTTCGGGAGCTCTACTTATATGCTCATAAAACTTCTTAGGGTAGACAAACTGATCGATAACAATTTTCTCATAATCAAAAGGTCCCTTCTTAATTAAATTAACTAAAACCTTATTATGTAAAACCGCCTTAATCTTATTCATATTTTTATCAGTATCACTAAGTTTATTATAAGAAGAATTATCTAAAATAAATGTTACATAAGGAATTTTTTCAATAATCTTTGGGGCAATCTCTATCATTTTTTCATCAGTTAACTTCTTTGAATCTCTAACTCCCAAATCAATTAAAAAAGGAATATTTTCTTTTGAAACATAAGTTGCACTAACAACAATTGGTCCAAAATAGTCTCCCGTTCCAACTTCATCAGAACCAATAGTACTCATATTATAAAACTTCTTTACATCTTCTTTATCTTTTTTACTTTTATCTTTTCCATCTAAAGAAATTATTCTATTATTTAAAACTCTTTCTTGTTCAATCCAAATTGAAGCTGCCATATCGGCATCAGCACCTTGAAACATAACTTTTCCTGATTCATATAACGTTACTACCGTATCAAAATCCTGAGCTTGAAAAACCGCATAGGGTGGCGTCTTAGCCTTCCTATAGGGCTCATAATATTCAATTAACTTCTTCTTAACATTGTCACTAGCTTTAAAAACAACAACCATAATTCCAACTTCTTTCACATGTTTAAGATACCATAGATTAAGATTTATCGCAACCATTTAAATAAGTAAATAAACACTCACGTCAAGCAAAATTACTTTTAATATTTCAAAAAATATTATATACTTAATATAGAAAGGAAGTAATAATATGATTACAATAATAGATAGCATTACCATAATCTTGTTAATCTTTGGCGCTGTTATTGGCTTTAAAAAGGGGGTAATTAAAAGTGCTGTTTCCTTCTTTGGAACGCTCTTAGTAATATTCCTAGCCATGGCTTTAAAAGATCCAATTTCTCAGTTTATGTACATGCATTTTCCATTTTTTAATTTTTCTGGCGCCCTAGCAGGTGTTACAGTCTTAAACATCATAATTTATGAAGCAATATCATTCTTTATTGTATTTTCCGTCTTAGAAGTTCTTCTTAAAGTTGTACTCTTTGCCACCGGTATCATTGAAAAGCTCCTTAATCTAACCATTATCTTTGGTTTGTTTTCTAAGATTTTAGGACTTATATTCGGGTTCATTGAATATTACATCATCATCTTTGTGGCATTATTCATTCTAAGTAATTTTAGTAATTTAAATCCTATGATTGAAGAATCAGTAGTAGCTAATAAAATCTTAATGAATACGCCAATCTTAAAAGACGCTATCAAAGACGAAGAAATGGCTATTAGAGAGATTATTTCATTAAAAGATATTTATAAAAATAACTCTGCTGAGTATAATAAAAATGCCTTTGAAATTTTACTTAAATATCATGTCATAAGTCCAGATTCTGCTAAAGAGCTAGTAGATAAAGATAAAATTAAGATTTCTGGGGCTGAAGAAATAATCAAAAAATATGAAAGTGAGGCAAAATAATGATTAAATATTTAAAAGAAGATAATTTCCATGATGAGATTAAAAATGGCACTATTCTAGTAGATTTTTTTGCCGAATGGTGTGGACCATGTAAAATGATGGGTCGTGTTTTAGAAGATGTTGACTTTAATATTTTAAAAGTTAATACTGACGAATACCCTGATATTGCTCGTGAATATGGTATTATGTCAATTCCAACTCTAATTCTTTTTAAAGATGGTGTTGAAGTAAAGAAAAATATTGGATTTATGTCTAAAGAAGAGATTGAAGAATTTATCAAGTAAGATAGATTCTTTTTTAATGGACAAAATTGTTCTTTATTTTTATTTTATTAAGGTTTAGTGGAAATAGACTTTTTTTGAAAATTATTATTTTCAAACATGATAATTTGTGTTATTATGATATTGCAAGCATATGACATCATAAGTCATGTGTAATAAAATTATTTATTTTGTTTAAAATAGTGGAAAAGAGGTTTATATGAAAGACAAGAAAATAATAATTTTATCAACTGTTGGGGTTTTGTTGTTAGTAAGTATAGTGGTAGCTACGTCTTATGCTTACTTTGTTGCTAATGTATCTGGTAATAAAGATACTAATAATGTAGTTGTTACTAATGGGGTTATGGCTTTAGAGTACAAAGATGGTGATGAGATAACTCTAGATAATGCTATACCTGGTAGTTCAGTTTCTAAGACATTTACTGTAAAGAATACAGGAAATGTTAGTACTAACTATACTATTTATTTTAGTGAGTTATCTAATAAATTTGTAGATAAAACTGATTTAGTATATACTTTAACTAGTAGTGATGGTGGTAAGAATGTTGTTCAAACCCAAGTACCAAGTACAAACGATGCTATGGTAAGTAATTACGCTATTGAAGCTGGTAAGACACATACTTATACTTTAACTATTACATTCTTAAATAAGGATGAAAATCAAAATGATAATATGGGTGTATCATTTAGTACTAAGGTATCTATTAATGAAACTAAAGAGTATGTTGAACCTTTAGATATCGATGTTGAGTTAGCTCAAGGTATGATTCCGGTTAAGTTTAATGCTTCTGGTAATGCTGTAGTTGCTGATACTAATAGTAAGTGGTATGACTATTCTAATCATGAATGGGCGAATGCTGTCTTAGTTAACTGTGCTGATAGTGCAATTAAATCTAAATATTTTGATAGTAATAATAAAGTATTAGCAAGTGCTGTAGGCAAGACTATTTCTATGGATGAAATAATGCAGATGTATGTTTATATTCCAAGATATAAATATCAATTATTTAATGCAGAAGATGGAACAAGTGTAGAACAAGCAATAAATATAACTTTTGAAAGTAAAACAACAGCTAAATCAACTGGTACTAAAAATGGTGAATGGCTAACGCATCCAGCATTCACATTTGGTGATAAGGAGTTAGCAGGTATATGGGTAGGTAAATTTGAAACTTCAAATACTCCCGCTTTACCTAAAATTGTACCAAATGTAAGTTCTTTAAGAAATATGACTATAAGAGCTCAATTTAATACGTCAAGATTAATGACAACCACATTAGCTAGCACATATGGAACATCAACAAATGATGATTCTCATATGATGAAGAATATGGAATGGGGAGCTGTAGCGTATCTATCATCATCAATATATGGAAGATATACCAACTCTTCAATTTGTATCGCATCAGGCTGTGAAGTGTGGATAAATAATAATGAAAATTTTACTACTGGATGTGCCGGATCAAGTGTAAGTGCAGATCGTGCCTCAACTTGTAATGCATGGAATACAGCAATAGGTGTAAATGCCTCAACTACGGGTAATATTTATGGAATCTATGATATGTCTGGTGGAGCTTACGAATACGTTATGGGAAACGATAATGATACAATAAAAGATGCTGGGTTTAGTTCAATGCCTGAAGCCAAATATTATGATAAATATACGGGTACGGGAACTGACTCAACTGGTGATTTTACAAAATATCATTTAGGAGATGCGACAAAAGAAACGTTAAAAACAACATCATCAAACTTACAACCTTGGTACGGAGGTTATAATAATTCTGTCCGCTCGTCTTACCCTTGGGTGAATCGCGGGGGCTATTACAACTATGGCACTACTGCCGGGGTGTTCCTCTTCAGCAGCAGCAATGGCAGTAACAACAGTTACATTTCCTTCCGTGTTGTTCTTGGCGTACTTTAGCAGCCGAGAAGCGGCACTCTCCAAGAGCAGAGCTCATAAACGAACAAGAATAGATAAAGATTTAGAAAAATATGAAAACGGAGGAGTCCGAAGCTATCTGATTGCAGGTGAAGGACGACTGGGGGTTGTCGGCAGTAGCCGACCACCACAAAAGCCTAAATTCCAAACATAATGGAATTTAGGCTTTTTTAATTAGTTCAAAGAAAAAAGAGCTAATTGCTCTTAAAAACATCCTTTAAAATCTCATACGCTTCATCCTGTTTAATAGTTACTGGCTTCATATGATAATTAGGAAGTAAATGCATATGATAATGCTTAATTGCTTGAGACTCCCCATAATTTACTCTAGTTGAAAAACTCTTTGCCTTCATTTTATCCATTAAAGTAGGCATAATCTCTTTAACCACATCATTAATATGAATAAGCAATTCATTCGGTATCTTAGTTAAATCTTCATAATGCTCTTTAGGAATAATCAACGTATGCCCATCACTATCAGGATATAAATCTAAAATCCCAATAACTAAATCATCTTCATATATCTTTTTACAAGGAACTTCTCCCTTAATCATTTTACAAAATAAACAATCCATTCTTATCACCCTAAGAAAAGTATAGAAAAAAATTATAATTTAGTCAAGAAATACTAATAAAGTGCATAAATTATGTTGAGGAGAGTGTTTATGGCCGAATATAAAGAAATCGTTACAAAAGCAGTAATTGCTAAAGGTAAAAAGTCAACTTCTAATAAATATACCTTAGAACCAGAAGAAATACCTAATACTATTTTAGGATGTTGGGTAATAAATAATACCTTCAATGGTACCAGTGTTGGAGACTCAATTATTGTTAATGGTTCTTTTGACGTTAATGTTTGGTATTCCTATGATAATGATTCTAAAACCGCAGTAAGTACTAAAAAATATAATTATAGTGATACCATGCATATGAAGAGTCTTAATTCCCTAGATAGTAGACCAGAAGTCCTAGTAAAGAGTTTAAAACAACCAACCGTTGCAGATGTTAAAATTGATAATGGCGTTGTTAATTTAAGTATTGATAAAGAATTAGGTATTGAAATAGTTGGTAATACCAAAATCAAAGTACCAGTAGAAACATTAGATGATGATTACGAAGTATTAGAAGATGACCCACCTTTAGAAGAAATAGATAAAGTAAACGAAGATTATTTAAAATAAGGCATAGTAATATGTCTTTTTATGTGTTAACCAAAAATAGTTGACAGTACCTTTAAGGTATGCTAATATATAGATATTGAAAGAAACGGAGGTTATGAAAATGGCTGTAAAATTAAGATTAAAAAGAATGGGAAGTAAGCAAAAACCTTTCTATAGAATTGTTGCTGCTGATGCAAGAAGTCCAAGAGATGGTAGATTTATCGAAACTGTTGGTACCTATAACCCATTAAAGAACCCAACTGAAATCAAAGTAGACGAAGAAAAAGCTCTAACTTGGTTAAATAATGGTGCTCAACCAACTGATACTGTAAGAAGTATCTTAACTGAATCTGGCATTATGAAAAAATATGCTGATTCAAAAACTAAAAAGAAAGCGTAAGTCATTCTATGGAGTTAGTAGAATTCACTGAATACTTAGTAAAATCAATTGTTAGCGAACCAGAACTAGTTAAAGTATCATCTTTTGGGGGCGAAGAAGACTCTATTATCTTAGAAGTTATCGTCTGTGAAAAAGACCGTGGTACTGTAATCGGTAAGGGTGGTAAAATGGCTAATGCAATTCGTACTTTAGTCCAAGCTCATGCTTACATCTTAAAAACTGGTAAAGTTAAATTAAACATTGATTCATTTTAAAATACCTTCGGGTATTTTTTTATAATAGGAATTTCAACCGTAAATTAGTTAATTTATTGCACAGAAAAATTACGAATGAAGTCTGCATTTTTGAAAATTTTGCTTATATTTTTATTCATTATACTTGTGATGATAGTCACACTTTTATTTGTAATGTAATGGGACACATTTACCGTATTTACATTAGACACATATTGTGTATGGTGGTGTTGAAATAGGCCCTTTTCCTCTTCTTCAAATTTAAAAACTACTTCAATTGGTGTTTTAAATAAGTTTGATTTTCAGAGCCAAACAATTTAATAACCTTCATTTATGTTATAGTTGCTAGATATTTAAGCTTTTCATCACAATGCTTGCATTTAAAAGGATTTATGTTAAAATTTTTTAAAATTGATGTTTCTAATTTTAACAGACTTCTTCTATATTTAACTTTTACTTTGTCAACTAGCAGTTTTATTTTATCATGAACATTAGTTTTTTTCTATAAAAACCATAATATCTTATTATTTTGTAGTTTGAAGGAAGAAGATGGCTTAAAAGCATCATAATAAATTCTTTGGCAGTGCATGTTATTTCATGATATGATTCGTCTTTGTGGTCGTTATACCAAAAAGTTACATTATTGCCGTCATAGTTAATAATTCTGTTTTTACTTATTGGAGCACGACCACAATATCTGGTAATGTATTCAATACCGTCTTTTAAATTGTCAAACTTATTCTTTTCGGCATAAACATAAAATCCGTTTTTATGTTTGTAAAAAGCTTTTTGTCTTTCCCAATTTGAAAAAACATTTGGACCTAGTTCAGTAAGTAAATCAATTAATATTTTTTGAAATCTCTTTGATAGATCATCAAAGTTAAAGTAATCCCACTTTTTAATGGAGTCATCACTGCCAATTTTCATTTCAGCAATCAAAACGTGAATGTGAGGGTTCCATTTGATATCTCTTCCAAAGGTATGAAGAAATGAAAAGAAGCCAGGCGTAAATTTAATATTTCTGTTTTTGCAGTACTTCTTCTTTTTAGATGTTTTTTTATTAGAACGATAGACATCATTTAAAATAGAATAAATAGTCTCTTTAACAGCTTGAAAAAGTAAATCAGTTCGTTCTTCAAAAGGAAAGAAAAAGTATTTTCTCAATTCTTGAGGAATGGTAAAAACAAGTTGCCTATGTTGAACACGATAAGCAGTTTCTAAAATATTTTCTACTCTAACTAGCTTATATTTGTAACCACACGAAGAACAAAAGCGAGATTTACAAGTATAACTTAGAAATAAATGTCATGACATTTAGGGCCTTCAAAAGCATCACAACCAAGGGATTTGTTGTGACAATTAATAACCTTAGCAATTTCTTTACTGGCATTAGGTCTAAATTTATCAATCATATTTTTGTTTTCGGCATAAACGGAATCCTAATGGTCTTCAAAAATTTGAGATATAATTCCAGTCTTTTTGAAAGAATTGTATTTGTTATTTATAAACCCGCCTTCATTAAACATATTTTCATTATAGTTATTAGGAAGAAAGTAAGTCTTTAAATGTATCAAAAGAAATGAGAGTTTTATTCATATTTATCACGCATTAATTATAACAAAAATAATTTAACTTTAAAGTCAAGTTTTATAATGTTTACTAAAATTAAAATATTTTGTCAAAATCTATTGACGTACGTATGTTACTTATGTATAATAGAAGACATCTTCAAAAAAGTAGGTGATGCCCATGTATAAAGCTTATAGATTTAGATTATATCCCAATGATAGTCAAAGAATATTAATTCATAAAACATTCGGCTGTGCAAGATTTGTATATAACTATTTTTTAGATAAATGTAAAAAAGTTGGATATATAAAAGCTTATGATATGTGCAAAGAATTGAAAGGCTTGTATGAAGAATATCCATTTTTAAAAGAAGTAGATAGTTGCAGTTTAAGATGCAGTATATTTAACTTAGACGATAGTTATAGCAATTTCTTTGCGAAAAGGAGTGGGTATCCTTGTTTTAAAAATAAATTTAGTAAGCAAAGCTATCGCACTAATTGTATTAGAAGTACTTATAAAGGCACTAATTATAGTAACATTGCCATATTCAAAAAGGATAACCAAATAAAATTACCTAAATTAGGATTAGTTAATATTAAAGGCTATCGTAATTTAAAAAGCATTAATGGTAGAATTATTAATGCTACTATTGAAAGAGAATGCACAGGTAAATACTATGTTAGTGTTATAGTAGAAGAAGTTGAAATAGTAAAGAGTAAAAAAATTCCTACAAGTATTGTAGGCATAGATTTAGGTGTTAAAGACTTAGTTATAACCAGTGAAGGCAAAAAATATTCTAACCCTAAAGAGTTGTTAAAAAGAGAAAAGCAATTAAAGAGATTACAGAAAAAATTATCAAGGCAAGTTAAAGGTAGCAAAAACTATGCTAAGACTAAAATTAGAATAGCTAGAGTTCATAGTAAAATAAGAAATAGTAGAAAACATAATATTATCAATATCGTTAATGACATTGTTAAAAGCAATGACATTATAGTAAGTGAAAACTTAAATGTTAAAGGCATGAGTAAAAACCACAATTTAGCAAAGTCCATAATAGATGCCAGCTTTAATATGATATGCAATATGCTTAAGTGGAAAACAACTATTCAAGGCAAGTATTACTATCAAGTAGATACTTTCTATCCAAGTAGTAAGACTTGTAGTAGATGTGGAACCAAGACAGATATAACAAATAACTTAAGTGTAAGAAAATGGACATGTGAAAATTGTGGTAATGAAAATGATAGAGACATTAATGCCAGTATAAATATTATGTTTGAAGGATTAAAAATACATTATAAAACTATATAAAAAATAACAAAACCAAAATAAAATTGAGTACGGCAGCGGCTGTCGGAATTTAAGCCCATGGAGAATGAAGGTTACTTTATCTATGAAGTGGGAAACTTGGGAGGTAACGACCAAGGAATGAAATTTTAATTTCATTTTTGTTCTAAAGGGAGGTTATATGGTCTATCACGAATTAGAGCCAATCTATGATACCAGTTCTAAAATTTTAATTTTAGGCTCAATGCCTAGTATTACTTCAAGGAAAGAAAAATTTTACTATGCCCATCCAGCTAATCGGTTCTGGCACGTATTTGAAATTCTCTATCAAACTAAGTTAGATACCATACCGGCTAAGAAAGAATTTCTATATAGCCACCACATTGCCTTATGGGATGTCATATACTCTTGTAATATCAAGAATTCTAGCGATAGTACGATTAAAGATGTAACTTATAACGATATTCCAAGTCTTCTTGCTCAAACAAAGATTAAAAAAATTTACTGCCTTGGTAGGAAAGCCTATGACCTATATGAAAAGAACATTTATCTTAAAACCAATATCCATGCCACATATCTTCCCAGTACTAGTCCTTTAAACGCCTCACTATCCTTAGAAGATTTAGTTAGAAAATATGCGATTGTCCTTGACAACAAGTAAAAAAAGTTTATAATAATAAGTCCAAAAAGGAGCGTATAATATATGAAAGAAGAAACTATAAATTTTACTGACGGCGTTAAATGGTTCGATAAAAATAAAGCTTTAAATAGCAAAATCGATGGTTTTGTTTATTATAGTGAATTAAAGAAAAATCTATCTGGTACTGGCACTGATAACTATATTTCTAAAGCCTTAGATACTATTCTTTGGGAACGTTTATATGGTTTCAACAAACTATATACTTATGTAATTTCTGGAACCGAGTTTAGCGAGAACTACAAGAATGTTGTTGTTGACCGCTTAAAATACATGAACCTTTATGACGAAAAGATAATGGCTTATACTGATTTACGTGTTAAAAAAATTAAAACTCTAGCATATTACGATGTCTTAAAGAAATCTAATACGACATTCAAAAATAAAGCGGGAATTTATTTGTTATATCAAGGACTACTAGACAAAATAGAGTGGAAATTAAGTGAAAAAGAACCAATGAAAGCCGATATCTTAAGAGATATCGACCAAATAATGGCAATCTCTCTTCAAGCGGAAAATAACGTAAGGCTTCAAGAAGATATTGATTTCAAAGTTCTAGAACGTGGCATTAGAATTCAACTTCAAAACTATCTAATGCATGCTGATTTACTAGACTTCCAGGATATGAATTTGCCAAAAGATAAAGAATACATAAGACGTGTTTCTATTGCCCAAAAAATTCTTGGCGAAACTAAAAGTACAGAAGAAAATAATTATCTTCAAAACAAGCTTAACATGAATCGTCTATCACTAGCACTTAATAAGTATCGTTATGGTCAAAGTAAAAATCTAAATAAACAAAAATAGGCATAGCAATATGTCTTTTTCTGTGGTACTCTATAAGTAGAGGTGTAAGTATGTTAAAAAATCTTAATAATAATCAAAAACTAATAATTTCTCATGTGGCTGATATTGATGGCGCTGGTTCAATCATTCTCGCACTAGAATACTTTAAAGGTAAAATCGACTATATTTTATGTGAAGCCAAAGAACTAGAAAATATCTTTGATATGGCCTTGAATTATGAAGAAATCTTTATTTGTGATTTACCTTTATTTCCTGAAGCTATTGCCAAAATCAACTCTAAGTATGCTTCTAAAATAAAACATTTTGATCACCATGAATTACAATTAGACGAGGTTCCATCATACTATAATACCCAACCAACATTAAATAATCGTCTTTCCTGTGGTACCGAATTATTCTATAACTATCTTTTATCCTTACCAAATAGTAATATCCTATCATCAACTTTTTATCAAGAATTTGTTGAAGCCGTAAGACAGCAAGATAACTGGGACTTTGGCACATTTGAGAACCTCGGCCGTAACTTAGCTGCTATCCATGCCTTACTAGGGCCAACTTCCTACCTAGATTTTGTTTTAAATTTAGATAAATCTAATCATTTTACCATACCCAAAATATATTTAGATATCTTAAAATCACAAGAAGATGTCATGAATCGTTATATTGCTAATGCCCTAAATAATATTTATATAACCAATATCTTTGGCTATAGAGTAGGGGTAAGTATCAGCGAACAATATCGTTCTAATTTAGGACACGCTATTTGCAAAAGCACTGGCATAGATTTTATCTTAATCATAAATTTCAGCCGTATGTCTGGATCCCTAAGAACCACTAAAGACGATATTGACTTAAGCAAAATTGCTAAAAAGTTCCATAAAAATGGTGGTGGTCACCCTAAAGCATCCGGTTTTACCCTAGACCAAAGCTCCTTAAAACTTTTAAAGCCAATTATCAACGAATACTTAGAAAACATAAAATAAGATAGAGGTATGTATGGGAAGAGAAATTGATAAAATTTTAAAATATCAAATATATGTTATTGAAGAAGAAATAGGCAAATTAAAGAAAGAAGTCCATAATAATAAACTGCTTTTAGAGTATCTTTTAAATAATGACCCCAAAAGCCATTTAGAAGAAATTAAGCAAATACGCACCACAGTCTATGAACTAGGACATAAAATAAAAATTCTAAAAGCAGAGCGTAAGAAAGTCGTTGACCATTTAGAAGCCTATAACATTGCTAAAACTAATATTAGAAAGTCTAGTATTAAACGTTCTAAGACTAAAGTAAGACCAAGTTATTATTTTGAATAATTGGTCTTTTTGTTTGCCTTTTGAAAAATACACGCAAAAATATTGAAGATACGTCAATTTAATGATAAAATAATATTGACTTAAAGAGGTGAATAATTATGGATAAAACAACTCTTTTTGATGTAGCAACATTCAAAAGTGAAGTAATCACAAAAACATTAAAAGAAGTATATAAGTCATTAGAAGAAAGGGGATATAACCCAATTAATCAAATTGTCGGTTATATTATAAGTGGGGATCCAGGATATATTAGTAACTATGAGAATGCTAGAAGTAAAATGCTTGAACTAGACCGCAGTGAACTAGTAGCCTTACTACTTAAAAACACGTTAGAAAAATGAGAGCTTTAGGACTAGATTTAGGGACTAAAACCTTAGGGGTTGCCATATCCTTAAGCGGTATTTTAGCTAACCCTTACAAAACAATTTTTTATGACGGCACTTCTTATGACCCCTTAATCAAAGAATTAAAAACGATTATTACTCAAAATAATATCGATACTTTGGTACTAGGACTTCCCAAAAACATGGATAATTCCCTAGGTTTTGCTGCTGAACGTAGTTTGAAATTTAAAAGTGCTTTAGAACAAAGCTTCAACTTAGAAGTAGTTTTAATTGACGAAAGACTAACTACCACTGAGGCAGAAAAATTCTTACTTGCTAACGACATGTCTCGTAAAAAACGCAAAAATGTAATTGACAGTGCCGCCGCCATGATTATTCTAGATACTTATTTAAAAATGAAAGGAAACAATTAATGAAAGAAAATAATAAAAGCAAATTCACACTAATAGATGATAGAGGAGTAGAAAAAGAATATGAAATGCTTTTTACCTTCGATAGCGATGAAACTAAAAAAAGCTACATGGTTTATACTGATCATGATAAAGATGCCGATGGTAAAGAAAAGGTTTATGCTTCAATATTCGACCCAAACGGCCTAGATAAAAATATCTATCCAATTGAAAGTGAAAAAGAGTGGTTAACCATTTGTAATATTTTAAACTCAATTCAAGCTAAGATAAAGGACGAAAAATAGCAAATGAAAAAAACAGTAAAAAGAATAATAATTGGGGTTTTAATATTTTTTATTTGCACAATTGTTGCACTAGTTATATACTATAAGAGTTCTTTAAGACCAGTTAGCAAAGAACATCAAAACATCACGTTTACTATTGAAATTGGTGAGTCGACCAAAAAAATTCTAGCTAGCTTAAAAGAAAACAAGTTAATTAAAAACGACTTAACTGCCAGTATTTATGTTAAACTAAATAAAGTTACTAATCTTCAAGCTGGTACTTATATCTTAAATGATGATTTAAGTTTAAAAGAAATACTTGCCAAGTTTCAAAAAGGTGATGTCTTAAAAGACGAAATTACTATGACTTTTGTTGAAGGCAAGAGATTAACATACTTTGCGGATGTAATTGCTAATAACACTGATTACACTAAAGAAGAAGTCTTAAAAGTAGCCAGTGATAAAACGTTCTTAGAAAGTTTAATTAACAAGTATTGGTTTATAACTAATGATATCTTAAATAATAAGATATATTACCCATTAGAAGGATATCTATTTCCTGATACTTATAGTTTTAAAAAAGACGCTAGTATTGAAGATATTTTAATAACTTTAGTTGCTAGTCTTGGTAAGAAGTTAGAACCATATAAAATCGAAATTGAAGCTTCTAAATTAAGTGTTCATGAACTATTAACTCTTGCATCTATAGTCGAATTAGAAGGGGCTAACTCTAACGACCGTGCCGGAGTTGCCGGAGTATTTTATAATCGTATCAATGCTGGTTGGACTTTAGGTAGTGATGTTACAACATACTATGCCGAACAAAAAGGCTTTGATGAAGAACTAACCATGAATGCCTACAACTCATGTAACGCCTACAACACCAGAGGCACATGTTTCACCGGTCTTCCAGTCGGTCCAATCTGTTCCAGTGGCCTAGAAAGCTTAAAAGCAACCATTGAACCAGAAATGGGCAACTACTACTATTTTGTAGCTGATAAAAACAAAAAAACATACTTTATGAGCACCAGTGCTGAGTTCCAACAAAAGATAAATGAATTAAAAAGGGATAATTTGTGGTATACTTATTGATAGGTGGTTTTAGAAATGAAAGAAAATATATTAGAAATTGAAAAATATGCTAAAGAAAACAACGTTCCAATAATTGAAAAAGACTCTATATGTTACATCATGCAATACATTAAAGAACATAACGTTAAGAGTATTTTAGAAATCGGCAGTGCAATTGGTTATTCATCAATTCTTATGGCCTCAAGTAATCCTGATACTGTAGTTACTACAATTGAACGTGATGAACAACGTTATATGGAATGTTTAAAAAACATAAAAAAATGTGGTTTAGATAAAAAGATTAATGTCGTTTATCAAGATGCCTTAGAACTAAATCTAACTGGTGTTTCTTATGACTTAATCTTCATTGACGCCGCTAAAGGCCAATATACTAAATTCTTCGAAAAATATAAATACTTCTTAAATAAAGGCGGCGTTATAATTACTGATAACCTAAAATTTCATGGTTATGTTGGTAAAAGCGAGACTATTGAAAGTAAGAATTTAAGACAATTAGTAAGTAAAATAGAAAGTTACATTGATTTCTTAAAGAACAATGACGAATTTGAAACGGAATTTTTAAATATCGGCGACGGAATCAGTGTCAGTAAAAGAAAAAATGAAAAATAATTATTTAATTAGTATTAACAATTTAACTGATATAGATAAATATAAGAAAGTGGGAGGCTCTGCTTTCCTTTTTGCATTAGATTCTTACACTATTGGTTATAATACTTTCACTGTTGATGAAATAAACAGTATCCAAAATGAAACTAAATATGTCTTAATAAATAGATTACTAAGTAGCCAAGATATTATAAGTATCGAAACTATCCTTCCTAAAATAGAATGTAATGGGTTTGTTATCGAAGATATTGGCTTAATAAACATTCTTAAACCTTTAAATAAAAAAATAATTCTTTTTATGAATCATTTTAACTGTAACTATGTATCTATAAATGAATGGTTAGAATATGTAGACTCCGTAGTAATAAGTAATGAACTAACCGAAGATGAAATAGAAACAATTGTAAAAAATACTAAAAAACCAGTCGTAGTCCAAGTATTTGGGCATAACCAAATGATGTACTCCCGAAGACTTTTACTAACTAACTATTATCAAAAGTTTAATTTACCATACCAAAATAATAAAATCATTAAAGATAAACTTGGTAATATGGAAATATTAATGTGTGAAAATAAATACGGAACAGTTGGCTATACACCTAAAATATTTGATGGAAGAAGACTGCTTAAATTAGATAATGTACTATATTTTTATATAAATACTAGTTTTATTGAACTAGATACAGTCTTAGATTTTCTAAATAACAAAGAAATACCTAACAGTGATTCTGGTTTCTTAGATAAACCAACCATATTTAAAATAAGTGACATGAAGTAGGTGATGATATGATAGAGCTATTAAGCCCAGCGGGCGATTTAGAGCGTTTAAAAATTGCACTCTTATATGGTGCGGATGCCGTTTACATTGGGGGGCGAGACTACAGTTTACGTGCTAATGCCAAAAACTTTAGCTTAGATGATATGGCTGAGGCTGTTTCATATGCTCATAGTATGCAAAAAAAAGTCTATGTTACTGTAAATATTGTTCCTCATAATAAAGACTTAGAAGGGTTAGAAGACTACTTAAAAAAACTAGATAATATCGGTGTTGATGCCATTATCGTAAGTGATATCAGCATTATGCTACTTCATAAACGTCTAGGTCTTAAAATGGAACTTCATATATCTACCCAGGCTAGTATCTATAACTATGAAACCGTCAAATTTTATCAAAGTTTAGGAGCCAAAAGAGTAGTTCTTGCAAGAGAAGCTAATAAAGAAAATATCAAAATGATTAAAGATAAAACTGGTGTTGATATCGAATGCTTTATCCATGGCGCTATGTGTACATCCTTTAGTGGCCGTTGCGTCATGTCAAATTATGCCACATTAAGAGATTCTAACCGTGGTGGCTGTTGCCAAGTATGTCGTTTTATCTTCGATATTGGAGAGGCCGAAGCATATTCCATGACTCCAAAAGACTTAAATATGGTTCCCTATATTGAAGAAATGATTAAAGTAGGAGTTAACTCTTTTAAAGTAGAAGGACGTATGCGAAGTATTTACTACATTGCTACCGTAATATCTGTATATCGAAATTTAATTGATAAAATTAGAACGAATACTAATACTTTGGCATATACTAAATACTGTCTAGATATATTAAATAGATGTGCTAACCGTGATTCCACACCCCAATTTTTTGATAAATTACCAGGTGTAAATGAACAATACTACCTCGGTCGTGATGAGGTCAGTAACCAAGACTTTTTAGGTATAGTCTTAGACTATAATGAAAATACTAAAGAAGTAACTCTAGAACAAAGAAATTATTTTAAACCAGGAGATGTCGCTGAATTCTTTGGGCCAAATAAAGAAGCCATAACAATTACCATCCCTGAAATTAAAAATAGTGAAGGTAGTGTTTTAGATGCTGCTCGTCACCCTAGAGAAATAATTAAATTTAAAACTAATATTAAGCTCGAAAAAATGGATATGTTACGAGTAAAAGTGTTTGACATATCTAATTATTTGTAGTATTCTTATGTAGATAATTTTGTAAGGAGAAATTAAGATTAAAATGAAAAAAGAACAAGTAATATATTTAACTCCCCAAGGTTTCTTAGATTTAGAAGCTGAGTTAAATGATTTGAAATTAAATAAAAGACCTGCTGTTATTCAAGCATTACAAGAAGCAAGAGCATTAGGAGACTTAAGTGAAAATGCTGAATATGACAGCGCTAGAAATGAACAAGCCCAAGTAGAGGGTAGAATAAAAGAACTTGAATTCAAGTTAGAACATTGTCAAGTAATGGATGGTGGCAATAAAGATATCGTATCTGTTGGATCTACTGTTACTATTGACTATGTTGATGATGATGATACCGAAGTATTCTCTATCGTTGGTTCAATGGAAGCTGACCCTTTTGAAAATAAAATTTCTAACGAATCTCCAATAGGAAAAGCTATTCTTGGTAAAAAAGTTGGCGATATTTGTGATGTACCATCTCCAAATGGATCATATCAAGTAAAAGTTGTAAAAATTGCTTAAAAAGGTTTGCAATAAACATAAAACTTAGTTAAAATAAGAACAAAGAAAGAGGAAGATTATGGAAAACGTAAAAACAATTGAAAAAGAATATAAAGGTAGCGTTTGGGAATCTGCTTTAGATAAAGCTTTCCAAAAAGCTAAAAAAGATGTTAAAGTAGATGGCTTTAGAGCTGGCGCTGTACCAAAAGAAATATTTATCAAAAAATATGGTATTGAAAGCCTATATAATGATGCTGTAGATATTATCTTACAAGAAAACTACAACACAGTTATGGAAGAATCTAAGTTAGAGCCAGTATGCCAACCAAAAGTAGACATTAAAGACATTAATAAAGATAGTCTAACATTAGAATTTACTATTATTGTAAAACCAGAAGTTACTCTAGGAGCTTATACTGATTTAAAAGTTAAAAAAGAAAAAGTTAAAGTAACAGAAGAAGAAATCTCTGCAGAAATTAAAAGATTAACTTCTAAATTTGCTGAAATCGTAGTTAAAGAATCTGGCGAAGTAGTAGAAGGTAACACAGTTGTTATTGACTATAAAGGTACAATGGATGGTAAAGAATTCGATGGTGGTTCGGCTGAAAACTATCCGCTAGAAATTGGCTCTCATACTTTTATTCCTGGTTTTGAAGAAGGAATTGTAGGGATGAAAAAAGGCGAAGAAAAAGTTCTAAAACTTAAATTCCCAGAAAACTATACTGAAGAGTTAAAAGGTAAAGATGTTTCATTTGCAGTTAAAGTAAATGAAATCAAAGAAAGAGTATTACCTGAATTAAATAAAGATTTCTATGAAGACTTAGGGTATAAAGATATCAATACTGAAGAAGAATTCAATGCTAAAATTAAAGAAGAATTAGAAAAAAGAAAATCTAATGAAATTGAAAATAAATACACTGAAGATTGCTTAAATAAAGCTGTTGATGGTATGAAAGTAGAAATTAACCCTGAAATTATAGATGATGAAGTACATAGAATGTTACATCAAATGGATGAATCACTAAGACAACAAGGCCTAACTTTAGACCAATACATGCAATTCACTAAGATTACTCATGAAGACTTACATAAACAAGCTGAACCAGAAGCTTTAAAAAGAATTAAAGAAAGATTCTTACTAGAAACAGTTGCTGAAAAAGAAAATATCAAACCAACTAAAGAAGAAATTGCGTCTCGTATTGACGAATTAACTAAAGTTTATGGTGTTTCTAAAGAAGAATTACTAGAAAGCTTTGGCGGCGAAGATATGATTTCTTACGATGTTAAAATGCGTAAAGCCTTAGAAATCGTTACTAAATAAAAATGTTAAGAAAAAATCTTAACATTTTTTTAATATGTCCATAATGTGAGAAGAAAAACCCAGTATTTCCGGACGTTCACATATCGACAAATGATATTTTAAGTATAAATTAAATTCTTCTTCATCTAAATCATTAATACTCTTTCTAATATAATCAGTAAGGCCATCTTGGGCTATGATCTTAACTCGCTTTAAAGAAAGAATATCTTTATATCTATTAATATCTTCTAATCTAACCATACTATAAAGATCATCATACTTAGGAGTTACATGAAAACTACTGTCAATTAAATTACTTTTTATACTATCTTTAATCTTACGTTCCATAAACCCATGTTTAATAATCGCATACTCATTCATATAATAGCTGATAAATACCAAGCCACCAGGTTTTAAAATTCTCTTAACTTCACTCAAAGCCTTAATTTTATCACTATCACTAATCAAATGATACATCGGCCCAAAAAGAATAACTATATCAAAAGAATTATCCTTAAATCTTGATAAATCTAAAGCTGTACCTTGAAAAGATGGAAACTCACTACAATTCTTTCTTAACGTCATCAAATTATGTTTAACTAGTTCCAGTGCCGTAACGTCATATCCTAACTTATGAAGACTTATCGCATAACGTCCCGTTCCAGCGCCAACATCTAAAATCTTTGGATCCTTAAAATCTTTTAGATACTCCAAAATATACTTCATGGCAGTTTCATATTCCACAATCCCATGGCGTCTTAACAGCCTTTTATCTTCATTAAACTTATTATAATAATTAATTATATTTTCTTCATTCATAATATCCCTCACGTAATATCATATATAATTTTTCCTAATATTTCAAACCATTTTTCACACAAGTGTCATACTAAAATAATATATTCATATATTTAACTAGAGAGGAATGATTATATGAGGATGATTGTGCCTTATGAAAAAGAAATAACATTTAATACTAAAATTGCCCAAATTAGTTCAATATCTTTAGAATACGAAGCTAACGTATTAGGAAGTGATTTAAGTGGAGACTTTATTGTTTCTGGTGAATATAAAATACATGAAGTAAGCGTTAATAAAGAACCTTTTAAATATCGCCTACCATTTAGTATCTCCCTAGACGATGATCTAATTAGAGACAGTCTAAAGTACGATATTTATAATTTTACTTATGAGGTTAAAGACGAAGATACCTTGAAAGTAAATATTGAATTTTTATTAGAAGGGGAGGTTGTTGAAAAAATGCCTGAACCTGAAGTAAAAGTTGAAGAAACTAAAAAAGAATCTGATAAAGAAGAGAAAGAAAGAAACATTAATGTTACTAATAATGAACTTGATGCCTTGTTAAATCAAATTGATATTAAAGAAAAAGGAGCCGATAAAAAAGTTGAAATAACTAACAACATCGAAATCAAAGATAATAAAGTTGATAATAGTAAAAACGAAGAAATGATTTTAAATAATGCTTTAAATGCTTCCAATACTTATGTTACTTACCATATCCATGTTGTAGGAGAAAATGACACGATAGATTCTATCATAAATAACTATAAGATATCCAAAGAAATTTTAAGTGAATACAATGATTTAAGTAGCCTAAACATAGGCGATAAAATCTTAATCCCTGAACTTCAAGATGAATAGAAGTATTGACATATTAAAAGAAATCTATAAGCCATATCGTTACACCATTAAAGGAAACTCTACCATAATTGAAAGTACTTCCGGTAACTTTGTTATAAAACCCAAAACCAAAGATTTAAAAGAACTCTTTGACTATCTTAACTCCCGTAGTTTTCATAATTTTCCTAAGTTAGTAGATAGCTCTAGAAGTGATACCTATGTCTTTGAATACCTAAACGATATTTCTATGCCCCAAGAACAACGTATTCAAGATCTAATTACCTTAGTTGCCAAGCTCCATAACAAAACCTCTTTTTATAAAGAAGTAAGTGAAGATAAATATAAAAGTATATATGAAGATATAAAAAATAACATTCTCTATTTAAAAGAATATTATAATAATTTATTTGATATTAGTTATAACGATATCTATTTAAGTCCTTCTATGTATCTATTTATGCGTAACTATACTAAGATAAAAGATTGTCTTCTATTTTGCGAATCAGAATTAGATAAATGGTACGATTTAGTTAAAGATATAAAACGTCAACGCGTCAGTGTCGTTCATAACAACCTAGCCCTTAGGCATTTCTTACGTAATGAAGAGTCTTATCTTATTAGTTGGGATAAGGCTTTAATTGATACTCCTATATTAGATATCGTTAATCTTTATAAGAACGAATATTACCATACAACCTTTGAACCTATACTCTCTAAGTACTTTGAACTAGTATCTCTTCATGAAGATGAAAAAACTTTATTGTTTATTATGTTATCCCTACCTTGGCAAGTAGTAAAGACCCAAAGCGAGTTTGATAACTGTAAAAACTATAACGAACTTCTAGATTATATCTATAAAACTGAAAATTTAATACGGCCATATTATTCTAAAAAGTAAGAAAAATAATAGACAAACTTCAATAAGTAGTAAAAAGATATTCCATCTAAAAGGTAAAATCAACGTAATTAAAGTTTGATAAAAAATTAAAAGTGATAACCCCAAAATTGCTAATACTGTAAAAAAATTTGGAATACGTGGTCCTTTATTGCACATAACATCACCTAGTGTATTATATGCACCAATTTGCCATTTGCACTATCATCTAATTTATTATATAATGTTTTTAGAATAGAAGAGGGTCTTATGGAAATTAAAAAAGTCATTAAACGGGAACTATCTCTAACCATAATAGAAACTATTATTGTCTTAATAATTATTATTTTTATTGCTCTAGAACTAGGTAAATACTTCTTAAGAAATAATCTAACTAAGACTATAAAAGTAGATAACTTAATTGTTGAGTTGAACCCCATTATAGATACTAAACTAAGTAGTCTAACTGACTATGAAGGTCTAAACCTTAAAGGTAATAACATTACTATAACTAATAATAATGATATAACTAAGTACCAACTACTAATCTGTGGTAATAAAGATAATGATAATACCATAAGAGTAGGGCTAAATAACTACCTAATTAGAAACCTAAACAACTTTCCCTACGATAACAACTGCTATACTCTAGATACTAGCGAAATAAAAAGTCACTCCACAACTATCTACCAAATCAAACTTTGGCTTAATAAATCAAGTAATGCTACTAAAAAAGTAAAATACACCTTCCAAGTTAAAAAATTAGACTAAGTACTAGATAGAGAATAATACTACAAACAATATGATAAAACCTCGATATTAGAAAATTACTAAACATTATCTTAGATCCATCTAAGATTTCTTTTATTTGGGTTAGAATACATAATCCCCCAAAGTTAATATATATCAAACTTAGAACGATACTTACCTTACTTTGACCTAAAGTCTTTAAATAATTAAGTCCCCCAGTAACCTCTAATAACCCCCTAAAAGTCTCTAAGTACTTAGGAACTAATATACTCATCATATTAAATACAATCATCGTTATAAATATCATAGTTAATACTGACGTACTAGCGTTAATACTCCTCGTAAATACCTTACTAAATCTTTCTTCTGGTATTTTTACTATCTTAATATGATTTTTCTTTCTTAATAAAAAATAGAGAATAAGATTACTTAGATATGATGATATAATAACTAATATAGTAGTCTTTCTTGTAAGAAAACTACCCAACATACTACTTAAAAATAAAGGATTTAAAAAGAAAGAACACATAATATAAACATTCGCACTTTCTATATCAATGATCTTTTTATCTAACATATCCTTAGTAATAATCGCACTACTAGGGCTCCCACAAAGTAAGGAAGACATAAATATATAACTATAAGGACAGCGGGTAATCAAACTTAAATAGTAGGGCAAATTATAATTAATCAAGAGTTTTGAAATAATAAACATTGGCAATATATTAGGCAAAACATTATTTAAAAATAAAGAACCTGTATTGCTAACCGAACCCCGTAAAACTTCCATGTTTGTAAATAAAAAGTAAACCATTAAGAACATTGTGATATAGATAATAATATTTCTTTTCATAATTCTCCTTATCTTTGCTATAATTAAATAGGTGATTAGATTGGCTAATAAAATATATGAAAGTATTAAACAAACTATCAAAGATAATTTTAAATTAATTCTAAGTGTTATCTTTATAATCTTTATCTTTAACTTTGAACTACCATATGCCATTGAAAAACCAGGCGGCTATATTTCTTTAAATGACAGAATTAGTGTTACAGATGGTTATGAAACATCAGGTGATATTGGTATGGCTTACGTAACCATGGTTAAAGGTAGTATTCCTTTTCTTTTATATAGTAAATTAAATAGTAATTGGGATATTATAAAGAAAAGTGATATTACATATGATAATGAGACTATGAAAGAAATGAACGAACGTGAACGTCTATCTATGAAAGAAGCTTTAAGTAATGCGACAATTAATGCTTATAAAATGGCTAATAAATCTTACGAAGTAACAGAAACTAACGTCTATATTACTTATCTAAATTCTAATGATACCGAGCTTAAAATGTTAGACCAAATCTTAGCTATAAATGATACTTTGGTTACTAAGTTAGAAGATATTAAAGCAATCGTTGAAGCTAGTAGTATAGACGATTATCTAAACGTTAAAATAAAAAGAGATAATAAAGAAATGACTGTTAAAACTAAAGTCTTTGATCTTGAGGGTCAAAAGAAAATTGGTGTCGGTGTTACCTTAGACAAAAAAATTACCACTGATCCTGAAGTTAAAATAAAAGTTAAAAGTAATGAATCAGGACCCAGTGGGGGTTTAATGATGAGTCTTGCTATTTATAATAATCTTACCCCAGAAGATATTACGAAAGGTTTAAAAATAATTGGTACTGGTACTATTGATGAGGATGGTAACGTTGGCGAAATTGGGGGTATTAAATATAAACTAGCTGGAGCCGTCAAGAAAAAAGCTAAAGTATTTTTGTGCCCTAAAGAAAACCTAGATGAAGCCCTAAAACTTGCCCAATCTAATAAATATAATATTAAAATAATTGGTGTTGCTACATTTAAAGAAGCATTGGAGGAATTAAATAAACTATGAATTATTACAGTAAAGATGTTTATAACGACTTAAAAAATATTAATAAATGTTCATTTTTTAACGAATGGTATAGTATCGTTGAACCAATTCTTTTAAGTGATGAATTTCAACGTCGTAAACTATTTCGTCATCATGATGACTCTGTTTGGGATCACTCAATTGATGTTTCTTTCAAATCATTCTTAGTTGCTAAATTCTATAAGTTAGATGTCTATACTGCCACCATTGCTGGATTACTTCATGATTTTTATCCCTATGCCTGGCAATATAATAAAGACCTAGAAACCCTAGATAAGAAATATCTAAAAAGATACCATCAAAAACATAAAAGTATTAAAGAACTTCATGGCTTTGTTCATGCTAAAGAAGCTAGTATCAATGCCGCTAAATATTTTCCCAACCTCGTAAACCCTAAAATACTTAGTTGTATCGAAACTCATATGTTTCCCCTAAACGTAAAACCTCCCATATACCTAGAAGGATGGGTTATAACCGGTGTTGATAAGAAAATAAGTGTTAGAATACTTAAAAACGTTCCTGAATTACCAAGCTATGTTGGATTAAAGAAAAAAGTTAAAACTCCTGATACTATTTTACAAAAATAGACATAAATTTATCGACTAAATCTTGAAACTATGCTATATTTAAAGTGGTGAAGTTAGTATGCAAAAGATAAGAAAACTATTAAACAACGAATATTTTAATTACATATTATGGTTGCTGTTAGTTTTTTTATCTTTTTTTACGATTGATTATATTACTCGCTATGCTTGCATGCTCCATATCGATTTCTTAAATGTTAAAAACATCTATGCCACATATTTTAGCATCTTCTGGATAATTATTCTAAGTCTTATTTTAGTCTTTTTACCAAAAAAAGTAGGGAAGATAGTATATATTATTTTAATATCAATATTTAGTATTTATGCTTTTGCTCTTCTTACCCATCTAAGTATTTTAGGACGTACTTTTAATATCTATGATCTATTCTCAGCTGGTGAGGGCTTAACTTACTTTAGTGATATTCTAAATCATTTAAACCCTTATGCCTTTCTTATTATCTTTTTAAGCATTATTTTATGTTGGATAACTTTAAAATTATGGCCAAAAACTAGGTTAGAAAACCGTGCCCTAGCATCTTTAACTATTATTTTCCTATGTCTAGGGTTTACTTGTAAAACCAATGCTTTATATTACTTAAACGATACTTCCACTACGGAAGAGTGGAATAGCTATGAAGAACCTAAATTTATTTATGAAAGATTTTCTAATCCCACTAGTAGTCTAGAAGTATCTGGTCTTTATGAATTTATCTATCGAGATTTAACTTTGTATTTTAAAAAGGATAAAGGAATATCTCAAGACGAAGTAAATGAGATAACTTCATACTTAAAAAGCCGTAAACTAACTAAAGAAAACAATCATACTGGAATATTTGAAGGTAAGAATGTTATCATGATTATGATGGAAAGTGTTGATAATACTTACTTAAATAAAGACGTCATGCCAACTCTTAATGGTCTCAAAAGTAAATCCCTATATTTTAAAAATCGTTATAGTCCTATCTACGGCATAGGTGCTACTTTCAATAGTGAATTTACATCTTTAACGGGAACTTATTCTAGTACCGAGGGTATGGCTTCTTACTTTTATACCAATAACAACTACCAATATAGCCTTCCTAATCTTTTTAAAGAAAACGGTTACAAAGTTAACTCTTTCCATATGAATGACGGAAAGTTCTATGATCGCAGCCTTATGCATAAACAATTTGGGTTTGAAAAATATAATTCTTTTAAGGATTATACCGGAAAATACATAAAAACTGATAGTGAAATCTTAGATTATGATAATATCTATCAAGCCATTGCACCTGAGGAACCATTCTTTTCTTTCCTAGTAACGTATTCTGCGCACTTACCATACACCAGTGAAAATGAAGTTTGTCGAAACAAAATGCAAGATAAATTCTATAACAAAGATGATTATGAAACTAGTTGTTTTAAAAGTACTTTATATGATACTGATACCTTTATTAATAAATTAATTACTAAGTTAAAGAATGATAATAAACTAGATGATACAGTTATTATTTTGTATGGTGATCATCTTGCTTATTCTTACTCTAAACGTGTTCAAATGGGTGGAAACGAGAACTACAATTTAAATAAGGGAGTTTACATGATTTATAATAGTAAAACTACTCCTGAAGAAATAGATACCCTAAATACTACTATTGACATGGTTCCAACCATTCTTAATTTATTTGATTTAAAAGGATATGACCCTAATAATTATCTAGGTATCGATACTTTTAATAAAAAAGCTAACCATATCGTATACTTTAGTGATTACAATTGGTATGATGGTAAAACCTACAGTGGTAATTTATCTAAAAAAGACTATCTAAATAATAAAAAATATGTTGATAACATGAATGACTATGTTGCTAATCTAATTGATTATGACAATAAAATAGTTATGCATGATTATTATAAATATAAAGAGTAATGTAATAAGGAGGAACTAATGAATAATTACAAAGATGCTCAAAATGAATTAAAAAATAATACGAAAGAGTTAGAAAGGGTAAACCAAGTCTTAGCAGAAATGTTAAAAAATCCTGAGATTAAAAAATTCTATAAAACATTAGAATATCAAGATGCTCTAGCTAAGAGAAATACTACTTTAGAACAAAACATGATTAAATTAAAAATAAGTGAGTGTAATCATATTCTTGCTCGTACAGTAAAGAAAACTACTACTGGTACTAGTGAAATAATATGTTTATGTTGTGGTCTAACAAATGCTTATGAAAATTATAGTCATTCTTCTAACGATAAGATTAATTTAATGAACATGCTTTATAATAATGCTTGTCTTACAGGTTCATTAAATGGTAAATTTGTTTGTGATGAAATTATTGATTATTATGAATTATTAAATGTCTATCAAGAAGCTGTAAACCTATTTGGTGATAATAACGACTTAGTTAGAAGTTATATGAAAGAACATTTCAAAGATAGGAAATGTACTCTAAAAAAACGACCAATCACACTACCAGATGGTTATCAACATTTAAAAGATTAAATAAACCTCAGTTTGTGCTGAGGTTTTAGAAAGAAGTATTCCCATGAGTTACAAAATACCAATTACAAGTGCTTTTCTAGTATTTCCCTTCATTGCTTTCTTATTTACTATTCCTTACATGTTATTTCAATACCATAAGTATGGCTCTATAAATAAATTTAGAACCATAATTATTTATTCATTTATATTGTATTTAATAACTATTTACTTTTTAGTTATTTTACCTCTTCCAAGTATTGATTATGTTAAAGACTTAACTACACCGAAGTACAACTTAGTACCATTTAAAGCAGTATTTGACTTTATAAAAGAAACACCTCTAGTAATAACTAACCCTAGTACCTATATACTAGCCTTAAAAGATGCTAGCTTTTATACCATAGCGTTCAATATAATCATGACAATTCCTTTCGGCATTTATCTAAGATACTACTTCAAATGCAGTTTTAAGAAAGTATTAATATATTCTTTTATATTATCTTTGTTTTTTGAAGTAACTCAACTTACGGGATTATACTTTATCTATCCAAGAGCATATCGTCTTTTTGATATTGATGATCTAATCACTAATACCTTAGGTGGCATACTAGGATACTTTATCGCTAATAAGTTAAAGTTTTTGCCAACTAGAGAAGAAATTGATATTAAAGCCTTAGAAGATGGTAAAACTGTTTCTGGACTTCGACGTATCACTTTATTTTTCCTGGATTTATTTATAGTTAACTTAGGAGAAAGTTTAATAAAAATATGGATTAATAATGATTACATCAAATATCTTATATATTTTATATACTTTGTCATTATGCCTAGTTTTATGAATAACCAAACTTTGGGTGGTAAGTTCTTAAACGTTAAATTTGAGTTTAAAATGAACAATTTCTTTGGCCTTCTGTTAAAAGAAATTACTATCATACTATATTATCAATTTATCCCTAGTATTCTAGCTAGTGGAATATCTTATCTAAGTAAAATCAGTCTAAATTATGTTTATCTAGGTCTAATTATTATCGTATATTTCCTTACTTTATTCTTTATCTATGTTATTACATTAATTAAAATTTGGAAAAATGGTTATATTTTCTATGATAAAGTATCTAAAGTGAAGTATATAAGTACAATTTTAGAAGGGAAAAATGGTAATAATTCCACCGCAAAGTCTTAACTCAATGCATAGACATAATTATGGCGGTATGATATTATAAAGTTGGTGAGAGTATGAATAAAATATGTGTTTATACCTGTATTACAGGAAACTATGATAATTTAATAGAAATTAATAACATCGAAGAGGGCATAGATTATATTTGCTATACAAATAATAAAGAAATAAAATCTAAAACTTGGAAAGTTGAATACATTCAAGATGATAATTTAACTAATGTTCAATTAGCTAGAAAAATAAAAATACTTGGCACTCCTAAATTAGCTAAATATGATGTTGTTGTATGGATAGATGGTCGTATTTATTTTGAGAAAAGCATCAAAGATTTTATTAAGAAATATGTCGATTTAAAAAATTATGATTTAGTAGGGTTTAAACATTTTTGCCGAAACTCGATAAATAACGAAATGGTAGCAAACTATGAAATAGAAAAAATTGACATTACTGGCCTTAATAAACTAGATAAATTTTACAAAAAAGAGAAATTTCCTGATAACTGTGGGCTAATTGAAACAACGTTACTATTTAGAAATTTTAACAATATTAAATTAAATCAAGCAATGCAAGATTGGTTTAATATGATTTTAGAATATTCTTATCGTGATCAGTTGTCATTTAATTATGTTGAATGGAAAAATAAGTTAAAAGTAAAATACTTAGACATAAACATTTGGGATAATGAGTATTTTAAATTTAATCCTCATAATAGTGAGCCTATTAAAGTAAGTTATATCCCTGGATATTCTCAAACTTATGATATTTCAAATATTCGCATCCACGATATCTTATCTAATGGTAGCATGGAACTTACATACACTTTTAATTCTAACGCGGATACCTTAAGATTGCTATTTAACACTAGCAAAAAAATGGTCTTAGTCAATTTAGAAATTTATGTAAATAAAAATAAAATCAATAGTTTTATCATAGAAAATAGCAAGAAAATCAACAATAAAATATATTTTATTAATCTTCCCATAATTAATATAAATTACAGTTTTAAAAAAGAAGATAAAGTTTTAATTAAATGCTATATTGAGGGTTTAAATAAATATGATGCTAATGACAATCTATATTTAGTTGAAAGTGAAAGCATAGCATTGAAAGATAAGCTTAACTTAGAAATCTCTGAAAAAGAAATAGAAATTGCCAATTTAAATAAGCAAAATAGTAAATTAAAAAAAGAGCTAGAAGAAATCACTTCAAAATACAATAAAATAATAAATAGTAAACGTTGGCAAAAGCTCAATAGTATTCTTAAATTCATTGGAAAATAAAAAAGAAACGTCAATATGAGAATGAAATTCACTATATTTTAATCAAAAACGTCTAAAAATGTAAAAACAGTGGCATTGCACTGTTTTTTTATGCTATACTATCTTTAGAAAGTTAGAGATGTTAAAATGGCAAATAAAAAAGAAAATAATATTGCAATAAAAGTAAGTCATATGACTAAAAACTTTAAGCTGTATTCTGATAAACCTAATACTTTAAAAGAAAGAATAGTAAGAGGTTGGAAAAACAAAACTGAAGTTCGCACAGTATTAAAAGACATTAACTTAGAAATAAAAAAAGGGGAGACCGTTGCCTTAATTGGTGTAAATGGTAGTGGTAAATCAACCTTACTTAAATTAATGACTAAAATAATTTATCCTAATAAAGGAACTTTAAAAACATATGGCAAGCTAACGTCATTGCTTGAACTAGGAGCAGGATTTCATCCCGACTTTACGGGTAGAGAAAACATCTATTTTAATGCTGCTATATTTGGCTTAACTAGACAAGAAATTGATGCTAGATTGCAAAGCATCATTGATTTTAGTGAACTAGGAGATTTTATAGATAGTCCAGTTCGCACATATTCTTCTGGTATGTATATGCGTTTAGCTTTCAGTGTTGCTATAAATGTAGATGCGGAAATACTTCTAATAGATGAAATTTTAGCAGTAGGGGACCAACATTTTCAAGAAAAATGCTTTGCTAAATTAGAAGAACTATCCAAAAGTAATATGACTATTGTTATCGTCAGTCATAGCTTAGGTTCAATTAGAAAGCTATGCAATAGAGCTATTTGGATTAATAATGGTGAAGTTGCCATGGATGGTGAAGCTGATAAAGTTATAGAAACTTACTTAAAGGAGTGTGCATAGAATGAAGATATTTAAAGACCTTTATCAATATCGAGAATTATTAAAAACTAATGTAAAAAAAGATATACGTGGCAAATATAAAGCATCGTTTCTAGGAGTTTTATGGTCATTCGTAAATCCGTTACTTCAAGTTTTGGTCTATGCCATTGTATTTCCCTATATTATGAAAGTTCAAACAGAAAATTATCTTATTTTCTTAATATGTGGTATTATTCCTTGGACATGGTTCACCACTTGTATTTCTCAAGGTTCAGGAATATTTGTATATAATTCAAATTTAATAAAAAAGGTATATTTTCCACGTGAAATATTGCCAATATCATCAGTTACCGCAGGATTAATCAATTTCTTGATATCATGCATCATAATTGTTATTTTTGTATTATTAGGTGGAGTAGGGCTATCATGGCATTTAATCTTCTTACCATTACTAGCAGTTATTCAATACATTTTTACATTAGCATTAGTATTTTTAATAAGTTCAATCAATGTATATGTAAGAGATGTTGAATACATAGTAGTGTTTATATTAAATATGCTATTTTATGCTACACCAGTATTATATTCATATGAAATGTTTGAAGGAACAAAACTTATTTGGTTGTTTAGATTAAATCCGATGGCACATTTAATAAATGCATATAGGGATATCTTCTATGTTCACCAAATCCCACAATTAATGAATCTATTAGTTGTATTTGTATGCTCAATAATTTTATTGATAATATGTTATTTAATATTTAAAAAATTAGAAAAAAGATTTGCGGAGGAGTTATAGTTATGAGTTGTAAATGTGATGTTATCATTCCAGTATATAATGCACCAGAATACGTTAATTTTTGCGTATATGCATTAATCAAAAATACAAAAAAAGAATCATTAGGGAAGATTTATCTATTAGACGATTGTTCAAATAATATAACACGTAATTTAATAGACAATTTAAAAGAAAAATATAGTGATTTAATTGAGGTTGTTCATAATAAAAAGAATCTAGGCTTTATTAAAAATGTAAATAATGGTTTTAAAATAAGCCACGAACAATATGTTATGCTTTTAAATACCGATTGCTTTGTTGCTAAAAATACAGTTGGAAAATTAATGAAACATATGGAAAATAATAAAAAAATTGGCTTGATTTGTCCGGTTTGTTCCAATGCCGCAAATTTAACACTTCCTATTTTTGATGGCTATTCATACATGATGATGGATGAGCTTTTAGAAAGAAAATTTGAAGGTCAAAACTTTGACGCTTGTACAGTAGTTGGTAATTGTTTAATGATTTCAAGAGAATGTATTAATAAAGTTGGTGGCTTAGATGAAATATATGGCATGGGATATGGTGATGAAACTGATTACCAATTTAAAGCCATGGCTAAAGGCTTTGAAGCAAAAGTAGCAATAGATACTTATGTCTTCCACAAAGCTGAAATGTCATTCAATACTACAAACAAAAAAAGAAGTGAAAGATTAGAAAAAAATCGTAAAATCTTCTTTGACAGATGGGGTGAAGAATACAACAAGCTATTAAAGGAATATTCTAAGAATGATCCAATCGAATATATAAATAATAACTTAACTTCAAAAGACCTAAAAGTAAATTATGATTATTGCTTTGTACTACCTCAAATGGGCAAGGGTACTGGAGGAGTTATTATAATTAATGAATTAACTAACTATTTGAATCTTTTAGGACACAAAGTAGGAATGGTTAACTTATATCCAGGTCACTATGATGAAATTCAAACATTTAAACCTGTTGCTCCAGAGAATATTGATAATCTAAGTTCCAAATATTTAATTGCAACAATATATGATAGTGTATTCTTTGCCGAAAAATTAGCTCAAAAGATTGGCTCAAAAGTAATATATTTCTCTCAAGGATACGAATTCTTATTCAATAATGGCCGAACTTATGAAGAAGTTGAAATTTCATTTAAACTACCAGACTATGTACTAACAATTTCAAATTATTTAAAAGATAGATACAAATTATTATTTGGAATTGATAGCGCAGTAGCACTAAATGGAATTAATTATGATTTAATACATCAAAATTCATTAGAAAAAAATAAAAATTCAAAAAAGAAAATTATTATGAATATTCGCAATGAAGTTTTAAAGGGTGGTTGCTTTTTAAATGATTTAGTTAAATTAATTACAGTGGAAATAAACAATGTTGAAATTCATATTATTAATAATACAAGCGATTTTACTTTTCCTATAAATAATAACGAAACAGACGAAATAATAATTCATAATGGACCTATACCTAAAATAAAAATGATTGAATTACTTCAAGATGCTAATATTTTGGTTGATGCTTCCCTAAGTGAAGGCTTCGGTTTATTACCATTAGAAGCTATGGCTTGCGGAACTGTTCCAGTTGTATCAGATAGTTTTGGAAATAGGGAATATTGTGTTAATGAAAAAAATAGTTATATTATCAAAGAAGCTCATGATACTAGCAAATATTTAGAAAAAATAAAAGAATTATTATCAAATGATAAGCTGTATTCAGCTATGCAAAAAGAAGCAATAAAAACTGCCAAAAAATTTGATTTTACTGATGCCGTAGAAAAATATGCTGAAGTATTAAAAGAAATTGATAAAGGAAAATATCAAAAAAATGAGTTTGAATTAAGTAAAAATGATTTAGACGTTATTTCTAATTATACGCTAAGTAATTATGCATATAGACATATAGTAGATTGTAGTATTAATATGTTTAGAAACGAAAAAAATAGTTATCATCAAATAAGAAGATCAAATAGAATCCCTAATTTTATTAGAATATTTAAAGAATTTATTAAAGCAAACTTATTTCTTCTTAAATTAACAATAAAAACTATTTTTAATAAGGACTTTAGAATATGAAAAAGATTGCAGCTGTAACGGTTTTATATAACCCAACAAAAAAAATAATTCAAAACATTTCTGGATATATTGATAAAGTAGATAAAGTTTATGTAATTGATAATTCAAATGATAGTAATAAAAAACTATTAATTGATAATAAAAAGATAGAATACCTTCCTAACTATACTAATCTTGGAATATCAAATTCTTTGAACAAAGCTTGTAATTTAGCAATAGATGAAGGCTATGAATTTCTATTAACCATGGATCAAGATAGTTTGTTTGAAAAAAATGAATTTCAAAAAATGATAGATTATATCAATAAATCAGATTTAAAAAAAGTAGCTATTGTTAGTCCTAATCATAACGTAAAAGGGCTTCAAAACAAAGAAACATCAGAAATAGACCATCCATTAGAAGTCATGACTTCAGGAAATATAATAAATTTAAAATTATATAAAAAAATTGGAAAATTTAGAGAAGAATATTTTATTGATGATGTTGACATTGAATATGGCTTGCGTCTAAACAAAATGGGTTACCAAATAGATAGACTAAACTATGTTTTGCTTAATCACCATCTTGGAGATACAAAATCTAAAATAATACTTGGTCATCAGTTTGTATATAGCAATCACAATCCACAACGCAGATATTATATGACAAGAAACACATTAAAGTTGTGTGATGAATATCAAAATGATTTTCCTAAATATTGCGATTATTTAAAACGCGGATTATTTGGTCAAGCCCAAAACATCATTTTATTTGAAAAAGATAAATTTAAAAAACTTAAGGGTATGCATAATGGATATAAAGACTATAAAAATAATATTTCTGGTAAGCAAGAAGGCTTAAAATCAAATAAAAGTAATCTTCTACTTCTAATAGTTTTTGCTATAATATTCTTTTCACTTTCTGAAATCATCACATGGGATAGTGCACATTACTTCTCATATATAGATATTTTTGAAGGTCAAAGTCCAATATCTTCTTGGGATATAGTACGTGGTCCAGTTTTTCCAGCAATTATTTATCTTTCTAATTTTTTCTTTGGAAAGACTGTTCAAGGAATATTAATAACACAATTTATTTGTTATCTTATAAATTTCTTTATAATAGATTATTTTCTAAATGTTTTATTTAGAGGAACTAAACATTATAAATTTAAGAAAATTATATACGAATGTATATTACTGCTAAATCCAATAATTTTAGGATACTATCATGTATTATTAACTGAATTTGTTTCAATAACGTTAACAATGATATCTATATTCTTTGGATATTTACTGACAAAAAGTGTTTCTCGTAAAGAAAGAATTTTGTATGGATTACATTTTGTCATAACAATAACATTATCATATTTTTTAAAACAGCCATACCTTTGCTGCACGCTATTGCCATTGCTACTAAGCATTTTAATAAGTTTGAGCAGCCAAATTAATTTAAAAAAAATATTAGATTATAGTATTATTGTGTTATCAAGTATTCTTTTAATGTTTATTTCAATAAAAATTTGGAATAATTATTTGAAAGACAATAATGTTAACATGAATACTGGTCGTGATTCATCAAGCATTTTAGCTACCCAATTACTTAATGGAGTAGTGTACTATTCCAAAGAAGAATCATATGATTTTAGTGATTATGAAAATGATAATTTATTTAGTGATGACGAAAAGAGCAAAATAAAAAGTGCGTCAGAAGTTGGGGATGATATAATCGTTATTTCAATCTACAAAAAGCATCAAATTATTGATAAGGATATTATCATTAAAAGCAAAAACGAGAACTTATCATCGAGTAGCGTAATTTTAGAAATTGCCAAAACGTTTTTTAAATATCCAGATATTATAATTGCAAATTATTCAAAAAATTATTGCGCATTAGCAAGCTTATGCAAAATAACATCGCCAGATGGTGTTAATTACTCAGTTGCAGAAGGGTTTGATTTTATAAAAACATACGAAAACGAAATGATTGCCGGAAAAGTTTATAAAGAAGGATTTAATGAATTTTATATGCTTCCTGAAATGCAGGAAAGAGTAAAATACTATTCGCAATATACAGTTGAAACCCCATTAATTAAACTAGAAAATTCTATTAAGCCTTTAACGAATGTATTATATAAACTATCATTGATAATACTGCCTATCATTATAATTGTATTGGTGATTACTTCAATAATAGTAAATGTTAAGTCATATAAATATAATAAAAATACCTTGATTATTTCCGCTCTAATGTTATGCACTGCTTTCTTAGGCATATTTGCTAATGCATTAAGTGGTTCAGTAATTGACAGATATAGCGTGGAGTTTTTTATTCCCGCACTAATTGGAGAAATTAGTTTTATAAGTTATTTAAAAAGTATTAAAAAAAATAGTAATTGAAAGAAGTGAGTTTATGAAAAAAAATGAATTAGAAAATGAAATTAAAGGCAAAATCGCCGTATTAATCCCTTGCTATAACGAAGCGAAGACAATTGAAAAAGTAGTAAACGATTTTAAAAAAAATTTGCCTGAAGCAGATATTTATGTTTATGATAACAATTCTAGTGATAATACAGATCAAATCGCCAAAAAGGCCGGTGCAATTGTAAAATATGAATATAAGCAAGGAAAAGGAAATGTAATTAGATCAATGTTTAGAGATATTGACGCTGATTGTTATTTAATGGTCGATGGTGATGATACATATCCCGCTGAAGATGCTAGAAAAATGTGTCAAGCAATCATTAGTGGAAAGGCTGATATGGTAATAGGAGATAGATTGTCTTCAACATATTTCACTGAAAACAAGCGTCCTTTCCATAACTTAGGAAATAAACTAGTTAGATTTTTAATAAATAAAATCTTTGATAACAATGTTAAAGACATAATGACTGGATATAGGGCATTTAGTTATCAATTTGTTAAAACCTTCCCAGTTTTATCAAAAGGATTTGAAATAGAAACGGAAATGACAATTCATTCTGTAGACAAAAATTTCAAATTACTAGAAATGCCTGTACAATATAGAGATAGGCCTCAAGGAAGCGTTTCAAAATTAAATACATTCAGTGATGGATTTAAAGTTCTTAAAACTATCGCCGAACTTTTTAGAGAGTATAAGCCTAAATTTTTCTTTACTATTATAGCATTAATATTATTTGCAATATCTTTAATATTTGGTATTCCTGTTGTCATTGAATATTTCAATACAGGGCTTGTTCCAAAATTTCCTAGTTTAATTGTTTCATGCATTTTCCTTATTATGTCTTTATTGTTTTGGGTAGCTGGAATAATTTTAGAAGTTATTGTAAAAAAGCACAAACAACTATATGAACTTATACTAACAGAAATGGTTCAACTAAGGAGTAAATAATTTGAGAAAATTAGTCAAGCAATTATTTAAATTTGGAATTGTAGGCGTAATTGCCTTTGCTATTGATTATGGCTTTTTATATTTATTAACAGAATTAATAGGAATAAATTATTTAATATCATCTGCAATATCGTTTAGTATATCAGTTATATTTAATTATATTGCAAGTATTAAATTTGTATTTGACATTGGCCATAAGCAAACATATAAAGATGTAATACTATTTATTGTCTTAAGCATAATTGGCTTATTAATTAATCAAATAATAATGTTTTTAGGTGTAGAAAACCTTAGCCTAAATTATATGATAACCAAAATAGGAGCAACAGCAATAGTAATGGTTTACAACTTTATTACCAGAAAAATTTTTATAGAAAAATAATCAAAGTGTTCACTAAGAACACTTTTTGTGTGTAAAAAACGTATTTTTATGTTTACTTATATAAAATAAATGCTATAATATAAATAGGAGATGAGAAAAATGCTCAAATTATATGAAACATCTAATTTTAGAACTCTTTATGACATACTCAAAATTAACATGAAAGCATCTTCAATAAAAGAGTTAGAAAATAAAACATTTGATTATAATAGCAATAAGTACTTAAGTACAAAAGTTATTTATGGTGCCAACGCCGTAGGTAAGTCAAACATAATATTATCCATGGCAGTATTAAAAAATATAGTTGAATATAAAGGCCTTAACGAAAATTCTGAATACGGCAACTATAGTATATATTCCAATCTAATTGATGAAGAAAAATATTTAGAACCAATATCTTTCCATATTATTTTTGACAATAAAAATAACGAATATGATTACTCTTTAAAAATAAAAAACGATAACGCCCATCAAACTAGCATTTGTTATGAAAGACTACTTATAAACGAAGATTTAATACTAGAAAGAAATGAACATAAACTCAATATCAATTTTGATAAAAGCATTTTAAAAAAATACTATAATGAAATAACTGATGACTATCTAAAAAAGACTGCTGAAATATATAGCAAAGATATAAATAATAATTCTAAAATCTTTAATTCATACTTGCAATTTGCTGATGAAATATGTAATCCATTCAATGAATTCTTTGATAATTTTAAAGCAATTTTAAATATCAATGATGTTGTATTTAAATATAATAGTTTTGAGGATGTAAAGAGCAAAAAAATATATAATCATTTATTTAAAAGCATTATTTCAAAAAGTGATTTTGGTCCTCAAAAAATATATTATCGAGCAAGTCAAGAAAATGATAGTAATCTTCTAACAATGACATCAGAATACGCTTTAAATAGCAAAGAATCTGAAGATGTAGCAGTGTTAACAATTGATTCAAAATATACAGAATCATTAGGAACCCGAAATCTCTTAAAATTAACAGCTGTGGTATTTGATGTTATTTCTCGTGGTGGGTTCCTTGCTATAGATGAAATGGATGCATCAATAAATGGTGAAATTATCGCCGGAATAATCAACTTGTTTTCTGATCCGGAAATAAATAAGAAAAATGCTCAAATAATTTTTACTACTCACAACCCAATATATTTAACTGGCGATTTATTTAGAAGAGATGAAATAATGTTTCTTGAAAAAGACAAAGAAACTCATTTATCAAAGGGCTTTACCTTACATGATCTTAATATCAGAAATGATGAAAACTATTTAAAAAACTTTATAAATGGTAATTACATGCGTATCAATCCCATAGATTTTAACGAAATATATAATGATACCATGAGGGATAATGACTAATATTGTATATCGTGGATCATGTGAAGGACTCCAGGAGCAAGCATTTCTAAATCATGTATCTAAGCTTATTAACAATGATCCTAGATGTAAAAATAAAGTTTATTTCGATTTAATAAATGTCGGTGGTGGCGACTCATTAGAAGTAGTAAAAAAAGCAGTGAACTATAATTTCATCGGTAAAAAAGAATTCATCAAAAATAAAAGAGTAATAGCGCTATTTGACTATGATTTTAAAGATTCAAAATTTCTTGCAGCACTTAAACTGGCTAGTGATAACAAAATTATTCCTTTTTATACTATTGCAAATTTTGATTTATTACTTATAAATCTTAAGGAAAAATATACTAAGCAAGTATCTAAATCAGAGGAATATATAAAAGAAGTAAGAAAAGTATATCATCTTGATTCTGAAGCTAACATTAAAAATCAAACTGTTATTGATAAAATATTAAAGCAAATCACATTAGATGATATAATCTTTCTTATTAAAAATGCTAAAATTATTGAAAAGGATAATTTAAATAGCAAAAATTACTATTCTGCCAAAGAAAATATATTAAATCAGCCCAATTTATTACCATATAGGATATTAGAAGAAGTTTTATCCAAAGCAGGATTAATAGAAAGGAAAAATTAAAAGAATATGAAGATGGCACATACTATGACAATATATTTTAGATAACGGAGGTATATAATGACTAAAATATTAACATTTAAAGTTGGAATAGAAGGGTTAGAAGACAAAATATGGCGAAAAATGGCTATGAAATTATTGATAAATTTTAGATAGGAGAATAAATTATGAAAATATTAGTAACTGGATGTTGTGGCTATATTGGCTCACATACATGCGTAGAATTATTAAATAATGGTTATGAAGTAATTGGTCTAGACAATTTTTCCAACAGCAAAAAAGATGTCTTAGATAGAATATTCATGCTTACTAACGAAGAAATAACCTTCTATGAAGGAGATATGCGTAATATTGAAATATTACGTAGGATATTTAGTGAACACAAAATTGATGCCGTAATTGACTTTGCAGCTTACAAAGCCGTTGGGGAATCTGTTAAAAAGCCCGTTGAATATTATATTAACAATGTAAGTAGTGTTCTAAATCTTTTAACAGCTATGAAAGAATACGACGTTAAAAAACTAGTATTCTCCAGCAGTGCCACCGTATATGGCAACCCCAAAACTATTCCTATAACGGAAGATTGTCCAACTTGTGGAACCACTAACCCTTATGGTACAAGTAAACTATTCGTTGAACAAATTTTAAAAGACTTATATAATTCTGATAACTCATACGATATTTGTATTTTAAGATACTTTAATCCTATTGGAGCTCATAGCTCTGGATTACTAGGTGAAGATCCTAATGGTATACCAGCTAACCTTATGCCTTATATCTGCCGTGTTGCTAGTAAAAAATTAGGATATCTAAGTATTTTTGGAAATGATTATGACACTAAAGACGGCACTGGCGTAAGAGACTATATTCACGTTGTTGATTTAGCTCAAGGCCACGTTAAAGCCTTAGAAAAGCTTAATAAAGAGCATTCCGGATTATTTATTTACAATCTAGGTACTGGAAAAGGCGTAAGCGTCCTTGACTTAGTTCAAACATTTGAAAAAGTAAATAATATCAAAATACCATATAAAATAGCGCCTAGAAGGCAAGGGGATATAGCAACATGTTACTCTAATACAACTAAAGCACAAAAAGAACTAGGGTTTATCGCTACTAAAACTATCGAAGATATGGTAAAAGATGCTTGGAACTACGAATCAAAAAACATTAAATTATAAAATAACTGACCACTAAATCAGTTATTTTTTTCTCCTTCTTCTAACATTGTAATAATACTAATTCCATATCCCGTTGTAACATCATCAATTAAAACATGCGTTACCGCTCCAATTAACTTACCATTTTGTACAATAGGTGATCCCGACATTCCCTGAACAATACCACCAGTCTTATTAAGCAAAGCCTCATCCGTAACTTCAAAATAAATATTTTTTATCTTACCACTTTTATCCACTCTTAAAATATTAATTTTATATTCCCTAACATCATTATTATATAGATTAGTATAAATAGATGCTTCTCCTAGTTTAACCTCATCAATACTTGCTACCTCAATTAAAGCATCATCATCTATACTTTCTAAGTAATTACCAAATATTCCTGATTCAACATTTTTATTAATTGTTCCATAAACTTTATCTTTATAAAACTTTGTATTAATACTACCTGGATTACCATCACTACTCTTAGTAACACTACTAATTACACTTTTAAAAATACTACCATCTTTTATTTCTACACGACTCTTAGTATTTGATTCAATAACATTATGTCCCAAAGCACCATATATCTTCGTTTTGGGATCAATATAAGTTAGTGTTCCATTACCCAGTAAATTATCTTTAACATACAACCCTGTTTTATAAACATTATCCTTATATTCTAAATTAAGTGTCGTTTTATATGTATTGTTTCCACGACGATATTTTATCTCTACTTGGTTATCTTTAGCCTCACTATCAATCGCCTTAACTAATTCATTTATCGTATTAACGCTTTTCGAACCAACCTCATAAATATAATCACCAGCCATTAACTTACTACCATTATATACACCATTAACTTTATAAAACCCTACGACCATAACGCCATTACTATTAATATTTATGCCAACATTTTGACCACCCATAATAACCTTATTAGAGTAGGCTAAAACATTAAAAGGAAAACTAATAATAGTAAGACCTATACCTATATAATTAATTATTTTCTTCATATTACCACCTACTTATAGTTTTAGTAGATTTTCCTCAATTATTATGGAAATAAAAGACAAATTTTTGATTGTCATTTCAAATTTGTGCTATAATCATATTAAGCAACAGCGAATAGGAATTAATTATTCCCACTTTAGCGAGTCGTTAAAGTTCTAAAATAATATAGATAATGATTGAACTATTCCAGTGGAGTATACTACATTTCATGTAGCCGCTAACGCTTCTCTCCACCTTCATATTTCAATATCACTAAGTGTTGCTAAAAGGAGGTAATATGTGGAAATATACAACCAAGGAAGTTTGTAATGACTACTTATTATCTCTTTTTTCATTCGATTTAATAAGTTCTAATCAAGAAACTTTAAAATTATTATATAAGATAAGCAATAATAAAGAAAAATATTACCATGTAATTAAAATTAAGAAGAAATCAGGTGGCTATCGCACTATATATCAACCAAGTCCAACTTTAAAATATATTCAAAAAACAATTCTGGATAAAGTTTTAAAAGAGAAAGGTATTTCTAAGTACGCTAAGGCATATTATAATGGTGCTAGCCTTACTACTAATGCCAAACCTCATTTAAATCAAAAAATTATTCTTAAACTAGACATTAAAAATTTCTTTCCTAGTACTAATTACTTAACTATCTATAAAGCCTGTTTTTCTAAAGAACTATATCCTAAAAGTATTGGCACATTATTTACTAGTCTTTGTACTTATCAAGATTTTCTACCTCAAGGCAGCATAACCGCACCATATATATCAAACTTAGTCTTAAAAGACTTTGATAACGGTATTGGTACATTTTGCCAAAAAAGAAATATCAACTATACCAGATACTGTGATGACATGACATTTTCTGGTAATTTTGACCCTCATCACATAATAAAATGCGTTGCGAATAAACTTCATAAAATAGGTTATGAGTTAAACAAAAAGAAGATTCATATCATTACTAATAATAAAAGACAAGAAGTAACTGGCATTGTTGTAAATAAAAAACTTCAAGTACCTAAAGACTATCGTCATAAAATAAGACAAGAACTTTATTATGTAACTAAATATAGCCTTAGTTCTCATTTAGAAAGAAATAACATTAAAGATAAAGAAACCTATCTTCAAAGCCTTTATGGCAAAATACTCTATGTTCTTCAAATAGACCCTAGTAATAAAGAATTTATTAAATATAAAGAATTAATCTCATTAGAACTTAATAAAATGTAACAAAAAGGAGAAACAAATGAAAAAAATCGTTATATTTGGTGGTGGTTCGGGATTATCCCAAATCCTTAAAGGCCTAAAACTATTTCCTGTTGAAATAACCGCTGTTGTATCTGTTTCTGATAACGGAGCGTCAACCGGTAGATTACGCAAAGACTTACATATTCCCGCAGTAGGGGATATATCTAAAGTCATGCTATCTATGAGTAATGCTAACCAAGACATTATTAAACTAATGAATTATCGTTTTACTAAGTCAAGGACGCTAGGTAATCACTCAATCAAAAATCTTCTCCTAAGTGCCTTACTAGATATGAAAGGAAACTTCAACGACGCCATTCCCATTATGATGGACTTATTAGACATCGATGGTACAATCTTACCCTTAACTGAAGATAATGCTAATCTTGTTGGAATAACTAAATCTAAGAAGAAAATTATTGGTGAAGAGCAAATAACTAAATGTGCCAGCCAAATCCTAAAAGTTACATATGATAAAGAAATAACAATTAACCCTAAAGTTTTAAACGCTGTTAATGAAGCCGACTTAATTATCTATTCATCTGGATCCTTATTAACCAGTATCACACCTCATTTAATTAATAAAACCCTAAATAAAGCCATCAAATCATCTCTAGCTAAAAAACTATACATCTGTAATATCTTCACTCAGCCAGGTGAAACCGACAACTTCAAAGTCAGCGACCACATCAAATGGTTAGAAAAATATCTCGGTAAAAATGTCATTAACATAGTCCTAGCTAATAACCAAAAATTAGATAGTAACCTAGTAAATATCTATCAAACTCAAGAACAAAAAGACCCTGTAATATTAGATATTAATACTTTAAATACTATGAACATTGAAGTAATAAGTGATAATCTTGCTAAAGTAGAAAATGATGTCTACCGTCATGATGCTTTAAAAACAGCTTACTTAATATTCTCCTACCTTATGGATCATGAAAAATAGATAGCAATCTTTAATATTTTGTGGTATGATAGTCTTCCAATTAGAAAAGGGGGACTTTTTATATGGAAATAAAAGATATTATCCGTCAAATAGAGTGGACTAGGGAATATATTAAAATAACGACTAATAATCAAAGTCACATGGATTATCTAGATGCTCTAGAAGCTAATATTCTAAGTAATACTGAAGAAAAACCAAGTACCAAAAATTATGATGATACAGTATTAACCAACATCGAACTATCTTTTGAAACCACATCCCATTCAAGATAAAATTTATTAACCACGATATATAAAAATGTGATATGATTATATAGAGGGATTGATAAAATGAAAAGTGATAATTTTTACGAAATGAAACGCTGCAAAATGGATTGGCTAGACGATATTTTCTGGGGAACCAAAGATTCTCAAGGGCTAAGAAATGCCACCAGCGCTATTAAATTTGTCTTATTTGATGACGAATCACAAATACCAGATGGTTTTACCGTGGGTGATAAATACGAATTCATATCATCAAGACGTGATGGTCGTGCTAAAGCTAAAATGCTTCAGTCAATTGACCTAGTTCAAATACTTTGCAAATATGCCATGCAATCATTTGGCATCAAAAATAAAAATTTTGATATAGATTACGATGAATATATAAAAATTAGAAATAAAAAAGTCATAAAAAGTGACTTCAATGACGATTATATTACCGAGTTAGTTGCCTATGCTCTTATGGATAGTGTTTATGGCGGCTATATCTTCGTATCTTCTAATAAATACATAAGAAACTCGCTTATTAATGCTTTAATTAATGAACGTTATATCGAAGAAAAATGGCAAACTCTAGACGAATTCAATGGTATCTTAAGAAATCCAAGTATTGACGAAATAACTAAGAAAAACTACTTAGATAGCTACCAAAGAATGGATGACGATTTTTTAAATATTAAAAGAAGAGATAACGACTATTTAAACTATCTAAGAGATACAATCTAATAAAAGAAAGTAGTGTGTAGTATGAAAAAAATGTTAGAAGAATTTAAAACCTTTATTATGCGTGGTAACGTCCTAGATCTTGCCGTAGGTGTAGTAATGGGTGGTGCCTTCTCTAAAATAGTATCTTCCTTAGTAAATGATATAATGATGCCTTTTCTAGGTGTCATAATAGGAGGCCTTGATTTTAGTAACCTTTCTATAACCTTTAGAAACGCTAAAATAATGTATGGATCATTTATTCAAAACATAATCGACTTCCTAATTATATCATTCTGTATATTTATGTTTGTTAAAGTAATTAATAAACTAACCCATCTTAAAGAATTAGAAAAGAAGAGTGAAGAACCTAAAAAAACTTCTCCAAGTGAAGAAATCTTACTATTAAGAGAAATAAGAGACGAATTAAAGAGTCAAAAAAAGACATCCAAATAACCATGGATGTTTTATCTTGCAATAAAATATGCCGCAAAGCCAATTAAAGTTCCAAAAACCATAATAATAAGCATTGTCCATACTGCAATCTTTTGTACTTTCTTAGACATAATCATACCTCTTTCTAGTACAACTAATATTTTATCATAAAGAATATACTTTGCCAATATATTTAAATAGGTGAAACAAAATTGAAATATTTAAAGAAGAACAAAAACATTCTAATATTCTTAGGAATTATTTTAGTAATGGGTATTATCACTGGTATAATATTTGGTCTCAAACAATCAAATGACATCAAACTACAAATAAAATATGGCTTTACTAACCTCAAAGATATCTTAATAAACACCAAAGTTAATAATATTTTCTCCCATTTATCATGGATAATCCTTCTAAGTATCCTAAGCCTTGGTTTAATATTCTATCTAATTCCCTTAGGATATCTCTTTTTTCTTGGGATGTCTCTAGGTTTTAACACCTATACCTTAAGCATATCTTTCGGTTTAAAAGGCTTAGCGTTCAGTTTTATCTATAACATAATCTTTAATCTCCTTTTCATAATATTCCTTATCTTTATCCTTATAAAGCTATTCTATATCGGTAAATTAACTCTAGGTTACTTAATCTATCGTAAGATAGAAATCGTAAAATACATTAAAAGAAACTATCTTGCTATTACTATAATTACGATTTTAGTATTAACAAACGATATTTTCTTACACTTTTTTAGTACTAATATTTTAAAAATGTTAACAAATATGCTATAATCATGGATATGGAGTTGATATCTATGAAAACTGTAGTTGTAGGAATGTCTGGTGGCGTTGATTCATCTGTTTCTGCTTATCTATTAAAAAAACAAGGCTATAACGTCATTGGTCTTTTCATGCGTAACTGGGATGCGGCTTTAAATAATGATATTGAAGGTAATCCTACATTTAATGAAAATATTTGTCCACAAGAAATCGATTATAACGATGCCTTAAAGGTTTGTGAGCAATTAGATATTCCCTTACATCGTGTTGATTTTATTAAAGAATATTGGGATAATGTCTTTACTTACTTTTTAAATGAATTAAAACTTGGAAGAACACCAAACCCTGACTTAATGTGTAATAAATATATAAAATTTGATTTATTTATCAAAGAAGCAAAAAAATTAGGTGCTGATTATATTGCTACAGGTCATTATGCTAGAATGGATAATCATAGATTACTAAGAGGTATTGATAATAATAAAGATCAAACTTACTTTCTTGCCCAAGTACCAGCGTCTAATCTAGAATGCGTCTTATTTCCTGTTGGAGGTCTTACTAAACCTGAAGTCCGTGAAATAGCTGAAAAATTAAACTTAGAAACGGCAACCAAAAAAGACTCAACTGGTATCTGCTTTATTGGTGAAAGAAACTATCAAAAATTTATTCATAACTATTTAAAACCAAATCCTGGAGATATCATTGATGTCGATACTAAGAAAGTTATCGGCCGTCATACGGGATTAATGAATTATACCATAGGTCAAAGAAGAAACGTGGGTATTTCTGGAAACCTAGAGCGTCATTATGTTTGTGGTAAAAACGTTAAAGACAACATCTTATATGTAGCATTTGGCGACGACAATAAATACTTAATGAGCGATGAATGTATAATTGATAACATTAACTTTATATCTTCAACTCATCCTACATTTTGTACCGCTAAATTTCGTTACCGTGGCGAAGATCATCCCGTTGAGTTAGAATACATAAACGAAAACGAAATCAAAGTAAAATATAAAGGCCTAGCTAAAGCCGTAACACCAGGTCAAGCATGTGTATTATACCTTGGCGAGGAATGCCTAGGATCTGGAATAATCAAACAAGTATTAAAAGATGATAAAGCATTATGGTATTTAAATTAGAGTAGGGGGCATCCCTATTTTTTCTTCATTAAAAGTGGATATTTACTTGACATGTAAAGTTTTGATGTTATAATATTATATGTAAAGTATGAAAGGTGATAAGACAATATGAAAAAGTTAAACGATTTATTTCAAGAATTAGGAATCTCTAAAGTACGTCTTGCTAAATATTTAGGTGTATCAAGACAAATGGTTTATAATTACTTGGAATTAGATGATATAAATAAATGGCCAAAAGAAAAGAAAATATTATTATATAAATTATTAGATATTGAAGATGGCGAATCTATTAGTGATATTCACATTACAACTGATTATTTAATGAGTGTTGAATCTCGTTTGAATCAAGGAGTTAAACATTCTAGTGAAGATGAATCATTCATTGATATGAAAGGTTTAAATAAAGATGCTCAGCAACTAATTGCGGATATCTCTTACCTACTAAAAGAAAAATTGACAGAAGAGAAGGGGAAGGAGAACTTTTATGCCTTCACTTACTTATATCATATGCTTCAGTCAATTGACAACGTTCCTGAAATAAAATATATTTTTGGATACATGAGCAAGACAACTGGATTTACCAACCCTGAAGAATATAAATTCCAAGAAGATAAACAATTTATCTTTGAAGGCATTCTTTACTCTGCCCTAACTTTATATAATAATGGGGGAGCTTCACGTAGTAAATTACAAGAATCTCATAAACGTTGGGTTCAAGAAATTGAAGCTAAAAATGAAGAAAAACTATCTCGTACGCAGCAATTAAATACTGTTAAGATTCAAGCTTTAAAAGAACTTAACTATACTGAGATTAATGCCACTAATGCAGCCGAAGTTTTTGAAAAAATTGCTGAAATTCAATCTAGAAAGGTTTAATACCTTTTTTCTTTTGCACATCGAGCTTAACAACTATTCAGCTTTTTAAAACTCGATTGCTGAAAATCAAGCCATGAATTTTGATGAATTGGGATGAATAATCATTAAGCTAAAAATATCTCGATTGTTGAAAATTGCGTTTGTTATTTTTAATGTTATTAACTAATATATAATTAATTAATAATTTATCATTAATTTATATA